>Ga0209168_10002589_pt1 | contig 12984 bp, 14 predicted proteins | sample Coa_R1_FD_187156 | JGI IMG/M metagenome (GOLD analysis project Ga0209168, IMG submission 187156) | Surface soil microbial communities from Centralia Pennsylvania, which are recovering from an underground coalmine fire - Coalmine... | ecosystem: Environmental > Terrestrial > Soil > Unclassified ... | reverse complement strand
CACAATCGCGCGAGAGCTCCGCAAAGGACGACGATGGCAGCGCTGAGGTTGCTTCGGACCCTGGGCGCGAAGGCGGCTTCCTGGATCTCGCTTTTTGATTCGGAAATCGGCATGCGATTGCGACAGAAATTGTTCCCAGCCATTTTACGGGGAAAGGCCGAACGCTACCGTTACCTCGTATTTCGGATTCCTCTTGACGAACCTCATACGCGTGTGTAGCATCATGAAGATAAGTTCGCTCTTCGGAGTGAACGGAATTTCATGCAGAGTGGCTGAGGGACGAGCCCTATGACGCCACGGCAACCGAACCGGAATCATATATTCCGGCTGACAGGTGCCAACTCTCTCCTGGAAACGGGGAACATGAGATTCGGCAAGTGAGCTGTATTGCCGATAGCCTCTTTTCCTTTTCCTGGAAAAAGAGGCCTTTGCTTTTTAGGCCACTTTTTCCGGCTCGTCCTCAGCTATTCGCGAAGAATTGCTGACCCACCCTTCGAAGAACGCGAAGGAGGGGCCAACAGAAAGCGAGTAGCTTTATGCCGACCAGTCAAGCTCACTACGAACTGCGCTGCCGGGAGTGCGGACGCCGGTGGGGAAACCAGCCACGCTCAATCTGCGAAGAGTGCTTCTCTCCCCTGGAAGTCGCGTACGACTACGATTGGATCCGATACGTCCTCGGGCAAGGCACGCTTGATCCGCCGAGAACGATTCGCGAGGAGATTTGGCGCCGGCCTGCCAACATGTGGCGTTACGCCGAACTCCTGCCGCTGCCCGCTGAATTCGAGCCGAGCCTGCCGGTCGGTTTCACACCCTTGTTCAAGGCTCCGCGATTGGCGCAGCGACTTACCCGAATGAACGATGGATCTGCACAAAATCTCTATATCAAGAATGACGCCGTCTGCCTGCCGACTCTGAGCTTTAAAGACCGCGTCGTTTCCGTGGCGCTGGCGCAGGTGCACGAATTTGGTTTCGACACTGTCGCGTGCTCATCCACGGGAAATCTGGCGAATGCCGTCGCCGCCCACGCGGCCCGCCTGGGATTGAAAGCCTGGATCTTTATCCCCTCCGATCTCGAGCCGGCAAAGATTCTCGGCACACAAGTTTTCGGGGCGAATGTGGTCCGCATTGCAGGCAATTATGATCAGGTCAACCGGCTCTGCTCGCAGATCGCTGACGAACGTCATTGGGGCTTCGTCAATGTGAATCTTCGTCCTTACTACTCTGAGGGCTCGAAAACCGTCGGCTTCGAGATCGCCGAACAACTCGGCTGGCGGCTGCCGGACAACGTGGTTTGCCCGATGGCTGGCGGGTCGTTAATTATTAAGATCAAAAAGGCGTTCGACGAGCTGATCAAAATCGGATTGGTGGAAGAGAAGCCGGTAAAGTTTTTCGGCGCACAGGCCACCGGATGCTCTCCGATTTCAACTGCTGTCAAAACCGGCAGCACCGAGATCGATCCGCAAAAGCCGGCGACTATTGCTCGCTCACTTGCCATCGGCAATCCCGCCGACGGGCACTATGCCATCAAGACCATCAAGCAAAGTGGCGGGTGGAGCGAGGATGTGAGCGACCCGGAAGTGATCGATTCGATTCGTCTATTGGCCGGAACCGAAGGCATTTTCACCGAAACCGCGGGCGGCGTAACTGTCGGATGCGCCGGCAAGTTGTATCGCCAGGATCGCATTCTTCCGGAGGAAACGACAGTCTTATGCATCACCGGAAACGGCTTGAAAACCACCGACGTTCTCGCCGGAGTTTATGAGGCGGAACGGCCAATTGCGCCGAAGCTGGTGGAGTTCGAACAGTATTTGCACGACACTGTGGGCACGGTCGAAGTCGAGCGTTCGGCGGCAGTTGCCGTCAGCGCATAGAGTCAGCTTTGAAAACGGCGCGACTGTGGCAAAGCGACTGTTCATGTCGCTGGCGTCAGTCGTGCCGAATTCGAGCCTTAAAGCCCTTGCGGCTTAGCCGCGGAGATACACATGTCCATCACCGTTCAAATTCCTACCGCACTCCGTCGTCACACCGATGGAGTAGGCTCGATCGCGTGTACCGCCGCAAACCTTGGAGAACTTTTTTCTGCGCTCGACGACAAGTTTCCTGCGCTCAAGCCGCACCTTCGCGACGAATCCGGCCAGATTCGCCGCTTCCTCAATATTTACGTGAACGAGGAAGACATCCGCTTTCTGGGCGGCCCAGGCTATGCGTTCAAGGATGGCGACGAAGTTCTGCTGGTGCCGTCCATCGCAGGCGGACTTAGTTAAGACGGTTTAGTTCTGGTGCTGACGAATCACCGTGCTCACGGTCTCGTGCAGCAATCCGCCCCTTGATGGCTCAATGCCCCGCACAACTTCTCTCTGCGTTTGACTTGAGCTCGAACTGGGCGGCGGCAGGAAAGCCACGCCATCGGTCACTTGGGCGCAATCCATTCGCAGCGTTCCATTATCGTTGAACACCAATCCATAAAACCGGAGCGTGCCGCCCACGGCGAGCGCCTGCGAGTTCAGCAGTTCGGTATGACTGTCGACGTAGACTTCAACCTCGCTGGGATTGCTCTCGACCGTGGTTTGTCCCGGTTGCTCTGCGAGCATGGGAAACAAGTCGTAGGACGCCAGCGTTACGGTGTAGTCGGTAAAGTTGCCGGCCTGCGTCGAACCGAGAACCGTGCCGTTGATGGTTTGCGGCATCAGAGTCAAGGTGCTGGCCACCGGATAAACGCCACCGCTATTCGGGATGGAGGCAGCGGAGATATACACTTCCTGCCCGGGAACGATGTTGGAAGCAGTGAAACTCGGCACAAAAGGTAGGCTCTTTAGATTCGTAAACTGGCCAGAAATCTGGAAGGCCGCACTGCCGAAGGTGAAGGGGCCGAAGCCTGAGACATACCCCGGCAAATCCTTGCCCTGCTGCTCGCGCGCATGCAGGAATAGCGACGAAACGGAATTGGCTACTTGAATCACCGGCCCGCGAACAATGTCGTTCGCGAAAGGGTCTTCCACCGCAATCCGTGTCGCGAGCAGTGAGCCATCGGTTTGAATCGCGCCGTCCATATTTACAAACGTGCCCATGGCAAGAGCAGAAAATCCGCTGAGGCCCTGATATACCGTGTTGCCGTCGGCGTTGACAGAAACCGATCTAGGCCCCTTAAGGTCTGACACCGTAAGCGTAAAGCTGGTCCCGTTCATTCCGATGGCGGAAATCTGCCCATCGGTACCAGTGACCTTGCCGTTCGCCGCGCTTGTGGGCATGGAAGACAGATCGAGTGGATTCAGACTAAAGGAGGGGCTGAGCGAAAAGCCACTAAACCCGTCGACGTTGACGCAGTCGCCGAGAGTGGCCGATTGGGCGACCTCGAGATTAAGCGACAGCGCCATGCTCTTGCCGGTCACGGTTATCGGCGTCGGCACAGTAACGGTGACCGGGGCGGTCGACAGAATGCTGTACCAATCTGTGTTCAGGCTCTCTTCGCCATCCACCGGGCCGAGGGCGATGCAGACAAATTCCGCGCCGAAGAGAGTAATGCTCGCCGAGGTGTAAATGCCCTGCGGAATCGTGTTGGTAGCCAGTGGCTCGGCGATGCCGTTGAGGTGAATGAACTCCGCTCCCGCCTGGTTAGGGCTGGAAAGTAAACTGACCGTGCTCCCAGACTGCGTGGTCAGGCTGATGTTTTGAAAGCCGACATCAAACTGCGGTATCTGATCGTTCGCCGTGCTGGTGAGCACTACTGTGACCAAGGTATTGCCACTCAGCACTGGCGCGGATGATTTGGACATGCTGCTAGAGCCACAACCAGTTGCAAAAGCGGCAAATGTCAGGATCAGGGTTGAAATGGCGAAACGCAGGCCCGGCTCAGAGGTTCTGCAGAGAAGCGGCGCGGGTGTACTCATGACGTCCTCTCTTCCGGCGCGGCGGTTTTCTTACCGAAGCGCCAAAATCGCGGCCAGGGACCCAACTAAGTGCGAGTACGCAACTGAAGGCTGGCGGGGAGAAGCCGGCAAGCAATTCTCTCATGGAATCGTGGCCGGAATCGTCAAATTTTGTCGAATGATGTCTGCTTCCTGTCCGAGTAGTTGTTTTGAATGGCCGGAATGCACTTGTCACTGAATCAGCCGAACATATATCATCTAACTAACTAGTTAATTAGTAATGACACAGCGCAACCACCTCCGCATGGGCTCTCGCGGTCAGCCGGAAGAAAGCCGGGCGGCCATTTTGCAGGCCGCCGCCCGCGAGTTTGCTGAGAACGGCATCGCTGGCGCGCGCACCGACTCCATTGCCCGCCATGCCCGTGTGAACAAGGCGCTGCTCTACTACTACTTCAAAGACAAAGAGACGCTTTACGGCGCGGTTCTCGATAACGCCTTTTCTGGGATGAAAGCAAAAGTTTTTGAGGCGCTCGATAGCGACTTGCCGCCGCGGGAGAAAATCATGGCCTACGCCGGCGCCTATTTCGATGTCATCGCCTCCAGTCAGATTTATCCCAGGCTGATGCAGCGCGAGATGATGCGGGCCCGCGAGGGCGATTCCTTTCATATTGACCGGCTGGTCAAAACCTACTTTCAACCGATTTACCGCCGCGTCGAAAAATTGATTCAAGAAGGCATCGCCCAGGGCGAGTTTCGCAAGGTCGATCCCGCGCACTTCGTGCCCTCCATGATTGCCATTATCGTTTTTTATTTCAGCAGCGCGCCGGTGATGCGACGCATCGTGCGCTTCGATCCGCTATCGCCAGAGCGTATCGCACAGCGCCGCGCCGCAGTTCTTGATTTCATTTCCGCCGCACTTTTTAAAGCTCGCATTAACGCGCCAGGAGCCAGCAGATGAGTGCCCGCAACCGGTTCTTTATCCTTCTTGGCATTATCTTCGTCATCGCAGCGTTCTACTACTACTTTTCCACCGATCACTCGAAAGATCTCGTTCTCATCGGGACGGTCGATGCGAATCAGGTCATTGTCAGTGCGCAGGTGGAGGGCCGCATCCAGAAATTGCTGGTGGATGAAGGAACGCCGGTGAAAGCCGGAGATCTGATTGCCATTCTCGATCCCTCCGAGTTGGAAACCCAGGAAGCGGCCGCGACGGCAAATATTGCGAGTCTCCAGAACAAAGTAGCGGAGATGAGGCACACGGAGGCGTCGACCTCGGGGTCGACCTCTGGCGACGTTGCTAATGCGCGCGCGAAGCTCGATTCCGCGAAGGCGCAACTCTTGCAGGCGCAAGCAAATTTTGATCGTACGCAAAGCGACAGCCGCAGGATGATCGAACTCGCGAAAGTGGGAGTGCAATCGGAGCAAGATCGAGTTCAGGCGGAAACCAACCTGCAAGCTGCGCAAGCTACAGTGCAAGCGCAACAGGAACTGGTAAAGGCGGCGCAAGCGGACCTCGCCTCAGCGATTGCTCGCACTCAGCAGGCCAATGCGGCGAAGAGCACCGTGGAATCTACTGAAGCCGATCTAAAAAATGCCATTGCGCAAAAAGAGGAAGCTGCAGTGCGTCTCGGCTATACGAATGTTTACGCTCCTGTGAGCGGTACGGTTTCCGTGCGTGCGGCGAGGCAAGGAGAAGTTGTAAACATCGGAGCGCCAATCGTGACTATTGTCGATTTGACCGACACGTGGGTGCGAGCCGCCATTCCGGAAACATACGCCGATCACATCGGCTACGGCGACGTGATGCGCATTCGCCTGCCCGGCGGAACGATTACCAGCGGCAAAGTTTTTTTCAAAGGTGTAGAAGGCGACTTCGCGACTCAGCGTGACGTCAGCCGGCGCAAGCGGGATATTCGAACCATCGTGCTCAAAGTTCGCTTGGACAATCCGAAAGGCGCATTCGTTCCCGGCATGACGGCCGAAGTACTCGTTTCTCGGGCCCAGAAGAAAGGCGAGAACAATTCGCAAACTGCGGCTGCAGCGGGGCAGCAATGATGGCCGAAGGCAAAAAGGTGAACGGCGAGGCGGCACAAAATGACGTGGCCTGTGCCATTGAAGTCCGCAACATCGTGAAAAGATACGGCGAATTTACCGCCGTAGACGACATTTCATTCAATGTGAAAGAAGGCGAAATCTTCGGCCTCCTTGGCCCCAATGGCGCTGGAAAGTCGACTCTGATCCGTATGATGACCACGCTGATTCCGATTACTTCAGGAACAGCCTGGATCTCGGGCCACGACGTAGCCAAAGACCCCGATGCCGCGCGCCGTTTAATCGGCGTAATTCCTCAGGCTCTTACCAGCGATCTCGATCTGACCGTCGAAGAAAATCTGAACATCTATGCCAAGCTCTATGACGTTCCCGCGAAAGAACGCAAACGATCGATCGACGAGCTGCTCAGTCTCGTCGATCTAACGAAGTGGCGCGATGCGCAGACGAAAACGCTCTCCGGCGGGATGCGCCGCCGGTTGGAAATTGCGCGTGGTCTTGTCCATCACCCGAAAATCTTTTTCCTCGATGAGCCGACCACCGGACTCGATCCGGTCTCGCGCGTGGCAGTCTGGGAGATGCTGGGCAACATCAAGAATCAGCGCCAGCTCACCATTCTCATTACCACGCATTACATGGACGAGGCCGACCGGCTCTGCGACCGCATCGCCATCGTCGACCATGGCAAGCTCGTCGCGCTCGATGCGCCTATGGCTCTCAAGGCCAGCGTGCCCGGCTCGAATGTAATCGAAGCGCAGTTTGAAAATGCCCCCACCGATTGGGAACAGCGCCTGCGCGCACTCGACGACGTAACCTCCGTGCAGCACGAAGGCGGAGGCATGTATCGCGTGTTAACCGGGAATGGCTCACATACCACAACGGAATTGGTTGAAATGGCGGTCGAAGCCGGCGTGGCGGTGAAGGCGCTCTCCGTGCAGAACACAACCTTGGACGATGTTTTCGTGCACTACACCGGCCGCCAACTGCGGGACGAGTTACAAAAAGCTTATGCCTTTGTAATGCCACAGAGCCCGGGTCTGCGACCGTAGGTAGTTAGAGTAAATGCTATGAATCGAATGATGGCCATTGTCGAGCGCGAAATGCGGAAGTTCTTCCGCTCGCCCGCGCTGATGCTCGCATCCATGATCTTTCCCCTGGTTCAGCTCATCATTCTGGGCAACGCTTTCGGGGGCAAAATTCGCGACGCCAGGCTCGGCATTGTCGACCAGGATGGAGGCACGCAGGCGCTTAAAATACGCGAAGCTTTCGATTCCGTTCGCGCTAACATTCGCACCTTTGTTCCGATTTACTACGACGACGAGAAGAAGGCAGTCCAGGATGTTCGCAACGGCAAATTGGAGGGGGCAGTCATCATTCCCCCGCAGTTCTCGCGGCGAGTTTACGAAGATAACCATCCGCAAATCGCATTAGTCGTCGATAACAGCGACAACTTTATGAGTTCCGCGCTGGAGTCGGAACTCACCGACCTCACCAATGCCCTCAACCAGCCCACGGTTGAACCGCGAATCCTGCAGCAGACGGCGCTTTCCATCGTCGAACTGTATCCCTACATCGAGTACATGAAATATTTGTTGCCGGGTTCACTGACGCTGGCCATGTTCGTCTCCGTGATGATTGGCGGGGGCATGTTGTACATCGACGACAAAGCTCGCGGCGTGCACGAAGGTTATCTCGTTACACCCATCAGCAAGCTCGAACTCGTGCTGGGGTTGAACCTGGCGGGCTCAATCAAAGCGGTCATGACCGGCATCATCATCTGCGTAATCGGAGCCTTGATTTCTGGCGTGAGCACAATCTTCAACCCGTTTACGATATTCGGCTTGCTCATAATGATCGTTCTTACCTCGTTGGCTTTCAACACAATGATGTTTTTGCTGATGGTGCGTATCGAAGATCCGCTGGTGCCGCGCGCTATGTTCGGCATTCTCAACACGCTTTTATTCTTTCCCAGCGGATCGATCTATCCCATTCAGGCTTTTCCGAAGTGGCTGCAAGCCATCGCGAGAGCCGATCCCTTTACCTACGCCGTAGATGGCTTCAAGTGTCTCCTGCTGAAGGAGACGGCGCTATCGGCTGTATGGGGAGACATGCTGTTCCTTACTATCTTCGCGGCCATCACCCTCGGCATTGCCATTCCGCTGTTCAAGCGAACCCTTTAGAAATTGAGTCAGCGAGTGATTGAAAGGATGTCGGCCGGTTTGTTTCAATCACTCAATCGCCCGATCGACCAATTGCTCAATTTCCGGGTTTCCCACTTTTCCTTCAAGTTCGTTATCCTAAAGATGCATGACCCTACTGGACGCAAGGGAATACCATCCGGAGCGCGAGCGCAAGAAACGCATACGGATCGTCACGATCGTTGTTGTCATTCTTGCTTTGGCTGTGGTGGTCTGGTGGAATCGTTTTTGGCCGGAGGAGCACGTTGCAAAGAAATTTTTCACGGCGCTTCAACAACAGAATTACAACGCCGCCTATGGAATCTACTATGCCGATCCCGGATGGGAGCAACGTCCGCAGAATCACTCGCAATATCCCTTCAACGAGTTCAAGCAGGATTGGGGCCCGGGCGGGCAGTGGGGCATCGTGAAGAGTTTCAGGATTTATGGCAGCAGCAATTGCCCCGGAGGAGGCACCGGCGTTGTGGTCGACATTGTCGTCAATAACCGCGCCGAACATGCTCAGTTGTATGTGGACAAATCAGATAAGACGATCAGCACGCCACCCTGCGATCTGGAATTCCACTGAGGTTTGATTGCATATATTTTCGGAGAAGGCCACTCCCCAGTCGTGCAGCTGAGTACGGGAAAACACAGGCCTTTAAACGCTGAGGCTCAAAATACGCTCAGGCCTGCACGGCCGCCGACTTCTCGAACTGCTCGCGCGCTTTGTTCAAAGAAGCCTCGTCGCTAACATTCAAACAGGTCTTCGATCGATCAATCTGCCGCATCAGTCCGCATAGAACCTTGCCCGGACCTATTTCAACAAACGTCTGCGCGCCGCGATCGATCAACCACAGCATACTTTGCAACCACTTGACCGATCCGGTGACCTGCGCTCCTAAAGTTTTTCGTGCTTGCAGCGCATCGGTAACTGGCATCGCTTCGAAATTGCTAATCACCGGATAGACCGGTTTCTGCATCTTCAACGCGTTCAATTCGTTCTCCAGTCGATCCTGCGCGGGCTTCATCAGCGAACAGTGGAAGGGCGCGCTCACGGGCAGCAGTTTCGCCAGCTTCGCGCCGCGCTCGGAAGCAAGCTTCGTACCGCGCTCCACCGCTGCTGTGTGACCGGAGATGACGATCTGTTCGGCCGAATTTATGTTGGCCGGCGAACAGACTTCTCCTTGTGCGACCTCCCGGCAAATCTCCTCAACCTTTTCGACCTTCATTCCAACGATCGCCGCCATAGCACCTACTCCAACCGGAACCGCCTCCTGCATATATTTGCCACGATTGCGCACCGTGCGCACCGCATCGGCAAAAGTAATTGTGCCGGATGTCACGTGGGCGGAGTATTCACCCAGGCTGTGACCTGCCACAGCACATGGTTTCGCAATTTGAGTTTCGAGAACGCGAAGGGCGGCGATCGATACCGTGAGAATCGCGGGCTGAGTGATCTCGGTCAGACGGAGCTGATCCTCAGGCCCTTCGAAACACACTTGTGACAACTTATATCCCAGCGCGTCGTCAGCCTCTTCGAAAGTGTGTCGAGCGATGGGATACTTTTCCGCAAGGTCTTTCCCCATGCCGACAGCTTGCGATCCCTGGCCAGGAAACATGAATGCAATCTTCAGTGGTTCAGCGTTCAAAGAATTGTTGGAGTCGTTCATGATTAGAATTTAGTTCACAAAATTAATTTGCCGGCGCCGCTTCGGCTTCCACCGTAGCGGGGTGCAGCGCTGCCAGCCCGCGCTCAATCGACGTATTGATGTGCCGCTTAGAAAATTCCGCTGCCACACGCACCGCATTTTTGATCGCATTGGCGTTCGAAGAACCGTGAGTGATGATGCATACTCCCTTCAATCCCAACAGCGGGGCTCCGCCGTACTCCGTGTGATCGATACGCTTTTTGAAATCGGCAAACGCACTGCGCGAAAGCATGTATCCAACCTGGCTCGTAATCGTCGCCTTAAGCGATTCCTTCAACACCGTGCGGATCAGCCTTGCTGCACCTTCGGAACTCTTCAGCGCCACGTTGCCCACAAAACCATCCGAGACGATTACGTCCACGTGGCCGTTGAACAGATCCCTGCCTTCTACATTGCCAATGAAGTTGATGGGCAGCCGCTGCAGCAACTGGAACGACTCGCGCGTCAGGTCGTTGCCTTTGGTCTCCTCTTCGCCGATCGAAAGCAATCCGACACGCGGCGATCTGTTGGCGCCAGCTGAACGTCCCATTTTGAGGTCGCCAAACATCGAGCGGAAATAAATCTCGCCCATCACCGCGAACTGTTCCAGATTATGTGGCTTGCAATCGACATTGGCGCCGACATCGAGCAGGATCGCAGCTGTTCCCGGAGCGGTGGGTAAAACCGCGGCCAACGCGGGACGGTCGACCCCAGGCAGAGCCCCTAGCACCATCTTGGCGGAAGCCATTGCCGCGCCGGTGTTGCCTGCTGTAACAAAGCCGTCCGCCTGCCCTTCGCGCACCAGTCGCAATCCCACGCGCATCGAAGAATCGCGCTTGGCACGCACCGCCTGCGCCGCCTTGTCTTCCATGGTGATGACTTCGCTCGCGTGGGTAATCTCGATCGGCAGTTTCGCAGCAGAAGAATGGCGTTCGAGCTCGGCGCGCAATTCTGGCTCACGTCCGACCAGCAGCACACGAACATCGTAGTTGCGCGCGGCTTGAATCGCACCCTCGACCTCGGGCCTGGGTGCGCGATCTGAGCCCATCGCATCCAGCGCAATTACGCTAGGCATGGTGGTGAAACACTAGCTGGTTTCCTGGACTTCCACAACCTCGCGGCCCTTGTAGTAGCCGCACTTGGCGCAAGCGCGGTGGGGCATCTTTTTCTCGTGGCAGTTGGGACACTCGGAAAGCGAGTGCGCCTTCAAAGCATCGTGCGCCCGGCGGGTCGCGGTGCGCTGTTGGGAATGTCGTCGTTTTGGATTCGGCATCTTCTAAAATTCCTCTCGCCAAGGCATTTCGCCTCGAACCATACCTTTTCAAATTCGCACTTCTCAGACTTGCTCAATGCGCCAGTTTGCTGCGAATTTCCTTCAACGCCGCCCATCGCGGCTCTTCTTCCGCTACGGCGCACGAACAAGTTTCCTGGTTCAGGTTCTTGCCGCAGTGCGGGCACAAACCTTTGCAGTCCTCGCGGCAGGTCACCTTCAACGGAACCGCCAGTAAAATCTGCTCGCGAATCACATCGTCGAGCAAAATTCCGTTACCTACATAGTAGCCGATTTCCGCCTCGGCATCGGTCACTGATATCTCATCACGCCCAGCGTCCGCCCCTTGCGGACGGTATAACAGATCAAACTCGCGCTTTACATCTTGCTTCAGCGGCTCCAGGCAGCGCGCACAATTGGTCTCCAGCCTGGTCGCAAGCCGGCCCTTGATTCTTATGTCTTGTATGACTTTATGTTTTCCGTGATGCTCCTCGACGAGGTCGGCCCGCCCACTGCTTTCAACTGGTGTGACTTGGCTGTAATCCGGCCCTAAGTCAAGCGTTCCGGGCGCAAACTTCTCCGAAAATTCAATCGGATGAAGTTCCAACTCCTTAATTTCGAAGAACATAAGGAACCCTCCGCGATCATGCGCGTGGCCATGGCAGCTACAGCCCGCGGAAGCGCGCCAAGACGGCGCCAGTCACCGCAAGGAGCAATATTCAAGAATAACGGGCGTGGAAAAGCGGTGTCAAGGGCGGTACTGCGATCTCGATGAGGTCCTAATCCTCATCGCAGATGCCGTTACCGAGGCGCTCTCGCGAGCGGCGTACAATGTTTTGCGTGAAAACGCGTCAAACCGAACCCATCCCCCGTCACCGCCGCCACGCCATCTACGCGGCAGAAACCTCCGGCCTGCTCGTGATTGCTTTTCTTATTCTCGCCTTCCTCGTAGTTCGCTACTGGCACGCCATCCAAGGGAGTTTGCGCTGAACGAATCCCCCGCGCCTCCTGAACCGCTGCTTGTAGTTGTCCTTGGACCAACGGCCAGCGGCAAGACGGCTCTGTCTCTCTCAATTGCCGAAACTTTCGATGGCGAAATCGTGAACTGCGATTCCGTGGCAATGTACCGCGAGCTGGATATCGGCACGGCCAAACCCAGCGCCGCAGAACGCGCTCGCGCGCCGCACCACTTGCTCGATTGCGTTGCCGCGAACGAAAAAATTACGGCCGGCGAGTACTCAAGGCGGGCACGGCAGGTGCTTCGAGAGATCGAGTCCCGCGGACATTTGCCCGTTATTGTTGGTGGAACCGGCCTCTACTTGCGGGCGCTGCTCGAAGGGCTGTTTCCGGGTCCTCAACGATCGGAGCAGCTCCGGGAGCAATTGCGGGAACGGGCTGCGGCTCGGGGATCCGCCTACCTGCACAGGATTCTGCAGCGGCTTGATTCTGTTGCGGCGGAGAAAATCCACGCCAACGACGCTCCGAAACTTATCCGCGCAATCGAGGTTTGCTTAAGCTCGCGAGCAAAGATGACCGAGTTGTGGCAACAACAGGGACGCGATCCGCTCGAGGGATTTCGCATCCTGCGGATGGGGCTCGATCCCGATCGCAAACTGCTTTACGAGCGCATCAACCGTCGCGCGCGGCAGATGTTCGAAGCCGGTCTGATCGAGGAAACAAAAAGGCTGGCGCAGAAGTACGGGCGAGTATCGCCGCTATCATCTCTCGGATATAAGCAGGCAATGCAAGTTCTTGATGGCGAACTCACGACCGAGCAAGCCTTGGAAGCGGCTCAACAGGCACACCGCAACTACGCAAAAAGACAAATGACGTGGTTTCGTAAAGAGCCAAACGTGCGGTGGCTAGCCGGCTTTGGGGACGACCCTAATACCCAGCGGGAAGCGATGAGCTTCGTGCAGAACTTGTTCACT
>Ga0209168_10002584_pt1 | contig 12992 bp, 4 predicted proteins | sample Coa_R1_FD_187156 | JGI IMG/M metagenome (GOLD analysis project Ga0209168, IMG submission 187156) | Surface soil microbial communities from Centralia Pennsylvania, which are recovering from an underground coalmine fire - Coalmine... | ecosystem: Environmental > Terrestrial > Soil > Unclassified ... | reverse complement strand
CTGGCGGCGGATCGATCGACAAGCCCGGGAGGGTGGTCACAGCGCCTGACAGATCGGCAACGTTGCCGGCTGCGTCTGCCACTGCGGCCCCGGACGGCAGGTTCACTTGGGTAATTGCTAATGTCGGAACGGTGCTGTCGGCTGCCGCAACGGTATAGCTGAAGGTCAGGGCGTTGGTGCCGGAGCCGCCGGTGTAGGTTGCGGTGCCGCCATCGTTCAGAGTCAGAGTCGGGGTTCCGGTGACCGTCACCGCCTCGTTCATGTTGAGCGTCAGCGTGACCACGTCGCCCGGATTTTCGGTGCCGCTCCCCGGCGAGGCAACGACCTGCGTCACGCTGGGGGTCAGGGTGTCGATCTGCGCGCCGACCTGGGTGATTCCAGCAAGCGTGTTGAAGTTCGCGGCTGTGCCGGCGCCGTTCTTCACTGTTGCGCCGTTCAGGTTGATTGTCGTCGCCGCCAGCGAATTGACGTTCTGACCGGCCGCTACCGTGTAGCTGAAGGTCAGCGCACTGGTTCCCGAGCCGCCAGTATAGGTGGCGGTTGCGCCGTCATTCAGGGTCAGTGTCGGCGTTCCTCCCGACACCGTCACCGCCTCGCTCATATTGAGCGTCAGCGTGACCGTTTTGCCGGCCTTCAGATGGCCACTGGCCGGGCTTTCGGTGACCGAGCTCAGCGTCGGGGTCGTGGTGTCGATCTGCAACGTGCCGGCCGGGTTGGTCACCGCGCCGGTGAGATTGGCTGCAGTGCCCGCACCGTTGCGGACGGTGGCCGCGTTCGAATTGACCGCGGTCACAGCCAGGTCCGAGGTGTTCTGGCCGGCGCCGACCGTATAGCTGAAGGTCAGGGCATTGGTACCGGAGCCGCCGGTATAGGTCGCCGTGCCACCGTCATTGAGCGTCAGGGTCGGGGTGCCACCGGCAACCGTCACCGCCTCGTTCATGTTGACCGTCAGCGTCACCACGCCGGAGGCAAGATCGCCGGAGCCGGCCGTGATGCCGGTGCCCGAGGCCACCACCGATGACACCGAGGGCGTCGTGGTGTCGATTTGCAGGGTACCAGCTGGGTTGGTGACCGCACCGGTCAGGCTGGCCGCGGTGCCCGCCCCGTTCTTGACGGTCGCCGCGTTCAGATTGACCGCGGTCACCGCCAGGTCGGAGGTGTTCTGGCCTGCGGCCACCGTGTAGCTGAAGGTCAGCGCATTGGTGCCGGAGCCGCCGGTATAGGTCGCCGTGCCGCCATCGTTGAGCGTCAGTGTCGGCGTGCCGCCGGCAACCGTCACTGCCTCGCTCATATTGACCGTCAGCGTCACCACGCTGCCGACCCCGAGATCGCCTGCGCCGGCTGTGATGCCGGTGCCCGTGGCCACCACCGACGACACCAACGGCGTCGTCGTGTCGATCTGCAGCGTTCCAGACGGGCTGGAGACCGCCCCGGTGAGGCTGGCGGCGGTTCCCGCGCCGTTCTTGATGGTCGAGGTACCGAGGTTGACTGCAGTCACCGCAAGGTCAGAGGTGTTCTGGCTCGCGGCCACCGTGTAGCTGAAGGTCAGCGCGCTGGTGCCGGAACCGCCGGTGTAGGTCGCCGTGCCGCCGTCGTTGAGCGTCAGCGTCGGCGTGCCACCGGCAACCGTCACCGCCTCGCTCATGTTAAGCGTCAGCGTCACCACACTGCCGACGCCGAGGTCGCCGGAGCCGGCCGTGATGCCGGCGCCCGAGGCCACCACCGAGGCCACTGACGGCGTGGTGGTGTCGATTTGCAGGGCGCCGGCCGGGTTGGTGACCGCACCAGCAAGGCTGGCGGCGGTACCTGCGCCGTTTGCGACGGTTGCCGAGTTCAGGTTAACCGCGGTCACCGCCAGGTCAGAGGTGTTCTGACCGGCGCCGACTGTGTAGCTGAAGGTCAGCGCGCTGGTGCCCGAGCCACCGGTATAGGTCGCCGTGCCACCGTCATTGAGCGTCAGCGTCGGGGTGCCACCGGCAACCGTCACCGCCTCGCTCATATTGACCGTCAGCGTCACCACGCTGCCCGCGGCGAGGTCGCCAGAGCCCGACGTAATGCCGGTGCCCGAGGCCACCACCGAGGACACTGATGGCGTGGTGGTGTCGATCTGCAGAGTCCCGGCAGGATTAGTGACTGCACCGGTGAGGTTGGCCGGGTTACCGGCTCCGTCTATGACGGTAGCCAAATTGAGGTTGACCGCGGTCACGGCCAGATCGGCGGTGTTCTGGCCCGGGGCTACGGTGTAGCTGAACGTCAGCGCATTGGTACCCGAACCGCCGGTGTAGGTCGCGGTGCCGCCGTCGTTGAGCGTCAGCGTCGGGGTGCCGCCCGCCACCGTCGCGGCCGAACTGAGATTGACCGTCAGTGTCACCACGTTGCCCGCGGCGAGGTCGCCGGAGCCGGACGTGATCCCGGCGCCAGAGGCGACCACCGAGGATACTGTCGGGCCCGTGGTACTGATCTGCAGGATCCCGGCTGGGTTGGTGACGGCACCGGTGAGGCTGGCCGCCGTGCCGGCGCCGTTCTTGATGGTCGCCGAGTTCAAATTGACCGCGGTCACCGCCAGGTCAGAGGTGTTCTGACCCGACGCTACCGTGTAGCTGAAGGTGAGCGCGCTGGTGCCCGAGCCGCCGGTATAGGTCGCCGTGCCGCCGTCGTTGAGGGTCAGCGTCGGCGTGCCGCCGGCCACCGTCACGGCCTCGCTCATGTTGACCGTCAGCGTCACGACGCTGCCCACACCCACGTCGCCAGTGCCGGCCGTGATGCCGGTGCCCGAGGCCACGACCGACGACACCGACGGCGTCGTGGTGTCGATGACGACCCCGGCAAAGGACTCCGGCAGGTTCGCAGTGGTCAGCGCATTTCCGGCAAGGTCTGTGATCGTTCCGTTCACGCCAGTCACGGCCAGACCGGCCGTGTTCTGACCTGATGCCACCGTATAGCTGAAGGTCAGTGCGCTGGTTCCGGAGCCACCGGTATAGGTCGCGGTACCACCGTCGTTGAGCGTCAGCGTCGGCGTACCCGTGCAGGTCACTGCTTCGCTCATGTTGAGCGTCAGCGTGAGCGCCTTACCAGTATTGTAGTCGCCCGGTGTTGCTGTCACCGACGAAACTGTCGGCGGCGTTGTGTCGACAGCCGGGCTACCCTGGCTCACACCACTCAAGGACAAGTTGGCCGAATTGCCAGCGCCATCCATCACGGTGGCGCCGTTGAGGTTGACCGACGTCACCATCAGATCGGGCGTGTTCTGCCCGGCCAGCACGGTGTAGCTGAACGTCAGGGCATTGGTGCCGGAGCCGCCGACGTAAGTGGCGGTACCACCGTCATTCAGAGCGAGGGTCGGACTGCCGCCGGTCGTGTTGACCGTCACAACCTCGTTCATGGTGATGGTGTAGGTGACGACCTTTCCGGCGTTGAGATTGCCGCTCGAGGGCGTCTCCGAAATCGCGCTGATCACCGTGTTGGTGTCGATCTGCGGACCGGTCTGGGTCAGGCCGCTCAGCGACAGGTTGGCGGAGTTGCCGCTGCTGCTATCGTTGACCGTTGCGCCGTTGAGATTGACAGCTGTCGCCGCGAGGGAAGCAACATTCGTATCGCTTGCGCCGACGGTATAGCTGAAGGTCAGCGCACTGGTACCAGAGCCGCCGGTGTAGGTCGCAGTGCCACCATCGTTGAGTGTCAGCGTTGGCGTGCCGCCGGCCACTATCACCGCTGAACTCAGATTGAGGGTGAGCGTGATGGTGTTTCCGGCGTTCAGATCGCCCGTCGAAGGCGATTCGACCACAGAGGTGATGGCCGGTGTCCCCACGATGGAAAAGTTGCGGACGGGAGCCAAGCCCGGGTTAGCCGGATCGCCAATCTCTCCGATGTCCGAGAGCGAAGTATCGGTCGCTTGTTCGGTGCGGAAGGCATAGTTGGAGGCAAGCTCTATCTCGCTTCCTCCCTGCGGGGTAACAAATACACTGTAGGTGTGCGTAGCGACGTTCACCACCATCCGGAAGTGGTAGTCAGTACCTGCACTATAAGGCAGAGAGACGTCGGCACCATAAGCAGAGCCGTTCCGGACATCAATGGTACCCGAGCTGTTGAAGCGCACGATTGCAGCAAGGTCGGTAAATGCAGCAGCAGTCGTGGGGGAAAGGCCGATGACGACGTTTTCGCCTGACTGACTCGGGGTGGCATCAAAGCTTGCTGTGAAGTTGCTCGCTTGCGTTGGGAAGGAGAGGTTAGACCAAGCTGCTTGTGTGACGGCGCTTGCGCTTGCTGATTGTCCAGAAACTTTCCCAGCCGCGTTGTATGCTGCGACAGTGTAGGCATACTGCGTTGAGGCAGCGAGACCCGTGTCGCTATATGAGTTGGTGGCTGAGGTGCCAACTTCTACGCCATTACGGAAGATCTCGTATCCAGTAACTCCTACGTTGTCGGTAGAGGCCGTCCAGGAGAGGTTGATCTGTGATGAGGAGACTGCGGTATCGGTCACGTTGGTCGGCGTGCTCGGCGGGCCGACTTGCGGACCGATTTGGGTCAGGCCGCTCAGCGACAGGCTGGCGGCGTTGCCGCTGCCATCCTTGATTGTCGCGCCGTTGAGGTTGACCGCTGTCGCCGCCAGCGACGCGACGTTCGAATCGCTTGCCCCGACCGTGTAGCTGAATGTCAGTGCGCTGGTGCCGGAGCCGCCGGTATAGGTCGCGGTGCCGCCGTCGTTGAGCGTTAGAGTCGGGGTGCCGCCCGCCACCGTTACCGCAGAGCTCAGATTGAGCGTCAGCGTAACGGCGTTTCCAGCGTTCAGGTCGCCGGTCGAGGGTGTCTCCGCGATCGAGCTCAGGGTCGGACCTGGCGTTGTCGGAACAATCGCCAAGTTTGTGAAAGTGGTTAGAGCACCGGACAGAATGGCGGCGTTACCCGATGAATCTTTGATCGTCGCTGCATTTGGCAGGTTGATCTGCGTAATGGCCAAGGAGGAAACCGCAGCGTCCGTAGCGGAAACCGTATAGCTAAAGAGAAGCGCATTTGTCCCAGAGCCGCCTTGGTAGGTCGCCGTCCCTCCGTCGTTCAAGCTAAGCGTTGGCGTGCCGGTGACCGTGACTGCGGCGCTGAAATCCACCGTCAGTGTGATTGTGTTGCCCGGGTGCTCGGTTCCCGTCGAAGGAGACGATGTGGCGCCGGTGACCGAAGTCGCAGTATTGGCAACCTGCAAGGCGCCCGTAAGCATGTTGACGTTGTTCGCGAGCGCAACGGAGCCCTGCCCCGGGTTGATCAGCTCAAGCCACTCTTGCGGACTACCGTTGACGCTCACATCCCCGCGCGGGTCGATGAAATTGTTGGCAATCGTGGCAGTTCCTACGAGCTGGTTTTCCGCAATGCTGACTTCTGGAAAAACCCCCTCATCGCCAGTGCCCGCGAGGTTCATCGGGAGGGCAATTGTTGTGTTGTTGCTGAAATTAACGTTGGAAAAGCTTTGACTTATGTTTGTCTCGGAACTCAGACCAACGCCCTGAGACCCTCCTTGGGCGGGCGCCAAAGGCTGGTAGAAGGTGTTGAAGCTTATGTTTTCGCCACTTGAAGAATAGCCAAATTGCTGAAGTATATCCGGGTGACCCGTCTTACTGGTGCCCATCCCCGAGCCCTGCAGTAGATTATACTGCATTACAAGCGATTGAGTGACGCCCGGCGTAGCGTTGCCATAGTCAATGAGGTCCGAGTAAGAATTCTCAAGATAATTGTACTGGATGACAAATTGGCTCTGGTTGGCACCCATAATACGGATCAGTGCACCTAAGGAAGCATTGTCGAGTGTGGCGTTGCCGTTGATCGTATTGTACAAAATGTTTCCGCCAACCGCGCTGCCTTCAAAATAAATTGGATATTGTGCTGTCGTCTGCTGCAGGAAATACGAGTTTTCAATTGTCGCATTGTTGCCGGTGACGTCGACTTGCCAACCGCCCTCTTTAGAAAAGTCGTATCCGTTGAGCACTACATTGTTGCCAGAAACCAAGAGATAGTTTCCAAACGGCGAGTTTGCGACAACAGTAACTCCGGGAATGTTGATCGTGGCCGGATCCTTCAGCACAGTGCCGGAGGGAACACCAACTGCATAATCCACGCCTGCGACATTCCAGGAAGGCCGAACAGCATAGCCGTTCAATAGACTTGAGAACTGCGGAGTGCCGGTTGGTGCATTTGCCGATCCGTCACCTAAACTTATGGCGGGATCTACGGTCGTGACATTCCCCGCCGGATCAGTCACCGACATCAGATAGGTTATTGTTCCACTCGCGAGGTTCGACAGATTGGTGGTGTAAGTTCCGTTCGAGTCAATATTCTGTACATCTTGGCGGCCATTTGAGTCCGTGAAGGTCACCGACCCGGTTTCATCACCTTCCAGTCCGGTGACCGTGAAGATAACGCGTGCGGGGTCTGTGGCATCGACAGATAATGTAGGTTTCAAGTCCCTATCGGTGTCGAGTGACACTGCATTCCCGCTCGCCGTCACTGTCTGGCCCACCCGATCGGTAGCAGATAGCGACGAGTAGATTGTCCCGTCCGTGAGCGTCGACAAGTCGGCCGAATAGGTGCCGTTCGCGCCAACCTTCACGAGAACCTCGTGATCGGCCGCGTCGGTGAAGGTCACCGTCCCGATCGCTCCTCTTTCGAGCCCTGAGACGGAAAAGGCGACGTTTGTCGATTCCTTGGCGTTGATTAAGTGGTCGGCCGTGTCGTCGATGGACAAGCTCGCGGTGTTCATGATGGGCAGTGACGCGCGGACCGCCGCTGCGACCAAAAGCCGATCTATTGGATTTCCGGGATGTAAGGCTGGTCCGAAGATGCCTGCTGCGTCCCAATCTGTGTCGCCCGAACTGAGCATCGAATTGCCGCTCAACAACAAGTCTCCAACGCTTGGCGACACTGTCGTTCTGCCCAACGAAACGTCATCGGTGGTGCGCTCACCGAGAGTCCTCTGTTGCAGGAGCGATTTTATGAAGGCTCTGTTTACCACGATTGCCTCACTACCCAATTTCGAGTTGGGACACTGCACGCGTGAATACGAAGCCCTGCAGTTCCGAGGGTAACAGCAGTAGACTTAAGCCTTGAAAGAGTTGTTGGAAAAAGGAGTAAGATTTTACGAAGAATTGCTGACACCATCGCCGTTACGAAGGTAATCGCAGGACCAAAGTAGTCGAAAAAGATTGAACTGCTAACCGCGGAAGCTTCGCGGCCCAACCCCACGGCCCAGCCATATCCGCAGTCTCCAAGTTCATTGGTCATATGTGCAGCCCATCTTGAACGCAAGCGAACATCCGGTTCGCGCTGGGGCGAACCGTTGCGTACGGGAATAGGTCACCAAGTTGCTGCCGCAACTTGACGGTTTCGAATTTATCGTGAAATCCCCGATTCTAGGTCCCCCGACCCGTTGGCACACGCCCTGCAGAATCCGATGCAGCTGCCCCAAGCATGGTTAACGTCTGCTAAGGCTTTTTTTAGACGGCCGCTGCTCAGCGATATAGCCCATTGCCTTTACCTGGATAGCGTAGTGAGGGGCACGGCCGACCATACCAAGCTAACGCAGCAATCTCCGATGAAGGAGCGCTCAGTAGTTTTCTCCGCTAACCAAACATGCATGCGACAGGCGAAAGCGCCTATCAGGTAACTTGAACGCATTGACATTGTGTTGTTTTTCAATTCCTTTTTCACGCATAGCTCACAGATGATTGTGGGGAGGACGCATTTGAGTCCAGTTTTGCAGGTGGGATAATACCATGGAAATTAACTGTTCTCGCGTCAAACGCCCGTCCATGACGGCGGTAGTCTGCGTTGAATCTGGCATTCTCGAGCCTCTTACAATACGCATGGTCGACAGCCTTCGGCGTTTTGGTGGTCGCTTTGCCGACATGGAGGTCATCGCCGTAACCCCGCGAACGACGCCGCCATTAGCCAGAGAAACACTGCAAAAGTTTTCAGACCTGGATATTCATCAAATTCGAATCCGCCCAAGAAATCCGTATTCTTGGCACCATTATATGAACAAGGCAGAGGCGATAGCTTGCGTCGAACAACAGGTCGCTTCAGAGGCCATCGCCTGGATCGACAGCGATATACTTTTCATGAGCGAGCCCAATGGTTTAGCGCTCCCCCACGGGATAGATTTTGTTGCCAGCGCCCCTGACGCTGGGGTTATTGGTTCCAAGGGGGTGACTGATCCGAATGACCCATTCTGGCAGCGATCCGCTGCTGTTATAGGGAAGAGCGCGGATGAACTGCCATGGCTAATCACCGGTGATGGACACCGCGTCCGCTTCTATTGGAATGCAGGCCTTTACGTATACCGAAGGTCCAGTCAGTTCGGGCGTGAATTTCTATCGGATTTCAAAAACTTTCTTGACCAGCGCGTGGCCAAGACGCATTCGCAAGTGCATTTCATGGACCAAGTCGTGCTTGGATTGACTGTGATCAGGCTGGGGTTAGCCTGGAAAGCATTGCCGGATACGAGCAACTTTCCTGTCTGTAGCTTTCTGCCCGAAAATTATGATCCGGCTAAAGTTACTGACGTGAGCATCCTTCACTTCCATGACTCAATGAATCCAAAGCTATGGAGCAAGCTTCTCAATACGATTGCCCCCGCCCATCCTCAGATTTACGATTGGCTTAAGCCGCAAGGGCCCGTGGCGCCCCCGGCTTCAACATCGTCTTGGATTGGCCGTGAGGTCCTCCGTCTAGGTCGCGGCGTGCAACGGCGAGCGTACTACGCGCAATCAGGATTCACGAAGACTTGGAAGGCTGAATAGCTTAGTGGCCCGAGACACCATCGACTCGGTACCCGTATCGCCCAAGTTCACTGCTTACGCTTTTTTTAAAGGCGTTTTTGGATTACAGCGAACTTCGCGCGTCTTGGAGTTATTTTTCGACCTGCTAAGGATCGAATAAAAGCTCCGCCCGCTTCACTGATGCGCCGCAAATGAGACCTCGCCAAGGTTATTCCGTGAGTAGTTCTGTCGGAGTAATGCTTCAGCACAGGCGTGATGCCAGTGATTGAATTCTCGCGATGGCGCATTTCGATAAGTTGATCCTCGTCAAAAATAAGGATCGAAGCAATATCGAGTGCCAATTTCTCGCTGATCGGAGATTTGTAGTCCGTGCTTCCCCGTGAAAGTTGAAATAACAGATCGGAGGTCTTGGAGACTTTCGGAAGAGACGCCTCGTATTCAGGTGGCTGCCAATTCAAGTCCTCAATGAAATAAAGGCCGCCTGGGCGCAGGCATCGGAATAATTCGGCAAATGTAAGTTGCTGATGGTACGACGCGTGTGAGCCATCGTCTATTATGAAATCGAATACTATGCCGCGATCAGCGACGGCTCGAAGCTCCGACACGTTTCCGCAATCTGCTCTGAAAAACTTGAACCACTCCGTTTCCATGGCTGAGAAATCTGAGATGTCTAACCCATAGATCTTGGCATGCGGAAAAAACTCGTGCCACATCCTAATTGATGGTGCGTCTGTAACCTTCCGGTCGGCAGGATTCCCGAGTTCTGGACCGCCCATAGCAAGGCCGATTTCAAGCAGGCAAATCGGATCATTTCGCTTTGCTGCGAAAAACATCTCATAAACAACGGTATAGGAATTGAATAATGAGCCTTTGTCTGTGTAGCAAAGGTTCGCAATACTTGTCAGTGAGGGGCGGGAAACTTTATCCATGCATATATCCCAAGTTTGCTGCGCCCATAGGTTCACCCTCATGAGCAGTTTCGGAGACTATCACACAATATGCCGTGATGGTGCCAGTACCCTTCCTTCCGAAAGTGATGAGGAGGTTAAGGTCCGGAGGTCCTAATGCTTGCCATAGACCGCCAGAAATAGAGCCGAACGTCACACCCGTATGCACTTCGAATGTTTCAACGCATAGCGGCGCACGCTTTGGCCGAAATCGACGCGAATAACGATGCTAAACCTGCTCCGTACGACGGGCAGTGACGTAGGGTCACCAATCAGGAAACCATCGGGGTCAAAGAAACTATCCTGCACTTCGCAGAGGCAAGATGTCTTGCGCGAACGCAAAGCGGCTTCGTGAGGCTGTATTCGAATTTTTGAAAGTTGTTACTTGCAAGCAATACATCGTTTCCGGTAACTAGTTCCAGTTCCCTCGCCACGAGGCGCCTTTTTGCCTCATAAGCAGCCGCTGGATCGTGACGCTGATCGAGAACAGCGCTTGCCAAAACGACCTAGTTGTGTCCTTCGCTTGCGCTGAAAACATAGAACATCGAAATTAAGCAATCTTGTATACAGGCTGAGGGTGATATGCGACGGCGCGATTTCATAGCGCTTTTAGGCGGTGTTACAATATATCCGGTTACGATACGGGCGCAGCAAGCTGCAAACGGTGACGACGGGTCGAGCGGCGCACCATTCGGTACGATACAGTATCCAAATTTGTTGAAAGCCTATCCTGTACGTCCGCGGTGGAACGTTGCTGGTGTCGATTATCCTGTCGGATGTCCGACCAACATAAGTCTGAAAGTGCCGTCGCCAACTTGGTCGGGACCAGGAGATGGGGTCAGCTTCCCCCTGCATTTTACAAATGAAACCGGTTACGGCTATCAATCCATGGTGAGCACTTATGCAGGTGCGGTGGTTCTCGACGGTTGGGATTTGACAGGCTGGCGTGTCGAATGCGCGGACAACGGCAATCCGACCACCGTTCTGGTGCAAAACTGCAGGATTGCGGTCTCGGGAATGGGTTCTCTTTTTAGTACCTACAGTTCTGGCAACGGCTCCATTCAATATTGCACCTTCGATGGAAACAATGGCGCGATTTATAGCGACAGCAACATGGCTGGTGGATTGCTTAATTTGAGAAACGCGCCAAACGCAAAGTCTGAATGGACAGTGCGTTACTGCTTGTTCAAGGACGCTTATTCCGATCATGTGGATTATGGCGGAATCGGAACCGGACCGCAGAGCTTCGTTTTTCAATATAATATGTTCTGGAACTCGGGCATGGGTGCGGACATGAACGGTCACCCCGATGTTTTGCAAGGTGGCTGGAGGCATCTGGTTGATTTCAAATTCGATTTCAACACTGTCGTACAGGACCACTATCCACGTCAGGGAGCCACGCAAGGCGTCGCGTGCGGCACCGATGCAAACGGTGGCGGAGTTATAACTGGGTACTGCTCTAATTCATACAACACATACGTCGCAACTGGCGCCGCTTTGTGGTCTGGGGGTGGCGTGAATTGGGGCATGGATTTCGCTCTCGATCAGATGGCTCCGGGAGCGAAGGTAACGATCACTAATAACTATTTTGATGCAACCGGGATGCGAGGCATTAAACACCCACCACCTAAGTTTATCTACCTCGTGGACCCACAAAGACTTTACAAACGGAAAATACCGAGTTTCGTTACCATAACCGGCAACGTTAATTTGCTTGATGGCAGCGCGCCCACGCTGAGTAATCATTTGATCAGCTGGTAGGATAAAAAGTTGGTACCAAATTTTTGGTCGTCCGTGAAGAATTCGGAAGCGATTGATATTCGACGTGACTTGATCTGAGCAAGCAATCGTTTATGCAAGAAAGGCTTAAGCGCCTATTGATTTTCTTGCGTGGATTCTGGATTTAGCTGGTTCGTGATTGCTTCGACGGCGAAATACGCCGCCGGGTGGAAGCGATTAACGTCAGGACTACCACAATGATTGCCCTCGACATCGATAAGCCCTGCCCGCACTGTCAAGGCTAGACTAGAGCGGTTCACGACTTTATTGAATCGAAAGGGATTCCGGATTTGGCGCGAATATGATTCAAGATGCTGGCTGGGCTGGAGGCCAGCATCCGATGGTCCGACCACTTTCGAATGATCTGCGTAAGCGTGCGGTTGCCGCTGTTGCCAAGGGTGAGAGCTGCCGCTCGGTGGCATTGCGGTTTGGGGTTGCGGTGTCGTCGGTGGTGAAGTGGTCGCAGCGTTATCGAGCGACCGGCTCGGTCGCGCCGGGCAAGATGGGCGGGCACCGTAAGCCCGTGCTTGAGCCCTATCGCGCCTTCATCAAGGAACGGATCAGCCAGACGCCGCATTTGACGCTTCACGCCCTCAAGGACGAACTCGCTGCGCGCGGGATTAAGGTCTCCCACAATGCAGTTTGGCTGTTTCTGCGCCGCGAGGGGCTGCGCTTCAAAAAAAACGCTGCTCGCCCTCGAGCGAGCCCGCTCCGACATCGCGCGTAGACGCCAGCGCTGGCACTCATGGCAGGCCAAGCTCGATCCTCGACGCCTGGTCTTTATCGACGAGACCTGGATCAAGACCAACATGGCCCCACTGCGCGGATGGGGGCCGAAAGGCGAGCGGGTACGCAGTTTCACGCCACACGGCCACTGGCGGACGCTGACTTTCCTTGGCGCCTTGCGCTGCGACCGCCTCACCGCACCCTGCCTGTTCGACGGCCCAATCAACGGCGAATGCTTCCGAGCCTATGTTCAGCAGGTTCTCCTGCCGCAGCTTCGGCCGGGCGACATCGTCATCATGGACAATCTCGGTAGTCACAAGTCGGCCGCGCTGCGCAACTTGATCAAAGCGGCCGGCGCAAGGCTCTGGTATCTGCCGCCATACTCTCCCGACCTCAATCCGATCGAGCAGACCTTCGCCAAGATCAAGCACTGGATGCGCTCCGCCCAGAAGCGCTCCATCGACGACATTTGCAGCCATATCGCCGGCCTCATCAAAACCATCCAGCCCAACGAATGCAGCAACTACTTCCAAAACGCCGGATACGCTTCCATCAAAATGTGAAACGCTCTAGTTGACCGGATCTGCGGGACAGACCGAGCCATTGGACGTTATGCCGTCGTCCGTTAAGAAGCCGGATTGAGCTGGACTGAGCTTGCGAGCATTCGCCATGGCAGTCGCAGGAATAGGCCAAAAAGTTTTCTGAGCCAGGCGAGGATGCGGCGGAAGTTGTGACCGACGGCGGAGAGGATGACGTTGGCGGCGTCTCCTGCGCGGCC
>Ga0209168_10002581_pt1 | contig 12998 bp, 12 predicted proteins | sample Coa_R1_FD_187156 | JGI IMG/M metagenome (GOLD analysis project Ga0209168, IMG submission 187156) | Surface soil microbial communities from Centralia Pennsylvania, which are recovering from an underground coalmine fire - Coalmine... | ecosystem: Environmental > Terrestrial > Soil > Unclassified ... | reverse complement strand
GCGTGCTTCTTCTTCGGATGGTTCCGCACCTCCGTCAGTATTGAGCACCGCTTGGACAAGTTCAGCTATTGTGGCGCCGCTTTCCGCCCGGGCAATTAGCGCTTCCAGATAGGCATCGCTTTCTACCTTGACTAAGTGATGGGTGCGTTTTGAATCGGACATGCGCGATTCGGTGTAATACCACGCATCGGCGATCTTATGCAGGCTTGTATTTGGCCGGTAGCGGAGCTCGTTTTCTATTTGAGGGTCTCGACGCAGTGTCTCAGTAAGAGCGAATAGGTAATCAAAGTCAAGGCGGCAGGATAACCGATATTGTGCTCGCGGCTTGAGGGTTAGCTCGGTGCTATCGTGAGTGTCGTCGATACGGCCAACGGAACAGCCGGAGAAGAGACCGAATGGCGTGGAACGGGCCGCCATTCTTGCAATATAACGAACCAGCGCCCGCTCGGCCTGGAGTCCCTTCTTGCTATCCGGATCGCGGTTCCAGTGCTCGATACCCAAGCGAAGCGATGGGGAGGCAACGTATAGCGCGTGCGATATCTCCGGCCGAGCCATAATTTCCCCTAGGCGCGATCGAAGTAACGCAACGTCAGTGTTCCATGCCGTTTCGAGGGCCTCGGCTCCGGCTTCGTTTACCGAAACCTTCGCCGCAGTCAGGCGGTCGCTCCAAGCTGTCAACTCGCTGGCGGGCAATAATGGCGTTCGCAGTACAAAGAATTTAGAGTTCACTAACTCGAATTTATGCTGGTCTGCCCGGGGCTTAGCCATCGTGATTTGCGGCTTTTCCACCGCTGGTTTATGGGATAAGGTCCGTCACGCGATGGATCGTTACCATGAGAACAATCCGTTAGTGAGATTGGGGTAACTACGACACCAAGCGATCCGGCGGAGTGCGGTGATGCTAACTCGGTCCGGACCGCCTAGTCAACTACTTGCGCCCCGAATTGATCATCCACAGGGAATTGATATAGAATCCGCCTGTTTCTTGGAAGGGGGCGTTCAAGGAGGAAACACATTATGAAGAAGCGACTTACAATTAAAAAGGTCACTCTTCGTGACCTGGATTGGCCTCATCTAACACGCTTGGCCGGTGGTGTAGTGCCCCCACCGACGGTCGCCACTCCCACGTGCCACTGCGTTACCGAACCTGCTTGTACCACTGGCGCTACCAATGCGGGCGGTTGTTGGACCGAAGCAGTTTGTGTAACGGGCGACGTGTGCGATTCAGTCGATTGTGCATCGGTTGTCGGTTGTTAGGTGCACAGAGCATAGGCCAGATTTTGTTCGGTCAAGAGCGGACGATTCGGTCCGATGAGCTTCCGTGTGCCGCTATTTTTTGCCTGTGGGGTTTTGTTTAAGGAGATTGGCTAGTCAGCGGTATTAGAGGCTACAAGCGGGCGGGCGCGGGTTAAGATTGATTTAATTACCTCACTTGTCCCGTTCCGGTGATTTGATACTTGGAGGAAGTTAGCTCGGCAAGAGCAAACGGTCCACGGCAGTGAAGCTTTTGGGTGCTGATGCCCATCTCGGCGCCAAAGCCAAACTCAGCGCCATCGGTGAAGCGGGTGGAGGCGTTCCAGTAGACTGCGGCCGAATCGACTTGTTGGAGGAACTTGCGAGCGTTTGCTTCATCGCGAGTAACGATGGAGTCGGAATGTTTGGTGGAATACCGGTTGATGTGGGCAATTGCATCGTCAGTACCGGCGACTATTCGAATGGCGATGCAGAGGCGGAGATATTCCTCGTACCAATCCTGCTCGGCAGCGGATGCTATGTTTCCTCCGGTTGCAAAGCTGCGTGATCTAGCGTCGCCGCGAACTTCGACGCCCGCGGCGCGAAGTTTTGTGACGATTCGCGGGACGTACTCTGACGCGACATGCTCGTGAACCAGTAATTTCTCGGCAGCGTTGCAGACCGAAGGCCGCTGGGTTTTGGCATTGATGACAATGGCGTCCGCCATGTCGAAGTCAGCGGATTCGTCAACGAAGATGTGGCAGTTCCCTGCCCCGGTTTCGATCACTGGCACGGTGGAATTTTCGGTCACGAACGAGATCAGACCTGCGCCGCCGCGCGGAATGATGACGTCGACCAAACCTCGCGCTTTGATTAATTCGTGTACAGACTGGCGCGTGCTCGAATCGAGCAGCTCGATCGCGCCTTCGGGAATTCCGGGAACGCCGTTCAGAATTTCCACCAGCCGTTGATTGCTGTGTGCCGACTCCTTGCCTCCACGCAGCACGATGGCGTTGCCGGTTTTCAGGGCGAGGACGGCTGTATCGACTGTGACATTTGGGCGCGATTCATAGATGATGCCGATTACTCCGAGGGGAACGCGTATTTTTCGGATCTGCATTCCGTTGGGGTGTTGCCACTCGGCCAGAGTTTCTCCAATGGGATCGGCGAGCGCCGCGACGTCGCGGACTCCTTGCGCCATGTCTTTGATTCGCTCCGGGGTGAGCAGCAGGCGGTCGCGCATCGCCCCTTCGAGGGCGGAAGTTTCGAGATCTTTCCGATTTGCAGCGAGAATGGATTCGCTGTGCGCTTCAAGAGCATCTGCAATCGAGAGGAGCAGCGCGTTTTTCCGCTCAGTCGAGAGCAGCGCTAATTTCGTAGAGGCTTCACGCGCACGAAGAAGTTTTTCCTGCGTGGACAACGACGTTGTCACGGTGGCGGCCATTAGGCTCCCGCCCGCGAAGGAGGAAAGTATGTCCCGACTTTGCGTTCCATAGCGAGCGAGATACCTTGCGGGTGGCGGCCGTTCACAATTGCGACGTGCACTCCCGCTTCGCTGGCCAGCTTGGCGGCGCGCAGTTTCGAGATCATTCCGCCGCGGCCCAATGAATTCTTGCCGTTGCATTGGGCTTCAAGTGCGGGAGTCAGTTTGCGCACCACGCGTACCAACTTCGGTTTCTTGCGGCCGTTCGGGACGTAGAAACCGTCGACATCGGTGAGCAACAGAAGCCAGTCGGCTTTCACCGCGGTTGCGAGCAGCGAACTGAGCTCGTCGTTGTCGCCGAAAGCTCCCACAAGTTCGCGAACAGAAACGCTGTCGTTTTCATTCACGATTGGCACTACGCCGAGAGAAAGGAGCTCTGCCAGCGCGTTCTGCAAGTTCCGATAGCGAACCGGGGAGGTGAAGTCGTCGCTCGAAAGCAAAAGTTGCGCGACCACTTTCTTGCCAAAAAATAAGCGCTCGTAGGTGTGCATGAGCTTGCTTTGTCCGACAGCCGCGCAGGCCTGCATGCCGGGAACGTCGTTGGGACGCTTCGAAAGGCTGAGTCCGGACATGCCAGCGGCAATCGCGCCGGAGGTAACGATGAGGTACTCGTTCTTGCTCAGGTCGAATTGATCGACCATGGAGCGCAGCAGATTCGCGTCGATCTGGCCGCCGGGGGCGATCAGGCTGGTGCCGACTTTGATGACGACTCTCATGCCAGGATTTTTGGACTCAAAGGGAATGGTATCGCACCCGCGGTGACGGATAGGAGGATCCCCTTATTGTTCTTATGGTTCTCGATTGAAATCACGCGTTGAAGATAGCCTTACGGGGAAGGACAATATAAGTATCCTGCAATTAAAATGGACATCTGGCAAGATGAAAAAACTTGCTACGTTTGGAGATTATGCCCGCAAGTAACGCCACCACCCGTTTTTCCGATCGTGTAGAAAACTATGTGCTTTACCGGCCGGGATATCCGCCTGAGATGCTGGAAGCGCTGAAAATGGAGTGTGGCCTTGATGCGAGCCACATTATTGCCGACATCGCTTCGGGAACCGGGTTTTGGACTCGTCTGCTGCTGGAAAACGGCAATCGCGTTTACGGAGTTGAGCCGAACCCAGAAATGCGATCTGCCGGTGAGCGCTGGCTGGCGGATTACCCGATGTTCAGGAGCATAGCGGGCACAGCCGAGGCGACAACGTTGCCCGAGCGTAGTGTAGATTTTGTTACCGCGGCCCAGGCGGCGCATTGGTTCGACCGCAAAAGAGCGAGGCAGGAATTTCTGCGGATTCTGAAATCGGGTGGGTGGCTGGTGCTGCTGTGGAACGAGCGGCTGACAGATTCGTCTCAGTTTCTGCGCGACTACGAACAGTTGCTGCTTGAGTACGGGACCGATTATCAGGATATTCGGCACGAAAGAACGACGGCGGAGGTGAATCAGTTTTTCGCTCCCGCGCCGTATCAGGAGAGGACGTTCGACATGCGGCAGGAATTTGATTACGCCGGCGTGGAAGGCCGGCTGCTCTCATCGTCGTACGCGCCGGGACCGGAGCATCCGAAACATGCGGCGATGCTAAGGGAGTTGAAGAGAATCTTCGAGGTTCATGCCGTTGCCGGGCGGAATGCGTTCGACTATAAGACGCGGGTGTATTTCGGGCGGCTGGGCTAACCTTTTTCCTTTTTAATCCTACCAGGATTTTTTTGGTTGCCAGAGGTTTACGAAACGTGTCTGAGAACAAATCGTTTCACATGACGCCCGACGAATTCCGCCGTCATGGCCACGCCGTGATTGACTGGATCGCCGATTATCACTCCCGCATTGAATCGTTTCCAGTGCTCTCGCGGGTGAAGCCGGGCGAAGTTCGTTCTGCGTTGCCCGCAGATCCGCCGCAGAAAGGCGAAGCGTTTGAGGCGCTGCTGCGCGATGTTGAACAGATCATTCTGCCCGGGGTTACGCACTGGCAGTCGCCGAATTTTTTTGCGTATTTTCCCTGCAACGCCTCGGGGCCGGGGATTCTGGGCGATCTGCTTTCTTCCGGACTTGGGGTGCAAGGGATGCTGTGGTCAACCAGCCCTGCGTGCACGGAACTGGAGACGCATGTTCTCGATTGGCTTGTGGACATGCTGGGATTGCCAGAGAAGTTTTTGTCATCGAGCGCTGGCGGCGGAGTGATTCAGGACACGGCTTCGAGCGCCGCACTTTGCGCGCTGCTGGCGGCCCGTGAGCGCGCGAGTGGGTATATCAGCAATCAAAAAGGATGCGATGGCCGGATGATTGTTTATGCATCGACGCAGACCCACTCATCACTGCAAAAGGCCGCGATGATTTCGGGGATCGGGGCTGCGAATCTACGTTTGATCGATGTGGATGAAAACTTCGCGATGCGCCCTGATGCTCTTGCTCTTCAGATTGAAAATGATAAGAAAGCAGGGCTCGTTCCCTGCTTCGTGTGCGGCACGGTGGGCACCACATCATCGAACGCGATGGACCCGATTGCCGAAATCGCACGCGTTGCGCGCCAGTACGGGCTGTGGCTGCACGTGGATGCGGCCATGTCCGGGACGGCGGCGGTATGTCCAGAATTCCGGCATTTCCAAAGCGGAGTTGAGTTCGCCGACAGTTACAATTTCAATCCCCATAAATGGATGTTTACGAATTTTGACTGTAGCTGCTTCTGGGTTGCCGATCGCAAGGCGCTGATTCGGACGCTCAGCATCCTGCCGGAATATTTGCGGAACCAAGCGACGGAATCCGGCGCCGTGATTGACTACCGCGACTGGCACATCCAGCTGGGACGACGCTTCCGCGCGCTGAAGCTGTGGTTCGTCATCCGGCACTATGGAGTCGAAGGGCTGCAATATCACATCCGGCGGCATGTAGAGCTGGCGCAGCGGTTCGCGGATTGGGTGCGCGACGACAAAGATTTCGAACTGGCTGCGCCAGTGCCGCTCAATCTCGTGTGCTTCCGTCACAGGGATGGAGACGCGGCGAATCAGACTATTATGGATCGGCTGAACTGCAGCGGCGATCTCTTCCTTACCCACACAAAACTGAACGGAAAACTTACGCTGCGACTGTGCGTTGGGCAGGCCCACACGGAAGAGAAGCACGTAAAGCGCGCATGGCAGAGCATACAGCAAGAGGCAACCAGGCTATCGGCGAATGCATGATGCTTTCTTTGTCGCGGCTGCTGCAATGGTCTCGACCCCGGTGAAGTGATGAAAACCATTCTCGGCCAGCGTTCGTTGCGTTTTGTCTTCGCCGCCAATGTGATTTCGATGTTGGGCAGCGGGATGAATTCGGCCGCTGTCGCCTGGTACATCCTGGAAGCGACGCACTCGGAAATGGCGCTTGGAACTCTTGCCGTGCTGCAGACCATTCCCGCCATGCTGACGCTGCCCTTCACAGGCGTGATTATCGATCGCGAGGACCGCCGCATTCTGGTGATGTGGCTGGATGGCGTACGCGCGGCCATTATTGTGACCGTTGCGATTCTGGCTTTTCGTCATCGGGTGCAGGTCTGGGAACTGTACTTAATGAACACGCTGGTGGCTGCGGGTTTCTGGATGTTCTGGCCGACGATTACGGCGCTTATCCAGGAGCTGACACCGGAAGGCGAGCTGGTTCATTCCAACACTTTTCTTCTGGCCGGAGTGCAGGGTGGATGGCTGATGGCTGGCGCTGTGGTGGGGTTCATGTACAACCATGTCGGATTGGGCGGGGTGCTTCTGATCGACGTTTCGACTTACGTGGTTTCTTTCTTATGTTATTTTGCGGTTCGCAAAGGAAGACACATTGTGCTCCGTCCGGCGGAGCTGCGCGCGGACATCGTGGCTGCCGAATCGCACCTGCAAATCTTTTGGCGTGAGATGCGTGAAGGAGTCCGCTTTCTTCGTGATCACAGGTCAGTCGTTTTCCTTGGTATCAGCTGGGCGCTGTTTCTCGGCGCCATGAGTACGGGCATCGTGGTTACTCCGTCATTGAGCGAGCGCGTCTTCCATGCGGGCGCAGTAGGGTATGGGTGGCTCAATGCGGGGTGGGGCACGGGGGCGTTCTTGAGCGTCATTTATGCTCCTATTGTCATTGCCAGCCTTGGCGGACGGCGCTCGATTGCATTTTCGATGGCAGTGGTTTCGGCTTGCGTGGTTTGCGCGCCAGTGTCGCACTGGCTGGTGCTGGCGATTTTAGTGTATTTCGCGATGGGCTCCGCACGCGGAGTTGGCGGCATTGCCATGAACACCAGCCTGATGGAAATGGTGCCAAAGCATCTGATGGGGCGCGTGCAAAATTCCTTTTACTTTGTTGGAACCACCCTGCAGCTCGTGCTGGCCCTGGCAGTAGGCGCGGTGGCACACGATGTGAGCCTGGTGGCTGCGTTTGCCATTCTGGCCTGCGTTTACGGATTGTCCTTTCTGGCCAGCAGCTGGCCGATCGCAGCGTCGGAATCCATCGAAGAGATTGGCGCGGTCAAATAAACTGCTGCACCACAGGATCATTCGACTGCGTTTGATATCCTTTCCCATTCCAAGGAGCATTCATGTCTTCTGAGCTGCAGGGCCGAAACGGAGTTGTTTTCGGAGTTGCCAACAAGAGGTCGATTGCGTGGTCCATCGCTCTGGGACTTCATGCCGCGGGTATGAAGCTGGCCATAACGTACCAGAATGAGCGGCTGGAGCAGGAGGCGAAGGACCTGATTCTCTCGATGCCCGGAGCGGAAGCTTACATGTGCGACGTAAGCAAAGATGCTGAGATAGAACGTCTGTTCGCCACGCTAAAGGAACGGCAGGGCAGGCTGCACACTGTGGTGCACTCGGTGGCATTCGCGCCGGCGGACGAACTGAAGGGAGATTTCATTAACACGACGCGCGAAGGCTTTCGCGTGGCGATGGACGTGAGTGTGTACTCGCTGGTTGCGGTTGCGCGCGCGGCGGCCCCATTGATGGAAGATGGCGGATCAATCATCACGATGACTTACTATGCATCTGAAAAAGTGGTGCCTCGATACAACGTGATGGCCGTCGCCAAAGCGGGCCTGGAGTGTACTGTGCGCTATCTCGCGTACGAACTTGGAAAAAAGAAAATTCGGGTGAACGCAATTTCCGCGGGGCCAATCAAAACCCTTGCTGCGCGTGGCATTGCGGGCTTCGGGGACATGCTTAAGGAGCATGAGGAACGGGCGCCGCTGGGCCGCCGCGTGGAAGTGGAAGAAGTGGGCTCGACTGGGGTCTTTCTCGCATCGGACGCCAGCAGCGGGATCACGGGCGAAGTGATTTACGTGGATTGCGGGTACAACATTATGGGATTTTAGGAATGCGGCAGGCTCTCGAGCGCGAATAAAGATATTTGGAAAAGCGCTAACCAAGGGTGAAAATATGGGTGAGGGCTGAAGATGAAGGTCCCAGCGGTTTCACAGATCTTTTTTTTGTTTGTGGCGCTTTTCTTACTGGCTTCGGTTTCCTCAGCCGAGGTTTTGAAGATCGTTGTCGACGACACCATCCAGCCAATTTCAGAGGAGTACATTTCCCGCGGCGTGGATGAAGCGGCACGCCGGGGCGATCAGGCTTTGCTGATCGAACTGAACACACCCGGGGGGTTGGTCGACTCCACGCGAAAAATTATCGAGAAGATCACAACTTCTTCGGTGCCTGTGATTATTTACGTGACTCCGCCGGGTAGCCGCGCGGCTTCAGCAGGATTCTTCATTCTGGAGTCTGCCGACATCGCAGCAATGGCGCCGGGAACCAACACCGGAGCGGCCCATCCTGTGATCATGGGCGGCGGCAATCTCGATGAAGTGATGAAGCAGAAGCTGGAGAATGACGCCGCGGCATTGATGCGATCCGTGGCGGCGCGGCGTGGGCGCAATGTGGAGGTGGCGGAGAGCACGGTGCGGCAGTCAAAATCGTTCACTGAGCAGGAGGCGCTTTCGCAGCACCTGATCGATTACGTGGCTTCGAGCGAAGAAGATCTTTTTCGTCAGATGGATGGCAAGAGCTTTAAGCGGTTTAACGGGCAGGAGGTTGCTCTCAAGTTAACAGGACAGCCGATCGTGCCTTTCGGCATGACCTTGAAAGAACACATCCTCGGCTATCTGATGGATCCGAACGTTGCTTTCATTATTCTTGCCATTGGGGCGTTAGCGCTATACGCGGAGTTTAATCATCCCGGGGCGGTGATTCCGGGCACGGTGGGCGTGGTCTTTATTCTGGTAGCGGCTTTTGCTCTGAATCTGCTGCCGACACGTTTCGCAGCGCTGGCACTCATTCTGGGAGCCTTCGCGATGTTTGCCGCCGAGGCGAAATTCGCAACCCATGGCGTGTTGACCATCGGCGGCATCGCTCTGCTCACTCTCGGCGGATTATTGCTAGTAGATTCCCCGATTCCGGAGATGCGAGTTCATCTAGTTACGGCCCTGGCGGTGAGTGTTCCGCTTGGGGTAATAACAGCCTTCCTGATGGGCATTGCCATCAAAGCACGGCGCAACAAACTGGTTTCGGGGGCGCAAGGTCTAATTGGAGAAAGGGGGATTGCGCAGACAGCGCTTTCGCCGCGGGGAAAAGTTTTCGTTCACGGGGAGCTTTGGGATGCGGTTTCTTCATCCGATATTTCGGTCGGTCAATCTGTGGTGGTGCGAGAGGTAAATGGGTTGCTGCTGGAGGTCGAACCCCCGGTGGCGCAAGGTACAGTCGCACCACACTGACGGCCTGCACCAACGCAGGCAACCGCCTGCATTCGAATTCCACGCCAGCAAGGTTCTGTTGCGCTACAATCCGCCTCAGCACAGTTTGTGCGAATCAAGCTGTGGAGGCACAGGCCGATATATGGAACAGCTTGGGTTTACTTTTACGACGGTTGTGATCGTCATTGTCGTTCTCTATTTTTTGAGTTCCATCAAGATTCTGACGGAGTATGAGCGGGGAGTCATCTTCCGGCTCGGGCGGTTGCTGCCGCAGGCCAAAGGGCCGGGCGTGATTCTGGTGTTTGCCCCGATCGATCGGATGGTACGGGTCTCCCTGCGCCAGGAAGCGCTCGAGGTGCCTCCACAGGACATCATCACGCGCGATAACGTCACATTGAAGGTAAATGCCGTCATTTTTCTGCGCGTGATCGATCCCAGTAAGGCAGTTGTGGAAGTTTCCAACTACGTTTATCAGACTTCGCAGTTTGCCCAGACCACGCTACGCTCTGTTCTCGGCGAGCAAGAGCTCGATGAACTCCTGGCGCATCGCGAAAAGATCAACCTGCGGCTGCAGAGCATTCTCGATCAGCACACGTCGCCGTGGGGAGTGAAAGTCACCAATGTGGAAGTGAAGCAGGTCGACATGCCGGAATCGATGCTACGGGCTATGGCCAAGCAGGCAGAGGCGGAGCGGGAAAAGCGCTCGAAGATTATTCACGCCGAGGGCGAATTTTCTGCCGCGCAGCGACTGGTGGATGCGGCAGGACTGCTGGCAACCGAACCGGTCAGCGTGCAACTGCGCTATTTGCAAACTTTGACCGAGATTGGAGTCGAGAAGAATACAACCGTCATCTTCCCGGTTCCTGTTGATTTCTTTTCAGGATTGCAGAAAGTGATGGCAAGAGCGGGAGACGGTAATGCCCCGGCGGCAAAGCCGGCATAGGAAGTCCGCAAGAAAAGTTATGGCTTCGTCACAAGACACCGAGATCACATTAGGAACCGGAAAATTACTGGCCTTATTTTTCGGGTCGGTTGTAGTCTGCGCCGTATTCTTTGCGCTGGGATACACTCTCGGGCGCAAATCGGAACCTGGCGTAGTCGCTGCCGGATCGCTGGTCCCAATGCCTTCAGGAAATTCCACGAAGCCTGCCGGCGCCGGCTCGGCTTCGGCGCCAATGACGTTTTACAAGGCCGTGGAGCAGCAGAGCGCGAGTGCGCAGCTTACGCCAGCTTCTTCGACTGCTGGATCTTCCCGGCCAGCGGAAGAAGCTGCAGCAGGAGACACGCCAACAGCTTCAGGCAAGCCCACAGAAGAAGCGCAAAACAACGGGCTACCCGATCCGATGGCTGCGGTTCCTGCAGGAAATTATTTCGTGCAGGTGGCTGCCGTGACCAAACCAGAAGACGCGGGCGCGCTGGTGGATGCGCTAAAGAAGAAAACTTATCCCGCATTTGTGGCGGCGAATTCCGCATCCGATAAGCTGTTTCGCGTGCAGGTGGGACCGTTCTCAGACGTAAAAGATGCCGAGGCCATGCGCACGCGACTGATCAACGACGGCTACAATCCAATCCTGAAGAAATAAAGTTTTCCTATGAAGCGAACCCTGCTGGCGAACCGCCGTGTGATCTTCAAGCTACACGGCCGGGAACCTCTCGACGCAACAGTGCTCAAACAAGATGAAACCGGCTACTGGATTCGAGGCGCGAGTCTGGCGGGCCAACTGGATCAGCCGAATTGCTCTTTGCCCGAAAGCGATGTTCGCTACCTGGAGTTCAGCAAGATCGAGTGGCTGCGGGCGTTGCGCCGGCGCGCTTGAAAGCCGTCTTCACTGGCGTCATCGCATCGCGGCGGCTTCCATCATTTCCTAAATTCAAAACCACAAAGGGGACGAAGGCACACAACGGCGATGCTGAGGCCGTCTCTTCTACGAGATTCATCGCTAGATGAGGGACTGCTAGGTTCCGCGCCATTTATATTTATCTCCGTCGATGTTAAGGTTGTTGCGTAATTTTTAATTCTGAGAATGGGTTCTTCTCCGACTTCCCTTGACGACGGCCTTCAGGCGATCGCTGATCCTACACGGCGGCGCATCCTTGACGCGCTAAAACAGCGCGATAAGAGTTCTGCTGAAAAGAACGCGGGCATGTGCGCAGGCGATATTGAACAGTGCATTCGGCTCTCGCAACCCACGATATCGCATCACATGGCAATTCTGACGAAAGCCGGGCTGGTGGATGCGGTCAAGCAGGGCCAGTGGAGATGGTACCGGCGAAACGAAAAGGCATTGCGGCGATTGGTGAAGAGTTTGCGGGCGCAGTTGTAAATGCGTATGTGAAGTACGGGCTAGCTTGCCGATGCGGCCGCATGAGCCTTTTGCAGAAGCTTTCGCGCCTGGGAAATCAGATCGGCAACTTCAAAAGGCTTGACCAGATACGGCACACTGTTTTCCTGCAGGAATGCTCTCTCCTCACTTTGCTCAGCCCCGTGAGAAAAAGTGAACATTACGTGGGGCTGCATTTCCGGGCAGTTCTGCTTCAACCAGAGATAGGCTTCCCTGGAGTTCCAGTCGGAGGGCATCTTTGCGCTCATGATCACGGCATCGAAGGGCTCGGAGAGCAGGCGAGTCTTGACGTCTTCGCTCTTGCTGGCGGTTACCACGCTGGCGCCTGCGCCCATGAGCACGTCCCGCTCGAACTCAAGGACCGCTTCCTCTTCTTCAACGAGAAGAACCCGTCCTTCAATGGCTCCTTCGCGTTTGGGGGGAACGATTGGGACCGGTTCGACTGCCGCTCCCGCTACTGTTACCATCGGCAGCCGGACTTCGATCACCGCTCCCCCTTCGGGAGCGTTATGCGCAGTGATATCGCCACCGTGTTCCTTTACGATTCCGTAGCAGATGCTTAAGCCAAGACCGGTTCCCTTGCCAACATTCTTGGTTGTGTAAAAGGGATCGAAGATTCGCTTGGGATCTTTGATACCAGGGCCATCATCGGTGAAACGCGCGCGAACGTCGCCGCTCTCGCAAACGACGCTGATTTTCAGTTTGCCGGAGCGGCCGGTCTCAAGAACCGCGTCAACGGCATTGTTAATGATGTTCAGGAAAACTTGCTCGATCTGATGCGGATCGGCCACGACGGTAGCCGGATCGGGGCAGAAGTCTTTTTCGACGGCGATGTGGTTGACCTTCAGATCGTAATCGCGGAGGGCGAGAGTTTCATCGAGAACTTTGCGGATGTCAACTTCCGAGCGCTCGGGCTTTCTTTGCCGCGCGAAGGAGAGAAGATTCTGTACAACACGGTGCGTACGCTGGGCCTGCTTGAACATTTTCGCAACATAGTCATGCGCCCGCTCGTTCAAACCTTCGCTTTCGAGGAGCTGCGCATAGCCGAGAATCGCGGTTAAAGGATTGTTCAGCTCGTGGGCGACGCCTGCGATCAACTGACCTACGGCTGACATCTTTTCGCTTTGCAGGAGTTGTTCCTGGGTTCGCCGCAGATCTTCGTAGGCTTTGCAGGTTTCTTCGTACAGGCGGACTTTTTCGATGGTTGTAGCCAACTGGCGGCTGATGGCGACCAGCAGATTTTCTTCCGCGCTGGAA
>Ga0209168_10002579_pt1 | contig 13002 bp, 8 predicted proteins | sample Coa_R1_FD_187156 | JGI IMG/M metagenome (GOLD analysis project Ga0209168, IMG submission 187156) | Surface soil microbial communities from Centralia Pennsylvania, which are recovering from an underground coalmine fire - Coalmine... | ecosystem: Environmental > Terrestrial > Soil > Unclassified ... | reverse complement strand
GGAGGTGTGCCCATGCAAGATGAAAAATTTCTGAACAACTGTCTGATGGACAGCGACGGAGAAGTGAGGATTCGCGCCACCCACCGGCGACAGCGCGCCACGGTCATCGCTTTAAGTGTTGAGGCGGCGCTCGTTGTGGGTCTGGCGCTGTGGCCTATCGTGACGACCGGGAGTTCTCCGGCAGAGATTGTGATGCTTCCGCGAATTCCCTATCGCGGCAGCAATGCACCGAGGCCGGACACTGCACCTCCTCCTTCTCGACCGGCCCGACCGCAGCAAATCAGTACGATTCTCCTACAGCCACCGCAGCGAATTCCAGTGCACATCGACAGGGCGAGTTCGGCGACGACGCGAAGTGTGGCGGCGCCCGCGATCCAAGGTCCGGACTTGTGGGACACGAGCCAGACTCCCGGTGTTGCGACGGGAACTGGAAATGACTCGTCGATGATTCCGCTGCCGCGACCGTCCGGTCCGCGAATCATTCAGCAAAGCGAGGGAGTGCAATCGGGATTGCTGGTTTATCGAGTGGACCCGCGCTATCCGCAGATCGCGATAAATGCTGGAATTTCGGGAACGGTGGAGTTGCGCGCAATCATCGGGCGTGACGGGAGGGTCCGCTCGGTCGAAGTGTTAAGCGGGAGCGCTTTGCTCGCGCCCGCAGCAGTGGCGGCGGTGCGGGAGTGGCGTTACCGGCCGACGCTTCTGAATGGAGAGGCAGTGGAAGTTGAGACGCACGTGACCGTGCATTTTGTGCTCGGACAATAGGGACGCGCCACGCAAACAAAAAGGAAGGGCCGGCGCACGGCCCTCCCTTGAGAAAGATGTGCTGTTTAGAAGTGGAGAACGACCCCGGCGGATAGCCGGAAGTCATCCTGCCGAGTGTTGCCGAAGTGCGTGTTTAAGTAATCGATCTGGATGAGCCGGAATCCGAGTAACGGGATCGGGTGAATATCGATTCCTCCGCCGATCGCTGATGCGAAAGAAGTGGAACTCGATCCCGAACTGCTCACACGCGCGGCACCGAACAGAGCATGGACGAATGGCGACACCGGGGTGGGCAAGCTCACTTGCGGCCCAAAGAGAAACGTGTTAAGGCTCGTCTTCACGCCGGCAGACGAATTGTACGTGCCTCCAAAATCAGCCGTGACACCGACGACCTTGAACAGTTTTTCTGTTAGTGACGCGTCCCAACCGTTGGAGTTCGCGCCTCCTGGATTGAGGCGAAGGTAGGAATATCCTCCGTAGACCTCGGTGTTCTGCGCGTGCGCCGCTAACGGTACAGCAAGCGAAGCGGTGGCCAGAAGCGCGAGAAGAGTGGCTAGTTTTCGCATCGTATTCTCCTTCTCCTCCGATTTGAACTTACGCAGGACGAGCGGAAGTCTTCCATGGCTTTCCGCGACCCTTCCCAACAACTCAAGCATTTCGGATTGCGTGGATGCGCCCGAGCGCTTCTCAGGACTGGTTGGTTATAGGATAGGCGGTCTGGCAGGCGGGTTGTCGAGAGGTTGGCTGGAGGTGCTCAATGCATAAAGTGGACCGCGGGTCGATTCGATAAGCTACTTTAAATGAGCACATTAGAGTGGCAATTGGCGAAATAAAATCTTCTCGGCGGGTTCACATTCATTGCAGACAGTAGCGTCATCCGGGGGTTTTTCCATCGAAGGGTTGCCGGGTGGCCATCAGAGGTCTAACATAGGGGTCCTGGCGCACCGGCAAGACTTCCCCCGCAACGGTGTGCACGCGAACTAAGAAAGGCCGCCCATGGCCGGTAAAAAGAAACCGCTCATCATCGCAGCAATCGTTGTCCTGGTAATTCTGCTGATTCTGATTATCACGCCGTTTTTCATCAATGCGGATCGCTTCCGTCCGGATATCGAGTCCGCGCTGAGCGACAAGCTCGGAAGAAAAGTGCAAATTGGACATTTAAGTGTGTCGCTTTTCTCGGGAAGTTTGGAAGCGGATCAGATTTCCATTGCGGACGATCCGGCTTACAACAGCGGCGCTTTTCTCACGGCGAAATCGCTGGCTGTGGGAATCGACGTGATGCCGCTGATCTTTTCGCGCAATCTCCGCGTGCATGGGCTCGAATTCAAGGAACCGCAGATTGAACTGCTGCGCACCGCGGCGGGAGTATGGAATTTTTCGACGCTCGGAGGAACCACGGTCGCGAAGCAAACTCCCGATCCATCGGCGAATGCAACGAGCAACGGATTAAACAGTTTCACGGTCGACAAACTGAAAATCTCGAATGGCACGATTGCTTTCGGCCGCGCGGGCCAGCCAACGCGCCTCACGTATCAGGACGTAAATGTCTCGGCAAATAATATTTCTCAGACAGCCGCGTTTCCTTTCACGTTCGACGCAAAAACGCCGAGCGGCGGAAAATTAGACTTGACGGGCAACGTGGGACCAATTGGCAGTGGCGACGCAGAAAAAATGCCGTTCGATGGCCAATTGAAGGTGAACGGCGTGCCTTCACAGGACGTGGAAAATCTGCTTGCGGTGCTGGGCTACGCGTTGCCGCAAGGGTCCTCTCTTAAAGGTGGAACGATTAAAGCGAATCTTGCGCTGCACGGGCCGCTCGACCAAATGGTGACGCAAGGGCCAATTGAACTTAGCAACGTAACGCTCGCCGGATTCAGTCTCGCGTCGAAACTTGCCGGGGCGCTTGGTCAAGCGGGTTCGGCTACGGGCAACGACACGTTGATCAAACTGGCGAGTTCGAATTTGCGATATGCATCCGACGGCGTGCGCGCGGACAGCGTGAACATCGTGATTCCGATGATTGGCGGGGTGACCGGCGCGGGAACAGTGAGTCCCAACAATGACTTGAACTTCCGGTTGCTGGCGAAGCTCGACGGGTCGAGCCCACTGGCGCAGTTGACGAAGTTGCCCTTTTTTAGCCAGGGCGGAGGCTTGCCTTTCCGCATCGAAGGATCGGCGTCGAGTCCTCGCGTAATCCCGGATATTCCAGGCTTTAACGGGCTCAAAGGTTTGACAAAGACGCCGTTGAATCAACTGAAAGTACCGAACCAGAGCCAACTCGGCGGAATTGTCGGCGGGCTGCTGAAGAAGAAAAAACCACAACCGCAACCGCAGTAATTCAACTGGCATTATTTTTTGCGGGTGGATTCGAGCATGTCCCAGGCGGCTTCGGGGAAATCGACGAAGTCGTTGAATTCGCCCGCGCCGCGCAGCCACAAGCCTCCATCGATCACCACGCATTCGCCGTTAATATATTCCGCCATATCGCTGAGCACGAATGCGGCGAGATTGGCGAGCTCATCGTGGCGGCCGAAGCGTTTCATGGGGTGATTTTGCCGTGCACGTTCCTCGAGTTCCTTCGCGGGCATAAGGCGCGACCACGCGCCTTCAGTGGGAAATGGGCCGGGAGCGATGGCATTCATGCGAATGTGATAGCGCGCCCACTCGACGGCGAGCGAACGCGTCATCGCGAGGACTCCAGCCTTGGCGCACGCGGAAGGCACGACGAAACCGGAGCCGGAGTTTGCCGCGGCGTAGGTCGTGACGATGTTGAGGATGTTCCCGGGCTGCTTCGCGGCGATCCATTTTCTCGCTAGCGCAAGCGTACAGTGAAACGTGCCTTGCAGGACGATGCCCACGACAGAGTTGAAAGCGTTCGGCGAAAGTTTCTCCGAGCGCGCGATGAAATTGCCGGCAGCGTTGTTGACGAGCGTGTCAACACGTTGAAATTCCTTTTCCGCGGCGGCGATGGCGTTTTCAACTGCCGCGAAATCGCGCACGTCGCAAGAAGCGTATGCTGCGCGCGCTTTTTTCGCGAGAATTTCTTCACAAGTTTTTGCGAGAGGCTCTTCCCGCCGGCCAATCAGAAATAAATTCGCGCCCAATCCGGCGAAGCACAGCGCCATTGAGCGGCCTAGTCCCGTGCCCCCACCCGTGATCAAAATTGTTCTGCCTTTGAGTAAATCCGGTTGAAACATCGCAAATCCTCTCCTGAAAGCGGCGATTGGCAAAGCTTATCCTGTTTGCGAAGCAGGTAGATGAAAAGATTTTCTGGCGCATGGTGCAGGTATGGACGCATCATAATCCCGGTGTTTTCGCGGCAGGCACGACCAGCGAAATCATCAAAGGCAGAATTCCCGGTGCGATTTTTGCCGGACCCGCGTCAACGGTAGAAGGAGCCGCGCGGCGGAGGGCCGAGGCGGCGCGGATCTCACGGGACAAAGAAGTGGTGATTTACTGCGGCTGCTGCCCGTGGGAAAAATGCCCGAACGTTCATCCCGCCTACGACGAACTGCGCAAGATGGGATTTTCGAATCTAGTGGTGCTGCTGATCCCGCAGGATTTCGCGCACGATTGGATTGGCGCCGGCTTCCCTGTCCAACGCGGGCACTAAGCTCTAGAAATCCACGTGAAGGCGGAGGCCGGGGACAAGAACTGGACCGCGGTCTTTGTTGTAGCCGGGATTGTTCACGTGCTGCAGATCGAAAGAAACGAACGTGCCGCGCCAGATGTGCGCGGTGTAGTAAGTTTCAAAGATTTTTTCGCGTCCGTAATTCAAGGCTCCATCGCCCAGAAGAAAACCGATACCTCCCAGCGCGAGGTAGCGCGCGTGGTCTCCCGAAATGGCATTGAGCGAAAATGCGGCGCCGGCACGATCGTTTTTGCGCCGCCAAGCGTCGCCGCTGTAGTCCCCGCCAAGTTCGAAAGCACGATCCACTTCCGTGTATACGAATGATTCGTTGCGGCCGTCATTCCATCCCCACCGGCCGAACGCGCGGAATTTGTCCGTTAAATTCTGTTCGAAATTCAAATCGAAGCCGTATTTGTGACGTCCCTGGCGGCGGGTAGTAATGATATCGGGCTGCGACGTTTTTCCTGCGAGAAATTGGTCGATCGCCTCACGATAACTGCCCATGTTTGCGTGGTTCAAGTACGCGACAAGACGAATCACGCCATCGCGATGATGCAGGAAGCCTCCGCGATAATCCGTTTCAAAATTTTCCTCGCGCGCGCGGGTGAGGTCGGCGTCGAGCTGAATTCCGTTGGCGACTTTGGGCATAAGCGCTTCCGCGAAGCGCACGGACCAGCGACCGTCATCGTATTCCACCATCGCGCCATCCGTGTAGCCGCGCGTGTTCGCGGCGTAATCGTACGCACCGCTGTTGTCGACGGTCCAATTGAGGAATTGGAGATGGGAATCGCTGCCAGGGCCATTCGTGTCAAAGAAATCAGGAATGGTGAATTTGCCCACCCAGAATTCCAGGCGGCGTTTAGGGAGCGAAGTTGCGAGGTTCAGCCAATTCCGTTCTGTTGAAACCCGCTCAGATGACAGAGGAATAATCTGACGCAGCAACGCGCGGGCGAGATAGGGTGCGTGGGAGAGCGGAACGCCAGCAGCCGTACGCACGACGTCGAGATTCGTGTACCCCGCGAGGCCGACAGCATTGCCGATGCCGCCGCCGGTGGAATCTTCGATGTCAGCGAAGACCTCCGTTGTATTCGTCAGTTCGTAACCGGTGTAGACGGTAAAAACGACAGCATTGCCGATGCCGCCGCCGGTGGAATCTTCGATGTCAGCGAAGACCTCCGTTGTATTCGTCAGGTCGTAACCGGTGTAGACGGTAAAAACGCGTGAGGTGGCGCTTTGCGCCGGAGCAGAAAGGCTGTTCGGGCCGCTGTATTTCGAGGGGAACGAGGGATGCCACTGAAGCACAATGTTGCCCTGACCGGAGAACCACCACCGAGTGGAGTCGGAATGAGGGAACATCGTCACCGTTGCAGGATCTGGTGCCGGCGGAGATTCCTGAGAGGAATTTGGCGCGAAGAGGGAGACCTGCGGCGGCTGGGCAGGGGAAGCCGGCGATTGCGCGTATGACGGCGACGCCGTCAAGGCAATCACCGCGAGAAAAATCAAGCCGAGTTTGCGCTTGATGAACATAGCGATGCCCAACCGCACCCTGCGCTTTTCAATGAGCTCTCACGAGAGCGAGCCTAGAGAGGTTAGAAGTTCGTTGTGTTATGCTCATTTGTCGCCGAGCTACGCCAGAAAGATTTGCGTTTTTGAACTTCAGTAAGGCGATTGCTATTAGTCTTGAGATTCAGTCCGAAGTTTGATACCATACCCCCATAGGGTAGTCAAGAGAAAATGTCACATCTTTCCAGAGAAAAACTGGACCTCATCAACCGAACCAAGAAAGTAGTGGGTCAACTCGAGGCCGTGCAGCGCGCATTGGAAGATGACGCCGGCTGCGCGGACCTGCTTCAGCGCCTTGCGGCGGCGCGGGGTTCGATCAACAGCTTGATGGGAGAGCTGATGGAAGACCACATCCGCAATCACATGCCCCGAAATACAAAGTCGTCCGAGGAAGCCGCGGACGATGTGATTGAAATTATTCGCACGTATCTGAAATAGACCAAGCGCTGCTCCCACATTTTCTAAAGGCGACTCGCAGCTGGCACAAAAAAAGGCGAGGCCACCTTGCGGTGTGCCTCGCCCGGGCTGGTCTATTTTGCGTTACGGATGTTTGCTGTCGATCTAAAACTCCAGCTTCAACGCGAGCTGGATTTGGCGCGCCGAACCGAAATCACCCGTCGAGAATCGTGTCGACGTGATGACTCCAAATGTTCCCAGCGACTGACCCGGAAGGGGCAGACGCAAGTTTGGGTCACCGAAGTTCGGATGGTTGAAGATATCGAAGAACTCGGCGCGAAACTCCGTGTTAAGCCGTTCCGTAATCTTCGTGTGCTTAATGAGCGAAAAGTCCGTATTCACGAAGGAAGGGCCAATGATCGAGTTTCTGGCCAAGTTTCCGAAATGGTACGTAAAGCCGCCATTGGCGTCCTTTGCTCCTGCCGGTGAAACAAGAACCGCCGGGTTTTCAATCCACTGGATGCCATATGTGCTGGTTGCCGCGGCATAGCCGACTTGAACAGGGGCGGTTACGTCCGGACGCAGAGTGAAGTTGCCCGTGGGACCCGCGGTATTCATTACGACGGTGAGCGGATTACCGGACTGGGCTTGTGAAATTCCAGAAACTTCCCAACCCGAAACCAGCCGGTTGCCCTTGAACGGCAGATCGTAAACAGCGCTTATGACGAAGTACGACGGTGAGCGGATTACCGGACTGGGCTTGTGAAATTCCAGAAACTTCCCAACCCGAAACCAGCCGGTTGCCCTTGAACGGCAGATCGTAAACAGCGCTTATGACGAAGCGGTTGCGCGCGTCGAAGTCGGACGGCCCGTAGTTCAAGCGGGGATTGGTGCTGTCCTCAAGTACCACGCCCTGTGAGCTCAACGAGTTGTAATCGAGCGACTTCGAATAGGTGTATGACGCGTTGAACTGGAGACCGCTGGCGAAGTGCTTGTCAGCCGAAACCCAGAGCGCGTTGTAGTTCGAATTTCCGCTGGAATCGATCTCCGTGATGTTTCCCAGCTTCGAGTTCGGCCTGATCGGACTCGTTGCAGACAACTTCGAGAACAGGACGTTGGGAGCTGGATCCGAGCCGCCAACGGCTTGGCCGATGAAAGGTTGGTTCAGATTGCGAGCCAGTCGAAGATGGGTCCCCTTTGACCCGATGTAGCCGATCTGCACGCCCATAGTCGAAGTGACCTGCCGTTGCAACGTGAGGTTGTAGGACTGGACGTATGGATCGCGGAAACCGTTGAAAATGGTTGTCGGCGCAAGACCCGAGGGCCCGGCAACAGTAGCCGCGTTGAGTAAGGACAGAGTCGGCGCTTGCGCATTATTCACCGTGAGCGGATCGCCGAAGGGAGGATTCGTCGTCATGCCTGTCACGATTCCGGTGACCGGTTGGTCAGCCAGGATCGCGTAACCGGCACGCACAGAAGTTTTGCCGTCCCCCCAGGGATCCCACGCGAAGCCCACGCGTGGTTGGAAGAGTTTGCTATCGGCACCGTAAGGTTGGCTGAGTCCATTTGTGCCGACCTGGACGAGGCTAACGCTGCTTGGAACAAACTCCACAAACCTATTCTGGGAATCAGAGAGAACATTGTTGTAGTCGTACCGGAGTCCCAAAGAGAGCGTTAAATTCGGCCGCAGCTTGTATGTATCTTCGGCAAATAGGCCAAACGCCGGCTCGAGAATCTTGCTGGCTCCATTGCTTAGGTTAATGTTGAAACTGCTGACCTGGTCATTGATGAACGCGGCGATCGTTGGGAAAACAATCGTACCGTTATCCAACGCAAAGTTATTGTTGTAGAAGCGGCGGATCTCGCCACCGAAGGCGAACGAATGATTGCCACGAAGCCACCGCACGGTGTCGCTGCCGACGACGGTCGTGTCGCCTCGACCTTGCGGAAATCCCGCGGGTCCTCCGAATTGCAACGCCGTGTTGCCGATGCTTATCTGAGGCAATCCAATCGCGGACGTAATGCCATCGTTAATGTTGAAAGTCGCCGGATTTAGAAGCTGATTGGGCGTAAACAAAATGTGAATCCTGTTATAGCCGATTCGCGCTTCATTGGTAAGGCTCGGCGAGAAGATATGATCTTCTTCGAGAGTCATAATCTGGCGGCGCCCTTGGCGAGTGTCGCCCCAGCCGGGGAGGGCGTTGCCCCCAGAGTATTGCAGAGTGGGTTCCTGGCGGACGTCTTCCTGCAAGGCGTAATAACCATGCAGGCGATCGGTGTCGCTCAAATTAAATTCGAGGTCTCCCGCTCCCTGGTCGATGTTCACGTTGGCGACGCTGGAGCCAATGAAGTTGGTATACGTGGATGGAACACCGGGAGTGCCGCTGCCGACAGAGTTCGCCGTCGGTATTAGCGCGACGACTTTCTGAACAGCAGAGTCGCTCGTCGCCGCTACCTGTGCCTGTTGCGCCTGGTTCAGGACCGTGCTGACTGTCGAAATGCCCTGATGCTGACGTAGACCTTCGTAGCTGGCGAAGAAGAAGACTTTGTTGCGCCTGATTGGTCCTCCCACGTCGCCGCCGAAATCGTTACGATTGAACGCTGATTGGGGCGTGGGCTTGGGATTAAAAAAGTCGCGCGCATCGAAATAATTATTGCGCAGGAAGTCAAACACTTCACCGTGGAAATCATTCGTGCCGGAGCGGGTGGCAATGTTGACGATAGCCCCAGAGTTGCGGCCGTATTCGGCCGGGAAGGTGGAGTTGTCGATTTTGAATTCCGAAACGGTGTCGATGGAAGGTTGGAAGGTAATCTGGTTCTGGACCTCATCACTGAGGTTAATGCCGTTTACGAGCCAATTCGTGGTGTCTTCGCGCTGGCCGGCGGTGTCAATTGCAAAGGAGCCCTGGCCGCGAAGAGGCGCGGTGAGGAAGCCATTTTGAGGCGGCGTTACGGTTCCAGGAACCAAAAGGCCCAGATCCACGAAGTGGCGGCCGTTGAGCGGAATTTCCTGCACAGTCCGCTGGTTAATTACCTGGCCCACTGTGACGCTGCTGGTGTCGACGAGCGGCGCGCCGCCTGTGACGGTAACTTCCTGTGTAACCTGGCCTACCTGCAATTGCGTGCTTTCTGTCACGGTGGTCGCGACACTCAGCGTCAGGTCCTTAATGACGGCTGTCTGAAATCCGGAAGCGGTAATCTCGACTCGATAAACGCCGGGAAGGAGTCCGGAGACGAGGTAAGCGCCGGATTCGTCCGTTTGGGTGGTGCGGTCCACGCCCGTGTTTTGATTGTGCACGACGACTTTCGCGCCCGGTACGGCGGCGTTAGAAGTGTCCGTGACACTGCCCTGGAGGGTCGCCGTCGACTGCGCTCGCGCGATAGTATTCAGCGCGAAGACAAATACAACAACTGCTGCTAAGCGAACTGCGAAGGCGAGGAAGGAAAGCCTCCGTCCGCCTGCTTTCTGCTTCTGCATGATTCCTCCTTGGGTTCGACCACTCAAAAATTAATAGAAATTTTCTTGTGTAACTGCACGGTTCGTACTTCACACCCCGGGAAGTGCGAAACCGACGAAGGCGCATCAAGCCACGCGCTGGACTCACTGAGTCCTATGTATTAGCAACCCGCAATCCACAAACGCCATCATATTGAACATTCTGAAAGCTTTGAAAGAGAAGAAGATAGAGTCATTCGCCCGCCGTGTTCGCTAGATGTATTCGTGAAGAAGTATGAACTATGGAAGGCAAATATGTAATTCGGGAGCGAAGTTGTAAACGGGCAAACTTTGCAATGGCACCATCAGACGTCAGCCCACACCCCACACTGTCAGAATGACCAGACATCCCGATTGCTCGATGCTGCCATCTCTAGTAGTCTTTCTGGTTGCGGAGGCATCCGCAGACACTACTGACGCACCGCCTATGACGACGATGTAGAGGTATGAGAGGAAGAAGAATTGACTCGAAGGAATAAGATTTCTGCGGGGATTTTGGTGGCGGCGCTGATTTTGCTGGCGTCTTGCGGCGGAGTGATCAACCTGCCTGTGCCTGTCGTCAGTTCTCTATCGCCCTCCAGCGTGCCAGAGAACTCGGTCACATTTACATTAGCAGTGATCGGTTCCGGATTTGCACCAAGTTCTACAATTACGTTCAATAACGCGCCGCGTCAGACGATTTTTCTGACTCCTTCCAAGCTGACGACGATAGTGAATCCCAGCGACGTGTCCACGCCAGGAACCATTCTTGTGGGAGTAACCACGCCCGCACCTGGCGGGGGAACCTCGCAAACGGTCGACCTGAATGTGACGGCGACAGCTTCTCCAGTCCCTTCGATTTTGTCGATTACACCGACCAGTATTCCTGCGTCTGGGGCGGTCACGACGATAACGATCAATGGATCGAGCTTCGTCCCCACGTCGGTGGTTACCGTGAATGGAGCCAACCGGCAAACTAATTACGCCAGCGGCGCCGTACTGACGGTCGACCTTCAGTCATCCGACATCGCAACCGCGGGCACGCTGCGGATCGCTGTTTTGAACCCTCCTGCCTCAGGAATCACGCCGCCAGGAGGTGGTGTGTCAAACATAATTTTGTTGAACGTAGTAAATCCTAACCCCGTAGTTAGCGCCGTCTCTCCACCTGTGGTTGTAGCGGGAACCACTACGACTGCCTCTATCCGGGTTACCGGAGACGGCTTCGATTCAGCGAGCCAAGTGCTGGTAAACGGCAGCGGCAGACCAACGACATTCGGGGGCTCAACCACGCTTGATGCGCAGCTCGCAAGCGGAGATCTGGCCGCGGCGGGTACATATCCCGTGCAAGTGGTGAATCCAACGCCTGGCGGGGGCACGTCGGCGACCCTGTTTTTCTCCATTGTGCCGTCAGCCGCAGGGGCAGGACTGCCCGCGCTCGTGGATGTTGCTGCGGACGGCGCACAGGCAAATGATGGAGCCGACACTCCTTCTACTTCGGGGCCCGCGATGGATGCAACAGGGCGTTTTGTTGCATTTGTCTCGTCCTCAACGAATTTGCTGGAGACGACAACAATTAATCCGCCTCCGAATCCGCTTACGAATGGCGAGCCAAACATATTTCTCCGCGATACGTGCCTGGCAGTGACGACAGGGTGCTCGCCGAAGGAAATTTTGGTGAATGTAGGGCCTTCAGGAATCCTTGCCAACGGAGCAAGCTCGCAGCCAGCGGTGGCGTCGTCGGCCGCGAAGATCGTGGCGTTCAGCTCGCTGGCAACGGACCTGGTTTCGGGATTCAATTTTGACGGGACAACCCCGCAAGTCTTTGCGGCAAATCCTTGCGCGGGCGTTGCCGCTGGATGTACACCAACGATGACCTTGGTTTCCGTTGGCTCTGACGGTATTACGCCAGCCTCGAGCCCGGCGGGCCAAGCGTCCGTCAGCCCGGACGGCCGGTTTGTGGCGTTCACATCGACGGCTACAAATCTGGTCGCGGGCGCGACAACTGGATCCTCGGAAGTCTATTTGCGAGACACATGTCTGGCTGCCGGACCTACTTGCAAGCCGACGACAGTGCTCGTTTCGGTAGCGGCGGACGGGGTGACACCCGCCGACGGCTCGAGTTCGCAACCAGTGGTTGAATCTAACAAGAATGGACAATTTGTAGCGTTTACGTCTACCGCGACCAACCTTGTGGCTGGTTCAGGAGGAGCGACGGAAATTTACCGGGCTGGCTACTGCATCGGAATTACGAAGGGTTGCACGACCTCCGCGGCGCAGTTGATTTCGACGCCGGATGGAACGGCGTTTGCAGATGGTTCGAGTGTAGAGCCGACGATGACGCCGGATGGCCGATTCGTGGCGTTCAGGTCAAGCGCGTCGAACTTGGGAGCAACTTCGGGAGGTATTGCCGAAATTTACTTGCGGGATACTTGCCAAGGAGTGCCGTCAGGGTGTAAGCCAAAAACTACGATCGTCTCTTTAGCTGCTGATAATGCGACCCCAGCAAACGCGCTGAGCGAGCGTCCGAGCGTTGCGGGCTCTGGACAATTTGTCGCGTTTGCATCCCAAGCCAATAACTTATCGACGGCGACTTTGAATGGCCTCGAAAATATCTACGTCTATAACACGTGCATCAATGGAGCCAGCGGTTGCAAGCCGAGCACAGTCCTGTTAAGCGTGTCGGCGACAAAGACGCCAGGAAACGGGGCGTCGCTGAATCCTGTGATTAGCGGTACAGGGCATGTTGTTTCGTTTTACTCGGCGGCAAGCAACCTTGTGAACAATGATCTGAATGGATTTCCCGATATTTTCCTCGCGGCCACCACTTTCTAATTGCATGTCAGACAAATTGTTCGGTCGTTCGCGATTCTAGGAAGCCGCGGATGGTTCAATGGTTATTTGGGAATTTTATTCTGTGAAAACCTTCACGCTTCGCCAGAGTTTGTCTAGTGGCGCCGAGGGTGAATTCAAGCGACTCGCGGGGAATGCTTTCGACGTAACTGCCGATCAGCCATCCAAGTCCTGCTGGAATATCTCGCGTCAGTGAAATCGACTGGCACTCAACGTACGTCCCGCCGTCTTTCTGCTGAAATCGCCAATACGTGTTCATGCGCCAGAGGTAACCATCGTCATGGCCAACAGGAAGGTCGTGCTCGTTGGATTTACCCCAGCC
>Ga0209168_10002576_pt1 | contig 13013 bp, 9 predicted proteins | sample Coa_R1_FD_187156 | JGI IMG/M metagenome (GOLD analysis project Ga0209168, IMG submission 187156) | Surface soil microbial communities from Centralia Pennsylvania, which are recovering from an underground coalmine fire - Coalmine... | ecosystem: Environmental > Terrestrial > Soil > Unclassified ... | reverse complement strand
CGGCTACCTGCAGCGGTTCCCGATCGACATTCTCAAGATCGACAAGGCGTTCGTGGACGACATCGGCGCCGCCGGCGTCGAGCCGGCGTTGGTGCGGGCGATCATTGCGTTAGGCGACACGCTCCAATTGCAGACCATCGCCGAGGGCATCGAGTTGCGCCAGCAGTGGCATGGACTGCGCGAGCTCGGGTGCGAGATGGGCCAGGGCTTCCTGTTCGCCCGTCCGGTGGGTGTCGTCCAGATCGACGCGCTGCTCGCCGGCCAGGGCGTGCGCGCGCCCGCGGCCCTTCTGCCCGCCGATACGCCGGCGCCGCAGACCTCGCACTGACCCCGGCGCCGCTCGGCGCAGGGGCGAATCGCGTTTGCACGGGCTGTGCCCGGTGCCTAGGTTCTGGACATTCCGAGTCGGTCGGCGCGCATACGTCGCGCGCAACGTCACTCCATGGGAGAGTCCGGATGCCCCGATACCGGTTTGCGGCGCGCCGCGCGTGCGTCCGCCGCGTTGCGCGGTGTGCCTCGTTAGGCGCGGTGGTCGCCGCGCTCGCCGCCGCCGGCCCGGCGGCCGCGCAGATGGTCAACGAGCGCCTGCAGTACCCCGAGACGCACCGGGACAGCACCGTCGACGACTACTCCGGCACCAAGGTTCCCGCCCCCTACCGCTGGATGGAGGATGACAACAGCGCCGAGGTGGCGAAGTGGGTCGAAGCGGAGAACGCCGTCACCGCGGCCTACATGGACAAGGTGCCGCTCCGCGACGTGTTCAGGGAGCGCCTAACGGAACTGTGGAACTACGAGAAGGTGGGCGTGCCGTATCGCCGGGCCGGCCGCCTGTTTTACGGCAAGAACGCCGGCCTCCAAAACCAGAGCGTTCTCTACGTGCAGGACAGCATCGGCAGTGCGCCGCGCGTCATGCTCGACCCGAACGCGCTCTCGCCCGACGGATCCACCGCGCTCGCCACGTCGTCGGTGTCGCCCGACGGCCGCTACCTCGCGTACGGCCTGTCGCAGGGTGGTTCCGACTTCGAGGAACTGCACGTGCGCTCCCTGGCCGACGGCCGCGACCTGCCCGACACCGTGCACTGGGTGAAGTTCTCCGGCATCTCGTGGACCGCCGACAACAAGGGCTTCTTCTATTCGCGATTCCCCGCGCCCGCGGCGGGCCAGGCGCTGTCCACCGCGGCCGTCAACCAAAAGGTCTACTACCATGCGGTGGGGACCCCGGACAGCACGGACAAGCTCATTTACGCCCGGCCCGACCTGCCCGACTGGTACATCATGTCGTCGACCACCGACGACGGCCGCTTCGCGTTCATCACGCTCGTCCATGGCACGGAGACCAAGAACCAGGTCTTCTACATGGACCTCAAGGACGGCGCGCACCCCGATCTCTCGGCGCCGATCGTGCCGCTCGTCTCTCAGGGCGACGCCGAGTACGCTCCGTTAGGCAACGACGGCGACACGGTATTCGTGCAGACCACGAATCAGGCGCCGAACCGCCGCATCATCGCCATGGTGCTGCCCGACACCGCACGCGCCCATTGGCGCACCGTGGTGCCCGAGCAGAAAAGCGTGCTCGAGGGCGCCACCCTGGCCGGCGGACACGTCGTGGCGCAGTACCTCGAAGACGTCAAGAGCACGCTCGAGATCTTCGGCACCGATGGCACCCGTCAGGGCACGGTCGCGCTGCCGGCCATCGGGACCGTGGGCGGTCTCTCCGGTCGCATGGACACGCCGGAGCTGTTCTACGGCTTCACGTCGTTCCTCTATCCGGCCACGGTGTTCCGCTACGACTTCGCGACCAAACGCAGCGAACCGTTTCAACCCCCGCATGTCGCGTTCGACGCGAGCGGATACGAAACACGGCAGGTGTTCTACCGGTCGAAGGACGGCACGCGCGTTCCGATGTTCATTACCGCCAGGAAGGGCATCAAACTGGATGGTTCGCATCCGACGGTGCTGTACGCGTACGGTGGGTTCGACATCAGCGTGACAGCATCGTTCAGTCCCGTCACCGCGGTGTGGCTCGAGCATGGCGGCATTTACGCGGTTGCCAATTTGCGCGGCGGCGGCGAGTACGGCGAGGCGTGGCACCACGCCGGCATGCTCGGCAACAAGCAAAACGTGTTCGACGACTTCATCGCGGCGGCCGAGTATCTGATCAACCAGCACTACACGTCGACGGCGCACCTTGCCATCCACGGCTACTCGAACGGCGGCCTGTTGGTTGGCGCGGTGTTGGACCAACGGCCGGATCTGTTCGCGGCCGCGTACCCCGGCGCCGGCGTGATGGACATGCTGCGCTACCAGAAGTTCAGCGCCGGTGTGGGCTGGGTGCCCGAATACGGTTCCACAGACGACTCGTCGCAGTTCCGCTACCTGATCAGGTATTCCCCGGTGCAGAACCTCAGGAAAGGCACGTGCTATCCGGCGACGATCGTGACGACCGCCGACCACGACGACCGGGTGGTGCCGAGCCATTCGTACAAGTTCATCGCGACGATGCAGGCCGATCAATCGTGTGCGCGCCCCGTGCTCATTCGCGTGGAGACGAAGACGAGCCACGGCTACATGCCGACGGACAAACGGATCGCGCAGCTGTCGGATGTGTGGGCGTTCACGGGATGGAACACGGGGATGAAGTAACGGCCACGGCGCACGCGGGCGCGCTCTCGCCTAACGGATACCCGTACTCGAGCGCCGGATGGGCCTCGCACCCCGTGAGGCCAACGTCATCCGCTGAGTGAGGCCGCGCGCTGCGCGCGGCGCTCGGGCTCGCCGGCGCGATCGCCGGCTTCCGTTAGGCCAAATTCGATGCCGCGCTTCTCGTGCCCGGCCGCCGTGGCCACCGCGCCGAGCACGCATACGCAGAGCGCCGTGAGCGCCATCGACTGTGCGTACGTGGCGTGCGCCGCGAACGCCGCCTCGATGTATGCGGCGCTGCTCGCGAACAGCACGCCGCACTGATACGCGAAGCCGGGCAGGAACCCGCGCACGGAGTCGGGAGCAAGCTCTGTGATGTGCGCGGGGATCACGCCCCACGCGCCCTGCACCATGAACTGCATCACGAACGCGCCAGCCCACAGCAAGGCGAGGGACGGCGCGAACGCCCACAACGGGATCGTGACCACCGCAAGCACGAGCGCGATGATGATGGCGCGACGTCTGCCGATGCGATCCGACCACATCCCGAACGCAAGGCCGCCCGCAATGGCGCCGACCATCGAGAAGCCCGTGATGACTGCGCGCGCTTGCGGCGACAGGTGCCAGTCGCGCTGCAGGAAGGTCGGGTACATGTCCTGCGTGCCGTGCGACACGAAGTTCATCATGGACATGAGCACGACCAGGTACACGAACAACTTCCAGTTGCTCACGATCGCACGCCCGAGTCCCGACCAGCTCTCGTGACGCGTGCGCTGCCAGACTTCGGATTCCTTCACGCGCACGCGAACGAAGAGCGCGAGCAGCGCCGGCAGTCCGCCAATGAAGAACATGGGGCGCCAGCCCCAATGCGGGAACACGAAAAAGAAGCAGACGGCCGCGAGCAGGTACCCCACCGCGTAGCCTTCCTGCAGGAATCCGGACAGCACGCCACGCAACCGCGTCGGCGCTTTCTCCATCGCCAGCGATGCACCGACGCCCCATTCGCCGCCCATCCCGATGCCGAACAGCGCGCGCAGGACGAGAAACGTCGTGTAGTTAGGCGCAAGACCGGTGAGCACTTCGACCACGGAGAAGAACACGAGGTCGATCATGAGCGGAAGGCGGCGACCGTAGCGGTCGGCCAGGAGCCCGAAGATGAACGCGCCAACGGGGCGGAACGCGAGCGTCAGCGTGAGCGAGAGGGCGATGGCTTTGTCGCTGCGTCCGAACTCGGCGGCGATCGCGGTGAGCGAGAAAACGACGAGGAAGAAATCGAATGCATCGAGGGTCCAGCCGAGGAACGTGGCGAGCACCGCTTCGCGATGGTCGCTGGCGGTGCGGGGGACGGGTGTTGGCGTCACGTGCGGGTCGGCTCGGGTCGCTGTCTGAGGCCGCCGATCACATCGTCGATGCGCGCCGGCAACAGCAGGTTGTCGGCAATCTCTGCAATCTCCTCGGCCTCTCGCCATTCTCGCTCGAGCTCGGCCAGCTCGCCCTCGAACGCGCGTCGCTCGCGCTCTTCGTGGGCCGCCATCTCGAGGGCCAGCCGCACCGGGACCGGCAGCGGCAGCACCAGCGCGTGATCCTGTTGCCGTACGGTGAGCGCGAACACGCCTAACGGAGTGACCGCCTCCTCCAGCACGCGGACGGCCTCCGCGATCTGCGCACGCGAGCCGCCGAACCGGTTGACCACCGGGAGCAGCATGGCCGCCGCGCGCTGGGCCGCTTCACCCTCGAGCTCCACCGGCGGCGTGCTGCTGTGCGATGATGCGTACCGCACACACAGCGCCCAATCGGATGCCGTCGTTCCGCCGCGCACCGCCAGGCGCTCGAGATCCGCGCGACGCACGGGCGCGACGATGCCGTTGCCGATCGGGATGCGCGCGACGATCGCCGACGGTGACCCATAGAGAAGCGCGCGTCCCCACTGCGTGATCGCCAGAGCGACGCTGCCCGCGCCGATGCCCGCCGCCGCGCCGCCGGCCAACGTTGCGCCGACAGCAGTGACACCCGCGCCGGCTTGCACGACCCGAAAGCGACGGCGACGGCCGAACTGGTCCCCGTACCGCCACGCCGCCATCTCCGGTCTGAGCGGTTGGCCGATCCGCACCAGCGTCACGCCGTCGGCGATGCGTGCGAGCCCGATGTTGTCGGTCGACATGCGCAGCCGCGTACCGCGAAATTTTCGCTCGCAGCCCTCGATTGCTTCCCATCGCTCGTCGAGCGGCGACAGGTTCCAGCGCTCGCATCGCGTGCACACCACCCACAGCCGCCCTCGCGCGGGATCGAATGCCAACCGCCGACCCACTGGGAACGACTCGATCACCGGGTTGGTGCCCAGCGACGCGTGGCAGAAGATGCACGTCGAGAACATGCCCCAATATGTCGCCCCACCGTGCGACTGGCGAGCGAGAAATGCCGGGCCAGGGCACTGACATTTCCCGCACGGGACCACCATGGAATCCTGACGGCCGTTGACGGCGGGCCGGCGGCTATACTCGATGCGCGCGCGGCGTTGCGTTAGGCGGGAGGGGAGCCGCTCGGCGCCATCGGGACCCGGGCGGCCGTAGTCACGCGCCGGGTTCCGATGACGAGAGCAGCCGTGCTACTTGTCGTACTTGAGGCAGATCTTGAGCTGCTCCAGCGCCGCGTCGGTCGCCTCGATCGCCTTCACGCGATGGCCACCGAAATCGTGCGCCGCGTGTTGGAGGTCGAAGCGCGCTTTGCCGAGCGCGTCGATGGCGGCATTGATCGCCGGATGCCGTTCCCCCGCGGACGCGGTGCCGGCGTAGAAGGACAATGACGCGACGCCGGCCATCGCCAGCGTTCCGATCGCGAGTCTCAGCTTGTTGCTCATGCGGTCCTCTCGGGGCCATTGGGTTACCCGATGGACGAGCGAATCACAGGAGTCGTTCGTGAAGAAAGCTTAACGGCTCCCGCGATCAGTGATGTGCGTTCACGAGCGGGAGCAGCTTCGCGATTCCCGTATTGTTGCCGGCGTAATTGAGGATGCCGATCTGCACACCGTGAAGCTCGTGCGCAAAGTTGAAGATGCCGAGTGTTAGGCCGTGCTGCGTGCCCTTCACTTGATTGAACGCGCTCGCCGCGAAGCCGGTGAGCGATCCCTCTCGGGCAATGCGCACCCAGGCCGGCGCGAGCAACGCGCCCTTGACCCGCACGCCACCGGCGACCGGGCTCAAGACGAAGCCGCGGAGCCGGGGCGCGCCCACGGCAAGACCCGCAATGGTGATCCCGTCTATCGATCCTCCGGCCCCGACCGCGACGCCAGCAACCGTCAACCCACGAACGCGGTCGCCGGCGCCCACACCAAGGCCGGCGATGGTAATGCCCACGACATTGTCTCCCGCGCCGACGCCGATACCGGCCACCGTCAGGCCATGTACGCTCTGTCCGGCACCCACCCCGAGACCGGCGATCGACACGCCGACCAAGCTCTCGCCCGCGCCCACGCCCAGTCCCGCGACGCTGAGCCCACGGACGCGGTTCCCGGCGCCCGCTCCGAGTCCCGCCACGCTCACGCCGCTGAGATCGTGCCCGGCACCGACGCCGAGCCCGCCCGCGAGAATGCCCTTCACATCTTGTCCGGCGCCAACGCCGAGACCGCCCAGGGCGATCCCGCTCATGTCATTCCCGGTGCCGGCCCCGAGTCCGCCGATGATGATGCCGCGAATGGATTTTCCGGCACCAACGCCCAGCACGCCGAGAGCCATTCCGCTAAAGTCGTCGTCGGCGCCAAGACCCAAACCCAGCCCAAGCCCGTCGATGCGGCGCGCTCCCGTGACCGGCACGCCGAGCGCGATGCCCTTCACGAGACCGTCGCTATGCTCGTAGGGCGACCAGACCGTCGCGTTCAAACCGTGGACGACGTAATGCCCGCTGTCCCGATAGTTGAGTCGGATGCCGTCCACGTGACGCGCGTTGCCGATGGCGATGCCGACGTCGTGAACCGTGAGATGCAGAGCGCCGTCGCGCGTGGTGTCCGCCGCGGCGTGCAGCGTGTCAGGAGACGCTTGCGCTTGGGCGTGCCCTGCGGCCGGGGCGATGTGCGCGGCGAACGCGAGCACGAGGACAGTCGCGCGCGATGCACGGTATCGTCTGCCGGCAAACGGGAATCGCATGGGAGGGCAATGGGTCGAGTCGCCCTGACCTACGTCGGACCCACTGCGGAGTTTCACGCGGCCTTACGGCGCCGCTCGCCGATGCGTGTGTTTAGAGCAGCAGCGCGGTGCGCAGCACGAGATCGAAATCGCGGTACGCGATGGGCAGCGGGAAGTACAGCGATCCCGTGCGCATTGCGCCATAGCGCGCTTCGGCGTTGCGGTGCAATGCCGCGCACAACAGCAGGCGTGCACCGACTGCGCCCAACCATTCCGGCAGTCGCTGCGACATGGCGCACGGATGATCGAAGTCGACGATCGCGACGCGCGGACGCGTGCGCGCGACGGCCTGATCGACGGGCTCGTCGTCGAGCGGATGAACCGGCGTGAGTCCGGAGCGAACGACGAAATCGTCGAGCAGTGCAGTGGTGTCGGTATGTCCGGCCAGAATCAGCGCGCGCACCGCCGGCAATGACGGCGGCACCAGCGACAGCGGTCGGTTCTCCGATTGTGTGAGCTGCACGTTGCGGCCTCGACGAATGCGATCATCTCATGCGCTCGCGATCGACTCACGCGAGCTCAATCATGGAAGATTTACGAGAGAGCGCGTAACAGCGCGCGCGATGTTGTCGCTCGCGTGAAACGACGCGCAGCAGATGCTGCCGTGCACGTGTCATGTGCTGCAACGCGGTGTTGCACGAGGTGTCGAGAGAGTGATGCAGTGGCTCGCGGTGCGCCTCACGCGAGTGCGACATCCGGTGCGCGCCGGGTGCGTACTCGGCGCGCATCGGATTTCAAGCGTCACGCAGCGAGGAGTCGGGCGCTCGCGCGGTAGCTGCTGATGATGTTGGGCAGGTAGCGCGACATCGGCGTGTACTCGAGGCCGAGTGCAGCGCTGGCGTGCGAGCCGTCTACGCGGAAGCCGGATGTGGCGAAACGCGCTTCGTCGAGTGACAGGCGCGGACGTCCGCCGAACAACGATGCCGCGGCGGTGGAGAACGTCGCCGACGCGGTCGTGATCCAGTTGGGCGTTATGCCGGGCGCCGATTTTCCGGCAACCTTTGTCACACGGGTCATGAACTCGCGTGTCGACATCGTCTCGCCGTTCAAGATGTAACGCGATCCGCTGTGTCCCTTCTCGGCGGCGAGTGCAATGCCGGTTGCGGCGTCGCGCGCCCAGATCCAACCCATGGGTGCGTCACCCGTGCGGCGACGTTTGCCGCTCACGAAATCGGCGACGAGACGGCCCAGCCATCCGGAGTCGCCGGCAGCGACGATGAGACTCGGATTGACGACGATCACTTCGACGCCCTTCGCGCGATACCGCAGCACCGCATGCTCGGCGGTGAGCTTCGAGCGTTCGTAGGCCGTGTGCGTGTAGCCGCGGTGCACGGTGCGCTCGGTGCCCCAGAAGCCGGGCTGCTCGCCAATCGTGAGCGAGGACGAGACGTACACCACCCGCGGAACGCGCGCCTCGAGTGCGGCAGCGAGCGTGTTCTCGGCGCCGTACACGTTCACGGCATGGAACGTGGACACCTGCGGCGCCCAGAAATCGAAGAACTGCGCGACGTGCACCACGAGGTCGCAACCCTGCATCGCATCGGCTAACAGCCGGGCGCGCATGAGATCACTCATCACCGGCTCGGCGCCCAACTTTCGCAGCACGCCGATACCGCTCCGGCGACGAACCTGTCCAACCACCGCGTCGCCGCGCTCGCGGAACACTTCGGTGAGCGCGCGTCCGAGCGGCCCGGCCGCTCCTGTGAGGAATACTCGCATGGCCTGCGTCTCCTGTCGTGTCCGATCGATGAAGCCTCGTTAATTGACGATTCGGGCTCGACGGGGGAACGCCACGCAGAGGCGGAAGGGGTTGATGGACCGTGCGTTTGGTGATACTCAGAACTACCCCAACACCACCTCCAGCCCACCCACATCTCGTGCTCCCCTTCGCCCTCCTCCTCACCGCGGCGGCTGCGTTTCAACAGCCCGCCTATCAGCAGCTCGATCGTCCCTCGAAGCCGGTCGCCCCTGCGTCTGCGCCTGCGCGGGCCGCGTTGGACACCGGATACGCCCGGTTAGTCCGTGAGGCCACGACCGATCCGCGGTTTCTGCCGCAGGCGGTTGCCACGCTGCCCGCGAGCGAGACAGTCCCGAGCCCGCTCAGATACTTCGGGAGCATCGCCGGGGCACCCGGCGTCATGCACCACACCAAAGAACTCTACGCCTACTTTCGGGCCCTGGCGCGCGCCACGCCCCGGGTGAAGGTCGACAGCATCGCGACCACCGAAGAGGGCCGCGAGATCATTCTCGTCGTGATCGCCGACGAGCAGACTATGCGCAACCTCGACCGCTACAAGGCGTTGATGCGTCGCCTCGCGGATCCGCGCACGCTGCCGCCCGATTCCGCGGCCACTGTGTTGGGCGAAGCGAAGCCCATCTACTATTTGAACGGCGGCCTGCATTCGCCGGAGATGGGATCGCCCGAAATGCTAACGGAGCTGGCCTACCGGCTCGCCGTGGGCGATGACTCGGCGGATGCGATGATCCGCGATCGCGTGATCACGATCATCAATCCGGTGAGCGAACCGGACGGGCGCGACAAGCAGGTCGATTGGTACCTGCATTACACCAAGGGCCGTCCGAAATTCGACGACGGCTTCCCGCGGTCGTCGCCCTTCTGGGGGCGCTACGCGTTGCACGACAACAACCGCGACGGCCTGCAGATCTCGCAGGCGCTGACGAAGGCCATCTTCGACATCTACTACGATTGGCATCCGTTAGTCATGCACGACCTGCACGAGTCGGTGCCGTTGTTGTACGTCTCCACGGGCACCGGCCCGTACAACGTGACCAACGATCCGATCATCATCGGACAGTGGCAGGTGCTGGCGAACAACGACATTACCACGCTGAGCGCCGCCGGACTTCCCGGAGTATGGACGTGGGCGTTCTTCGACGGGTGGTGGCCCGGGTACGGCATGTGGGTGGCCAACAACCACAATGCCGTTGGGCGGTTTTTCGAAACGTTCGGCAACGATGGCGGCGACACGTACCTGCGCGATCTCTCGGACGAGCGGTACGCCGGCGCGCCGGTGACGTCGCGCGAGTGGTACCGCTCGTGGCCGCCCACGAAGCAGGTGTACTGGAGCTCGCGCGACAACATCAATTACCAGGAAACCGGCGTGCTCGCGTCGCTCACCTATGCGGCGACCAACGCGTCCAAGATGCTGCGCGACTTCTATCAGGTGGGCGTGAACAGCCTCGCGCGCGGGCGCACGGAAACGCCGCACGCGTATGTCATTCCCGGATTCGCCAAGCAACGCGACCCACGGCGCACGGCGTACCTCGTCAACCAGCTCGAGCGCCAGCACATCGAGATTGCCCTACGGACCTCGGGCGACTCGGCGGGCGATTTCGTGATCCGGCTCGACCAACCGTATCGTGACCTGGCGGTGAACCTGCTCAGCACGCAGAACTATCCGAGCACGGCGCAGTATCCGCCGTATGACGACATCGCGTGGACGTTAGGCGCGCTCTACGGCGTGGACGTGCACGCGGTGAACGACACGGCGGTGTTCCATTGGACGGGACTCCAGGCGCTGCACGACACCGTGGCATTCACGGGTACCGTTCGCGGCTCGGGTCCGGTGTATCTGCTGGCGTATCGCGCGCAGAGCGAAGTGCTGCCCGCGCTCTATCGTTTGCGGGAGCGCGACCGCGCGGCATTGGCGTCGGTGGCTGCCCGCGCGTTCGTCGTGGGGCAGGACAGCTTCCCCGCCGGCTCGGTGGTGATCGAGCACGCCGGCGCGGATGGCGCGCGCGAGATGGCGACGCGGTGGGGCCTGCCGCTCAGCAGCACGGACCGGGCGCCGCAGGTGCCGCTGCACGCGATCGATCTTCCGCGCATCGCGATCTATCACTCGTGGTACGACACGCAGGACGCCGGCTGGTCGCGCTACACGTTCGATCAGTTAGGCATTCCCTACACGTCCATCGACAAGGATGACCTGCGGCGCGGGTCGCTGCGCAAGCGCTTCGACGTGATCCTCGTGCCCAACATGGGCGGGTCGCTCGACCGAATGATCAACGGCGTGAATCGCGACTTCGGGCCGCTGCCGTTCGAGAAGACGGCCGCGACGCCTAACTTGGGCACGCCGGCGTCGAGCCCCGACATCACCGGCGGTCCGGGGTTCGCCGGACTCGAGTCGCTGCGCGCATTCGTCGACGAGGGCGGCGAGCTGATCACGCTCGAGACGGCCACCCGCTTGGCCGCAGAGTCCGGCCTCGCGCCGGAACTCGCGCCGCATCAGACGCGGACGCTCTTCCATCCGGGTTCGGTGGTTCGTGTGCGGATGCGGCACGCGTCGCCGATTTTCTATGGATTCCCAGACACGACCACGGTGTTCCGCGGCAATTCTCCGCTGTACGAAGTGCTGCCGCGCGACAGCGCGATGCTCGTTCTGCAGTACGGCACGAAGCTGCCCGAGCGAGCCGAGAAGGGCGAGATCATGGGCGAGCCGGGGACGAGGCCGGTGGCGCAGGATACCGCCGCGAAATCGAAGAAGCACGAGGCGGAGGAGCCGTACGTCGTATCGGGAATGGTTCGTGGCCAGGAAGAAATCGTTGGACAGGGCGCCATCTTCGATGTGCCGGTGCGGAAAGGACACGTGGTCGCGTTCACGTTCGATCCGTTGCATCGCTATCTCAACCATCACGAATTCCCGATGGTCTGGAACGCGATCATCAACTGGAACGTGGCACCGCCTCACGCGAGCCAGTGAGTGGACAATTCCGTCCCAGGCCGAGGACAGCGGCAGGGGCGGTGATGTCGAACCGTGCCGCGTGCAAGTGTCGCGGTATCAACGGTGTAGCGTGTGATCGCGGATGTCGGGCATGGCGCGTGCCTTCGGCGCGGGGTGTGGGCGCATGACATCTCGTACCGGAGGAACCGATGCGAAAAAGAACCGGCGTTGCCTTAGGCATCGTCGCGCTGGTCGCGGCTGCCGCGCCGCTGAGCGCGCAGCGAGGGTTGCGTGTGATCGATGAGTCGAGCGACGAAGTGGTGCAGTTCACGCCGTACGTAGGGTACCTGACGTTTGGAAGTTTCTTCAGCCGGCGCACGGGTTCGTCGCTGACGACCGACGACGCCGCGGTCGTGGGGGCGCAGCTGGCGCTCAAGCTCGCGCCTAGCATTTCGTTCTACGGGAACCTCGGGTACGCGAAGTCCAACGTCGAGGTCGACGTACCGCTGGCGGCGACGGGCGCAGCGGGCAATTCGAACATCTGGTTGTACGACGGCGGCTTGCAGTTCAGTGTACCGACGGGCCCCTTCGGCCGGGGAAGCGTGAGGCCGTTCTTCCAGATTGGCGCCGGCGCCATGCACTACAACTTCGAAGACGGCGGAGACGGGGTGCCGTCGACGACGGCGACCAACTTTGCGTGGAACGCGGGCGTCGGCATCGATGCGAGGATCGCGCGCTCGATCGGCATCCGGTTCATGGCCAAGGATTACATTGGCCGGTTCAATCTTCAGGATATCTCGGGCGAACCGATCGACGCGCCGGTCACGCAGAACTGGGCGTTGTCGGCGGGGCTGCGGTTCGGGTTCTAGCGGACTCTCGGTGGACACGAGGGCGGGCGGCTCGCTGTGCGCCGCCCGCCCTCGCCTAACGGAATGTCACATCGTGCGCGGCAGGCCGGTCGGGATGCCGAAACCGAGCACGCTCACCAAGTATCCGATGCAGAAGAACAGCACGATGCCGACGACGACGACGAGAACCGTGTAGCCGAGTGCCTTTTCCGGCGGCGATTTCATGAGCGCCGGCAGTCCCGTATAGAGCAGATACAGCGAGTACAGGCCGAGCAATCCGCCGATGATGCCGAGCTGCGGAATGATGGCGAGGATGCCGAACACCCAGGCGGCGGTGTACGAATACGCGGCGACCTTGAACGCCTGGATGCTGTTCTTGGTGCCGCCGAAGGTCGGTGCGAGCGCATCGATCACCATGGCGATCAGGTAGATCGCGACCAAGCCGGCCACGAATCGAACGGCCGCGCCGCCTAACGCGGTGCCGACCGGCATTTTGATGCTGCCGAGGAACGGCACCGAGATCCCGAAGATGACCATCCCGAGCGTCGCGCAGATCACCGACACAAGCGACAGCGGAATGACGTAACCGGAATACAGTCCGCCGACCGTGGCCGGCTCGGTGTCGATCACCGTCCACTCCGCCTTCGGCTGCACGATGATGTTTT
>Ga0209168_10002575_pt1 | contig 13014 bp, 14 predicted proteins | sample Coa_R1_FD_187156 | JGI IMG/M metagenome (GOLD analysis project Ga0209168, IMG submission 187156) | Surface soil microbial communities from Centralia Pennsylvania, which are recovering from an underground coalmine fire - Coalmine... | ecosystem: Environmental > Terrestrial > Soil > Unclassified ... | reverse complement strand
GAAGACATTATTGGCAAGAATGGGCTTCTCAAGCAATGGACCAAAGCTCTTTTGGAGCGGGCGAGGCATGCCGAACTGGCCGAGCAAGTGGGCGATGAGAAGCACGACCCGGCCGGCAATCAGAGTGGCAACTCCCGCAATGGCGTCAGCAAGAAGAAACTGAAAGGCGATTTCGGCGAGATCGAGCTGGAGACACGGCGAGACCGGAACGGGAGTTTCGAGCCGCAGATCATCGCCAAGAACCAGACCCGCTTCACGGGGTTCGACGACAAGATCATTTCGATGTATTTGCGCGGCATGACGACCCGCGAAATCGAAGGTCAGCTGCAGGAAATGTACGGGGTGTCCCCGACGCTAATCTCCCACGTGACCGAAGCGGTGCTGGAGGAAGTGAAAGCTTGGCAGAACGGGCCGCTGGAGGAAACGTATGCGATTCTGTAGCTGGATGCGCTGCGGGTGAAAATCCGCGATGGCGGTCACGTGCACAACAAGGCTATCTAGGTGGCGATTGCCGTGAACAGGGAAGGCAACCAGGAAGTATTGGGACTGTTTGGCAGCAGACAGCGAGGGCGCGAAATTTTGGTTGCAGATTTTGACTGATATACAGAACCGCGGGGCCAAGGATTTTTTCATTGCTTGCGTAGAGGGACTGAAGGGCTTTCCCGAAGCCATCGAATCGGTCTATCCGCGCACGGAGGTGTAGTTGTGTATTGTGCACCTGGTGCGAGCGTCGCTGAATTACGTAAACTGGAAACAACGCCAGGAAGTGGCCGGCGACTTGCGGCGGATCTAGCAGGCCAGTACCGTGGCAGAGGCGGAGATGCAACGGGAGGAATTCGCGCGCCAATGGGACGCAGTCTACCCCCTGGCGAGCCAGATCTGGCGCCGGAACTGGGAACGGATTGTCCCGTTCTTTGCTGATCCCCGCGAGATCCGGAAGGTGATCTATGCCCGGCCCGGTCAGTTCAATGGCAAGGAGAGTGTGACATGGCAAACCGGAAGCAATCCACCTTCGAGCGCCTGAGCAGTGGCCGCCTCAATCGCCAACAACGCAGGGAACTGGCAAGAAAGCTGACGGCTGAAAACCCTGGGCTGGAGATCGTAAATCGGAACGTGGCTGGAATTGACGTTGGTAATGAGAGCCATTATGTTGCGGTGGCGCCGGGCTGCGATCCGCAACCCGTTCGGGAGTTCGGCAGTTGGACTGCGGACCTGGAGCGGATGGCCGACTGGCTCAAAGCGTGCGGGGTTGAAATGGTAGTGATGCAGTCCACGGGCGTGTACTGGATGGCTGTCTATGACATCCTGGAAGCGCGGAAGTTCAAGGTCTGTTTGACCAACGCGCGCCACACCAAGAACCTACCTGGACGCAAGAGCGATGTGCAGGAAAGCCAATGGTTGTTGAAGTTGCACACGTATGGCTTGTTGCGGGATTCATTTCATCCACCAGAAGAAATCCGGGCCCTGCGCAGTTTATGGCGTCTACGCGATCGCCACGTGAAGGAAGCCGGCCGCGCGATCCTGCACATGCAGAAAACGATGACCGTGATGAACGTGCAGTTGTCGAATGCGATCAGCGATATCAGCGGCGCGACCGGACAGGCGATTATTCGTGCGATCGTGGCTGGAGAACGGGACCCGTGGAAGCTTGCAAAGCTTCGCGATCGGCGCATCAAGGCCACCGAAGAGGAGATTGCGCGCAGTCTCGAAGGAAACTGGCGGGCTGACATGCTCTTTGAACTCAGACAGGCAGTCGAGGCTTTGGCCTGCGCCCGTTCCTGAGACAACGGGAAATTTAGACACTTGCCCTTTGCGACACGGAGAATGGCGCCGTAATGCAGGCCGCTAGCTTCAGCAGTCCGCCGGTAAACAGGGCACGCCGACCGACCGTGGTACGGGCATCCCCAGGGGATCGAACGGCTCGGGACCGTACTGACCGACTTCAATACTCAAAGGGGCGCACAGAAATTCCTTAGTCGGGCCGTGGCTATTTGGTCGCCGTCGCCGTCACGATGTGTTCGACGAGGCTTCTGGTCTTGTCGAGGATGGTTTGTGTGGCGACGTGTTCCGGGATGTTGCCGTGGAGGATGTCGTTGGCCGCGACGCGCACGTCGTGCGCGATGTTCTTTGCGATGTTGTCCAGGATCTCCTCGTCGCGGGCGACGCGGATTAGGCCGTTGAGGTCCCAGTCTCTTCCACTCAACGGTGGGTGCGTGTTTGGTGTGCGGCGGATCGCTTCGCGCAGCGCAAGCTCCAATGCTGCCCGGCACAGGGCAACGCTCGCCGTGTCGTGACCGAAAAGCCAGCACCGTGTTGCCTCTGCGAGGTACGTCCGGGTGTCCTCGAAGCCGGGCCCTTTGATTAGTGGAATCGGGAGGAGATGAATGCGGTCGCCGATCTGCTTGAGGGTGGTGACGAGTTCGAACGCGAAATAGTACTGTGTGTAGGCTTCGGCGTCGGCCTCAAATGCGGCCAAGATCATGTCGGGAACTGCCTGATGGTCTCGCGCGACGCCTTCGATCCTAGCGTTCGCAAACAAGGCCGGCAAGCTGAATTGCGATGTGCTTTGCCTGGAGTGCCTGTTCTGCCGCCAGTGCCTCATCTGCGATTTTCGTCGGCTGGTCGATACCAATGTTGAGTCCCACCACTGTGTCATCGTCAGTGTCGGCGTAACGGCCGAACTGCTCGAACAACAGTTGCTCCAAGAACCATGTCAGGCAGGTTGGGAGGTCGCGGTCAGGACGCGTGCCAGGGGACCGCTGCCGGTAAAACCAAACCCCACCCTCCACGTCCACCCGAGAGAGTTTCGGAATCGTGTACGTCCGCTGGGGCATCGGCGGTCCTTTCTACGTGCCAGCACCACGCCTCCAGCGGGCACGCCTTGTAATATCCGAAGGAGCCGTAGTATCGGTTTTATCCGGCTGATTGAGATTGTATACCAGGCCGCCGGCAGTTGTTGCGATGAGGACGGTTATAAGAAAATGGCCTTACCGGAAAAGTACGTTGATCGTCCTGAAAAGGACCCTTTGTGCATTGCACACTGGCCGAAGGCAGAAGTAGTTTGTGATAGCGTTTCTGGATATGAATTGTTCTGAATGTAATACCTTGAAGATCGCTTTTGCAAATGCAACGATTGGGGCAGTTAGCGCGGAGGCCCGCTTGATCGGCTGCCCGCTAGAGCAATGGCAGGAGTGGAAAACGACGCATGAACAGACGGAAGAAAAAAAACGGAGAGCACTGCATGAGCTGCTGAAACATCAGCAATCGCACCATTAGCCTGTTTTTGCTGTCCCAAACTTAACCTTTTCGGGAATCCCGGAAACTTACCCATTGTGGAACAAGACAAGACGGATGGGAATTTTGGAAATAGGCTCAGCAGAATTCGATCACGCTGACACGGTTCTCCGGAAATACCTGCCACTTCTGTCCATCTATTCCATGAACCGTTATGTTCGTCAGCATTTGGACTTCTCGGGGTGCTCCCTCTTTGAGCGTAATTCGTGTCGTACGAACCCAACGTTTGGTTTTCGTTATGGCGCTTGTTTAGATGGCGTAGCTTGAAGAAAGTTGATGGCCTTAACTTCGGAGGCTGCGACACTGGGAGCCTCCGACTCGTTTTTCAGGGCGCTTAGCTCTGCTATATCGTTGCAAAATTCGAACCTGTCCCTTGGATACGTTTATTCAAAAATGCGAATTCCTCAACTTTGCCACTTGAGAGTGTTACCTTGCCTACAGCCTTTCGATCTTGAGCCGACAGAAAAAAGGCCGTGAATGTTCCGGGTACAAGCAGTCTGCGCCTCATGGCGCTCATAGGTGAACAGCGTAAGGAAGTGGGATGGCCCTATTCTGGCCAATTGGCACGGGGGGCGTAGAAGAGCCTTTATGAAACCGCCGTTCGGGAACCGGGCGAGAGGCGGCGGTTCGAGGAGATAAGTCCCCGAAGCCGGCTTCACGTCACCAAAACTCCCAGATGCTGGAAGGCGTCTCTTAATATCAAACTGGCCCAGCACCTAAATTTGGGCCTGGTTGACAGATCGGGTCTTAATACAGAGGAGTTGTCTTCGGGCGCTCGCTATCACGGCCGAGATCGGCCAGGAACTGGCGGGCGCCGGCTGTCAGGAAACCGATATCGGTTTTGGATTGAAACAGCAGAAAGCCCTGTTCGCGAAATTCGCGCACCTGCTCGACAGTAGCGGCCGGGCGGCCGAGGAACTTGCCATGCTTTTTGGCGGCGGCCACGATCTTCTCGACTGCTTGCTTGACATCCGGATGGTCCTGTTTGCCGCGGTGGCCGAGAGAGAAGGACAGATCGCTGGTGCCGATGAAGAGCACATCGATGCCGGGCGTGGCGGCGATCTCATCGATTTTCTCCACTGCGCGAGCCTCTTCGATAATGCAGATCACCATGAGATTACTGTCCGCTGAATCGTAGTAATTATCCTTCGTTGGCCAGACAAACATCGCCAGACCCGCGCCCGAGCCGCGCCGCCCTACGGGAGGATAGCGGCAGGCAGCAACGGCCTGGGACGCGAGCTCCGGCGTGCTGGTGAACGGAAACATGACACCTTGCACTCCTGCATCCATCACGCGCTTGGCCGTCCACAACTCATTCACCGGTACCCGCGCGAATGGCACGGCCTTTAATCCGCGCGTGGCGAGCACAACGTTACGCAGCGTCTCGAGCGTAACGGGCGAATGCTCCATCTCGATCCACAGAAAATCGAAGCCGCATTGCGCTGCCTGCGCGGCGATCTCGGCGCTGTTCACTGTGATCGTCAAGGCGAAGACCGGCTCGCCGGCCTGCAGTTTCTTCTTTACGGGATTTACCCAAGTTTCGGTCATTTTTTCTCTACCAGATTTCGGAGATCCGATCCTCGGCCGCTCCGGCGTGAGGTCCGGCTTTCGGCATCACAACAGACTGCGAAACACCTTGCGATTATATCTTCATCCGTCCGAAGAATCTGTCCCCGGAATCCGGGCTGGGCCGCAGGATTTGTGCTACCATCGAGCGTGCGAACGAGAATTCTGGGCGTAATCCCCGCCCGGTATGCCTCCTCCCGTTTCCCTGGAAAATCCCTCGCTGTCATTGCCGGCAAAACCATGCTGCAGCACGTTTATGAGCGTGCCATGCAGGCCCGCTACCTGACGAATGTCATTATTGCGACCGACGATCCGCAAATTTATAACGAGGCAAGGCGGTTTGATGCGCAGGTCCGTCTGACCCGCTCCGATCACCGCACCGGCACTGACCGCGTCGCCGAGGTCGCCTCCGCCGATATTGCAGAGTTGATTGTCAACATTCAAGGTGATGAGCCGCTGATCGATCCAGCGGCTATCGACGCCGCTGTGCTGGGCTTGCTGGATGAGCCGGCTATCCCGATGGGAACGCTGAAGAAGAAGATTGAGAGTCCGGAAGAAATCGCGACTCCGCATGTGGTGAAGGTTGTGACGGACCGGTTCGACAATGCCATTTATTTTTCTCGCTCGCCAATTCCGTTCCGCCGCGAAGAGGCAACCCAAACCGTCCATTACAAACACATCGGGCTGTACGTCTATCGGCGCGACTTCCTGCTTAGCTACTCGGATCTTCCGGTGGGGCCCCTCGAGGAAGCGGAGCGGCTGGAACAATTGCGCGCGCTCGAAAACGGCCACAAAATCCGCGTGGTGGAAACGGAATACGATTCTCTGGGCGTCGATACGCCAGAGGACCTGGAACATCTGAAGACGCTGTTCGATCGAATGGTAATGAGTGGAAACTGAACAATGCCGAAATATATCTTTGTGACGGGTGGCGTGGTTTCATCGCTCGGGAAGGGTATCGCCGCGGCCAGCATAGGCTGCTTGCTGGAAAGCCGCGGCCTGCAAGTGACTTTGCAGAAATTCGACCCGTACCTGAACGTGGATCCGGGCACCATGAGCCCTTTTCAGCATGGCGAAGTGTTCGTCACCGACGATGGCGCGGAGACGGATCTCGACCTCGGCCATTACGAGCGCTTCACGCACGCGCCTCTCACGCAGAGCAATAATCTGACCTCGGGACGCCTTTACGAGCAGATCATTTCGCGTGAGCGGCGCGGCGATTATTTGGGCAAAACCGTGCAAGTGATTCCGCACGTGACCAATGAGATCAAGTCGGCGATGCGGCGCGTTTCAGGCGACGCAGATGTGGTGATTGTTGAGATCGGCGGCACGGTAGGCGATATCGAATCGCTGCCGTTCCTCGAAGCCATTCGCCAGATGCGGCATGAACTCGGCCGCGAGCACACTATTTTTCTGCATGTCACGCTGGTGCCATGGATCGCCGCCGCTCGCGAGTTGAAGACCAAGCCGACGCAGCACAGCGTGAAAGAGCTGCGCGCTATCGGTATTCAGCCGGATGTGCTGCTATGCCGCTCTGAGCGCCCGCTGCCGCCAGATGTGAAGGACAAGATCGCGCTGTTCTGCGACGTGGTGCCTGAGGGCGTAATTACGGCGCGCGATGTCGATAGCGTCTATGAGGTGCCCCTGGTATTCGCCGAGCAGCGCGTGGATGAAATCGTGTTACGGCTGCTGCACCTGGATGCGGGGCCGCGCGAACTGGGGCAGTGGACGGAAATGGTCCATCGTCTGAAACACCCGGTCAACGAGGTGAATATTGGGCTGGTGGGAAAGTACGTCGAGTACGAGGATTCCTACAAAAGCCTGAAGGAAGCACTGCTGCACGGCGGCCTGGCGCACGGGCTGCGTGTGAACATTCAGTGGATTGAAGCGGAAAACCTGGAATGGCCCGGTTGCGCGCGGGAACTGGAAGGCTACGATGGCATCCTGGTTCCCGGAGGATTCGGCAAGCGCGGTGTCGAGGGCATGATTGCGGCCATCCGGTTTGCCCGCGAGCGGAAGGTTCCGTATTTCGGCATCTGCCTCGGCATGCAGACAATGGTGATTGAGTTCGCGCGCGATGTTTGTGGCATGGCGACGGCGAACTCCACGGAGTTCGACCCGGCCACACCCGATCGCGTCATATTCAAATTGCGTGAGCTCAAGGGCGTGGATGAGTTGGGTGGGACGATGCGGCTGGGCGCGTATCCATGTCTACTGGCCGAGGGCAGCTTTGCGCGCCAGGCGTACGGTGTGGCGCAGATCAGCGAACGGCACCGGCATCGTTTTGAATTCAATCGCGAATATGAGGGTGTCCTGACAGAGGGCGGATTGCGGATCACGGGCCAGACTCCCGATGGCGTGTACGTCGAGATCTGCGAAATTTCGAATCATCCGTGGTTCCTCGGCTGCCAGTTCCATCCCGAGTTCAAGTCCAAACCGCTGGAGCCGCATCCGCTGTTTAGCGCATTTTTAGGCGCTGCGTTTGAGCACCGAAAAGCCCGGCGGGCACACAGCGGTGGGCGCCCGATTCCGGTAGAGCAATACTCGTTTGTCAAATAGTCTCGTCCATACAGCGTGCGGTTGAACATCAACTTAGAATTAGCATTTGGAGACGGCGCGCCGCTTGTTCTCATTGCCGGACCGTGCGTCATTGAAAGCGAGGAGCACGTCCATTTTCTGGCACGCGAGATCCGCAAAGTGGTTGGCGCGTTCGTGTTCAAGGCTTCGTTCGATAAAGCGAACCGGTCCAGTGTGGCGTCCTACCGCGGGCCGGGATTGAAAGAGGGGCTGCGCATTCTCGCGGGTTTGCGACAAGATGGGTTTCCGGTCCTCACCGACATTCATGAGCCCTCACAGGCTGGTCCGGCCTCGGAAGCAGTCGATATCCTCCAGATTCCAGCCTTTTTGTGCCGCCAAACAGATCTGTTAGTGGAGGCGGGCCGCACCGGGCGGACCATCAATATCAAAAAGGGTCAGTTCGTCTCGCCGGCCGACATCCGGCTGGCGGCTGAAAAGGTCGCTTCCACCGGGAACGGCAAAATTCTGCTGACCGAGCGCGGAACCACCTTCGGCTATAACAATCTGGTGGTGGATATGCGCGGCCTCGGCATTATGCGTGGATTCGGCTGGCCGGTGGTGTTTGACGCTACCCACAGCGTGCAGTTGCCGGGGGCGGGCGGTAATTCGTCCGGCGGTCAGCCTCAATTTATTGAGCCGCTGGCGCGGGCAGCCGTGGCCACGGGCATCGATGCTTTGTTCGTAGAGGTTCACGAAGCGCCGGAGCAGGCCCTTTCCGACGGAGCCAATGCGTTGAGGCTCGACCGGCTTCGCTCGCTATGGCGAAAACTCCAGAGTGTGGACCGCTTAGTGAAGTCGCCGGAATTTCTAAACGCTTAACCGGTCAAATACGTCATTCTCTTCTAGGAACACACAGGACGCGGTGGCGTCCTCACACGGGTCAGAACCAGAGCCGCCGAGTTCCGCTGTGCGCGTATTACCGAGGAGCAGAGTGTATGATAGCGTTATGAGGAGTGCCCGGAGCCGGCGCGGTTTTTCGTTGATCGAACTTCTGATCGTAATCGCCATCATCCTGATCATTGCGGCCATCGCGATCCCGAAGATCAACAATCAGCGGATGCTGGCACAGGAGATGGCCGCCATCCAGCAGATTAAGTCGATTCATACCGCGGAAACCCAGTATTATTCTCAGTTCGGCCGTTACGCGACTTCGCTCACGGAACTCGGGCCTCCGGCCAGCGGGGCTCCCGGTCCTGCGGCATCGGACCTGCTCCCCAAAAATCTTTCTGAAGGCACCAACACCGGCTACACGTTCAGTGTGCAAGCCGCCCCGACAGGCTATGTTGTGACGGCTGTGCCGGTCCAGTTCGGCAGCTCTGGGCGTCGCACGTTCTTCTCGGATCAGACTCTGGTAATCCACAACAACTGGGGTCAGGAGCCGGCGACTGCGAACAGCCCCGAAATCCGGTAGTGTTAGACTTTCTGGCTTGGGCGCACGAGTTGCCGTCGTTTGCCAACAGCGGTAAGCGCGGCGGCGGCAAAGATGATCAGCAAGGGATCCGTGATTGGAATTCGGAAGCGGCTGACCACTTGAAATGGAATCTGCAGGATCCAGAACAGTAGGGCGCCCGCAGCGCACCACCACGCGAGCCGCCCGTCTCGTGTCCGCAAGAGATTCCAACCCAGCAGCGCGAAGATATCGAGCAGCAGCATCACGAATCCGCTAACGGCGACAACTGCCCTTGAATGAGTTTGAGGATTTAGCCAGGGTCTCCAGTAGGCTAGCGCATTCCGGAACAAACGCAAGCTAAATGCGCCCGGATCTTCCGCGAAACTATGCAATGCACGCTTGTACCATTCGCGGCTACGGCTTGATGGAGTGTTCGCAGCGCGATCGACCTCGCGCGCGATTGCAGGTGAGGTGATGGTTTCAAATCGAATCGAGGCATCCGAGAAGGCCTGTGGATCGGCAATCCGGCCTATCTCAGCCATTTCAGCGCTGGTTCCCCTCCAGAAGTTGTAGCCTCCGGCATCGTTCACGAGAATCAACTCATGGTAGCGAAGCCCGTTCCGGACGACCCAGGGGCCAAGGCAGATAGCCGCTCCAATTGCGAATGAGGCAAGCAGCCGCAAGCGATTTCTATTCTTCACGGCTCCAGAGGAGGCAAAATAGATAGGGATCGCGGCCAGCAAAGGCAGCAGAATCAGACCGACCGGGCGCACCAGCGCCGCCGCGCCCGCACACATGCCTGGTAGCAACAAGAGATACGGAACCGGACGGCGAACTGCGCGCAGTGCTAACCAGACGGCCGTTATGAAAAGGAACATGAACAACCCTTCGGTCTGTATATCGCATACCTGTGCGATGAAGAATGGATAGATCGCCGCGGCAGTTGCCGCAACAAAGCTTGTTCGCCGGTTTCGGAACAGCTCCTCCGCGAGCAGAAACACGATCGCCGCCGAAACCGTATCCACCGCCGCGAGTGCGGTCTTTACAAGCCAGATCATTTCGGTGTGGCAAAGTGTAACCGTGGCGATGAAGAAAGGCAATCCGGGAGCACGAAAAAATGGCATCGAGCCTCGGTCGGGGTACGAAGCAGAGGAACAGAGACTCGTGGCCGCTGACAGATAATCGGGAGCGTCGCCGAACTTCAAGATGGAAGGCCCGAATTGGTATATCGATACCAGACGAACGGCGAGCGCGACGGCCATAAGTGCCAGGAGTAACAATCGCTCGTTCTTCTGCATCTGGGCGCGGGCGCCGGCAGTTTCGCCCGCGTATTAATTATCACGCAGACGCCGCTCACGGTTCAGAATCGGGTCTTCGTTATCGCGCGGGAGAGAGAGCGCGCGTCTTCGCGAAATTCAGGATTGCAGAGTCGTTGGCGTTGCGAAGGTCGGGGATCTGGCCTCCAACGAAATCGATCAGATCGCGGCGGTATGGCTTGCCCTGTCCGATGGCGCCGACTATTTTAAATAGGCATCTTGGACTCGCGCGCGGCGATCTGAGCGCGTTTTGTTCTTCTGGTGCCCCGTAAGCGAATGCGAGGAGAAGTGCGATGCCGATTCCAAGGAGCGCCATACTATTTCGCCTGCTTATGCGAACCGCCTTCGGAGGTTCGGGATGTAAATCCAGACCAGTGGGAGCTTCTATGTGAACATCCTTGGGTCGTGATTCGTCGGATGGGCTTGAGCGAAATCTTGCGGCTTATCCTTTGGATTTTTCACGAGTGATCTCCACCTTTTCTGCTTTCTTGCCCGTGCCGAGAACCAGCTCAGCGCGATCAAACAGGCGATCCACGATACACGTTTGGTGCTGGACTCTGTAGTTCGCGATTTCGCCTTTGCCATCGGTCCCGATAACGATCAGGGCAGGCACTTCTCGATGCTGTATTTCCGCTGGCATTTGAATGAAAGTCTGCATCCACCTTCTTCCAGAAAACCGCTGGAACATCGAGGTGTTTCAACGCGATTTCCCGCAGCCACTTGTGCCGTTCCTCCAGCACGAAAGGCCTTCCTCCGGCGCCAGCCCCTCGCGATAGCCATCAAGTAACACATCGCAAAATGTCTCGTACGCCGACTGCCAGAGCGCCCTCTTGTTCGTCCATGATCGCACTCACGCCCAACCGAACGAGACCGTTTGCGTATCCCATCGGGTACGCCTCGTCAAAATCGTCGATGCCCCAGACCAGCCGGCCGTACGCATCCCGCCACGTCCCGAAGCTCGCAATATGCAGGTCGCCAACCGCTAGAACATTGACCGATTTCGCCAGTTCCGGGCAGACATCGGGCCACATTTGCGTCCAGCGATAGAAAGTGCCGCGCAGGACTTGGACCGGATCCTGCGCCATCCGTTTGTGTTTGGTGAACAACTGGCCCCGGACCATCGGCGTGTGCCCGGCAACCCACGCCTCATACTCCCTGGTTGCGGTAGTGATATGCATCACCTTTTCCAGGTCAAGCCGGCTCTGTTGCGCGAGACGCACCAGGGAGCGCACAGGACACGGCGGCATCCTCACTCAACTCCGAAACACCGTCGTCGCGTTCCGTTGTGCGCGTGTTACTGAGGACCGCATCGGATGCGGCTTCGTCACTCAGGTCCGAAGCACTCATCGCGGCGTTCCGTGTGCGCGCCTTACTGTAAAGTGCCGCCTGTTCCACGGCCTGCCTTAGACTCGTCACGATTTTGTCCGGCCGGGCCCGTTCGAAGCGCTGCAGCGCGTCTTCCAGGCTACCGTTATATCCCCAGATTCCAACCAAAATATTGGCTCGCGGGAAGCGAGCACGTAGCCGCCCGCAAAGGACTCGCGCGTGGGCAAAGGCAAATGGCGGAAGAGCGGAGATACAGATCAGGTCGTGCTCTCCCGGTTCGACGAGACCCCCCGACGCTCCAACCGGAACTGAAAACGCGGAAAACCCCCTCCGGTCCAAAAGTTGGGAAAGCATGGTGGCCGTGATCTCGTCCGCGTCGTCAGCCGCAGCAAAGCAAAAGACTCTGGTCGAGGAGAGAACATCTTCGGGCGCGGATGCCGGTTCTTCCGCTTCAGGCGCGCTGGTCTCGCCCTCCGGGTTGTGTGCCGATAGCTCTGTGAGCATCTCGTTGAAGCTCAGGAACAGGAACTCCAGGCGGTCCGGATCAAGCGCTCCCTTGTGCCGGTCCTGCTCCGCTAGCGTGAGCGCCGGCACCAGGACGGAATCGTATAGCTCCGCCAAAGATCGATCTTTAAGACACAAGTCGATTACCGCCCGCGCCTCCACCTGATCTGTCGCCAGCAAGCGCTGATAGAGGTGCGCCTCCGGCTCAAGAACTGGTTCGTCCCCCAGCAAGACATAGAGAAACGACAATTCAGGGACGTACCGCCCCAGAACTACGACGCACACAGTCAAAGGAGTCGAAAGGATCAGCCCCGCGGGTCCCCAAAGAACCGTCCAGAATATCGCGCTTACCAGAATTGCCAATGAGGAAATCCCTGTGTGCGCGCCATACAGCCATGGTTCTATAAAGTTTGCAATCAAGAACTCCAGCGAGCCGAACAGAACAGCCGTCAGTATGACAGGAAGCCACGTGTCGGACACCGCTAGCGAGAGAGTGAGCGGCAGGGCCGCCGCGACCATGCTACCCACATAGGGGATGATTCGCAGAATTGCGGCAATGGCGCCCCACAAAGCGGCGTAGGGCAGGCCGATAAAATATAATCCCACGCCAAACAAGACACCAAACCCCGCATTCACCAGAAACTGCATCAGCAAGTAGCGGCCGATACGTTTCGTCGCATCGTCCAGTGCCTCTGTCATTACGTTCAATTGGCTCAACCCGGCAAGCCGCAGCAGACGGTTTCTTAAATCCTCACGGCTGATCAATATGAAAATGGTGAAGACCAGGGTTATGGCAGCCATGCCCAGCGGAACAAGGAATGGGCTGATGATGCGCCGCGCGTATTGCAACCCGTTCTCTTCCGGCTGAACTACTTCCACTTGAGTCGGAGTCGGGGGAGCAGCAGGCGTCCGACGGCGCCTAGCCGAAGTTCGTCACGGCGACTATGATTTGGATGATTTTTCCACTTCCCGATGACGCAAGTGTCTTTGCCTGCAATCGGGCGATTCCGAAGATACGATGTAGTGCAGACCTACCCTCTT
>Ga0209168_10002574_pt1 | contig 13016 bp, 10 predicted proteins | sample Coa_R1_FD_187156 | JGI IMG/M metagenome (GOLD analysis project Ga0209168, IMG submission 187156) | Surface soil microbial communities from Centralia Pennsylvania, which are recovering from an underground coalmine fire - Coalmine... | ecosystem: Environmental > Terrestrial > Soil > Unclassified ... | reverse complement strand
CACCGGACCTGCAGTTGTATCCGGTGCGGGTCTGGCGGCGCAGCTTCAGAATTCGCTGGGTTATCCGGTCACTACCGGCGAGCCATATTACACATCGGGTTGCACATCTTCCTCGCAGTGTGTGTTTCCGAACGCGGTCATCCCGAAGTCGGCCTGGACCGCTCCCTCCCAGAACCTGTTGCAGTACATCCCGCTGCCTAACGTTGGGCCCACCACATTTGCCGGGGAGGAGAATGAAAGGGTCCGCGATGACAAATTCAGTGTTCGCGTGGACAGGAATGACATGCGTTGGGGCGATCTCTCGGCATACTACTTTTTTGACGACTATCACGTGACCAATCCGTTTCCCAACGGGCAGGGCGGCGCGACCGTACCCGGCTTCGGCGGTGTGAACCATGGCCGCGCCCAACTCATCAGTTTGGGGGACACGAAGACATTCGGCACGCACACAGTCAACGAGGCTCATCTCAGCTTTATGCGAAGCGCCAACGTGGTGGGACAGCCGTCCCAGGGAGTCGGAGTGAGCTTGGCCTCCCAGGGTTTTGTGACCGGAGCCGGAACGCCCGGCATCTATCCTTTGGCTCCCCAAATCGAAGGTGTCGAAAACGTAGTGTTCCAGGGCCAGTTTGTGATGGGCTTGCCAATCACCAATGTCGACCAGGCCAATAACACCTTCACGGGAAGCGATAGTCTCGGCAAGGTTGTTGGCTCCCACGACCTGAAGTTTGGGGTCTCGGTGAGTTTCGAGCAGGTCAACGTGAATCCCGATGCGATCTTTAACGGCACTTTCGTATTCAACGGCTACGAAACGGGCAACAATTTCGCGGACTACCTCATCGGCGCGCCGAATCAATTCAACCAACAGGATTCGCAGACCTATTATCCTCGGCATCGGTATGTTGGCTGGTACGGTCAGGATTCGTGGCGGATCAAGCCCAATCTCACGTTGAATTACGGGCTGCGCATGGAGTTGATGCGGTACTGGTCGGAAAAATACAACCAGGTCCCAACTTTTATTCCCGGCGAACAGTCGGTGGTATATCCCAACGCGTTTCCGGGGTTAGTTTATGCGACGGACCCGGGGGTCCCGAATACGCTCGTGCCGCAGCGCATTCGCTATGCCCCGCGGATAGGCATCGCGTACTCTCCGGACAAAAGTGGCGGGATCCTGGGAAATCTTTTGGGGGGAACCGGCAAGACCAGCATCCGCGCCAGCTATGGAATTTTTAACACTGTGATTCAGGGGAATACGATTGGCATTGACGAGCCCCAGCCTCCCTACGGGCTGAGCGGCACGGTGTACAACGGCCTGTTTGCAACGCCCTACAACCTGGTCGATGGGACGCTGGGAACCACACCCTATCCGCTTACGTTTCCCCCGCTCAACGCCAGTGCCAGCCATCCCAATTCGAGCGTCATTTTCAACGGCGTTTACAATCCGCAGTCCGGCATGACCGCGCCGATTCATTCGGATACCTATCCGTATGTGGAGAACTATTTCCTGTCGATCGAACGGCAACTGCCGGGGCAGACCGTCTTGAGTGTGAGCTACATTGGCTCGGAAGGTCATCACGGGCTTCTCGTTTACTCCGCAAATCCGGGCAGCCCGGCGCTGTGCATGGGCCTCAATCAGCCCGGCGTGCTGGCAGGGGGAAAGACTTGCGGCCCTGGCGGTGAGAACAACCAGTACACTCTCGCCCAAGCGTTCACATTCAATGGCATCACGTATCCCGCGGGCAGCACGCTTCAGGGTACGCGCTTCGGATTGAATCCAACGCTCATCAACGACAGCGTGGTTGGAAATTATTTTGGAAACGATGACTATGAAGGCAGCATCGGAAACTCGAACTACAATGCGCTGGAAGTGACCGTTCGAGGCTCGACGAAGCGGCTTACGTACACGCTCGGCTATACGTACAGCAAGTCCATCGACCAGGCATCGTCGCTCGCCGATGCCGTCGATCCCTTTGATTTCAACCTCACCCGCGGGCTTTCGGCCTGGAACATGAAGCACAATTTTGTGGCCACCTACTCTTACCGTCTGCCGCTGGAATTGCTGACGCACCGCGCTCGCCACCTGCTGGAAGGCTGGGAAATTTCCGGCATCACCCGCGCCAGCTCCGGCTTTCCGGTCACGCTGAGCACAAACGGTGACAACTCCCTGCAGGGTAGCAGCCCCAACGGCGTCAACAATCGCTATCTGGATATGCCGGATTTCACCGGAGCGCCTCTGTCCATCACGAATCCACACAGCAATCACCAGCAGTATTTCAATCCTCTCGCCTTTACCGACAATGCTTTGGGCACAGTTGGCAATGCGACCCGACGATTTTTCTCCGGGCCGGGAGCGTTCAACACGGATTTAGTTCTGCAGCGGTATTTCCAGATTCGTGAAACGAACGCCATCCAGTTCCGCTTAGAAACGTTTAATGTTTTCAATCACACGCAATTTTTCGGCCCGGCTGCGGTGAATGGAGACGTGGACGATCCTACGCTCTTTGGAAAAGTGGTAAACGCCATGCCGCCGCGGTTGATCCAATTGGCGTTGAAATATACGTTTTAAGCCGTTGCCAGGCTGAGACGAACTCGCCGACAGAGGTGTGACGAGCGTGCCGAACTAGGGAACAGATTGACGAGTTTGCGGAAATTATGCTGTCTCAGGCCGTGTGCTTGCCTGTCCCAACCGCGCTGAGGAGCGCGGCCATCGCGAGAAGGACCACAAGAAAAAGTCCCCGCATCGCGGATGACGAAACCTCAACGAGCCCCAGGTACGACGCAAAAGACACCGTTCCGAAGATGAGCAAAAAAAACGCCAGGCACGCCGACAATACCGACGAACCGGAGCCTGGTATTTGTTTTTTCCACACCACTCGCAGCGCCTGAAGAATCAAGACCAGCAGGACCGCAAGATCCAGAACGCTCAATAGAGTTCCCATGCGCGAGAATGTACATCAGAGGCGGGAGCGTGACAAGTTTCAATTCGTCTGAAATTATCGGGTCCGAATGCGGCGCGTGCTCCGATCACTCTCAATCGATGTGGGCGCGCGAACCGCGCGCCCACGCGGAATAACCCAGTCGCTGCTAATCCGCGGGAGGCCTTGGCGCCGGAGGAGCGGGCTTCATGAATTTGGCGTCCTCCGCCGGAGCATTGGCGTCCACTTGCGCCCACTTGTAGGTCCGGTTTCCCTCTGCGCTCACCACGCGGTCGGTAAACGGAACCTTGACGCCGCTGACGTCGCGGTAATCCTCGTAGTAAGTATCTTCCGGAAAAGAACCGATCACGCTTTGCATGGTGGTGTAAGACCTCACAAGCAATCCCGTCTGCGCGTCGAAGTTGAGCCGGTCGAGCACCGGGAAACCATCCTTGCGCGTTCCGACCACGCGGTACGTGTCGCGGTCTCCGATTTTTTCCATGGCGTCGACCTGGACGTTGGTGTGGTCCTCGCGGAATTCGAGGCCCGGAAACTTTTCGCCCAGTTCCACCAGCATTCTCAACTCATCGCCGGTGTCTTCCCGGATCGGAGTGTTATGCCAGCCGATGGTTCCGTCAAAGCCCATCGACGTGGGCGGCCTGCCGGGGAAGGTCACGGAAATCACGCCCTTCATTCCCTTGACGTCGTGTTCCGCGGGAACAGTGCCCATCGTTGGGGGCGGTGGCGGAGGTCCGCCCGGAGGTCCCGGGGGAGGAGGAATGAGCATGTCGGCGGTGCCCTTAAACGTAAGAGCCGTGATTTTGCTAACAGCCGCTTCGCCGCCCAAGGCTTGCTCGTACTTGCCGAACACATCGGCAACGGAGGGAAGCGGAGCGGCGGCCGGTTTCGGCGCGGGCGGCGGACCGGTCATCACCGTCGCAGGGGCTTTGCTCGGCGCCATCGTCGATTCGAGATTTGTGTAATTCTTTTCGGCGAGCGACGGGAAAATTTCCATGGCGCTCTGTTCTCTGGGCGCTTTATCGCCGGGTAGCAGCAGCGTCGATTCCGCTTTGGCCACTCCGCGATGGCAGGTGAAGCAGGTGACTTCTCGCTTGCTGTCAAACACGGTCTGGTTCAAGGCCATGGTCATTTGAATCATGCTGCGCGCCACGTGCTTTTCGCGCTTGTCATCCTGGTCAAAGTGGCCGATCACGTGGCAGTAGCCACAGCCGACGCCCAGCGCGGTGGTGATGTATTCCATCGCCGGATGAATCTGATCGGCGGGGACGCCCTTGAGCGCTTCGATTTTTTTGTAGTACTGCTCGGCGGTTTTTCCCTTCATGTCAGCCGCGGACGGCGGGGGCGGCGGTGGACCCGCAGCCGGAGCTTGCGCATGCAGACTCGGCGAACTTGTGCCGAGCGCGATGATGGCCAGAGCCAGAATGCCCAGGATTCCGGAAACCTCGCGCGTACCTGATTTCTTGTTCATACTTTTTCGGTTATCCTCTCGCTGATTTTCTTATCAGCAGCCGCAACGCACCGCTGTACCGCCGCGCCCTTTCTGATGTGGGGCTAATCCTAAGTCAGAGCGGGTGCGGAAAGCAATGAGCGGCACCTACGGTGAAGAGCTACGCTCTCCGTTAACTTTGTTGGAAACGCCGGCTAGTGACAGCGGACCCCATTTGGTACTACTCTCTGGAAACGAGTTCGTTGCTCGGGGTGCAGAATTCGAGGTTTTGTAGGCCACGGCTTCAGCCGTGCCAACAGATTCGCAAGTCGGACCGGCTTTAGCCGCTGGCCGGTTCGCCGGCAACGCACCAAAACTCTGGAGAGACGAAAAATGAAAACTCGCGCGGAACTGATCGGGAGGATCCAGCCGTTGGTCATTCGATGCGGGCTCGCAGCGCTCTTGTGCGCGGCGTTCGCTGCGATTCCTGCCTTAGCGGATTGCAACGTCCCGGCGCTGAACGCCCTGAAGATTCCCGAGATGAAGGTGGAGTCCGCGACGATTGTCTCGGCCGCCGCGCCGAATTCGGCATTTTGCGACGTGAAGGGCGCTGTGACGACGACCGGCGAAGGCGCCGAACCGGGCTCTGCAAATTTCGAGGTGATCCTCCCGCAGAACTGGAACGGGAAATTTATTTTCCTCGGCGTTGGCGGCCTAGCGGGCGTGATGAATACCTCCGCGAATCCGGCCGACCGGCCGCAGTTCCTGGTAAAGGGCTACGCGACAGCCATCACGGACACCGGCCACCTGGTCGCCAATCCCACGTGGGAATACACCAAGCCGGGCACGCCCGACACGCCGAAAATCGTCGATTATTATTTCCGCGCCGTGCATGACGTGACGCTGGCGTCCAAACAGCTCGTCAAGTCCTACTATCACACGGATACCATCCGGCGATCCTATTTCGACGGTTGCTCCAACGGCGGGAAAATGGGTCTCCTTGAAGCGTCCCGTTATCCCGCGGATTACGATGGCATCATTTCCGGATCGCCCTGGCTTGATCCCGCAGGCACGTCGCTGTGGACGTTAAAAAATATCAAGGCGCTGCTGGAGACCTATATCCCCGCGGAAAAGTTCCAGGCGGTGGCCGCTGCAATCCTCAAAGAGTGTGACAAAGCCGATGGCGTGGCTGACGGCCTGATCCAGAATCCCGCGAAGTGCGCGTTCAATCCTAACGCACTGGTTCCCGAAACTCTCACCCAGCAGCAGGCGGACGCGCTCAAGCTCATCATGAGTCCGGTTCGCAGCGAACACGGCAAGATCGTCTATCCAGGAGCGTCGGTTGGCAACCTGGGACAAGTGAACGTCACCGTGCGCGGCAGTACCAACTACCTCGACGCGCCGGCGGCAGATCCCACCTCGGCCAAGCCCTGGGGCGATGCGACGGTACCGGCCAATTGGTCGCTCGCGCAAAATATCCTGATGAAGCTTGGCTACTATGATGCTGGCAAGGATATGAACAACTCGATCGAGAACAAGGGCGTGGCCAAGGACGACGCTCTCAATCTCATCTACCAGCGGCTGGCCGCGGACATTCCCGACGACGCATCGGCGTACGGCGCCTACTTTGCGAAAGGCGGAAAGCTGCTGATCTATCACGGCTACGAGGACCTGATCATTTCCCCATACAGTACCGTCTGGTTCTATGAAGACCTGGCGCAATCCATGGGCGGCTACGCGCAAGTGCAGCGGAGCGCGCGCCTGTTCATGGTCCCGGGAATGCAGCATTGCGAAGGCGGCTCGGGCCCGAACACCTTCGACACGCTGACCGCGATGGAAAATTGGGCGGAGAGAAATGTTGAGCCGGAGGCCATCCCGGCGACCCATTCCACAAACGACGCCGTCGACCGCACCATGCCGCTCTGCAAGTTCCCCGAGCAGGCGCACTATAAGGGCAGCGGCGATCCGAAGGTCGCGGAGAGTTGGACGTGCCCGGCGGCGGACAAATCGCTGCTCGCCGTGGGTCCCAATGGAACGCAGGCTGGCGTGAGCGCGGAGACTCCCGCGCGAGTGAGCGCGCCGGCGAAGCTTGTATATCAATAAAAACAAAAACACGCTCTGCGTGACCGTGTTTCCGGAACAGCCGATTCAGTCAGCTGAAGAATCGCCACATCAACTAGGGTGAATTAGAGTAAATCTTTGAAGGGCACGGCTTCAGCCGTGCCGAAAAGTGCGCACTCTCAAAGCGGCTTTAGCCGCTGGCGAAGTGAGGCAAAAGCAGATCCCTCGGGCAAACTCCGCCCTTCGGATGACAGTTCTGGTTTTTGGAATAGCCTGCGAATCTTGCCCTACTTCTTGCCCTCGGATTTCTGTTGCATGTCGCCGTAAGTAACGTTGTCCTCGCAAACCATTTCGCCGAGATTCCATCCCGTTTTCAATTCGTAGACAGCGTGCCCGCCCCACGGCTTGGTGTAGGCTTTGGGATCTTCGATCGTCGTGTCGATGGTCAGCGTGTCGTGATTCACGCGCCGGATGCGTTCGATGACGTGCAAGTCCTCGGAATGCGGGTGGCCGTCATTGTCCACCCAGGTTTTGTCGTTGAAGCCGATCGTGTCCACGACCAGCGTGTCTCCCTCCCACTTGCCGATCGCATCTCCCATCCAGGAGGGATTCAAGTCCGCTGGATGCGGGCGGCCGTCGGTATAAATGTTGCGCACAAAGTGGTCGTACTCGAACAGCATCAACACGCGGCCCGGAATGTGTGCGATCTCGACGGGCTCGCCGCGAATCAGGTACACGCGCGGAACGCCCGGGGGCGCGCACTGCAGCACGGGATCGTTGGATTCGCCGATTGACACCGCGCGCGGACCGACATTGGGTTTGTTCGCTTTGAATTTTGCCTCTGCCCAGGAAGTCATGGGGGGAGGATCGTTCGTAATCGAAAACGCCAGCTCGTAGATCGTGTATTTGCGGGCCTGATCCGGCGGGCGCCTAGACCGCCGCCATACTCCGGAGAGATCCACTGGCGCGGACGCCGGCCGCACCTTCGAGGTGCTCGATTTTTCGCCCTGGGCCGGCAGGTCGCGCGGGGCCGAGAGAGCGGCCGCGAGTGCGAGGCTCAATCCGCAGAGGCCAAAGAGGCGATTGTGCATGTCAAACACTCTCCCGGTAAACTCTACTCCGCGTAATCTTCGCCGCGATCCATCACCGATTCCTTGCCGTTGGCGAACACGACTTTGCGCAGGCGCATGATATGCGAGCCGCTTTTGGCAAGGTTTCCGACAAACGTAATCTGGTCGCCGGGCTTGAAGGAAGTTTTGGTCCACCCCGCGCGTGACATCGTCGTGAGGCTGGGCGCTTCGGCGGTCCATTGTTCCACTTTGCCGTTAGCATCGGTCACTGTGAACAAAACTTCGGTGTGCGGGTTCATGAACTGATATTGCGTGACGGTTCCCTTGAGAGTTGTCAGCTTCGTTGAGTCGTACACCGCCGCGCCGTGATGCGCGAAGGCGGGTACGCAGGCCAGCGCCACGCCCAAAGCCAGCGCGCAGGCCCAGTGTTTATTTTTCATGCAACACCTCGCAATGGGCGCGACTATCCCATCGGGCATCCGGCTCTGTCAATGCAAAACTGGCTTTTCGGGAAGGCTTGGTTGAGGGAGTGAAATTATTTGGCGGAGTCGCCCGGTAGCGCGGCCTCCGGAGCGTCGGACGGCGGGGGGCCGACGCGCTCAATCGTCACATGTTGGATGTGAACGGGGGTAACCGGCGTATCGCCGGCATCGCGTGGAACTTGCGCAATGGCTTTCACGACCTCTGGATTTTCACACTGTCCCCAGATCGTATATTTTCCGTTAAAGGCCGGATAGGCGGCCTGAGTGATGAAAAAGTGCGTGTCATTCGTGTCCGGGCCGCTATTGGCCATCGCCAGACGTCCCGGCGCGTCAAACTTCAGCGACTGCACGATTTCGCTTTTGTATGGAAAACCCGGGCCTTCCGGATGTCCCACGCCGGTGCCCAGAAGGTCGCCGCCCTGAATCATGACGCCTGGAATCACGCGGTCGAAGACCAGGCCGTCAAAAAACTTTTTGCGTTCGGTCTGTTTGGTTTCGGGATGCACGAAAGAAATCTTTCCGATGGCCAGGCCGACCATTGTGCGCACCGTCACCGGCGCTTCAGCCTCAAAAAGTTTGCACGCAATATTTCCTTTGTCGGTCTCGAACGTCCAGTACAGCCCCGGTTTGCGCTTGTCGGCGGGCGGCGCTCCGGCGGCCGGACGAACCACAGGCGCCAGCAGCGCCGCTACTGCAACAATCGCGAACAGAGTGGGAGAAACTCGCAATAAGTTGCGCGTACGATCTGGCGTTGGCATCTGCAGCTTCCCCGGGTGGCCCGGTGTTATTCGCATGAGTATTTTATTTCTTCACGTATTTTTTTACATCCATGGCACCGACTTCAGCTCCGTAAATATTGCCCTGATGGTCGACCGCCACGCCCTCCGCCGCGCTGGTCGCGCCGCCTGGCGCAGGATCGGGAATGAAAGCGGTAACCTTGCCGTCTTTCGCGCTGCCGATGCGCATGCCGCGCTTGCAGCCGGGATTGTATCCGTAACCTGGCTGGTCCGTCGATTCGGAGTCCGCCACGTACATGGTGTCGTTCTTGTCGATGAAGATTCCGCTGGGACGGCCAAACTGTTTCCATTCGGCGAGGTATTTGCCGTCCTGCGTGAAGATCTGAATACGATTGTTGGTGCGATCTCCGACAAACAGGCGGCCCTTGGAATCGAAGGCCAGGGCGTGCGGCGCACTAAACTCGCCGGGCGCCGATCCCAGCTTTCCCCAGGTCTTGATGAATTTTCCGTCCTTGGAAAATTTCACGATGCGCGCATTTACCTGGGAATTCGGCGGCGAACCGTGTCCGTCCGCGACGAAAATATCGCCATTGGGCGCCACAATCACCGCTGAGGGCCGGTTGAACGTGTCCGGGCCGTCACCCGGATCGCCGGCCTTGCCCAGCGTCATTAAAACTTTTCCGTCCGGGCTGAACTTGAAGACCTGGTGTCCCTTGCCGTGTTTGCCGGCATCATCGGGAGTGGCCATTCCCCCCACTCCGTCGGTCACCCAGACATTTCCGTCCTTGTCGGCATAGATGCCGTGGGGAAGCACGAACATCCCCGCACCGAAATTCTGAAGCAGTTTGCCCGAAGGATCGAATTCGAGAATCGGCGGGATGTTGGAATTCGCGCAACTGTTTCCGCCGCAGCGCTCGTACGTCCAGATGTTGCCGTCCGGCCCGACCGATACGCCCGAAGTCGATCCCCACTTCCGCCCGTCCGGGAGCGGCGCCCAGTTGCTGATGGTTTTATAAGGATTCGGCAAATCGTTCGGGGGAGGGTAGCTGGACTGCGCTCGAGCATTGACGGCCGGAATCGCCAGGATCGCGATGCTCATCGCCAGAATTAGTCCCAATCGGCGCGCCTTGCTCATGATCGTCCTCCTGATCTTTACTGAGACGGTTGATCGCTCCTATTTACTCTCGATGTTCACCGCGTAATAACCCACAGTCTTCGTCGAGACTTCCTTCCACCAGTGCGGCGTCTTGGCCGGGATGGTAATGACGTCGCCCTTGCTCAAATGGTGCGTCTCGCCGCCTTCGATCGACGTGGCCCGCATCTGGCCCGGCGCGGTTTCCTTAGCGCCTACCATCGTTCCGCCGGTGACGAACGTGGCTTCACCATCGACCATGATGAAGATGTGGTTGGTGTGCTCGTGATATTCGACCTCGGCGGCTCCCTTTCGATTGGCGAGCACGATGAGGCCCGGATCGTTCACGATCTGCCCGCCCTTGGCCATCACTGACGCCACTTGATCGTGGGGAATATAGTGGACCGCCGCCGGAACACCTTCGCCCGTGGACGCGGCGGTAGCGCCGAGCAAAGCGCCAGCGACAAGGAGCATCAACTTCGCAATTCGTGATTTCATCTGATCCTCTTCTATATCTTCGAGATGACGAAAATCCCTCTTCTACTGCATCTCACTCGCCGGCCGCGGCACATGGAACGTCATCAGCACCAGCGGTCCGCCCGACGGCTTGAATTGGTGCGGTACGCCCTCGGGAATAATCGTGACGTCGCCTTTGCCGATCGTTTGCGCCGTTCCGCCATCGATCGATGTCCCCGACAGATTCTTGGGATTGGTGCGCTTTTCGCCGACTACCTTTCCTCCGGTCGTCAGCGTTCCGCTCCCGTCAAGCACGTAAACCAATTCTGCCTCGGTCTCGTGCACCGCGACCGCGCCTTCGACAGGCCGGTATTCGAGATTCACGGAATAGGGCGCCAGGGAAAGCAGGTGCTCTGCGACCATTACTTGATCGCCCTTGCGCTCGGCCTTGGCCTTTGCCAGAAGCGCCTGAGCGTCAGCGGCCGATGAAAAGACTTTCATTGCCGAATCCGTCGAGGTTGCGGGCGCCTGCGGCACGGCTTTCGGCTCTGCCGGTGAAATTGCCGCGGTCGACGCTGGTTTTCCTGCCGCCGCCAGCGCCGCTGCAACCAACACCAATACCGCACCCAATCCAAGAGATCGCATCTCTACCTCCCTTTGTCAGGCGTTTCGTTTGATTTCCGGTTCGGAACTCTTATACACCGGAGCGCTCCGGACGTGAATCCAAATCAATGCAAGCGGCCGGGCCATACGATTTCAGGATGTTGGCGGAATGAATCTGGTAAGCTTTCTAGCCCAGTTGGGAGAATTCCATGACAAAACTGCTGGTGCATTGGGTGCTGAGCGCGCTGTGCCTGCTGCTAGTCGCGCATTTTGTTCCGGGATTTTTCGTGCGGGGATTCGGCACGGCGCTGATCGCGGCGCTGGTGATCGGCCTGGTGAATGGGACGATCGGCGCGCTTTTGAAAATCCTCACGTTTCCGATCACCCTCCTCACGTTCGGCATCTTCTGGCTTTTGATTAACGCCTTCATGCTGAAGTTTGCCGCCCTGTTCGTTCCCGGTTTTGAAGTGCGCGGTCTGTGGCCCGCATTCTGGGGCGGACTGATCCTGAGCGTTTTGAACATGATCGTCCGGCATCTATTGAAAAGCCGCAATGAGTAATAGCGCAATCCGCAAACGGCAGGAGTCAAAATCAGGAATGGCGAGTCTTAGTCCGGCCGGTAGACGAGCTCACTTCTTGTGTAGATCGAACTGGTCCTGCAACTGGGGCATTCGAGAGTAACGCCGGCCGAAGGAAACTTGGGTTTCTCGCCGAGCCACGCGAAAGGATCTTGAAACGAAGGTTGTGAATCCGATTTGATCTCGGAGTGTGTGAAGTCCTGCTTGCATTTGGGACATCCGAGAACCCAACGAGCCATCGATCTCTCTCCTGTGTTCCCGTTGCTGCGCCATACCGTATCCCTATCGTATAACGATGTAAATACAGTGAACTCTCTAAGGTTTAAGATTTACAAGCATTTAGACGGGATGGCGCCGGTGCGAATTCGTGAAGGATGGCCCATTTCAATTTCGGTAAATGCAACCACAAAGCTGTCGGTAATGGGAATATTCGAAGGATGAGGAGTTTTACAGGCAGGCGACGCCGGTTGGAAAGCGCTGCTTGCATGCAGGTCGCGCGCGCCATGGCGCCATGACTGCCATTACCCTCTCACCTGAAACTGGCTGCGCGGCTCCAAATATCGCTTGTCAGCGGCCCTGTCCAGCGATTAGGCTTGCACACCATGCACCGCAATCAGGCCCTTTTCCGTATCTTTGTTGTGCTGTTTGCGCTCGTCATTTTTGCGCCCGCCCCACGCCTGGCGGCCCACGATATTCCCGCCGACGCCACCATTCAGATGTTTTTCAAGCCGCAAGGCAACCATCTGAGCATCCTCGTGCGCGTGCCGCTCAAGACCATGCGTGACGTCGAGTTTCCCGTCTGGGGCCAGGGTTACCTTGATTTCGACCGCGTTGACACCACCTTGCGCGAAGCCTCTACGTTGTGGGTCTCCGATTTCATCGATGTGTATGAAGGCGACACGCTCCTGCCGAAGCCGCAGGTCTCCAAGACGCGCCTTTCGGTCGAATCCGACCCCTCCTTCGCGTCCTATGACGCAGCCTTGGCGCATCTCGACGCCCCAAAGCTCACGAATGGCGCTCGAGTTTACTGGGATCAGTTGATGCTTGACGTGCTCTTCGACTATCCCATCCAGTCCGATCAATCGCACTTCTCGATTCATCCCGGCCTGGATCGCCTGGCGTCGCGCGTGGTGATCGCGCTGCGATTTTTGCCGCCAGGCGGCGCCGTCCGAGCGTTTGAATTTCTCGGCGATCCCGGACTTGTGCACCTCGATCCCCGGTGGTTCCAGGCCTCGGGACAATTCATCAAGCTGGGCTTCCTGCACATCCTGGATGGCACGGACCACTTGCTGTTCTTGTTCTGCCTGGTGATTCCGTTCCGGAAATTCCGCTCGCTGATTCCGGTGGTGACTTCTTTCACGGTCGCGCACTCGATCACTTTGATCGCGTCGGCCTATAACCTCGCGCCGGATGCGCTGTGGTTTCCGCCGCTGATCGAAACGCTGATCGCGATGTCCATCGTTTACATGGCGCTGGAGAATATCGTCGGCGGCGCCACGGTGCAGCGGCGATGGATGATCACTTTCGGGTTCGGCCTC
>Ga0209168_10002573_pt1 | contig 13016 bp, 11 predicted proteins | sample Coa_R1_FD_187156 | JGI IMG/M metagenome (GOLD analysis project Ga0209168, IMG submission 187156) | Surface soil microbial communities from Centralia Pennsylvania, which are recovering from an underground coalmine fire - Coalmine... | ecosystem: Environmental > Terrestrial > Soil > Unclassified ... | reverse complement strand
CACCAGGTCGGCAAGCGAATCGGCCTCCATCTTTTGCATTACCTTACCGCGGTGTGCCTTCACCGTGATTTCGCTGATGCCGAGTTCCCCACCGACCTGTTTATTCAGCAGGCCTGAAACCACTAATGCCATTACCTGCCGTTCGCGCTGAGAAAGCGAGGCGTAACGGTTGCGGAGCGCCCGCATCTCCGACGCCAGGCTAAGAGCAACGCGGCTACGTTCAAGGGCTGCCCGGATGGCGGTCAGCAGCACGTCGTCATTGAACGGCTTGGTCAAGAACTCGACAGCGCCGGCCTTCATAGCTTGGACGGTCATGGGCACATCGCCGTGGCCCGTGATGAAGATGATCGGCATGTCAGTTCGCTCGACGGCGACCCGCTTTTGCAGTTCGAGGCCACTGAGGCCAGGAAGAGAAACATCCAGTACCAGGCAGTTCGGCACGATAACTCGCGGGCGGGTTAGGAATTCTTGCGCGGAAGAGAAAGTCTCCGGCTGCCAGCCTTCGCAGCGAATCAGTAATTCCAGTGACTCACGCACGGAGATGTCATCGTCGACCACGAAGACGACTGGTGGAACGGCCAACCTGAGTGGTGCCGCCAGTGCATGGCAAAATGCGTGCGTCGAACTCATCTCTCACTCCTTAATTTGCCCTTGGCAATCGTCTTGATGGCCGAAGCGCAAGACTGTACGAATGGTCTGGAGAAGCTGTGCGTCGCTAAAAGGCTTGCCCAAGAAAGCGGCAGCGCCCGCTTGCGCTGCTCGCTGACGGGAATCTTTGCTCTCGTAAGCGCTGATGAAAATGATAGGAATTCCGCAGCCTGTGGCTGCGAGATGGCGTTGAAGCTGTAATCCATTCATTCCCGGCATCTGCACGTCAAGGACGAGACACGAGGTATCGTGCAAATGGCCGGACCTCAGGAAATGTTCGGCAGATTCAAATGCTGCCGTCGGAAATCCAAAGGACTCGATGAGCAGTGTGGTGGTCCTGCGAACTGACTCGTCGTCGTCGATTACCGAGATCAGATTCTCCGTCACTCTGAATCCCTCACTGTATTCAACGTATTCGCAGCGGAGGGAAGAATCTATTGGGCGTTGGTAGATTTAGATCCTAAAAAGGACGACGCCGGTAAACTTTCGCTTACGAGGCTTTTTCCGAGGGGCCCTTGAGCTTCTCGATCATTCTTACCAGGTCGACAAGGGATTCCGCGTGCATCTTCTCCATTGCCCGGCTGCGCTGGACCTTCACGGTACTTTCCGCAGTGCCGAGCTGACCGGCAATCTGTTTATTGAGCATGCCCGAAACAAGCATGGAGATCACCTGCTGCTCGCGAGAAGTTAACGAGTCGAAGCGCCTTTCGATGTCTGTTACTTCCTTCTCCTGTTCACGACGCCTATTATCCCGCTCCAGTGCGATGCGAACAGCGTCCAACAGATCCTGGTCGCGAAACGGCTTCGTGAGGAATTCGACGGCACCAGCCTTCATGGCGCGAACACTCATTGGAATATCGCCGTGGCCGGTGACAAAAATTATGGGGATGCGAATGTTTCTCGCCGCGAGCTCACGCTGAATATCGATGCCACTCAAGCCCGGCAGCCTGATGTCCAGCACGAGGCAGCTGGGTGCGTCTGGTGGCTTTCTATGCAAGAAGGTGTCAGCTGAGGCAAAGCTCTCAACCTGCAGCCCCACAGTGCTTAAGAGGAACTTGAGCGAAGACCGTACCGATGGGTCGTCATCGACAACAAAGACGATGGAAGCAGCAGTCACGATGGACTCCCGGCACTAGCTGGCAGAGTGAAGGAAAACACAGCACCCACGGGGGAATTCGGCATGGCCCAGAGCCGCCCTCCATGATTTTCAATCAGTGACCGGCTGATCGACAAACCCATTCCCATGCCGTTCGCTTTGGTCGTAAAGAAGGGAGTGAAGACGTGGTCTGCTTCTGACCCAAGGCCAGTGCCCGAGTCGCGAACCGCAACCAGTATGTCACCAGATTCGTCAACCCGGGATTCCACCCATAGCGAGCGAGGCTGATCTGCAACGGCAGTCATGGCTTCGATGCCATTCATCACCAGGTTCAGCAAAACCTGCTGCATCTGAACCCGATCAGCCGACACCAGCGGGAGTGTCTTCGTCAATTGGCGTTCGAGCCGGACCCGGTTCTCATAAAGCTCACGCTCAGCCAGCGCCAGCACCTCTTGAATTACGTCGTTCATGTCCAGCCGGTTCTTTTCGCCGGGTTCCTTCTTTATGAATCCGCGGATTCGATTGACAATGGCGCTCGCTCGATTGCCGTCCGCAACGATTTCCTCAAGAGCTCGACGCAGAACCTCAGGTTTGAGGTTATCTGCGGCCAGCAGTCTCAGGCACGCGCTGCTGTTATTGGTTACGGCGGTCAGCGGTTGGTTGACTTCATGGGCGATGGACGCGGCCAGTTCGCCCATGGTGGTCAGCCTGGAAACGCGGGCAAGCTCTGCTTGCGTCATCTGCAATGCTTCTTGAGCACGTTTTCGTTCAATTCCCTCAGCGATCAAGTCCGCACCAGATGCGAGTGTCTCCATTGTGTCTGGCGTGAGCTGTTTTCGAGAGAACATGGCCAGCACGCCTATCGTGCGGTCTCCGACGCTCAGCGGGTAGCCAGCGAAGCTAGCCATCCCCTCTTTTTCTGCCCACGCTCTGTCACTGATTCGAGGATCATTGAGTACGTTATTGGTCAGATGCGGTTTGCGGTCTTGTGCAATCATCCCAATTTTGAATTGTCCCATCGGAATTTGGCTGTGAGGTCCGTCAAGATGCGTGTACATGCCTGAACTGGCCTGCAGTTCCAATATTTTTTCATCGTCACTCAGGGTCCAGATCCTGGCAAATGCCGCATCGAGATGGCGCACAAGGGCTTGGCTGCACTCACCCAGGACCGCTTTCAAGCTTTCTTCTTTACCGAAAGCCATGCTCACGTCCGCGCGGACAGATATCTGGCGGGCGTGCGCTGCCCGCATCTCCTCTGCCTGTTTCCTCTCGGTGATATCGCGAATAAAGCCGGTAAATACCTTATGCCTATCTCTGGATACTTCTCCAAACGAGATTTCCACGGGGAACTCCTGGCCATTCTTGTGCAGAGCGGTCAGTTCAGTGCCTTGCCAGTTGATGTGCCTCTGGCCGGTAGCCAAATAACGGCTGAACCCTTTCTCGTGTAATTTCCGCAGAAATTCGGGCATTAGTACGGTCAACGGCTTCCCGATCAATTCCGCCGGATCATAACCACAGATTCTCGCAGTGGCGTGGTTGGCAAAGAGAATTGCACCGCGCTCGTCAATGCTGATCACGGCATCAGGCGCCGTTTCAACCAGGAGACGATAGTTCTCTTCGCTGTAGGGGAGGGCAAATTCCTCGCGTTCGCGGTCAGGTGTGGGCATGTTGTCTTTCAGTCAGTCCTGCTTTGTGAACCTTGCCCCGAGGTTCTTGTTCTATGGCATTCTAAACCGAAAGACAGACTTGGGCCATTCGGGGGGTGCCAGTCCCCCACAGCGTCGCTGGCAGCGATACCGGTGAACTGCCTTCCGACCGCCGCTGGGGCCTGGAAGGGCGAGCGTCGATACCAAGGTATCGCCGATACCATCGTCCAATTGTCCAGCTTCTAAGCTTCTGTTCTGATCAACCGCATCGACCGGACGCGATCGAAATCGTCACGAGTAGAAATGGGAGAAGAAACGGCTTTCTGTGCCGCGAGTGGGGTCTCATGAACAAGGAAGAACCGGTTCGCAACTCAACTTGCCAAGACCAGATCAACATGGCGGAGCGGGAGTTATCGGCGTTCATCCGCGCGGTAACGGAATTGTTCGGTCCGGAGCAGGCTGGGCTTTCGACAGAGGACTGGCTCGACGAGTCAGAACTGATGGATGGCCCGCCCCGCGCCAGCAGTCGGGATTGGCGAGCAGTCACAGTAGCCGCCTCGGCTCGATTGGCAAGTCGGGGGACTCCAGCCCGGGATCATCGAGCGCTTGCAGCATCGACTAACACTGAGGTTTCGCCGACCCTATGGTCCAACTGTTTCGCGCCTACGCCTCTTTAGAGCAAATATGATTTCAATTTCCCGAGCCTACTGAATGGAAGAACAGCAATGAGACGCTTCACATTCTTCTTAGTCGCAGTTGCAACAATGGCGGGTCTTGTTACTCTTATTTCCCCCGCCTCAGGTCACGCGGATGGGCAGTCCACCCCGGCCTTCATTACCGACATCCCTACCGGGTACCGCGACTGGCAGTGGATTTCCTCGGCCCATGAAGCAGGTAACTTGAATAGTCTAGGTGCCGTCCTGGGCAACGATGTGGCGATGAAGGCCTTCCGGGCAGGGACGCTTCCGTTCCCCGACGGCACGATCATTGCCGCTTTGCATTACCGTAATGTTCCGTCGGAAGAAAACAACAAAGTCTTTGGCCAGACACAAAGTTTCGTTCCCGGCGCTCCCACGAACATCCAATTTATGGTAAAGGACTCAACCAAGTACGCAGCAACGGGCGGCTGGGGGTTCGGTCACTTCGCAAACGGCAAACACGGTGACGCGACGTTTATGAAAAGCTGCTTCCCCTGCCACGAGAAGACAAAAGGGAGCGACCTTGTCTTTACTCGTTATGCACCTTGATGCTGAAAACTTGAGCAGAAACAAATAAGTCAAGACGCTACGAGAGGAAAAAATCATGAAGTATCCGACTTTTTATCGCACCACACAGATCGATGGGCTGTCAATTTTCTACCGGGAGTCTGGTCCAAAAGACGCCCCAACGATTCTCCTGCTGCACGGTTTGCCGTCTTCTTCGCGAATGTTCGAGCCTCTCTTCACGCGTCTTTCCGGTCGCTATCACCTTGTCGCGCCCGATTACCCGGGCTTCGGTCATAGCGACTGGCCGGATCCGAAGAAATTCGCATACACCTTTGATCACATCGCGGAAATCATGAATCACTTCACCGAAGCGCTCGGTCTCTCTCACTTCAACCTCTACATGCAGGATTACGGTGGCCCCGTCGGCTTTCGCATGATCTTGGCCCACCCGGACCGAGTCGAAGCTCTCATCGTCCAGGACGCGGTAGCACACAACACCGGTCTCGGGGAGAACTGGAAAACGCGGCGCGCCTTTTGGAACGATCGCGCTGCCAACGAAAGCGCGCTGCGCACAAATCTCCTGTCGCTTGCCACCACAAAGGCTCGTCACGCGGGGAACGACCCCAACGCGGAACGCCACGACCCCGATCTCTGGACCGACGAATTTTATTTTCTAAATCAGCCCGGCCAGGCTGACATCCAAAGCGACCTCTTCTACGACTACCGCACGAACGTCGATTCGTATCCGAAATGGCAAGCATGGATGCGCAAGGAGCAGCCGCGCCTCCTGGTGATCTGGGGCAAGTATGAGTCTTCGTTCGACCCATCGGAGCCAGAGTCCTATCGCCGCGATGTCCCCAAAGCTGAAGTACACATCGTCGATGGCGGCCACTTCGCTTTGGACACCGCAGCAGACGAAATCGCCGCATTCGTCCAAGGATTTGTCGGTTCTTCACGCCAGGTCTCTGCGGCGCGGCGAGCAGGGTGAAGCCGGACTTGAGAGGGACGGAGCCCAGCGATGTGTTGGGCTCGAACCTTTAAGCTGAAAGGTTGTTTATGTCTGGTAAGAAAACAGCAATCATCACCGGAGCATCAGGTGGTATTGGCTCCGGTTTAGTCGAAGGGTTTCTGGGAGAAGGTTATAACGTCGTCGCGACTTCTCGTGAAGCCCATCGAAAGCTGACTAGCTCGGATAGCCTGGTCCTGCTCGATGGCGATATCGGCGAGCAGCAAACTGCGGCTGAAGCGGTCGAGGCAGCGATCAACAACTTCGGAGCCGTCGACGTTCTGGTAAATAACGCGGGCATCTTCCTGAAAAAGCCTTTCACAGACTTCACTACCGAGGACTTCAATGCCCTTGTCTCCACGAATCTGCTTGGATTCTTCTACGTCACTCAGCGCACGGTGAAGCAGATGCTGAAACAAAAATCGGGATGCGTTGTGAGCATTACTGCGGCGCTCGCCGATCGTCCAATTGCGGGCGTGAATGGCTCGATTTCGATGATTACGAAAGGTGGCTTGAATTCAGCAACCCAAAATCTGGCAATCGAGTATGCAAAAGACGGCATTCGCTTTAACGCCGTAGCCCCCGGCGAAGTGGATACACCGATGCACCAGAATGATCCCAAAGACTCGACGTCGCAGCCGGCTATAAAAAAGGCGACGGTGAAAGATGTTGTCGATGCCGTTCTCTACCTGGTAAAGGCAGGTTATGTGAGCGGAGAGATACTCCACGTGGATGGCGCTGCTCCGGCTCGTCGCTGGTAAAAAACATGATAAGGACTAAACACCTGCCGGACTTCGGGAATGTGCTCGTTTGTTGTTCCCAGCCAAATGCGGGTGTCACTCTGGACCTTGATCGCTTCGGTCACTGATGGGCTGTCCGCGCAAGGTGTTGTGTCCCACGCCTGCGAACGGTCTGCCCATCACTTCGGCTGCAATCGGGTCATCGTAACTATCAGAAAACGAACTTCGCGCCGAGCTGGATCTGCCGTGCCCCCGTGGTGCCGTCGTTCTGGCCCACCTGTTGGTACGAGTAGCCAAACTCTGGGTTCGAGGTATAGTTGGTCGCGCCGTATGCGTTTCCACCTTGGAAGGTCGGCTTTTGGAACTGCACACGGTTGAACAAGTTGTACGTCTCGAATCGGAACTGGAATTTGACGCGTTCGGTCAGGGCCGTAGTCTTGGAGAGCGATACGTTCCAATTGTTGACGCCCGGGCCGTACCAGTTATTGCGCACCACGTTGGATGGGACTCCAAACGGCGCATTCGTCGCAGTCTCGGGATAAAATGCGGCGACGTTATACCCGGTGAATACTCCACCACCGGGACCGTACTTGCCGGTGGCGGGAAGTTTCTTAAGGATAGAGGGGTTGACCACCGTCGCGCGATCGGTGATAGCGGTGAAGGGAGTGGGCTCCCCAGTATGCAACGTGTCGTCCGGCCCAAAGATGTCATAGGGCAGGCCAGTTTGGAATGAAGCGATGCCGCTGATCTCCCAGCCTTCAAACGCGCGGCCGAGGACGCCCTGGCTTAGCAATCTCTTTCCTCGGCCAATGTTGGGTTGGTAAACAAAATTAATCACCGCCCGCTGGCGCGTGTCGAAGCCTGAATTGCCAAAATCGTGATTCAGGTTGAACGGGTCGGTTGGGAAATTTCCGTTGCCGTTCGTATCCGAGCCGGGCAGAGGATCGGAGGAATCGTCCATTGCGTGCGACCAGGTATAGGCCAACCCCATTTGCAGGCCATGAAGATTATGGACGTTTACTTGCGACTGCAAACCGTCATACCAAGAGTGTCCTGAGGTCTCGTCAACGAATGCGTGCTCGAATGCATTGTTGTTAACCGCGGGGCTTGAGTAGAGTGCGCTTCCTTGTAGGGCCGATGGAGGCACCCCACTGGCTATGAGGGCGGCCACTGCGGCGGGCTGCGGGGGGTTTCCGTCCTGCACCCGCAGAATGCGAGTGCCGTGGTTCCCAACATAATTGGCTTCCAGCGTGATGTGCGAAGTGATCTGACGCTGGAAACCGAAGTTCCAAGTCACCACAATAGGAGGCCTTATATTGGGGTCAAAAAGGTCGGGGAATATTTCCGAACCATTCAGCACCACCGGATTAGGTCCCAGATTCGGCGGAGCCGTCTGATTTATCAATTGCGCCGTCGAGGTTAGGTTTGGGGCCCCGGTTGCTGGGTTAAGGATCGGGAGCCCGGTGAAGCTGGGCTGAAACGGCGGGTTGCCACGCGCGTCACTGATAAGGTTCCCGTACACTCGATCGGAGAACCCCCCGATACCGCCACGAATTGACGTCTTGCCCGTCTTGAAGGGATCCCATGCAAAACCGACCCGCGGCAAGAAGTTGCGATAGTAGTCGTCGAAGAGCTGATGCCCCGTTCCAGGCCCTGCCGGAGTAAAAGTGAAGCCACTTCCGCCACCCGGTAGCGCAGGTGCCGGTCCACCCGGGTTCTGCAGCAAGATCCCCATGTTAGCGTGGGCCTCATAGGGCACGCCGTAATACTCCCATCGCAAACCGTAAGTGATGGTGAGGTTGGGGAGCACCTTGAATTCATCCTGCGCGAAAAGACCGAGTTCATGGCTACGGAAATCCAATTCATCGTTGAACTGGCGTCCCCCAGCGTGGGTAAAGAATTGGGTTTGAAGTTGAAAAGCCGTCATCCCCAACAGCATGGAGCTGCTGTCCTCGAGGAAGTTTGTATCCACACTCGGGTTGACCCCAGTGAGCGAGGAGATGCCAAACGTACTGAGCGTGCTGAAGCCGAAAAGATCGCGGCTGGCGAAGTCGGTGTAGTTATTGGAGTATATATCGCGATACTCGGCGCCAAATTTCATAGTGTGCTTGCCCAATACTTTGGTCAAGGTATCCATGTACTGGTAGGTGCCAGTCTTGCGACTTTGGCCGTTGGAATCGCCCAGCGAGAGGCAACCAAAACCGGTAAAGTCCGGCAGGTCATAGTCGGCGCCCCGGCCCACCTGATCGATGAAACCAAGGCTGTCGAATACGTTCGTTCCTGTACAACCGAAACCCGAATTATTGCGATTCGCGCTGGCCCGCGCTACGTTGACCAGCGTCGGGCTGGGATTGGAAGTCAGCGCCAGCGATAGTCCCTGGGTCCGAGCATATTCGGGAACGGCGCCCAACCCGCCGGGCAGGAAGGCAAGATGAAATGGGTCAGGATCGTGGAACCAGTTATAGATGTAGCGCCCGGAGAGAGTGTTCCCATTAGTGATCTTATGGTCGATCTTGAGAGTCGCATCCTCGTCCTTTTCTCGCGACTCAGTTGGGAAAAACAGCGTACCGCTTATGCCGTCCCCAGTGGGCGTGGTTGGCGCAGGATAGAGCGAGAGAAGCTTGTGCATCACGGGATCTAAGCCCACGCTGGTGCCGTTATTGCCGCTTCCTGGAGTGGTTAGGTTGATCGCCTGGCTCGCACCCGTGGCGAGATTGGTATAGGTGAAGATGCCGCTGGTAAAAGCCGCTGTCGGCACGGTGGAAGCATTGGTAAGGTTGGTGACGAAACGGTCGCCCTGATAATTAACGAAAAAGAACGTCCTGTCTTTGACAATCGGACCCCCAAGAGAGGCACCGTACAAGTTGCGGACGTACGGGTTCTTGGGCGCTACCGTCCCGTCAGGCTCGATCTGGTGGTTGAAATAGTCGCGCGCACCTATTGCGTCCCACCGGCCAAAGTAGAAGGCATCACCATGAAAGCTGTTGGAGCCGCTGCGCGTGATGACATCAACGACAGCGCCGTTGTCGCGCCCGTACTCCGGCGCGAAGTTGTTGGTAATAACGCGGAGTTCTTCGGTCGAGTCCGGATTTTGCGCGGTAACACCACCCAACCCGCCGGGCACTTCCGTATCGTTATTGTCGGCACCATCGAGCATAAAATTGTTATTGCGTTCGCGGCCACCATTCGTTGAGATCCCACCCAGGTTGTCCGACTGGGTCACGCCGGGCGACAGCAGTACCAATTGGTAGGGATCGCGAAGAATGAGCGGCAGTTCCGTCATCTGCGTATGCTCTATCACGCTGCTGAGTTGAGCATCGGTCGTGTCTATGGCAACAACGGCGCCCTCCACCGTAATCTGCTCCGAGCTGGTGCCTACTTCCAATTTGGCATTCAGCGTGGCCGCTTGGTCAACTGTGAGAGTCAAAGCAGGGAACCTTTCCGTGCGAAAGCCAGCGGCCTCGACGGTCACGATGTAGGGTCCGGGCACGAGTTGAGTGATGTTGAAAACCCCGGCGCTTCCGGTCTCAGTGCTTCGTGCAATGTTGGTCGCAGTGTTGGCGACTGTTACTTTCGCATGCTGGACCAAGGCTCCGGATGTGTCAGTGACGGTTCCGTTGATCGACGCGGTCTGAGCGAAGGCTGCATGTGGCATCAGGAACAATACAAACAGCGCTGCAGTAAAGCCCAGGCGAGAGGATGGTTTCACGATGGTCTCCTTATCAAACCGCACCTGTCATAGGCGGCACTCATAAGTCCAGAAATAGACTCAAAATACGACTGTGGGACGAACGTTCCCGATTGCACGATGAATGGTATGCACAACAGGCTGAGTTCACAGAGACTCTGGAGTCTGCGAAGAATTTTGAGGACGTGGAGCTCTATGCTTTACGGAAATCCATAGGGGCTGCGGCCGTCATATACCAACTTCCACAGCGTTCGCTGCGAGGTGGCGCTTCAGGAGGAAGCGATTTTTGCCGGAGATCTGTGAAGCCAATCGCTTTTTCTCGAGCGCGCCTCGAGGAATAGTGAGAAGCGAAGCGGGTAAGACACTGCCAAAGAATTTGGGAAAGCGGCAATTGAACCGAAATCGAATGGGAATCAATTTCCGCGAAGCAATCCAGCGTAACTATTTCCGCGTCACTCTCAGCTGGATCATCATGCGTTCTTTCCCCTCGTGGTTGATCAGGCAATGACGAGCGAGCGAGAACCTGCCCGCCCTCCAGGGTGATCTGCGCGGCTCAGGGCTGATGGCAAGCTGCGCCGGAGAAAAAAGACTCAATCGTTTTCCTGAGATTGGGTCCTCGCAGTTGCCCGCTTTCCACCGCACCGGTAAGCCAATGTGAGTACGGTTGTGGATCTTCGGATTCTGCGTGCTTGTAACCGACGTAAAGCGCAGCCGCCAGCACGTGCATTCCGTCATCCTGCTGCAGCCAATACCTGCACGGATTGTGACCGACACCAAATTTTTCGCTGACAATCTCTTCCAGCGCCTGCACGGAATCCTCTTCTATGTATCCCTCCGCTGTGTTGTATCCGAAGGAGGGATCGTGGTGCGTCACCTTATCCACCACTGTTGGGTCTTTCCCCAACAGATCAACAGCCCTCCGTACGTTGGGATCGTCCAGGCGATAGGGCGGATGCATCGATTCGTGAATCGCATTATGGAGCACAATGCGGAACGGATAGGAAACGTGAGTCAGAAATCGAAGACCGGTGATGCGGATTCCATGCGGTTCAGAATAGGCCAGCAAATAAACCTTGATCGTGTTCGATGCCAGCGGGAATCCAAGATAACCCTCGATCACTGGAATGATGTTGTACTTCGGCAGGTCGGCCGAAAGTTCCGTGATGCGCTTCTCAATCCTCGGTTTGGTGTTCGCTGCCCAATAGGCTGGAAACCCGACTCGATCCAGAGCCCTGAGGGCCTTTTCCAACGCCGGCCGCGCTAACTCGTAGTTGTGCCACGAATCCGCGCTCCAATATGGCGTCTTCCGGAGCGCCGCCTCCATCTGGGAGCTGTCTTGGGCTGTGCGAATCATTTCGGCCAGCGTCTCGTCATCGACGGCGGAATAATAAAGCGCCAGCTTCGCAGAAATAATTTCATGCCCTTCATCCTTGATCACATGTTTTAGCTCCACAAATGCTGCCTGCTCCCCCGGCGTGAACAGCGCATGAAAGTGATCGTACTCAGCCTGATAATAGCGCAGGTAGAAAGGATCTCCGCTCAGTGCGTTCAGCAGGCAGAGCGTGTCGTATTTCAGAGAAGGTTCAATCTGCCAATCGGTGCTGGAGTGATTCGAAGCAGTTCCTGCATGAAGGATGAAGAACTGCGGTGTGATCGTAGGAATAAAGATAAAGATAAAGATAAAGATAAGGACAAAGAGAAGAGAGTTGAGACTGCAGGCCTTGCGCATTTACTGTTAATAAGCGCTAGCCCGCCTTCCCGTCTTGAATCCATTTGCACCTGAGCGCCACGCGCTCGGAGTGCGACCTGTCAGTTGCTTGACGCTTCGCGTCATGTGAGCCTGGTCGGCAAATCCCAATTCAACGGCAATCATTGCCAGAGGCGTCGTTGTGTCCTGGATCGATCTCAAAGCCCTTCGCGCACGAGCGCATGCTCGAAAAGCTTCCGGGGAAATGCCAAAAACCTGAGCGAATCCCCGCGATATCGTCCACGCCGGAAGATCGTTTCGCTCTCCCCATTCCGAAAGTTTCCAGCAGGGAGATTGAATCAGTCTCAAGGCCAACTGGGCTGGCCAGTCCGAAACCGGAGGCGTCCATCTTTTTACCAGGGAAAGAAGCAGTTCTGACGCGGCGCGGCCACTCTTTTCCGCCATCCGTACTACCGCATCAGGATCCCCCACGCGCGCAATCCCTGGATGGCAGTTGTTGAAAGCTAGAGGAAGATTCAGCACCGTCGCTCCCTGCGCTGAAAAACGATTCACGTGAGCTTCGAAAAAATCGTGCAATACAACATCGCCGGCGCCCACCGTAAACCTTCCGTTATCCCCCGCTTCTTCGTATCCGCCGGAGAGAACAAGGGCGGCATAAGGTTTGGCGTGCAAATGGCGAGCCAGAGAAGATTCCCGGATTATCTGGACCAGCGCCATATTGACTAGTATGCACGCATTTCATCGAACCCAAGCTCAACTGATTATCGTCAGACAAGAAAATCATTTCCAAAATTTCTTTTAATATGCCTTGACACGTATATGCTTATAGGAGTATATACAGAGGTATGGAATCCGTCTTCGAAATCATTGCGGAGCCGAACCGCCGCGCGATCCTGAGCCTATTGGTATCGTCGGAACAATCGGTGGGAGAAATCGAGCGTCAGCTTCGTATGCCGCAGCCCACCGTCTCAAAACACCTGCGGGTGCTGCGGGAAGCCGGCTTTGTGGAATCTACGGTGGACGCGCAACGCCGCCTCTACCGGTTGAACCCTAAACCGCTTCAGGAGATCGATACCTGGCTGGCTCAGTTCCGCCGCTTCTGGTCCGCTCACGTCGATGCTCTCGAACGTTATCTTGACCGCATGGAGCATCCTCAGTCATCGCCGGCGAAAAAGAAAACAGCTAAAAAGACCTCGCGGCGCAAACCGCAAACATAAAAAATAAAGGAGAATCGAAATGAAAATCAAAGTGACCAGTATTTACGTGGATGACCAGGCCA
>Ga0209168_10002570_pt1 | contig 13031 bp, 6 predicted proteins | sample Coa_R1_FD_187156 | JGI IMG/M metagenome (GOLD analysis project Ga0209168, IMG submission 187156) | Surface soil microbial communities from Centralia Pennsylvania, which are recovering from an underground coalmine fire - Coalmine... | ecosystem: Environmental > Terrestrial > Soil > Unclassified ... | reverse complement strand
CTGGCGGGGGCCGGCCATCCTCACGTTAGGCACGCTCTTGTGGGCGGCCGGCGCCGTCTACTACAGCCGCAGCCACCCACAGGTCGGCACGTACCTCGGCGCCGCGGTCGAGATGGTTGCCGCTGGCGCGGTGATCACGCTGCTCGGCCTCGCGGTGGGTGAGGGCCCGCAGTTCCATTTCACCGCGTCCGGCGCCGGCGCGCTCGTGTACCTGATCGTGTTCGGTTCGCTGTTGGGCTACAGTGCGTACAATTACGCACTCGCGCACGCGTCGGCGACCGTGGTCGGGACCTACACCTACGTCAACCCCGCGGTCGCGGTGTTCCTCGGATGGATGCTCCTCCACGAACAGATCGACGCGCGCGTCATCGCCGGCATGGGCATCGTGCTCGCGGCCGTGATCCTGACGCAGGTCTCGTGGCGCCCGGCGCGCGTGCGTGCGCCCGCGGCTGACGACTGACTAATGAACCACGTCTGAGTTTAGGGTAGCATCTGATTCTGGTCATTACGCATGAAGAAACGGACAGAGCACGGTCACTCCGCAAAAGCACGGACCGCTCGGCTGCCGTGTAGGCATCGTGCTGGCGCGAGGTCGCTTCCGCCGCGTCTTAAACGACAGTCACTTTGTTTTCCCGCAGGAGGCACTTTCCCCGACAGCCGAGCGGTCCGTGCCTTGACCGCAGTGACCGTGCTTTGTCCGTTTCTTCATGAGCAGATGAGTCCAACACATCGCGTTGGATTGCTCCGAGCGCGCTGGTGGCGTTGTCTCGGTGCGATCATCATTTTCGGACGCAGTGCACTACCGGCGTACGCTCGAGTCGGCCATGACCGGTCCACACCACCGTGTCCACCGCCTCCGCTCTTGTCCGCCCTTCTCTACTCGTAGCGCAGCGCCTCGACGGGGTCGATGCGCGACGCGCGACGCGCGGGAATGTAGCCCGAGGCCAGGGCGACGAGCGCAAGGAGAACTCCGGCGATCACCATCACCGCCTGGTCGTGGCCGCGGACCTCGAACAGTAGCGACTGCGCAGCGCTGCCTAACGCGAACGCCGCCCCCGTGCCGATGGTGCCGCCGACCAGGGTCATGAGTGCTACCTGGCGCAGGACCATCAGCTGGACGCGGCCGCCGTCGGCGCCGAGCGCCATCCGCACACCGATTTCGCGCGTCCGTTGGGCAACGGAGTACGCGAGCACGCCGTACAACCCGACCGCGGCAAGCAACGTGGCCAATAGCGCGAAGGCTGCCGACAGCGTGCTGATGAGCCGATCGAGGAACACGTTGTCCTTCACCTGCTGCGTCATCGTCTTGAGCTCTTCCACCGGCAAATTGGGGTCGATCGACTTGACGATCTTCGGAATCTGGCCGATCAATTGCTCGGTGTTGCGGGACGTGCGAACGTAATAATACGCGTAGCCCAAGGCGGTGTCCTGCGCCGCGGGCGTGAAGAAAACAGCGGGCACGGCCGACTTCACGTCCCAGTAGGCGACGTCCGGAATCAGCCCGACGATTTCCATGTCGAGCGAATCACTCTCCACGGACATTCGCTTGCCCACCGCGTCGTTGCCCAACCCAAACTTTCTCGCAAAGGCCTGATTGACGATCGCGACCTTCGGCGATCCCGCTTCATCCGACGGCGTGAACTCGCGGCCGCTCAGCAGCTTGACGCCGAACGTCTTGAAGTATCCGGGCCCAATTTCGTTGAGACGCGAATTGACGTCGGTGTCGGGCCCTTTCTTGAAGCCTTCCACCGACACGTTGTCGCCCCAACTACTGTTGGCCAGCAGCGGGATCATTGCCTCGGTCACGTTCGTCACGCCGGGCAGTGCAACCAGTCGCTCGTGCAGGCGCGCCAGAAGCTGGCGTGCGTGCGCGTGATCGTAGCCGTTCAGCTCCGGCTCGACCACGAATGTGGCCATGCTGTCGACGCTGAAGCCGAGCTTCACCTGCGTCACGTTGCGCAGGCTCTTCACGAACAGCCCGGCGGAGATCAGGAGCGCCATCGACAGAGCGATCTGCGCGGTGACTAACGACGACCGGAAGCGCGCCGCCGAACGCGCACCCGAGTGCTTGCCGGTGCCGGCGCGGATCGTCGACGCGAGATCGGACCGCGTGCTGTTCAGGGCCGGGAACATGCCGAACAGCACGCCTGTGGCGATCGACAACACCGCGGTGAAGACGATCGCCGAGCCGTGGAGACCGAAGTCCATGACGCGCGAGGTATCGTTGGGCAGGATGCCCGCAATCAGGTGCAGCGTCCAATACGCGACGAGCAGACTCAGCACGCCGCCCATCACCGCGAGGACGCACGACTCCGTGAGGAGTTGCCGGAGGAGCTGCGACCGAGTGGCGCCTAACGAAAGTCGCACGGCCATCTCGAGCGAACGGCCCGCGCCGCGGGCCAGCAGCAAGTTCGCTATGTTGGCGCAGGCGATGAGCAGGACGATGCCCGTCGTCGCCAACAGCAGCGTGAGCGGCGCTTTCACCTCCCGGTGCATCGTACTCTGCCCGCGACGTCCATCCGTGAGCGTCAACACTTCGGAGCGAAACCGCTTCATGGCGGCGTCGCTCATCTCCGTGTGCAACGGCGCCTCGACGTCGTTGATGATCGGATGGTAGACCGCGTTCGCGAGCACCTGTGCCCGCTGCATCGATATGCCCGGCGCAAGACGCGCGAATACGTACACCCAGTACGTGAGCCGATTCGTCGTCAGGTCCGGGAAACCCGGAATCACGCCCCGTGCGATTATCGGCTGCATGGTGATCGGAACGTATACCATGGGCTCGATGCCGAGCGTGGTCCCCTCGAATCCCTTCGGCGCCACCCCGATGATGGTCATCGACTGCCCGTTGATCATGATCTGCTGCCCGACGACGTTCGGATCGGAGCCAAGGTCATTCTGCCAATAGCGGTAGCCCAGCACCGCGACGAACTCCTGTCCGGTCACGCGATCGTCGTCGAGCCCGATCAACCGGCCGAGCGCCGGGCTCACGCCTAACGTCGAGAAGTACGACCCCGAGACCAGCATGCCGTCACCATTCAGGGTCTGGTGATGATAGGCGACGTTGGCGCCGAACGAACGATGCGCTGCAACGCCGCTGAATCCGGGATGCGCCTTCTCGAGGTCGCGGAACATCGGATAGTCGAAGATGACATCGCAGTCGCCGGCTACATCGCACGAGTTGTTGCCGGACGTCTGGCCTCCCGCGAGGTTGACCAGCCGTCCGGGATCGCGCACCGGCAACGGCCGCAGCAACAGCTCGTTGAACATGGAGTAAATCGCGGCGTTCGCTCCGATGCCGAGCGCGAGCGACAGGACGGCAACGAACGTGACGAACGGCGACTTGAGGAGCGTCCGGAACGCGAGCTTGAGGTCAGCCATGGCGCGTCGTCCCTCCGCTATTCGTAGCGCAGCGCCTGCACCGGGTCGATGCGCGACGCGCGAAGTGCCGGGATGTACCCCGAGGCCAGCGCCACGGTCGTGAGCACGACCGCCGAGATCACCATCACCGCCGGGTCGTGCCCCTTGAGCTCGAACAGCAGCGATTGCGCGGCTCTGCCTAACGCAATCGCGCCCGCGATACCGATGACGCCACCGATGAGCGTCATGAGCGCCACCTGCCGCAACACCATGAGCTGCACCTTGCCGCCATCGGCGCCCAACGCCATCCGCACCCCGATCTCCCGCGTCCGTTGGGCCACGGAATACGCGAGCACGCCGTACAAGCCCACCGCGGCGAGCAACGTCGCCAACAGCGCGAAGGCCGCCGACAACGTGCTGATGAGCCGGTCCAGGAACACGTTCTCCTTCACCTGCTGCGTCATCGTCTTGAGCTGTTCGACCGGCAAATTCGGGTCGAGCGACTTCACCACGCGGGGAATCGCGGTGAGGAGCTGCTGCGTGCCGCGCGACGTGCGGACGTAAAAGTACGAGAAGCCCAGGCTCGTGTCCTGCAGCGTCGGCTCGAAGAACACCGGCGGAATGTCCTGCTTTACTTCGCTGTACTTGGCGTCGCGAATGAGCCCCACGATTTCCATGTTGAGCGTGTCGCCGCCATCCGACATCCGCTTGCCCACGGCGTCGCTGCCTAACCCGAACTTTTTGGCGAATGCCTGATTCACGATCGCGACTTTGGGCGTACCGACCTCGTCGGTCGGCCGGAACTCGCGGCCGCTCATGAGCGAGATGCCCAGGGTCTTGAAGTATCCGGGACCGACTTCGTTGTAACGCGAGTTCGCGTCCGTGTCGGGACCCTTCTTGAACCCTTCCACCGACACGTCCTGGCCCCAATTGTTGCCGGCGAGGAGCGGCACGAGCGCCTCGGTCACGCCCGTCACGCCGGGCAGCGCCGCCAGCTGCTCGTGCAGCCGCGCGAACAACTGCCGCGCGTGCGCGTGGTCGTAGCCGTTGAGCTCGGGCTCGATCGAAAACGTCACCATGCTGTCGACCCGGATGCCCAAGTCGACCTGGCTCACGTTCCGCAAGCTCTTCACGAACAGCCCCGCTGAAATCAGGAGCGCCATCGACAACGCGATCTGCGCCGTGACTAACGACGACCGGAAGCGCGCGGCCGACCGCGCACCCGAGTGCTTGCCCGTCCCCGCCCGGATCGTGGTCGCGAGGTCCGGCCTCGTGCTGTGCAATGCCGGGAACATGCCGAAGAGCACGCCGGTCACCACCGACAGGAGCGCCGTGAACACCACCGCCGAACCCTGCAGGCCAAAGTGCAGCGTGGTGGCGGTATCGCCCGGCAACAGGCTCGCGATGAGGTGCAGCGTCCAGTACGCCACGAGGAGACTCACCGCGCCGCCCATCACGGCCAGGAGACACGACTCCGTGAGCAGCTGGCGCAGGAGCTGCCAGCGCGTCGCGCCTAACGAAAGACGCACGGCCATCTCGAGCGACCGTCCGGCGCCGCGCACCAGCAGCAAGTTCGCGATGTTGGCGCAGGCGATCAGCAGCACGATGCCCGTCGTCGCCAACAACAGCGTCAGCGGTGTCTTGGTTTCCTTGTGCATCGAGCTCTGGCCGCGCCGCCCATCCGTGAGCGTCAACGTCTTCGCGCGGAATCGCTTCATCGTCGCGTCGCTCATCCCCTTCTGCAGCGGCGCCTCCACGTCATTGATGATCGGGTGGAAGACGGCGTTCACGAGCACGGTTGCGCGCTCCATCGACACGCCCGGCGCCAGTCGCGCGAAAACGTACACCCAATACGCGCGCCGGCTGGTCATGGCGTCGGTCCAACCTTGCATCATCTGATTGCGCATCGTGATCGGCACGAAGACCTTCGGCTCGACGCCGAGCGTCGTCCCCTCGAATCCGTCCGGTGCGACGCCGATGATCGTCATCGAGTGGCCGTTGACGACGATTTGCTGTCCGATCACGTGCGGGTCGGAGCCGAGATCGTTGGACCAATAACGGTAGCTCAGCACGGCCAGGTAGTTCTGGCCGATCACACGGTCGTCGTCGTAGCCGATGAGCCGGCCGAGCGCCGGCTTCAGGCCTAACGTCGGGAAGTACGACCCCGACACCAGCATGCCGTCTCCGCTCAAGGTCTGCCGATGGTAGGCGACGTTCACCCCGAACGCGCGATGCGCAACGACGCTGCTGAATCCCGTGTTGTGCGCCTGCTCGAGATCGCGGAACATCGGATAACTGAAAACGACGTCGCAGTTTCCTGCCTGATTGCACGAGTTGGAGCCCGGTGCGGGACCGACCATACCGAGGTTTACCAAGCGTCCCGGATCGCGCACCGGGAGCGGCCGCAGCAACATCTGATCGAACATCGAGTAAATCGCGGCGTTCGCGCCGATGCCCAGGGCCAATGACAGCACCGCAACGAAGGTGACGAACGGCGACTTGAAGAGCGTGCGGAGGGCGAGCTTCAGGTTGGCCATGGAGACTTTCCTCGTGGGAACGCGGTTCGTCCACGTCGTCTGCGTGAGACACCCGGTCGACCGGGATGGTTTGCACGACACGGCCGGCGAGGCCACTTGGCCCCGCCGGCCGCGTCGCACCACACCCTACGGTGCGATCAATATCCGGGATTCTGCGTCAACCCGGGCGTGACATCGATTTCGCGCTGCGGAATCGGATACAGCGTCTGCTGCGCCGGAATGCCGAGCACGGTCGTCGCCAATCCGAGCCGCACCAGGTCCGGCCACCGATCGCCCTCGAACGCCAACTCCTTGCGGCGTTCATCGATGATGGTATTGAGCATGTCCGTTTGCGACAGCGAGCCGATCGGGGCAAGCCCTGCGCGCGCGCGGATCTCGTTCACTTTCACGCGCGCGGTGTCCAGGCTTCCCACTCGTGCTTCGGCTTCGGCACGAATCAACAGGACCTCGCCGAAGCGGATGACGTGCGGATACTCGGTCCCCTGCACCGACCTGAACTTCGTACCCTCCTGGGTGTCGTCCTCGATCGAGATGGACCACTGGCCGCGTTTGTCCACCGGATCATAGTTCGCCACATCGCCGCTGGGGTCGAACGACGGGTCGAAGTCGTGCATCAGATTCGTCGTCGGCGCAACCTCGTAGCGTCCGTCGAACAGGTAATAGAACGACAGGTTGTTGAACTGCTGCGCCGTGAAGATGATCCGGAAGATGTCTTCCGGCGTCGGCGAGCCATCCTCGGCGAAGAGGTCGGAGAAGTTAGGCGCGAGCGAATACTGGCCCAGATCTTCGACCGCCTTGGCCGCCGTCAGGGCGCCCGGGTAGTCGCCCTCGTAGAGCAGCACGCGGGCGCGCAGCGCCATCACCGCGCCTAACGAAGCCTGCGTGGTCTGGTTCGGGTTGGAGATGAATGCCTGTGCCGAGTCGAGGTCCTTGAGGATCTGTGTGTAGGTGTCGGCGACCGTCGCGCGCGTCGATCCCGTGGGGTCGTTGATCGACGTGGCCGGCGTGAGCCTGAGCGGCACGCCCCCGAACAGCTTCACGAGGTTGTGGTAGTTGAGCGCGCGCAGGAAATACGCCTCGCCGATGATCTCGTGCATTTCATCGGGGTCGAGGTTCGGCACCTGCGGCACCTTGGCGATGATCTCGTTCGCGCGATTGATGTCGTCGTAGATCGCGATCCAGATGCCGGCAATGGTTTCGTTGTCGGCGCGCAGCTCGTTGAGATCGGCGTCGCCGAAGGACGTCAGCGTGCCCGTGTGCTCGCTGTTGTCGGATGACAGGTCGAGTAAGATGGGGAAGTCCTCGCCGTAGTACGACAGGCTCTGCAGCCCGCCGTACGCGCCGAACAATGCGGCGCGCGCGCCGACGGCGTCGGTGATGGCGCTCGACTCGGGGATAGATCCCGCCGGCTTCAGGTCGAGCGGGTTGTTGCACGCGGCCGCCGCGGTGACGAGCGCAGCCGCCAGGAAGAATCGGATTCGCATGGGTTGGCTCACCAGTTGGTGGACAGGCCGATGGAGAACGTGCGCGCGCGCGGATAGGCGTAGTAGTCGGTGCCCAACGCAATGTTCGACGTCTCGCCGTTGCTGTTCACGTCCGGGTCGTACCCGGTGTACTTGGTGAAGTTGTGCAGGTTGTGCCCCGACACGTAGAGCGTCGTGTTCTGCAGCGCACCCACCGGGATCAACCGATCCGGAATGCGCCAGCTGAGCGTGATCTCCGAGATGCGGAGGTACGACCCATTCTCGATGAAGCGGTCCGAGATCTCGCGCGCGCCCGACGTGCCGTCGAAACTCGCCCGCGGCTCGTTGGTGATCTGGCCGGGATGCGTCCACGCGTTGAGCGCGTACGTGAACTTGTTGTCGTAGTTGTAGCCGCCATCGTCGGCGAAAATGCGCATGAGGTTGAACACCTTGGCGCCGTAGCTGAACTCGAGGAAGCTGGCTAACGAGATGCCCTTCCACGACCACGTGTTCCGCAGGCCGCCGAAGAACTTGGGCTGCGGACTGCCGGCATCCACGCGGTCATCCGACGTGATCTCGCCGTCGCCGTTCACGTCCTGGTAGATCGCGTCGCCCGTCTGCGGGTCCACGCCCTTGAAGTGCAGCACGTAGAACTCGCCGATCGGCTGGCCCACCGCCACCCGGCTGATCGGGCGGAAGTTTTCGCCGTCGCCGAACGGCTGCCCCTGGAACAACGCCGTGACTTCGTTGTGGTTGAACGAGATGTTGAAGTCGGTGTTCCACGAGAAACCGTTCTTGTCGTCCGAGCGGACATTCACCGAGTTGAGCCCGAGCTCGAAGCCGCGGTTCAGCACGTTGCCGATGTTGTCCCAGTACGTGGCGAAGCCGGTCGTGGCCGGGATCGGACGGTTCACCAACAGGTTGGATGTCAGGCGGTGATAGTAGTCCGCGATCACCGTTAGGCGCCCGCCGAACGGGTACCAATCGAGACCGCCGTCGAATTCGTGCGTCGACTCCCACTTGAGATTCGGGTTCGCGAAGTTCGTCGGCGCGATGCCGGGGTTCTCGCCGTAGTTGGACGTGCCGTACAAACCGAGGTAGGCGAAGTCCGAGATCTCCTGATCGCCTGTGAGACCCTGGTTGCCGGTCACGCCGTAGCTGGCGCGCAGCTTGACCCGGCCTAACTTCTGGCCGAAATCGCCCATGAACGGCTCGTCGCTGATCACCCAGCCGCCGGCGATCGCCGGGAACACGGCGTACCGATTGTTTGGCCCGAAGCGCGAGGAGCCGTCGGTGCGGATGCTGCCGGACAGCAGATACCGGTCCTTCCACGAATAGTTCGCGCGCGCGAACGCCGAGACGAGGTTGTTGTTGAACGGCAGTCCATCGAAGCTCGTGATCACGGTGCCGTTCCGCACGTAGTGGAACTGATCGCTGCTGAACCCTTCCGCGCGTACGAAGTTCAACTGATCGGTGTTGTACTCCACGCTGCCGCCGCCAACGATGTTCAGACTCGCGGCCTCCGAGTTCTCGTGGTCGTACGTGAGGAAACCCTCGAGGACGTACTGGTTCCCCGTGCTGTAGCCGCTCTTCGCCACGCCGCGCGCTTGCGCCGCGTAGGTGCCGTCGACCAGCGGTGAATCCCATTCGAGCTCGTTCAACGTCAGCACATCCGCGCCGACCCGGCCCGTGAGCGACAAACTCGGCATGAAGTGGTAGGTCCCCTCGACGTTGCCCAGGAAGCGATCGGTGGTCGTGGGCAGATTGTTCAACTCGGCGATCGCCACCGGGTTGGCGTAGTAGAGATTGTAGTCGTTGCCGGCGAATTGTCCGTTAGGCGAGCGGACCGGATAGATCGACGCCTCGCCGATCGCGTTGGTGACCACACCGGTGAGGCTGTTGTCGCCGGGGATGCGGTGATCGAGCTCTTTCGAGTACGCCAGCGACGTCTTGACGGAGAAGTTCGGCGTGGCGTCGAAGTCGATGTTGGCGCGGCCGGACACGCGGCTGTACGACGAGCCGAGCACGATGCCGGTCTGGCCGAAATACGACCCGCCCAAATAGTACTTGAGACGGTCGCTCCCGCCGCTCAGCCCCAAATGCACGTTCCCCACCGGCGCGGTACGAAAAATGGCCCGCTGCCAATCGGTCGAGTGCGCGTCGTCGACGCCCGGCGTGAACGGATCGCTTTCGCCATCGTTCTCCGCGCCCTGGTTCATGAAGGCGACGTATTGCTTGGCGTTCATGAGGCTCAGGTAGCGCTCGGGCTGCTGCCAGCCGGTGTTCGCGTCGAACGAGAAGTGCGCCGTTCCCGCGCTGCCGCGCTTGGTCGTGATCAGCACCACGCCGTTCGATGCGCGTGATCCGTAGATCGCCGCCGACGCCGCATCCTTGAGAACGGTGATCGATTCGATCTCGCTCGGATCGAGGCCGGTGACGCCGGTGACGCCCTGACCGTTAGGCCCGAGCTGCGAGAAATCGCCGCTCTGCACGGGAATGCCATCCACCACGTACAGCGGCTGGTTGGACGCCGAGATCGACGCCGCGCCGCGCACGCGCACCGTGATGCCGTTGCCCGGATCGCCGGCGTTCTGGATCACTTGCACGCCCGGCGCCTTGCCTTGCAGTGCCGCGTCCAAGCCGGCCACGGGTTGGTTCTGCACGTCGCTGCCGTTTACCGTCGAGACGGCGCCGGTCACGCGCGCGCGGTTCTCGGTTCCGTAGCCGATCACCATCACCTGCGCCAGCGTAACGGCGACGCTATGCAACGCAAAGTTCAGGGTCGTCGTGTCGCCCGCCGTGAGCGTCACCTGCCGCTCGCCCGGCGAGAAGCCGATGCGTTGCACGCGCACGGTGACCGTCCCGGGCGCGACGTTCGACAGATAGTCACCGCGATCGTTGGTCACGCCGCGCACCTGGCCCGCGATCGTGATCTGCGCGCCGGTCACCGGTTGACCCGACACCGAATCGGTGACGGTCCCGCGGATCGTCGCCGTCTGCTGCGCCCCGGCGACGGCAGGTCCGGCGATGTACAACGTTAGACCGAGCAGCACGGTGGCCGCTCGGCTGAGAGTGAAGCGCCTCATCGATGTTCCTCCCCATGGGAGTGACGGTGAAGCCGCGGGAACAGGGGAAGTCCCGCCGCGAAACGAACGGGTGCCGCGTCAGGGTGTGGGCAGCGTTGCGCGCCCCGTCCGCGGGTCGAACGTGCTGCCCGCGGGCAGCAGGGACAGACGAATGCCGGACGCGCCTAACCGTGGAGCCGACCGGCCGGTGACGCGCGCGTCCCGCGCGTCGATGACTATCGCGGCGCTCCGGCCGAGCACCGTCCATCTACCGTCGGGATCGACGCGCACCGCCGTGCCTTCGTCGATGCCGAGGCCTAACAGAGTAGGCCGCTCGAGCACCACCTCGAGCAGGCGATTCGCCCGCTCGCGGCGAATGAAGTGCATGTCGACGATCGCGCTCGTGATGAAGCCGAACCCCGGCGAGATCTGGATCGCACCCCGCGCGATGTTCGGGAACTCGTCGCCATAGTAGCCCACGCTGTCGGCCTCGGGACGCTTTTGGTTGCCCGTGATCATCGAATCGCTGAGCACCGCCGCCCCAGCCGACGTCCCACCCACCACCGCGCCGGCGCGATACCGCTCGACCATCGCGCGCAAGGCCGCCGTCCCGACTAACGAATCGGCCAGTTTCACCTGGTCGCCGCCGCCGAACCAGATGCCCGTGGCGGTCCCGATCAACTTCACCACCGAATCCGACTGCGCTTGCGCACGGGACACGTCCACCACGAACGCCTGCGCACCCAAGTCGCGCAGCTCATCGGCTTTCTCCTTGCCCGCTTCAGCCGACTGTTCGGTCGCCGTCGGTACCACGGCGATACGCGCGTGCGCTCCACCGGCCAGATCGACGAAGGCCTGCACCAACTCCTTCGGCTGCTCGCCGCCGCCGACGATGAACAGCGTCCCCTTGGGCGCGACGGGCCGTGACGGTGCCGGCCAAGGCTCGCCGCGCGCCGCACGCATCCACGCGACAGAGAGTAAACACACGAGGACAATGGGCAAACGGCGCACTGCACGGCGGAAAACGTGACCGAACATGAAACCTCGGTGAGCAGAGGGAGCGCGATGGAGCCGGGCGCGCGGTGTGCCTAACGGGGTGGGACTCGATACCGGACGTCGTGGCACAACCGCCGGCGACAGCACGGAGACCATCGTTATTGTCCGTGCAAATGCGCCGAGCGCAACAGTGGTAGAGTGTGGCGGACTCGTCAAGCCCACCCCGCGATCGCAGACATCCGCCCCGATCACACGGGCAGTCACCTGAGATCGTTGCGTCAGGTTGCCGGCTCCGCGTACCGGCGACTAACATCCCGGCCGTCACCCGGCCGCGTTGGTTTCGGGTGCTATCCCAGGCTGGAGGAAGTGCGGAATGTCAAAGATTGGTGTGGCAGTGAGCGCGGTCCTGGTTGCGGGAATCGGTGTCATCGCGCTCGACGCGGTGCCGGCTCGCACGAGTGCGCTCGCCGCGCCTGCCAAGCCCGGCGGACACGACACGGGACCGGCGCACTTCGTTGTTGCGCCGAAAAACAACGAGGCGCGCTATTTCGTGCGCGAGCAGTTGGCGCACATCAGCTTCCCGAGCGATGCCGTCGGCGTCACCGATAGCGTGACGGGCAGCTTTTCTCTCGACGACAATGGCAAGGTCATACCGTCGGAGTCCAAGTTCGTGGTCGATTTGCGCGGATTGAGAAGCGACCGCTCGATGCGCGACGGCTACATCCAGCACCGCACGCTCGAGACGGACAAGTATCCGACCGTCACGCTGGTGCCCAAGGAGCTCCAGGGACTCACGATGCCACTGCCGGACTCCGGCCGCGTGTCGTTCACGCTGTTAGGCGATCTCACGGTGCGCGGCGTGACCAAACCGACCTCGTGGAGGGTCGACGCGTACATCCGCCACGGGCAGGTCTTCGGCACGGCGTCCACCGGCTTCACGTTCGACGACTTCCAGATCGAGAAACCGAAGGTCGGGTCGGTGCTGAGCGTAGCGGACAGCATCCACCTGGTGTACGATTTCGACTTGGTCCCGGCGCCGGGATCTTGACCGCGGAGCCGCGCCGGGCGGCTCTGCCTAACGAACGCCAACCATGTCGCTCTTCCGCCGCGTCGCCGCGGGCCTGATGCTCGTGGCGGCGGCTCCGCTGCACGTCCGTGCGCAGGGAGCACGTCCCGCCCTGTCGCCCGCCGTCAAACAGGTCGTGGCCGTCGACACCGACGTCGTCGCATTGACGCACGCGCGGATGATCGATGGCACTGGCGCACCGGCGCGCGACGATCAAACCGTGATCGTACGTGACGGGCGCATCGCGCAGATCGGCCCAACGGCCTCGATCGCAGTGCCGGCCGGCGCGCGCGTCCTCGACCTCACCGGCAAGTCCGTGATCCCCGGCCTCGTGATGGTCCACGAGCACCTGTTCTATCCCACCGGGCCCGGGGTCTACGGCAACGTGGCCGAGAGCTTCGTGCGGTTGTATCTCGCCGGCGGCGTGACGTCGATGCGCACCGGGGGCAACATGAACGGCTACGGCGACATCGGCCTCGCCCACGCCATCGCGCGCGGCGAGAAGCCGGGTCCATGGATCGACGCCACCGCGCCGTACCTCGAG
>Ga0209168_10002569_pt1 | contig 13035 bp, 9 predicted proteins | sample Coa_R1_FD_187156 | JGI IMG/M metagenome (GOLD analysis project Ga0209168, IMG submission 187156) | Surface soil microbial communities from Centralia Pennsylvania, which are recovering from an underground coalmine fire - Coalmine... | ecosystem: Environmental > Terrestrial > Soil > Unclassified ... | reverse complement strand
AGGAATGCTCATCCGCCATGACCATATGCAGAACTATGCAGAGAATCCCAGAGCACTCCAGAATGAACCAGAATGTTCAACTTACAGCTCTATTTATCAGCACTGTGTTGTTAAGTAAGTGACATTAGCCGAGGGCGGCTGTGCCACACAATCTACGCGACACGAGGTAAAACGCGCCACGAACATGATATTCGTGGTAAGACAAAAACCAAACGGGCACGCCCGGTGGTCGTACACCGAACGCGCCCTGACCGCATCGCCCCTATAGGAGGGCAACATGGCTGCATTTCAAAGTAAACGCTCGCTCCACCGTAAATCAACCATCAAGAGACACGCTCACCCTCTCCGGAAAGTCGTTCACTTTCCCCAGGCCAAAGGCAAGGTGGTGGAAGGCGTGGAGTTCTCTACCTACTCCGACTATCACAACATCGCCCTCAAGTTTGAGGACAAGACCTGCCTGAACTTCACCATTGACACGGGATTCACGCTGGGAAGTGATTACTCTGACTGGAAGACCGGCAACCAGCGCGTGATTCGCAAGTGGCCTGCTGTCCGCAGCGCGGAATAAACACTCTCACCCGCCGGGGAGCGTAGAAGAAACGGGCAGGTTCCACGTTCTGCGCTCCCTGGGTCGAATGAAGCAATTGGCAGTTAATCAAAGCAAAAGGGGAGAAGCAGTCAGCAGTCAGCACTTAGCGGATAAGACAAAAACAAGAAAGAGCCACAGCCGAGAGCTGTGCCACACGAGCCACGTAGAAAAAGCAGGTTGCAATTAGCGATCGGTCTGTGGAGCGCCGGGATGTACGCAACCGGAAGTGCAAATTTTAACCCCGAGGGTTTAACAGTCTTGAGAGAACGCCTCGATGCAGCATGGCAAGGGACGGGTTCTCGGGATCCTTTGCCGGGCTCCTAACGTCGGGGCGGACTACGTTTCAGGATCACAAGGGGAAAGGTTATCGCCGAGGAGTGGAGTTTCTGGTTTAGGCAGGCGCCGCTCTGCGGCGCTTGGGGCTGATATAAATCATCTGTCGCCGTGGCTTACAGCACCTCTAAAAATGCTCTAGCCAACCCCAGGATCAATGCCTCCACATCTAATGCCAATACTGTTCACTTAACGCGCTTCCAGAAGCTATTTAGTTAATGCTGAACACAAGGTCCCTCCAATTTACCCGCGCTGGCGCGAGTAAACTCTCGGGATGACGCTTGGGTTTTTCGCGGTCTTCGTTAAGTGTCCAAATGTTTCAGCACCGGCGGAGTGATTTTCGACCCTGAACAGTATTGCGGCGAATGCCTGGCTTTTGTTCTGCGCAAGGAACGATTTACCCTATGGCGATGGCCAGCTCTGACTCTCGATTGGTGCGGACGATTGCAGTCTTCAAATTCATCAAGGCAGCGTTGCTCGCCGCTGCGGGAATTGGCGCGCTACGGCTGGTGAAATACGACATCTTTGAATACGCAATGCAGCTCGTGGGCCGGTTTCACCTGAATCCCGGCAACCGCTTTGTGGCGGAGATGCTGGCGCGGGCCACCAACGTCACGCCCCGGCGGCTGCATGAGTTCGGAGTCATCGCGTTTATTTATTCGGCGCTGTTCCTGGCGGAAGGCATCGGCCTGTGGAGCTTAAAACGCTGGGGAGAGTGGGTGACGGTGGTGATCACCAGCTCGCTGCTTCCGTTTGAGATCTACGAAGTCTGGCACAGGTTCACATGGGCGAAGATTGTGGTGCTGGCAATCAATGTTGCGGTGGTGTGTTACCTGGTGATGAGGTTGCGGAAGAGCAGCCGTTAGTAGTTAGTAATTAGTAGTTAGCTAAGGCAACTGCAACGACAAACCCAACTGCAACGTCAGACCCAACTGCAACGTCAAACCCAACGGCAACGGCAGACCAACGGCAACGACAAGACCAACGGCAACGGCCGACCACTGCTCCTAGATTATGCCCGTTGCGTCTCTGATGAACGGACCGAGTGATCCATCCCTCTAAGGAACTGATTCCGTCCCTGGCGGCCATTTAAGTTTCTTCTTGAATTTCCTTCCAGGCCTTTCTCCTTGTAAGATGCCGGTGGAGTCTGATGCCACTCATGAATCAAGGTCACAACTGGTGGTCCGTTCTGTTGCGCGATCCGCAGTGGTGGGTACCGGTGATTGTGCTCATAGCCGGGCTCGTCGTGTTGCAGTGGATTCAATAAGGAAAACGCAATGATCCCGGCCACCGCGCCCATTTTCCGACTGACGGCCTCCCGGCTCAGAAGTCTGCAAGCGCTGGGCGTGATGTGCGGGCTTGCCGCAGGAGCCTGGCTCGGCGCAGCCGAGGCGCCTACTAAGCTGGTCCGCGCCGGGGTCTCTCCGGTCGTCATCTCGCTCCTGATGGTGGTAGGCGTCTTTCTCGCGCGCTGGAGTGTTCCCGCGCTGGTGCGCGGCACGACCCAGGTCTACGCTGATGCGCGACAGGCTCCGCACCTGATCCTGTGGGCCATCCTCGCGGGCTGCTTGTGGGCAGTGGCCAACACACTCACCATTTTCGCCATCCGCGATATCGGCCTGAGCATCGCTTTTCCGCTCTGGAACGTAAACAGCCTTCTTGGCATCTTTTGGGGGTTCATCTTCTTCAACGAACTCCGTCAGGCAGGCTGGCGTCGATGGCTTGGCGTACTGGGCGGCGCGCTGTTGATGTTTGCCGGCGCGGTTTTGCTCGCACTTGCCTCCTCCACGCAGGCTTCCAACGTTCGCGCGCTCCACGGGGTGGCCGCCGCTCTGGCTGCCGGCGTCCTTTGGGGCACGATGTACATCCCGTATCGCAAGGCTTACCTCACCGGGATGAACCCGCTTTCTTTTGTCGCTTTCTTCACCATCGGCGAACTCGGCATGATGACCGCACTGGCGGTTGGTTCTGCCGGCGGCGCGCTCCCGCTTTGGCGCGAACTGGTAGAGGCACGATCCATACTGTTCTGGCTGGCTGCCGGTGGCTTCATCTGGGTGATCGGCGATCTTCTTCAACAATACGCCGCCAAATACATCGGCATCAGCCGTGGCATACCCCTCTCTAATACCAACCAGCTCTGGGGGCTGCTCTGGGGCATGCTTGTTTTCGGAGAGTTGCGCGGCCACGCCGCGCCGCTGTACGTTCAGGTGATTGGCGGGTCCCTTATCATGGCTGCCGGAGCCGCCGCCATCGCCTTCTCTTCAACTTCACCCAAAGAACACGAACACTGGCAAGCTGCCGCTCTGCGCGAGAGTGAGCGCTACGGCACCGACCTCGACTACGTGCGCGCCGGGCTGGAAGGCCGAAACGCCGGCTACGGAGGGGCCGGCGAAACTACGGTGCGCCGTACCGCTCTTGACTGGACCATGCTTGCCATCACTACCCTTGTTTTTGTTGCCCTGGCCAGCATGGCCCGTACCCCAGAGGTCCCCTTCAATGGCCTTGCCGCCACCATCCTGTTCGCTGTGATCCTGGTTATCCTCGCGATCTGTGGCGCCATGCTCTGGCGCACTACGAGATTCAGTTGACTTGAAATTCATGATATTTATTTCATGCTGGCAAGCAGGGATGGTTGCAAAACAGGAACAAGAAGGATGGAAGATTGAAGGCCGCCAAAGAGATCAACCGCGATTCTCAAATCAGCGACGCGCAAGACCTGGAAAGGCTTGGATACGTCCAGGAATTGTTGCGGACGATTGGCGGGTTTTCCAATTTTGCCATCTCCTTCTCGATTATCTCCATCCTCACGGGCGCAGTCACGCTTTACGACTACGGGCTTTCCCTGGGTGGTCCGCGGGAGATGACGTTGGGGTGGCCCCTGGTAACTTTGGGGACGCTGCTGGTGGCGCTGAGCATGGCAGAACTCGCTTCCGCGATTCCTACCTCCGGCGCAATGTATCACTGGGCGGCTGAACTGGGCGGGCCCACCTGGGCCTGGTTTACGGCGTGGTTCAACATTATTGGACTTATCACGGTCATTGTCGCAATCGATTACGGCTGCGCCCGTTTTCTGGTTCCGATGCTCGGGGTTCAGTCGAAAGATTCGACCATTCTCCTGGTCTATGGACTGATTCTGCTCTCGCACGGAGTTGTGAATCATCACGGCGTGCGCTGGGTAACGCGGCTAAACGACCTTAGCGTTGCGGTGCACATATTGGGCGTGGCGATTCTGCTGGGCGCGCTGTGGTTGTTTGCCGAGAAACAACCGCTGGCCGTTCTGCTCCAGGCTTCACCGACGGCGCCTCCGGTGCATGCGCCTTATGCATGGCTGTTCGTGCTGGGATTGCTGCAAGCGCAATGGACCTACACGGGATTTGACGGTTCGGCTCACATAGCCGAAGAGACGATAGACCCGCGGCGCAGGGTGCCGTGGGGCATGGTGATGGCGGTAGCCGTGTCCGGCATATTCGGGTATCTGCTGGTAGTCTCACTCGCCTGGGTCACTCCTGATCTGAGACAAGCCTTGAGCACCACGGATGCCAGCGGCAATACTCTTCCCGCGGTCCTGGCAATCGTGCGGAGAGCCATCGGCGAGCGCGCCGGTGCAGGGGTGCTGGCCTTGACTGTGCTGGCGATGTGGTTCTGCGGCATGGCCTCTGTGACGTCGCTTTCACGCGCATGGTACACATTGGCGCGCGACAAAGGCATGCCACTATGGCGGAGTTGGAGCCGCATCAACGCGCATCAGACCCCGGCCCGGGCGATCTGGCTTTCGGTGGCTCTGGCCTTTGTGGCGTTGATTTACAGCGGCGCATATTCCGTTGTGACCTCGATCAGCGTGGTGGGCTTCTATGTCTCTTACATCATTCCTGTTTATCTTGGCTGGCGGGCCAAGAAACAGTGGCTGACGAGACGAGGCCCGTGGCATCTGGGTCGATGGAGCAATACCATTAACCTTTTGGCAATGATCTGGACAGTCTTCATCTGCGCGATCATGGTGATGCCGCCCAACACGCGCACAGGGTACACGATCGCCGCAGTGATCCTGGCTTTATACCTGCTTCACGCCCTCAGCGGGAAACATGAAATGCGCCGGCCAGCCTGGAAATTAGAGGAAAAAGACTGAGTTGCAGATGAGTAACAACGCTGAGAGTATGAATACTTCCTTCGTTCTACGCAATGAACGATTTACCCTATGGCAATGGCCAGCTAAGACTCTCGATTGCTGCGTACGATTGCAGTCTTCAAATTCATCAAGAGCAGCGTTACTCGCCGCCGCGGGAGTTGGCGCGCTACGGCTGGTGAAATACGACATCTTCAAATAAATAAAAAAATGTGATGTTCAACGAGAGTATCCGGCTGTTTTTGGGTTGTTGCATCCAGAAAAGCGCGGCGATGGAGGAGAACTTGGGTAAGATCTGGTCAAAGCACATGCCATCAGGACGGTTTCGAGGAGAAGGCACAATGCGTACATCGTTTTTGCCTTTGGTATTTGTGAGTTTGTTGACCGTATCCATTGCCGGTTGCGGCGGCGGTGGGGCCGGGAACTCCGGAAACCCCGGAAGCCCATCCGGGCCGACGGGCACGACCGTTACTGTTACCCTTTCACCCTTCACGGAGCTGCCTTCTGCGGCGGGAGTGCAGACCGGGACGGGGCCTTTTAAGGCAGTTGCAGCCGGCACATTGCAAAGCGGGCAAGTCAGCTTCACCCTTCCCAACGGGTCTTCGAACTACGCATTTGCTTATGTGTGCCAGGCCGGCGGCACCAGCGCCCAGGACTTGAATGAATTCGTGATTGAAGCGACTACGCAAGATGCCACCTCGCTGATGGTGAATTGTGTGGGAACTGTTACTTTTGGGTCTGCTCCCGCCCCCACGCTTGGATCGGCCACCGGCAAAGTGGATGGAGCAGGGACCTTCGGCAATTTAGTGAACATAGTGATTGCCGGAAAGCAAGGATTCAGTACCGAGATCGGCGCGACAGGTTCTTTCAACGCCTCTCTGCCGGCGGGAACGAACGACATTGCGGTTGTTGCCGTGGGGGGGCAAGCTGCGTTTTCAGGCGCGCTTGGAGTAAAGATATTCCGCAATCAGACTGTGCCCGGCATTGTCAACGGTGGCAACACCATCACCTTTGGAAGCGACGACGCGACCCTAGGCAGAGTCCAGCAGCTCAACGTAAACGCTCCTGCCGGCTTTACTGCTATCGGGCCGCAAACGATCGTCGAGTACACCACAGCCAACGGCACCACGTTTACGCTCGAGAATAGCTCGGCGGAGGAGTACCCGGCTGTCCCGGATGCGGCGGTCCAGAGCGGGGATTTCTATTCTTATGGGAGCGTGGCGCAATCGCCTGTGCTAGGCCCTGTCGGACTTTTCGAGGCAACCGCCAACGGGGGAGGATTATTTAACCTCAACCTTCCCGATGCCTGGTCATCCACGAACCCGACAACAATAGGGCCGCCTGCCGTTTTTACCTTCGACTATCCTGGCTTTTCCGGCATACCGGTGATCGCACAGAGCGTGGGGGTTACGTGGGAACCCACTGGCTCGCCCTTGCTTGTGAATTCCATGACGGTGACGGCGACCGCGAACTTTCAGAATGGAGCAAATACCATTACTATCCCCGATCTGTCTTCGGCGGGGCAGGGATTCGTCGTGTGCTGCCCTTCTGGCGTGCGTGTGGGATGGTCGGCGTCTATTTTGGGAGCCACAATGCCGCTTAACTTCCTGCCAAATCAGTTCTCATCAACAATCACGGCTGGTGCCGCGCTACCGGGAGGCGTCTCCGTCGCCTTTGTGGAGAGCGGTGGGAGCTTCACCGCGCCCTAGCAAAACGGGATCAACGAGGGGATTTATGAAGAAGTACAAGTTGGAACCGCTTGGTGTACTGGGAAAGCTATGGCCAAGTGTTGGAGGCCATTGCTCGAGAGAAAGAGATCAAGGGGTGGTTGAGGATTAGGAAAATTCAATTGATTGTGAGCGTAAATCCAACGTGGGCAGATTTGTCCCGGGATTTGTTTCCTGACCTGGAAGAAGAGGTGCAAAAGGAATTGGCGAGAGCTGGGAATGAATCAGCCGCTGGCGAAATGCATAGGTCCTTCGGGCGCAAAAAACGCGCCCTGCAGGATGACAAGGGGTGAAGGTTTTGTGCTAAAGGGAAGCCGTATCGGACAATGGCAAAGCAAAACAACGGGGAACACTTCAAGTTCAATAGCCTAGGTGAATGCGTATGCCGCGGAGCGGGATCATCTCGAGGGCAGGCTCTACGGCAGTAAGGAAAAGAGCCACTTTACTAACGTGTTTGTGACCCGAATAAAACTCGGGTGCGGCACGAGTGAACTCGTACCCTGACACTTCTCCTCCGCCAAATGATCTACCACCCCAATTTCTCAAACTCAAGACCAGAACCAAGGCCGTGCATATAATGGTTGCGGCTATGAAGTGGACTGGCATTCTCCTGCCGCTTGCGCTATCTCTCTGCGCGGCGGCCCAGACGCCAAAGGCTGCTCCCGGCCCGCCAAAATCACCCGCATCGAGTGCCGATGGATCGGCAAGCGCAGAGGGAACGGTGGTGAACTCCATCACGGGAAGGCCGCTGGATGGCGTTCACGTGATGCTCCTTGGTTTTGGGCCCAACCACATGCCAGCGGTTGCTTATGGAGCGATGAGCAACTCGGCCGGCCACTTTTCCATCACGCGGATTGCGCCCGAGAGCTACATGATTGTGCTGGAGCGGCGGGGATTCGTCTTTATTCCCGGCACCCCCAGCGTTCCAAGCACCCGTAGCATTCCCGGCACCCCTAGGGTTTCCAGCGTTCCCGGCGTTCCCAGCGTGCAGAAAGGGGTTGGCGCAAACAACGTGCTGAAGCTGAAGACGGGCGAGCAGGTGCGCGGCCTCACGTTGGCGATGGTTCCGCGATCCATCCTTTCCGGCGGGGTCTTGGATGAATATGGCGACCCCGTGATGGGCGCGTTTGTTCTGGTGCTTCCGCAGGCGAGGGAGGCGCCGGCGCAATTTGCCACGCAGGTCACCACCAATGACCGGGGCGACTTCCGCATGGCAGTACCGCCCGGCAGGTATTACGTTAAGGCAAAGATCTGGCCTTCTCCCGGCTCCGGTCCGGCGGAAATCCGGACCGACGGCAGCAGTGAGGCCAACTATCCAGAGACCTATTACCCCAGCGCCACCGAAACGGGCGCTGCTTCTCTGGTTGAGGCCAGGCCGGCGTATGAACAGAGCGGCATCGAGATCCGGCTGGCGCATTCGCCGGTGCTGAGCATCAGCGGCACGATTTCCGGTATTCCCGACGGTTTTTCATTTGTAACCGCTCATGCTGAATCGGGTCCTTACAACGCGGCCTATACGTCGACAACGGAATGGGAACCCAGCAAGTTTCAAATCGGACATCTGGGCAGCGCAGTCTACCGGGTCTACGCGCGCTGCAAGACAGGCGATCGCGAACTGCAGAGCCAGATTGTCGAGATCGCGCTCACCGATTCCAGTGTTGAGAACGTGAATCTTGCCCTGGAGCCCGGGTATGACGTTACCGGAAGCATTGAGCCGCTTGCTCACGGGGAGAGCCGGACGGTGAAGCTGCACCCCGCAGGCAGCCGGACTCTCGATCGCTATCGCACGGCGGAGGCTTCGCCCGACGGGACATTCACGATCAAGAATGTGTTCGCAGAGCGTTATCGCGTGGAGGTAGATCCCTTGCCGGAGAATGGCTTTGGCTTTATCAAGAGCGTGCGGGTGAATGGAACGCCTGTGCCGGATGGCGTCCTGGACTTCTCCGCCGGCGCTGAGGGAGTCACGCTGAAGATTGCCTTGAGTCCGAATGGCGCCCAAATCACGGGCCATGTGGAATATGGTGAGCAAGAGGACCTTGCGCCCTTTACGGTATTGCTTTTTCCCGACCAGGAAAATGTTGATGCCGAGCAATGCCGGCGGGATAGCACCGGCGGCGGGTTCAGTTTCAAGGGGCTGGCGCCCGGGCGCTACAGGCTCCTGGCGCTGAGTTCCAGGACCCTGGCTCCGCTGGAAGTTGAGGACGCGATCAAAAGACATGGCGGCAGCGCGGAGGTAATTGAAATCAAGGAAGGCGAGAAGATGGAGAAGAATGTGAAGCCTGCGGCTCATGAGGAGGCGAACGGGCTTGAGAAGTAGGCTTGGATTGCCGCTAGCTCTTGTGCTGATATGCGCCCTGGCGCGGGCGCAGGTGAATTCTGCCGAAGAAGAGAAACCTGCCAGCCTCTATGGCATGGTAACGAACAGCCTTACGGGCGAACCGCTGGGCCACGCTCATGTACAGCTTCGGCTCAGGGAAGGAACCGGCCCCACCTCTTATGGCGCAGTGACCAACGCTGATGGCCGGTTTTCCATTATCAGAATCGCCGCGGGAAAGTATTTTCTGACCGCGGAGCGCCGGGGCTACGGGCCGGTCAACGGCTCATGGTCATTCGGTGGAGAGCGTGATCCGAAGGAACTCATTTTTAAATCCGGGCAGGAGGTCAAGGACGTCCTGGTGTCACTTGTGCCTGACTCGGTGATCGCAGGACGGGTGGTGGATGCGGATGGCGTTCCCGTGGAGCAAGTCACGGTTCGGGCCGTGAACGGCTCATCACCGCGCTCAGCCCAGACGGATGATCGCGGTGAATTTCGTATTGGCGGCTTGCGTCCCGGCAGATACCTGGTGAGGGCATCCATGGATGCGCCCCTGCCGCAGGAGATACGCACAGACGGTACGGTGGACATCAACTATGGTCCAACCTACTATCCGAGTTCACGGTCAGAAAAATCGGCAGCGCCGGTGCAAGTGCATGCGGGGCTGGAGACCAGCGGCATAGAGATCAAGCTGCTTCCGGCGCCGATTCGGCATGTGAGCGGCTCAGTCTCCAACATCCCCAAAACCGCGAACGGGCAGGTGAGCGTGAATCTCTACGGCGGGCTAGCCAGATCGATCTACCCTGTGGGACCGGATGGGAAATTTACCATTCCGCGAGTGCCTCCGGGGCGTTATCTGTTGCTTGGCGAGTACTTCGCGGGTTCCGGCAAGGTCTTTCGCAGCGCTCCGGCGGAGATCAACCTGACGAACTCCAGCATTGAGGGCATCCGTCTTGCGCTGTCGCCTCGTGTTGAGTTGACCGGGCAGGTCCGGGCTGAAGGAGATGCCCAGATAGCCGGGAATCGAGGCACTCCCCAGATCGAACTCCGGTCGCTGGGCAGGCTCGAGCATACGGACGATGATGCGTATGTGGCTGCGGATGGCAGCTTCAAAGTTACAGACGTTTCGCCCGCCCGTTACCACGTGCTGATCAATGGACTGAAGGGCAACTTCTATGTGAAATCCGTTCGCCTCGACGGAAGAGAGTTTCAAGATGGCATCCTGGATTTGCGCGGCGGGCCGGCCAAGGCGGTGCTGACGATTCAACTGGGTGCGAATGGCGCAGAGATTTCCGGCGTGGTTCGCGACCCGAAAGGGCCGGCGGCCGACGCTGAGGTTGCCCTGTTTTTCGATGATGAATACGGTTTCGATCTGGTGGACACGGCCGCTACGCGCGCGGACGGCAGCTATGTTTTCCATGGAATCGCGCCGGGCCAATACAAGATTCTGGCTTACGATCCTAAGAATACGGGCCAGGCATGGTCTGCGGAAGCCATGGCGCTGTATGACAGCGTTACGGAGAGAATCGAGGCCGGCAGAGCAGACAAGATCACACAGGATTTAAAGCTGTTGATTTCGCGATGAGACAGAGGAAGGCAATCGGGTCATCCCACCCATCGCACGCAAAATCGGCGTGCGCCAGGACCCCGGTCATCGGTGCATCGGGTTATCGGAAGAGACACCCAATGTCTCGATGTGGCGCCTTTACCCCACCATGCGCACAACGCACAAAACAGCGCGTGTTGGGACCTTAGTGGCTCGTCCACTCTTGTTTTGGACTATGTGAAGATCATTCTGGGCGCGCCCAGTTTTGTTCCTGCCATCATTATCGGCTGGAAGAGCAGGAAACTTAAGGATTTTGGGTGGTGGGCTGAAGACACTTCCGCTACATTTTTGCAGCAAGCAGAGCACAATCGAATCCAAAGCGGGAAAACATCTGAGCTTGCTCAGAGATTCGATAGAATGAAATCCACGATTCAGGCAGACCGATTGTTGAAGCGAGTCAATGTCAGATACTCGACAGAAAGAATCGTCCAGGCCGGACACTAACCCCGGAGCGAGTGACGCCATCCGCGGCCCTGGCAAGGAAAGCGCGCACGTTGATTCCTTTGCGCGCGAACAACTGCCTCCTCAAGAGATGTGGCCGGTGATGAAGGCTAGTGGTATTTCCGACCTTGAGTATCCCGCCCGGCTGAACGCAGCCGTTGAACTGCTTGACCGGAACGTGGAGCAGGGACTGGGCGGGCGTCCGTGCCTGCGCACTGACACGGAGATATGGAGTTATGAGCAACTGCTGGAACGCGCCAACCGTATTGCCAACCTGTTGACCAGCCGAGGGCTGACGCCAGGGGAGCGCGTTCTGTTGCGCGATGCCAACACTCCCATGCTGGCGGCATGCTGGTTTGGCGTGCTCAAGGCCGGAGGCATTGCGGTAACCACGATGCACCAACTGCGCGCGCAGGAGCTGGCGGCCATTGCTGCCAAGGCCAGGATCAAGTATGCGCTGTGCGCAAGGGAATTTTCAGAACAGCTCGACCTCATCCATATCCATGCGCAACAAACGGCGCCTCTCCTCAAGAAAATCATTCTTTACGACAACGCCGACGGTGGGGAACTTCCAGCGCTGCTGGCGGAACATTCTGGCGAATTTGCTAATGTCGCTACTTCACGGGATGACGTTGCGCTGATTGCCTTCAGTTCCGGAACAACGGGCGAGCCCAAAGCGACGGCGCATTTCCATCGCGATCTGCTGGCCGTGTGTGACACCTTTTCCAAACACGTTCTTAAGCCAGTTGATGAGGACATTTTCTGCGGCAGCCCGCCGCTGGCATTTACATTTGGCCTGGGCGGATTACTTCTTTTTCCCATGCGAGCGGGCGCTTCAACGCTGCTGCTGCCGAAGGTGAGCGCAGAGGGATTGCTTCAGGCCATCGAGCGGCACCGATGCAGTATCTGCTTTACAGCGCCAACGCTGTATCGCAGCATGCTTGAATTTGCGCCACGCTTTGACCTGACATCGATCAAGAAGTGTGTTTCGGCGGGAGAACACTTGCCACCGGCAATCTTTGAGGCGTGGCGGCAGGCGACCGGGCTGCGGATCATTGACGGAATTGGATCTACAGAGATGCTGCATATTTTTATTTCCGCGGCCGGAGACGAAATCCGGCCCGGCGCCACGGGTAAACCAGTTCCCGGATACGAAGCCATGGTGGTTGATGAGGCCGGGTGTTCCGTTCCGGCAAACACGGTAGGGCGTCTGGCAGTGCGGGGGCCTACGGGCTGCCGCTATCTTGGCGCGCCGGAACTCCAGCGCAAGTATGTCCAAAATGGATGGAACATTACCGGGGACGTCTATCGCATGGACGACGATGGCTACTTCTGGTACGAGGGACGCATGGACGACATGATCGTGAGCGCCGGGTACAAGATTTCAGCCGTTGAGATCGAGGCTGCGCTTCTGGGCCATGCAAAAGTGGCGGAATGTGCGGTGATTGGCTCACCCAGCGTGGAACGAGGCGAGATTGTAAAGGCATTTGTGGTTTTGCAGGATGGAGCAGCAGGGAATGATCTGCTACGGAAAGAGCTGCAGGATTATGTGAAGTCGCAAATCGCACCCTACAAATATCCGCGGGCGATTGAATTTGTGGCGGCTTTGCCGCGGACGTCTACGGGCAAGCTGCAGCGCTCGAGATTGCGGGAACTGGAAAGGCAGAGCTGAGCACTCAGTATTCAGCACTCAGCATTCAGCCCGCGTGCAACTTGGGGTGTGCGCCGGCATTCCTCCGAGCCAGGTTAGCCTGTCTTTCGCAATAAGGAGCGGCAGTTTAGGCTAAGTCGTTATTTTTCAATGAGCCGATGGAAAAGGTCGGCACTACAGATGGAGAGCTTCTGCAGGAAATTCAGAGACGCGAGCTTGAATCCGCGGCGGTGGTTGCTGCGGCAACTCCA
>Ga0209168_10002568_pt1 | contig 13041 bp, 14 predicted proteins | sample Coa_R1_FD_187156 | JGI IMG/M metagenome (GOLD analysis project Ga0209168, IMG submission 187156) | Surface soil microbial communities from Centralia Pennsylvania, which are recovering from an underground coalmine fire - Coalmine... | ecosystem: Environmental > Terrestrial > Soil > Unclassified ... | reverse complement strand
TGCGGCGCCGAAGGCATGGCTGAGCGAATAGCCAAGTTCGCCGCCCTCGTGGATCGAACCGGGTGTCTCCGGCGAAACATGACTGGAGATTCCGCCTGGAAATGAGAACTGCTTAAACAGCTTTTTTAGGCCCTCCTCATCCTCACTGATGTTCGGATAAACTTCGCTGTACGTTCCTTCGAGATAGGTATTGCCCACCAGAGCCGCACCACCGTGCCCAGGACCTGAGATGTAGATCATGTTGAGGTCATATTCTTTAATAATCCGGTTCAAATGTACGTAGATGAAATTCTGGCCCGGAACTGTGCCCCAGTGCCCGACCACAAGTGGTTTGACGTGCGAGATGTTCAGCGGTTCCCGCAGCAAAGGATTGTCGTAGAGATAGATTTGCCCAACTGCCAGATAATTTGCGGCACGCCAATAGGCATCCATCTTCCAGAGCAGTTCGGGAGTTAAGGTTTCTGCGTATGCATGGGGGAGTGTGGTTGTATTTGATTTCATGTTTCGATTCCTCTCGACGATTCGCCAAGTCCGAGAATTTGACAGACGGACTCTGCAATCATCAGGTCTTCATCAGTGTGAATGACTCGAACGGTAGCTCGGCTGGAGTCCGTCGAAATCACCCCGGCAGCCGCGCGATTGCGCGACTCGTCTATTTCAATTCCCAGGAAATTCATCCCCTGGCAAATGCGGGCGCGTACAAGCGGCGCGTTTTCCCCAATGCCCCCGGCAAACACTAACGTATCTAATCCGCCCAACGCGGCGGCGAACGCTCCAATCCACTTCTTCGCCTGATAGCAAAACAGCGCCACCGCCTCCTGCGCCCGAACATCTTCGTTCTCTAGCCCGAGTAGGTCTCGCATATCCGAACTGGTCTCCGAAACTCCGATCAGCCCGGATTCGTGGTTTATCATCCGGTCAAATTGCCTTGGCGTCATCTTTTCGCAGCGAGCCAGAAAAGAGATCAGCCCAGGATCGAGGTCGCCGGAGCGGGTGCCCATGATTAGGCCTGCAGCGGGCGTGAAGGCCATCGTCGTGTCAACGCTGCGTCCGTCCAGCACAGCTGCGAGGCTCGCGCCGTTTCCCAGATGAGCCAGAATGACGCGGCCCTTCGCCGCCTCCATACCCGCAACCCGTCCGAGTTCTTGGATGAGATAAGAATATGACAGCCCGTGAAAACCATACCGTCGAACCCCTCTCGCGTCGTATCGACGTGGGATCGGCAGCAACCGTGCCACACGCGGCATGTCGTGATGAAACGCCGCATCGAAACATGCGATTTGTGTCAGATTCGGGAACCGGCGGTGAAAGGCGACTGTTAGAAGGATCTCTTCCGGCAAATGGTCGGGGTCAAACGGACTGAGCTGCCCCAACTCCTCAATCATTTCCGGAGTAATCCGCTGCGGCTTCCAGTACTTCGCTCCACCGTGCACCACGCGATGTCCCACCGCAGTCAACCCACTGAATTCGGCTCGCTCTTGGATCCAATCCATGAGCAGGGCCACCGCGGCCAAATGGTCCGGCAGCGCCACGGGCCGTGCGAAGCTCTCGCGCGGGTTCAAGCTTTTTACCGTGAAGGTTCCTTCCGCTAATCCCACGCCCTCAACTTTTCCTTCCAATTTCTGAATTAATTGCTTGTCCGCTTCAAACAACGCAAACTTAATGCTCGACGAACCGCCATTGATCGTCAGAACGCATGGTCGGGGGGATTTCACGAGTGACATACAGTGGACCAAACCAAGTCTCAATCGTCCCGCCTAGGATTGGCTGATCAATTCTGACCAGTATTGCGACTCCGTTCGGCTCCTCCAGGGTTTTTGCAAGTGTACGAAGAAAGGCAGCTGAGTTATCTCCGCTCGCAAATCGGCCTGACTTCCCACGCCGGGGGCGAGTCTCTCTCGTCGCACCGATACAAACGACTATCCGGCTATGACTGAGCATTACGTCCAGACTCTTCGTTTTCGTTTTTCATCCAATTCGGACAATACGAGCTACAAATCACGTCTTAATCCAGGATCCTCAATAACCGTCTTGCCTTGGGCACTGCTTGCCCCCTTTGGGGCAACCGCTGACCGGCTCGGCAAGACCGATACATGCTTTTGACTGCTGGTGTGGGCTGCGCAGAACAGGTCTTCGCGGCCTCCTTCCTGGAGTTCGAGGTAGTCAGCTATTTCTTCGCAATCCGAATGATCGCAAAGAATCAGTCGATCCGCTGGGTGTTCAAGCCTAAAGCATTCCATGACTCACCTTGTGGTATAGATCCGTGAAGACGGTACCGGTAAAATGCCGACGTTGATTGGGGACCGTCGGCTTCGACGGAAAGCTGGTTGCATTGACTCTTGCGATAAACGTGTTGTTCTTGTCGGCGATGATCTTCCTGGCTTGACTGAGATCTGTACGTTCGCCAGCTGGGTTTCGGAGCAGCCGGTGATGGTGTTACCCGATTAGAAACGCGATCCCTGCAAGATTTCTCTGCGCCGGTCGCCAACGCCCGCCCTGACGGCGGTAACTTTCAGGGAGCCAAACAGTTTGTTCACGACGATGGCGGCTCGCGCCGCCCTCAACATCCTCGGCGATTGTGAGCAGCGGCTCCCCATACCCTGCGATGTGGTCAAGTAGTGGATTAGATCCTTTCCTTGAAACTGACTTTGTTTTTCATGAATGAGGACGTAGGGTTCGTCAAGGCAACCTCCATACTTCCGGATCAGTGACAAAATAGAGCAAAAGATAACCGCATTCGAATTCGATGGTACGAGCTTCTTCTACACCAGCCACAATACAGTGGTCTAAGGTAGCAAGCGTTGCTGTCATCTTGCAGAACTTCCTTTAGCCGTACCTCGCGGCTTACGCGAAGTGGGTTTTCGCCGAGAGCCATTGCTTCGGCACAGATTGAAAGAGCAGTTCACTTGCAGCAACCGTAAACTCCATTCCACACCGCGAGCATATGAACTCCCAGTCCTCGGACTGCCCAGACGGAACGCTACCCGCTGCGCGGTAGGAAACGACGAGGCAATTGCAATCGGGTATCGGACAACTGGAAACAGCCGCAACTATGTCATCGCACGGTTCCCCATCGTGATCATGTGGCGTGGCATGCTCTTGTGCGGGATTCTCAGGGGTCTCCCTGCATATGCTACGTTCAAATAGGTTGACACTACGGAGTAAGCGTCCATTCTCCCGATTCACCGAGGCAAATGCTACTTGCGGGCCATTACGCAGCGCCTCTCGTAGTCGGGTTGCCATTATTCTTCCGTCTGGGGCCAAACGTAGCGTCATTTCGGTGGAGCACTCCTTACATAACCAAAAGTATTCTCTCGCATTGACCCTGCATGAACTTAGAGTGGGTTCAGTTTCAAGTAAAAACAGCCTGCCGTCATCGAGATAATTGAACGAAGCAGAACACGAAGGGTTGGTACACTTGCTAAGCATCGCAACTCTCCGAATACTTAGGCCGCCACCAGTCGCCCCAGAGCATCTTTGTCGCGGATAATCAAAGTGGAGCCCTTGATTTCAACAAACCTTTTCTTCCGAAATTCTGAGAGCGTACGAGTTATCGTTTCCCGACTGGTACCGATGAGCTGAGCAATGTCTTGATGAGTCAGGGCGAGTTTGGTGCGGATCACGCCATTATCCACCTCCCCCTCCGCTGACGACTCTAACAAGAACTTTGCCAGCCTCTCTGAAATCGAGTGCGACAGTCCGATCGAGCGGACTACATTACATGCATCCTGATAATCACGACTGATATGCTGAGCCGCGTGCAGACAAGCATCGCCGTGCTCTTTAAGGAATCGAAGGACGTCCTCCCGGCTCACAAAATCCAGTTGGCTTGGCTGCATGGTCTCCACGGTCAACTCATACGGCTTGCCGGTAACGACTGCATGCAAGCCGAGAACCTCCCCGGCTTTCGCAATCCGCAGCATGAAGGTTCTTCCATCGCTAGTCGTGGTCGACAGCTTGGCCTGCCCCTGGCAGAGCATGAAGATGCCACGCGCGGTTTGTCCTTCCAGAAAAACCACCGCACCTTCAGGAAAAACGGCAGGATGTTTTATTTGGTTGAACGCTGCGAGAGATTCTTTAGAAAGGGCACAGAAGAAGTTCTCGGAGCGCAGGTGACAGGTCAGGCAATTTTCAACGCAAGGCAGACCGTACGGCGAGTTCATGACCGTTCCTCATCTGCCCCAGAAAACATGAAGGCCTCTGCGAGCTGCTTGGCAACGACCTCTAGGAATGTGAACTATTCGAGACCCTACACCACAGTGACGTCATGGTAGGGCTGGCAGTCATGAGTCGACTGTTCAAAAGTGCACACTTTTCAAAATGTCTGCGCAGTACCCTGTTACTGGTTATGACGAAGGCGGTGCTGTATGGCCCCGAGCGAAAGCCAGACCGCGTACAGAGTTCTGCTCGTGGACGACGATGATGCTGTTCGGGCCATGATGAAGGCGACCCTCGAACAAAAGGGATTCGACGTGGTCGCTGCCACAAGCGTATCGGAAGCTCTGAAATGCATCGCTACAGAAAGGTTTGACGTGCTGCTTACGGACCTGCACATGCCAAACCCTGGTGATGGTTTTACCGTCGTGTCCGCGATGCGTCATTCACAGCCGGGGGCACTCACAGTTCTGGCCAGTGGATATCCCGATGTGCAAAGCGCAATGGCAGCCATCCAGTTGGAGGCCGACGAGATAGTGGTAAAACCATTGAAGATGGCGCGACTCGCGGAATTTATCCGCGAAAAGGCACTCAGCCGCACTCCCACGGCTCGGGTCTCCAAAGAAAGGGTGGGCGAGGTACTACAGAGGAGCGTTACCAACATCGTCGAAGGCTGGTTGCTGCGTGTGAAACAGAACAATGAGCTTAGCCGTTTGGCGCTAAGCGACGCCGCGCGCACTGGGCATCTTCCCAGGCTGGTGGAGGACATATCTCTGCGTCTGAGCCAGTCGAGCGCTTCTGACAAGGATAGCGACGCCAGTTCTTCCCCTGCTGCCGTGGCCCATGGCGAACTGCGATACTTGCAAGGATACACACCATCAATGCTGGTGCATGAATCGCGAATCCTGCAGGTGACTATATTTGGGACTTTGCAGAGCAACCTGAATTATCTGGATTTCAGTCTGCTATTGCCGGATGTCATGGCCGTTGCGGACGAAATTGATTCGCAGTTGACCCAGTCGATGAACAGCTACATGAAACTGATGCCGCCGGCAGCAGCCTAGGCCTGGATTCCGCAGATCGGCAATTGATCCAAAAGCTGTCTCCTGGCGAGGAGCATGTCTGGCTCATTGTGGACGGCCTATATTCGATGTTCGGAGATTTCAAGCAGAAATTAGAGGTGAGATTCATCAGAAGGCGCAACCTCATCCCTTTTCTTTCGCATCTATCCCTATGCTGCGTAAACACGCGGCTGAAATGAATGTGATGACGCCCAAAAATAAACTCGATAACTTAAGAGTAGAGTGTTCATCGATCCTAATTCGCTCACGGTAACAACTTCCACTGACGTCTAGCCAGGGTAGTAGAGAACGAACGATACCCGAGCCAAGCCAATCGAGCAGTCCGCCGCCGAATTAACCGGTCTTCAATATTCGGCTTCGCTGCGTTCCCAGTGTGGCTGCTCTCACCTGGCAGGGACTTTCGGAATCAGGCGGAGCGGCTGCATTTGATTTGAAACAGTGGTCACAATTGACCATCTTGTTGCCTGACAGCGGTGGACTATTTAGCCATGAAAGTGAAACGCGAAATTGCCCTGACGGTGCGTTGCCCCACTTGCGGGGCCAAGCCGGGAGAAAATTGTGAGCTCGGTACTGGCCAGCCCCGAACAGAGCCGCACCGGGATCGACGCCTCGCGGCTTTAGACAAGTTAACTGGCACCGCTGGTTCGCTATCAAGCACGTGTTATCGCAGTCACTACGATCAGCAGCATTGAGGCAAGTATCAGCCCGGCGCCGCCCAGGAGCAGGATTTCACTGAACACGTCTGGCTTCATTACATCTTCGGGGTGCATGTCATACCTTCGAGAGGCAGTTGACCGCCTGGTTTGACGGGTCAACCGCTCTCTCACAAACTCCAACCTAGCTCAGTCCTTCCACGAATGCTGTGCAATATCGCTCACGACCCATCTAGACTGGCGCTATAATTCGCATACCTATGAAGGGGACGCCTGCGGTGAAGAAACACCGTAAGTTCGACCCGGATACTTTTCTTGCCACCATTGGCGAGGGCAGGAAGGCTCTGGTTGTTGAAAAGAAGGAGTCAATCTTCGCACAGGGAGATGAAGCAGACGCTGTCTTCTATGTCCAAAAAGGAAAAGTGAGACTCAGTGTCGTATCCAAAGCCGGTAAAGAGGCCACGATCGCTATCGTTAGTGAAGGCAGTTTCTTTGGCGAAGGCGCTCTTGCCGGTCAGGTCCTGCGAATGGGATCGGCGGCGGCCATGACCGATTGCGAGCTCTTGCGTGTGGACAAGAAAGCAATGATGGACGCCCTCCATCGCGAACACGCGTTCTCTGACATGTTCGTTGCGTATTTGCTGGCACGAAATATCCGCTACGAAGAGGATCTGGTCGACCAGTTATTTAATTCCAGCGAGAAGAGGTTGGCCCGGGTGCTTCTATTGCTTGCTCATTTTGGCAAGGAGGGCACGCCGGAAAGCGTGATCCCCAAAATCAGCCAGGAGACACTAGCCGAGATGATCGGCACGACTCGTTCGCGAGTAAGTTTTTTCATGAACCGGTTTCGGAAACTAGGCTTCATTCACTACAACGGCGGACTGCAGGTTCACAGCTCCCTGCTCAACGTTGTTCTGCACGATTAGTAACTCACGCCAGGCTGAACCCTCTCCCGGGCTAGGAACCTCAGGGAACGCTCATAACAGTCCTTCGGCAAGTTTGTACAACATACAACCGCTTGACTTGAGCAATTCTGCACAGCGCTACCGCTAATGGGTTGGTACCTTTTTGTATGCACGATGGGAGGTTCTGTGACTAGCTTTCGAATTCTGTTGGCTGACGATCATCCGGTATTCCGCCTTGGTCTGCGCTCACTGCTTGTGTCTCATGAAGGGTGGGAGGTCTGCGGAGAGTCTGCGGACGGACGAGATGCGGTAGAGAAGTGCGCGCGGTTGAAGCCGGACTTGCTTATTTTGGATATGTGCATGCCAGAACTAAATGGGGTGGGTGCGGCACGGCAGATCATGGAACATAATCCCCGCCAGAGAATACTCGTCGTGACGGATGTCAGGTCCGAGCAGGTAATTCGAGAGTGTCTGGAAGCGGGGATCGGCGGCTGGGTGTTTAAGTCTGACGGTACTCAAGAACTGATTTCGGCGGTGGAAGCGCTACAGCGGGGCGGCTCCAGCTTCAGCGCCGGGGTGTCCGACCTGATTCTTGACGGTTACCTGGGGCGCCGTCGTCTTAGTGCAGACTTACCTCAGCAATTAAGGTTGTCGTTTCGGGAGCGCGAGGTTGTGCAGCTCGTGAGTGAGGGCAAGGTTTCCAAGGAGATCGCCGCGAAGCTGGGCCTGTCCGTGAAAACGGTAGAGACGCACCGCAGCAACATCATGCGCAAGCTGAGCGTTCACTCTATCGCGGAGTTAGTGTTGTATGCAGTGAGGAATGAAATCATCCACGTGGAACGTCCAGGCCCGCTGGGCTTCCCCGTCCTAGGGAACAATCTAGCTGTAGGTGCGGCGGCGAGTATGGATTAACTTATGCGGCTCAAAGCACTCAAGATTCCGCGCCGCACTCTGAAAGAACGGCCGCTCTCAAATCATGCATTTGCCGGATCCAGCCCGGAAAACGGCGCTATTTTCGTCGCGACCAGCACCTCCAACAGCGTCGCGGTGTTACGAACACTCCCCGAGATGGCGACGAGCGCTTCCGAGACAACGGGATGTTCCCCTGCCAGTGAGTCGAGACGGTCGCTCACGTCGTAAAGTTTCTGAACTTCATACAGAATTGCAGTTGCCGGCATGGCATACCAGATTTCCTGAAGCCTGATTTAAGGAGGGGAAAACTTCAGGTGGGCTGACTTAGTTCAGGGAACCTGAAAGAGGAGAAGGTGGTAACCACCCCGACCAATCATAGCAGGTTGAGTCATCCCAATCTGACAGAAACCCACCGACCCCCAGTTTTCGGGAAGAGTGTTCAATATTGAGCAGTTCTACCAAACGCTGCTGAGTAATATGCGGAGCAACCCAACGCGAACAAATGGGCTGTCATGGGTTAGTGCGCAGTTGGCATTCGACCCTCCCGACAGCCCTTCCTCTTTTGGAGCGGTCGTTATGTTTTCGGCGGATGCCTTTACTTGTGCTTCGAGCGTGTCGATAACTTGTGAGCCTAGACCGCATCCCGTCGGAGACCGGCCTTCTCATCTCATCGGATTTCGACAATGAGATTTTAGCGAAGCGACGAGTATCTCTTGCCGGCGGCTACGGTCACCATGCTGCTGCAGATTGCGTACTTCGCCCTGGCTTCTTTCAAGATGGATGGCGGGGTCGTCTGGCTTCCAGAAACCTGGGGAATTGTGTGCAATTTTGACCACAATCGTGGAACGCCTTCCTGTATACGATGAGCTACATGGTTGGTTTGATGTTTCCTATGAAGGGGGATCTTCCAGCTTGCACACCGCTGTTGCCCGGACAGGCCTAGTAGTGGTGGATTGCTCTCTGAGTGTGGTTGCGTCGAATGTCGAAGCAATTCAGATACTCACATTTCCTACTTCTTCGGAGAAGATTCCTCACTTGGACGACTGCCTGACAAAGCGGATCCGCCCGGATTCGGGGTATCGTAGCTCGTCGGCGCCGTACAGTCTCATCAAGCAGCTCAAATCCGCAAGGAGAACGTACCATTGCCGTTCCTTTCCTCTTTACCTTAACGGCAACGGCCAGAGACCAAATTACCCCGCCTTTGTGCTCGTGCTGGAAAGGAGCGCGAATGAAGCCGGGGAGTTGGCCGAAATCTGTATGCGTTTCCGCCTGACGCCGCGCGAGCAGGAGGCGGTAGAGTTGCTTTTCGAGGGTCTGACCAACAAAGAAATCGCAAATCGAATGGAAATCAGCGCCCACACGGTTAAGGCATTTCTGAGGCTAGTCATGGTCAAGATGAGCGTCTCGACCCGATCGGGCATCGTCGGAAAAATCGCAGGCTTGATCCGCTAGGGTGACGTCGGGTTTTCATAACCAAATAGTGGCGTAAGATCTCGATAGTGATCGAGTCTGACCAGGGCGATGAAAATACTTCAACATTGTGCAATTTTGAACAGACACTCGATTGCCAGGGTCGGCATTATATTTTGCGAACGCACCTCGGGGGAGGGCTGTTCGGCGTTCAGGAAACGTCCTCAACTCGAAGAGTTTGGGACGTTTTGTTTTGGGAGTAACGTTTCTTCCCAATCCGTCGTTTTTCCGGCCTGTCACACGGGGACTCCGAAATTTTTAAAGCCTGAGCAATACTGAGCAGACCTGAGTTCAACCAATCACTTACCGTGGACTGTATGTCCCAGAGGCACTATGTCTGACCCACCAATATGCGCGATCTGTAAACGGTTGGTACCTCTCGAAGAAAGCAAGACCGATGAACACGGCCATGCCGTCCACGACAATTGTTACGTCTGGGCAGTCGAATTAAAGAAGCCGCGAAGACGCATAACCCAAATCGACGCCCGTCCGACATCGCCTGAATTCTGAGCCTACCCTCTTACTGTCGACATTCGGAAAGAGATCACCCCTAAAATTGCGCCCCGACCCGAACTCTGAGATTCGGCACGATGCTCTTGCCCAATTGTGAGCGTTACAGACCAGTTTAAATCTAGCCCTATCTCCATAATTGACACTAGCTGCACTTCCATTAGGACGGCCTCTTGTGTTAAAGCTCGCGACCGCAAAGAAAAACGATTTCAATCCCCGCACCTTCTTGTCAACCATTGGCAAGGGAAGAGAAATGGTGTCGTTCGGAAAGAAAAGCATAATCTTCGCTCAAGGGGATGCGACGGACGGACTGTTTTTCATCCAAAAGGGAAAGGTGCAACTCAGCGTTGTGTCGGAAGCTGGGCGGGAAGCAACTCTGGGCATCTTGAGCGAAGGTGACTTCTTTGGGGAAGGTGGCTTGGGTGGCCAGTTTACACGCATGTCATCTGCGATAGCGCTAACGGACTGTGTCCTACTGCATGTTCAGCAGAAGGCAATGACGCACGCAATGAGCATGGAGCCAAAGTTGTCGGCTATGTTCATGAGGCTCTTGTTGAAGCGGAACATCCGGTACCAGGACGACTTGGTGGATCAACTCTTCAACTCCAGCGAAAAGCGACTGGCGCGAGTCCTTCTGTTGATGGCGCACTTCGGCAACGAGGGCGTCTCAGAAATGTCCATCCCGAGGCTGAGCCAAGAGACTCTGGCAGAGATGGTCGGAACCACGAGGTCGCGAGTTTGTTTCTTCATGAACCGATTTAGAAAGCTGGGCTTCATTCATTATGATGTTGGGGATAACTTGCATGTTCGCAGTTCCCTGCTGAACGTTGTTCTTCACGACGAAGACGGAGAATCCACGGCTTTGGCAGCGAGAAGCCCCACTGCACCCACAAAGAAGGTTTCACAACCGCCTCCAGAACATGGCAGGTTACGTGACCGGGATCGTGCCAAGCGGCCCAGTCTGCCCGAAGCTCAAGACCGTCGTAAATAACGCGGTCTTCCGTGTTCCCTTGCTACGCGGTGTTTTTCCTGACAATCGTATCTTTAGGTTCTGCCTCGACGGTGACGTCTACTTTGGCTCCTGGCTTGAGAGCAACGTCATTACCATTCGCGTCCTTCAGACTGTTCTCGATCCGAATCTCTTTGTACAAGGGATCGGCACTCTCGACCGCAATCTGCGCTTTTTCTGGCTCGGTCGGGTCCGGCGACTTGATTACCTTTTCGACGATTCCTGGAAGAGTAGTGCTAGGTTTTTCGCTCTTCTCCTCATCACGCATAAAACCTCCCCTAAGCCGAACTGGCTTCCTCATTCTATGCCCGACGGTGTGGTCTCAAGGAGTGGAGGCAAGCGGAGTCGCCTCGCTCAAATCTGGATTGGGCTGCCAGAGAGTGTTCGCCTTCATGTCCCTTAGAAATGAAGGGGGTTTTGGTGTGCAGATTGACCCAGCTTTCACTTTGCTTGACGGAAGATGTCGACACTCCGATCATGAGGCCCGCCGTGCTTGTCAGAACGGAAAAAACGCGGGCGCGAGGTCATGTTGGAAGGATTAGAAACAGCTACACAAGAGAAAGAAGGCAGTCGCAACTTAGAATCCGCACAGGTCGTCAGCATGTTCACAGTAGCATGTGTTCAGATTGAAGCTTCCGCAAGGCTGGAATTAATTCGGCGCTGGCATTACTTTTCACCACGTACCCGCTCGCGCCAGACGCAGCCGCTTCCCTCATAAACGCGGCGGAATCGAACTGGCTAACCATTAAAATCAGAACCGACGGTAATTCATTCTTGATCCGACGAGCAGCCTCAAAGCCGTTCATGACTGGCATAGTAATATCTAACAGCACGATATCCGGTCTGTGCTCACGGGTTTTGAGAATGGCATCCGCTCCGTCGGAAGCCTCGCAGACAATCTCAATATCAGGTTGTGATTTTAGGATTTGGCAGATGCCGCGCCGAACGATTTCACTATCGTCAACAACCAACACACGAATAGGTAAACTTCGCAACCTGCCTCCTAGCACTTCTGCTAGTTGACGGTCGCAGCGATGGCTACGGTGCGGCAGAAAGAGAAGTAACCAACTATCTCACATCTTACGGCGCATTGATGTACAGGGCTTATTGTATCCGTCCCTATGGTCAGTCGGCGGCGCAACTGCTGATCAAAAGCGCCGACGCGGAAAACTGCCTCTCATCGAATGAGTGGCCAGCAGCTGATTTATTGGCCATCGCTTGGTTTTCGTGGCCAACGCTATTTCCGCAGTAGTCACTTTGGTCGTAGCGGTGTCTCGACGTGCTCGAAGCTGCCGCAGTACAGTAACCTCCCCCCGATGTGAAAGGCGACCACAAAAAACGGTTTCCCAGTACAGCTGATTGACTGCAATGGCGGTGCAACCGTCTTTTTCTTGTAGCGTAGGCGATGTCGCCACCCGTGCCAGTATGCCGACTTGACTCGTGGCGGTCGCTTTCGTGCTTTGCTCGTCAATCCGGTTGGCGGCACAATCGAAAGCGAGGGTCAAATCATGAACCGGGAAGGCGTTCTTCGAGTGTCTGACTCAGGGATTCAATGGAGGTGTTCTGGCTAAGCTCGCGAATCTCCTTATCTGCCAGGATGTTCTCAAGACCCAATCTTCCGCAAATTGCACGTGTCATCTGAATGAGCTTGGTGATTTCCTTTTCGGACAACAGATCGATTTGTAGGTTCAGGTGATCTCGCCGCTCTCCTCTGCGCATCATGCGATTTTGGCGCATAAGGATAAAGCTGGAGAGAAAAACAGCCTCCACCGCGACAATCATGGCGAATAGCGAGAACGGGTATGGGTCGAAGGGTGATATCCAAGGAATCTTGTCGCTATTTATCAACAGCCAAGCAGTTAACAGCGCAAGATGGAGGACGATGAAAGGAGGGCTTCCCGCGAAAATGCCGACAGCATCAGCGAAGCGCTCTGCGACCGATCTCTGCTCCAGTTCCTGCTCTTCTTGTCTCACAATCGAATCTATATGTGCCCGACCGTGCGTTGACTTTTCGCTCATGTTTCCTCATTCGGGGAATTGCCGTCGAACTTCACATCTCTCTCAGTGGGGGTGCCGTGTATTGCGTTAGCGCCAATCGACTACAGATCTGCCTGTTTCCGGGGATATCCCATTTCGTCAATCCGCTCAGAAGATTCTCCAAATGTAGTGCCCTAATAAAAGGACCAACAATAGACCGCCAACCCCGCAAATCCAGAAGAGAAAGTTTGCTGTCAGTTTGGGAGAATCAATTTCTTTCTTATCCATGGGTTAGAGATTGTCCTCCGGCTAAACGTCGCCCGACGGTTATTTAGTTCCGTGATCGTTTGTGCCGTTAGCCATTGGTA
>Ga0209168_10002567_pt1 | contig 13045 bp, 14 predicted proteins | sample Coa_R1_FD_187156 | JGI IMG/M metagenome (GOLD analysis project Ga0209168, IMG submission 187156) | Surface soil microbial communities from Centralia Pennsylvania, which are recovering from an underground coalmine fire - Coalmine... | ecosystem: Environmental > Terrestrial > Soil > Unclassified ... | reverse complement strand
GTAGCACACGTTTCACGGTTTTTTCTCCTTGGGACTGCGATTTGAACGGTCATAGTTTCACGACGGCAGGCTTGTGGCACAATGTGCCCAAAGACCTCTAATTGTTCGGAATTCGTAACAAGATGACCCTGAAATCGGCACTACAGGATTTGAAAGAAACCACGCTGGCCGCGGTCTCCGGGCTGCTGGGGAAGCTCGCCTACCTGGCTTCTTTGCGCCGCTCGCACGGACGTTACGAACACTGGGGCATGGAGACGGTGCACGGAGCGGAGTCTTCCGAGCGTGCATTGCGCACTGCGCACAATGAGGTGGTCGCGGGAGTCCTGCGGACTCCATTGCCTACGTTGCTTGAAGATTTGCAGGAATCCAGCCGCGGCAGCGGTGTTGCTGCGACGAAGTTTGTAGAGAACCTGAACGAGCGATTCGCTGATTTGCTGCCGTCAGGCCGACAGGATTCGCCAACCGGCAGCCATCTTAGTTCAGTGCTGCTGGCGCTTTCGAAACTTGAGCGGCATCGAGCGGGCGCCACTCGGTCAATTTCATAGCCACTCCAACAACCTGGCCTAGAACTTCGGCTTCCTGGGGATGACGCAGAACGCGCACGGGCACGGGAGAAAGAGGATGCGGCTGCAGAATAAGATCTTCACGGCGCATGCTGCACCAGCAGCAAGTATGGCCCTCGCGTGTCTCCACGAAATAAATAGGACGTTCGTATTCGGAGCGCCAGGAGCCTTCCACCACGCGGTTTCGCGTCTCATCGACCTGAATGAAACTTCCCGGAGGAAGAATCGGATACATGGTGAAATCCTGGGTGCCGACGTATCCGTAGGTGAAATCGCTGTTGGCGAATTGCGCAAGGTAGGCGACGGGGACAAGCCCCCATTGTTCAACCATGCGTCCGAGATTGGTGGTGCGGCGTTCGTCGAAGCCTGGATCCATGCGCACGGGAACCTGAACGGAAGACAATCCCGCGAGCGCATCGGAGACGTGAGACTTGGGCGGAGAAACAAGACCGAGATCGGCGGCGGTGTTATTTAGATCGACGCCGTACCAGGCGAGAAGTTCGCGAAGATCGCGGCGGTAGATGACCGAAAGCGTGTAGAGGCGGAAGATGCTCGGAAGGATTCCCTTGGTTTCGATATCGGACAAGCGGCTCGGCGGAATAGAGTATTCTTCGTTGTGATAGCGCTCGGCGATGCGGGCGCTGGAGTTTTCTACATCGCGCATGGTAAGACCGAGTTTCTCGCGCAAGGTGCGAAGACTTTTTCCCGCGGGCAGCACAGGGCCCCTCCAGAATTGGGGAATGATATCAAAGGCAAAGCGTCTTGTGTGCCTTTATTCCTGCAAAAATCCTTGTACGACATTGACTTGTTACGAAATCCGAACAGATTTGGGAGTTGATTTTACGCGGTTTCCCGTCAATGGATGGAGCGCGACCACGCAGTCTGCGCGGAGGCACGACGGCTGTGGATATCGTGAATTTGTCCGGAATTCGTAACAGGCCCAAATTTACAAGCGCCTACACTCCTCGAGCATTCTAGCTACTTCCCACATATGAAACCAGTACCTCTCCAGTGTCCTCTGCTTTGATTCCCCGAAAGGTATCTAACTCATTGAGAACGGATGACATTTGTCACGCCGCTTGCGTGATGGATGGCACTGGTGCATCGGGTTCTGTTCCGCCATGATGCAGTCAATGAGCGGGAAGAGTTAATCCTTCCGTCGAATGGCGCAAGCCGGGAGCATTTCCGATGATCGCAGTATTAGAACAGCCGCGAAACCTGGACCTTAGCAGCAACGATGTGGTCGTCGCCAGCCTTGAAGGTGTGAACAAGAATTATGAAAACATCCGGGCGTTGAGCGGCGTCAATTTTCGCGTGCGCGCCGGAGAAGTTGTGGCGTTGCTGGGACCGAATGGCGCTGGAAAAACGACTGCAGTGAAGCTGCTGCTGGGACTCCTACAACCAAATGCGGGGAAAGTTCGGGTATTCGGCGGCGATCCTGTGAATCCGGAAAACCGGATGCGCACGGGAGCCATGCTCCAGGTGGGACGAGTTCCGGAAACGCTGCGCGTCCGCGAACACATCGATCTGTTTTCTTCCTATTACATGAATCCCATGGCTACGACAGACGTTCTGGCGGCGGCCGGGCTGGAAAAGATTCAAGACCGAAAATTCGGCGACCTCTCCGGCGGCCAGAAGCAGCGGGTGTTGTTTGCGCTGGCGATATGCGGCGATCCGGATCTGCTGTTTCTTGATGAGCCGACCGTGGGTCTCGACGTCGAAGCGCGGCGCATGTTGTGGGAAGAGATTCGCGAATTGGTCCGGCGCGGCAAGACCGTGCTGCTGACGACTCACTACTTGCAGGAAGCAGACGCGCTGGCGGACCGGATCGCGGTTATTAACAAGGGAGAGATTATTGCGGAGGGAACTCCGGCGACGATCAAGGCGCAGACCGCGGGGAAAAAAATCCGATGCATCACCAGTCTCAGCCTGAACGCACTGCGGCAGATTCGCGGCGTGACGGAAGTTAATCAAGACCGTGAGGCGATCGAGATTCATACGATTGCGCCGGAGCCGGTTCTGCGCGAACTCCTGGCCAGAGATGAGACCCTCTCGGGCCTCGAAGTTACAAGCGCGGGGTTGGAAGAGGCGTTCCTGGCGCTAACCCAGGACAACGGAAGAAATGGGAACGACGCGAGCTAAGTTGAATTTAGGGTAGCCGAAATTGAAGAAGGAGACGCGATGAGCACCGCAAGCATGGCATTAAGCAATACACAGATTCGGCGGTCCCCGGGGCACACGGCGACGATCTATTTGAAGGAGGCGAAGTACGAGTTCATGAAGAATCTTCGCCTGCGCGTGTACACCGCGTCGGTGCTGAGCTTCCCCATCATGTTCTACGTGCTGTTCGGACTTGTGCTGAATTCGAAGGGTGCGATTGCCGGCATGCGCGTGCCGACTTATCTGATTGCAACCTACGGAACTTTCGGCGTGATGGGCGCTTCGCTTTTTGCAACGGCGGCCGGACTCGCCTCAGACCGCGGCCTGGGATGGCTGCAGGTGAAGCGCGCGAGCCCGATGCCTCCATTTGCCTATTTTGTCGCGAAGATAATCACGAGCATGATCTTCAGCGGGATCATTGTTCTCGGGCTCTTTGCACTTGGGATCGGGTTCGGTGGTGTGCGCATGCCGGTTTCGCAATTCGCCGAGCTATTCGGAACGCTGGTTTTGGGTTCGTTGCCGTTCTCGGCCATGGGATTGGCGCTCGGCTATTTCACCGGGCCCAATTCGGCGCCTTCAACCATCAATCTGATTTATTTGCCGATGTCGTTCTGCAGCGGTTTGTGGGTGCCGTTCATGTTCCTGCCGAAGTTCGTGAAGCAGATCGCGCTGGCGCTTCCCCCGTATCACCTTTCGCAACTTGCCTTGGGAACGGTGGGAGCCGGGAGTCACGAGTCGGCTGTGACGCATTGGGAAGTGCTGGTGGCATTCACCCTGATCTGCCTGGGCGTTGCGCGGATCGGGTTTCAGAGGGATCAGGAAAAGATGTATGGGTAAAGCAAAGATTCAGGGTCTCCAGTTTCAAGGTTTTGAGAGCTTCACACCTACAAATCTGAGTTTGTTATATGAGCGCGAATTATAAGAAATCCGTTGGCTGGGGAGTTCTGCTGGTGCTGCTCGGACTACTGGCTCTGATCGGCGGCGATGAGTCGCTGTTGATTTTGGTCCCGGCAGCGTTGCTGGTCTGGTATAGTGCGCGGCCGATCCTTCGGAGTGGCCGGAATTGACGGGAGGGGTGACAATAGGCATATGCCGCTGATCACATATGATCCGGACGCGTCGTGCGGAAACCCGAACGTCAGCCATTTCAAGCTGAAGCCTTGGCGAACGATTTTTCGGGACAAAGACCACGGCTGGAGCCCCTTGCTATGGGTGGCGTACCTCGGGTTTTTCTACATCGATCCGGTGATGAGTCACGCGAGCGCAAAGATCTGGGCACTCGATATTGCCGGCGGCATCGCGTTTATCTTTCTGTACTTTGGCCTGTTCGCACTGGCGAATCCGAATTTTTATATCCACATCGGCGGCATGCTCCTGCTCGGAACCGCCTTCATGCCGATCAACTCAGGGGCGTGCACGTTTTTTATTTATGCGGCCGCGATGCTTCCGTTTTGCGTGGATACGAGAACTGCGGCGGTGATCGGTCTGCTTACGGTTGGGGCGGTCGGCGCGATTGAAGGACTTTTTTTACACATTAACGGCTGGACCCTTTTCTACTCCGCGCTGTTTCCAATCATCATCGGAGCCGGGAATACATTTTTCGCCGAGCGCAACCGGATGAATCGCAGGCTGCGCAAAGCGAATGAAGAGATTGAGCATCTCGCCAAGGTGGCGGAGCGCGAACGAATTGCGCGCGATCTGCACGACGTTCTGGGACACACGCTGTCGGTCATCACGTTGAAGTCGGAGTTGGCTGGGAAACTGATTGATCGCGATCCGGAGCGCGCGGGAAAAGAGATCCGCGAAGTCGAGCAGATCTCGAGGCAAGCGTTGTCGGATGTGCGCGACGCGATCCGCGGATACCGGTCGAAAGGGCTAGCAGCCGAACTGGCGCAGGCGAAATCGACACTGGAGACAGCAGGCCTGACCGTGCAATGCGACGCGGCAACCACTATGCAGTTGCCGGCTATGCAGGAGAGCGTTCTTTCGCTGGCGGTGCGCGAAGCGGTGACGAACGTTGTGCGGCATGCGCGCGCTACGTCGTGCCGGCTGCGGATCGAGCAACAGAACGGATTGTGCCGGCTGGAGATTGCCGACGATGGCCAGGGCTTCGTCACGATCGAAGGCAATGGCCTGCGCGGCATGCGGGAGCGCGTCGAGATGCTGGGTGGGACGCTGGAACGGCGAAACAAATCGGGTACGACGCTGACGATTACGCTGCCATTAAAAGAATTCCCCGTACGAGATGTCGCAGAGAGAGCTTCGGATGATGAGAAGCGGGTGCGCGAACTTGAATCCTCCCACTAGCGCGACAAGCCGAAAAACAATTCGCGTGGTGCTGGCCGAAGATCAGGGAATGGTGCTCGGCGCGCTGGCAGCACTGCTAGAGATTGAGGGCGACATTTCCGTCATCGCGCAGGCGCGCAACGGCAAAGAGGCGCTCGAGGCGGTGCTGGCGCACAAGCCGGACGTATTTATCACCGATATTGAAATGCCCCACATGAGCGGGCTCGATGTTGCGGCCGAACTGAAGCGGCGGCACACTGGCACGCGTGTGGTGATCGTCACGACCTTCGCGCGCGCGGGGTATTTGCGGCGCGCCTTGGAGGCCGGCGCTTCGGGATATCTGCTGAAAGATATGCGCGCCGAAGAATTGGCGGATGCGGTGCGGCGCGTGCATCAGGGATTGCGCGTGATTCATCCGGAACTGGCGACAGAAGCGTGGGGAGAAATGGACCCGCTGACCGACCGCGAACGCCAGGTGTTGCGACTCGCCGGAGAGGGAATGGCAAGCTGCGATATTGCGGGCGAACTGGGACTCTCCGACGGAACCGTCCGCAACTATCTTTCCGAAGCAATCAGTAAGCTCGGCGCGGGCAATCGGGTGGAGGCGGCGCGGATCGCGAGAACAAAAGGGTGGTTGTAGAAATAGACTTCAAGCATCCGCCGCTCGACTCCCGACTTCAGCTTGCCATCCTACTTGCAAGCTTCACCACTCCAGAAGTCGGAAGGGGCGACAGGCTGCAGCGGCAATTAACTTTCACGCACGACGCCGGATTCCTGCTTGCTTACAGTCTTATACGCCCAAGCCATCCGTGGAGTGTTGTGGGCGATGCCGACGTGGCCTTCACGGTTGAGGACAATGATTCCGCCGTGTCCGTTGACGCGCTGTTTCAGATAATTCATCGCTTCCTGGGCGGACCATTCGGGGAGATTGCCGGCTTCGATGCGGTCGGCAGTCCATTTGGCGAGAACGAGTTTCATGATGGGCTCGCCCCATCCGGTAGTCGAAGCGGCCGCGCTCAAATTATCGGCGTAGCAGCCGCATCCGATGAGCGACGAATCGCCGAGGCGGCCGGGAGCTTTATTCAGCGTGCCCCCCGTGGAAGTAGCGGCAGCGATGTTGCCATCCCGGTCGAGGGCGACCGCTCCGACGGTATCGTGCGAGATGGTCACGTCGTCGGAAGCGTGCTCGAACATCTCCTTGCCATGGCTGTTAGCTTCGGCCTGGTACTGGCGTAGTCGCTCGACTTCCCGCGGGATGACCAGATCTTCATTCTTGCAGAGCGGGATGCCATGCTGCGCCGCGAATTTCTCCGCTCCCTCGGCGACGAAATAGAGGTGCGGACTTTCACTGAGAATTTTGCGCGCGGCGCGGATAGGATTGCGGAGATGCTCGACGCATCCCACGCCGCCGGCGCGAAGCGTGGCGCCGTCCATAATGAGAGCATCCAGTTGGACACGGCCATCGCGATTAAGAAAGCTGCCGCGTCCGGCGTCGAAGGTTTCGTCATCTTCCATCACAACGACAGCTTCTTCAACGGCGTCGAGAGCCGGGCCACCACGATCGAGCACCCGCCATCCGGCAGCAAGCGCATTATTCACACCCCGGATATGCGCGTCGACCATGTCATCGGGCATGGACCACGCTCCGCCGTGAACCACCAGCACTGGATTGGTTGGCAAGGAATGTCCCCAGACTGAATGCGACTGGATAGCATAGCAGGAAGACCGGAATCAGTTTCGCATTACCAGCTGGATCGCGCGTTCTGCATCCGGGGAAATCCTGTAGCTCAGCTACTCTTCCGGAGATTGGGACTTCACGGGATGGGCCGACACCAGTCCAATGGCGACGGCCAGATCCCGCACACGTTGCAGATCACTCTTCGGAGGAATCTTGCGATTGGCCTCCTCGTATCCTTCCACTCCGTAAAAAAGGGCGCGATCAAAAAACTGGTTCAGTAATTGTTGCAACTCCAATTCGGCGTGGAGTTCCACGATGTTGTCGGCGAAAGCTTCCTGGCGCAGAAAATGCCACAAGTGATCCCGCGTAAGCATGAGAGCCCACGCGAATTGATGAAGCCGGACTCCCTGGGAGGCGCGCAGTGCTCCAATTGCTCGAAAACGCCCGGCGATATCTTTCTCTGTTTTCCGCAGCAGCCAATCGCCAAGATTGTGATAAACGTCCCGTGCAGCCCGCTGTAGTTCCTCCGCAGGTATTTTGTAAAAATCAGATGTTCGGTCGGAAGTGCGGATGTGCTCGGTTAAACTCTGCGACAATATTTCAGAATGAGTTTCAATCAGGTGCACCAACTTTATACCCAACATTATATTTCGGAACCCCTACTTATGAAGATGCTGCGGATATAGGTTCGGATGCAGGTTCTGCGCGGCCAGATGTATCGCGAGACGATACGGTTGGGGACGTAATCCAGAAATCTTAGGAGATTTTTAATGAATAAACCAGAGCCGTCACGGGATCTGGCGTGCTGAATTCCGCAGCGGCCGTGCTTGCAACAACATCGACTTACTCTGAGAACAGTACAAACCGTTCCGGGCGGAGAACAAATACAGCAGATTCTGTAAATAACACTGGAGATATTGTGCAAGAGTTATTTTGTTCAGGCCGGGACCAGAGTTACCGCTATGCCGCCTGGCCTGGTGTCAACGCTACGGGAGGATCCTGAGTGCGAGTCCACGTATATCGCATGCGATGAATGACCGTGATCGTGCTTAAGACCGCGATCACCCACAACACGGGAGCCATGCGATTGAACAAGGCGCCGAGAATGACAAGCACCAGGCGCTCGGGGCGCTCCATGAATCCGACGCGGCAGGAGCCGATCAGGCTTTCGGCGCGGGCGCGGGTGTAGCTGACCATGATGGCGCTGATCATTACGAAGGCTGTCAGAACAACGTAGAAGAAACGCTCACCGCGGGCGTAGAAGACGAGTAATCCAAGAAACTGGCTGGCATCGGAGTAGCGATCGACAACTGAATCGAAGAAGGCTCCGAAGCGGGTGACGCGGTTGGTCGCGCGGGCGACCTGTCCATCAACAAGATCGAAGAAGCCGGAGAAGATAATGACCAGGCCGGCATAGATGAACATCCGTTTCTGGTTGGAGGCGTTCGCGGAGCCGAACAGGATCGCAGCCCAGGTATTGACGACCAGTCCCATGAAAGTGAGGACGTTGGGGTTAATGCGCGAGAGCGCGAGCCAGCGGACGATGGTGTCGAGAAGGACTCCGCAGGCACGGCCGAAGGCGGATGTCCATGAGATGCTCATGAAATCACTATTTTACCCGCAAAGGACACCAAGTTCCACGAAGTAGACCGCCCTCGTCGTTCTTCGCGTTCTTCGCGGTTCATGACTTTGAATTAAGCCTGTGCTTCTTTTGGGCCGTCTTCGACTTCATCGTGGATCGTGCTCAGGCTGAGGATTTCCATCTCGCGTTTGCCATTGGGCGTGACCACAATGGCTTCGTCCCCGACTTTCTTGTTCAGCAGCGCGCGGCCGATCGGGCTGGTAGTCGAGATCTTGCCGGCTGCCACATCCGATTCCTCGCTGGTGACCAGCTTGTACTCGACCTCTTCGCCCTTGGTGTTGTCATAAACCTTGACGGTAGAGCCGAGGCCGACCTTGTCCTTGGGAATGTTGTTCATGTTGATCATAGACAATTCTGCGAGGCGCTTGCCGAGCTGGCGGACCCGGGCCTTTACGAACTCCTGCCGCTGCTTGGCCATGTGATACTCGGCGTTTTCGCTGAGGTCACCCAGGGCGGCGGCTTTCTTGATCTCTTTCGGAAGTTCGTGGATCAACTCGTGTTCGAGCGCGTTGATCTCTTCCTGCAATTTTCGCTTGATTTGATCGGTCATTATGTACTTAAAGGCCGGGCTAAGAACGGGCTTGAACCATTATAACCCTCGGCTTCGGGCTTTGGGCTTCCGGGTCTCGGGCCATACGGATTTCCGGAAAGCGACGAAGGAGTTGCGCTCGCTACCCGGCGGGACGTGTCCGAACGGTTGAGTCCCGTTCCAATTCGCGATTACCCCCGTAATCTCAGCACGTTATTTTTGATTCTTCCGCGAATCGAGCGGGCCTACCATCGATTTTATGCGGAAAGAACATGAGGACGGCGATCTGAAGATCCGGCTCGTCCTGGCGGGCTTAACGATATTCGGGATGATCGTGCTGGCGGGCACGTATCAGGGAAACATGGTGCGTGGCGCGGCCTCCGGCCCGGCGCCGCGCGTAACTGCCATCACACAGGTCACGCACGATGGCTACCGCAAAGAAAACCTCCTGGCCGACGATTCACAGCTCTATGTAACCGAGCTGCCCCAGTCGAACCGCGTGATTGCCAAGGTGCAACTACCGGGGGCGAACCGGTCAGTTGTGGCGAGTCCGTTCGCAAGCCTGCGCGCGCTCGATTTGTCGCCTGATCACTCCGAACTGCTGGTCTCTTCCCGCTCGGCATCGGGAGAAAACGAATTCTGGACTCTGTCGGTCGTACAGGGCCGCCCGAAGCGGGTTGGTGATCTGGACGGCCGAGATGGAGCATGGTCGGCCGACGGCAAGCTCATGGTATTTGCCAAGGGAGCGACTTTGTACGTCGCCAGCGCAACGGGGATGGATTCTCATGAGTTGTATACGGCAGGAGGAACCGTATTCGCGCCCCGATTTTCGCCGGACGGAAGAAGAATCCGGTTTACGGTGAGCGACACCGAGCAGAACACGACCTCCTTGTGGGAAGTCGGTCGTGACGGATCCAGTCCGCATCCTCTCCTCGGCGAATGGCCTTACAAGAAGACGGCATGCTGCGGCAACTGGACCGCTGACGGGCAGTACTACATTTTCCAGGCGAGCCAGTCAATGCCGAACACAAGCCTGATCGTAACCAGCCTTTGGGCGCTCAGCGCTGATGAAGACGCCGCTCCAGCGCAGATCACGGCCGGTCCGATGTCCTTCGGGAACCCTTCTCCGGCACCGGACAACAAGAAGATCTGGGCGATCGGAGTGCAGCCCGTCGTGGAGGTAGTGAAGTATGACGCGGCAAAAAGGAAATATGTTCCGCTGATTCCGGGGCTATCCGCGACGGACGTCGATTTCTCCGCGGATGGCAAGTGGGTCTCGTACGTGGCGATTCCGGAAGGGACATTGTGGCGCTCGCGGGCCAATGGTTCGGACCGGCTGCAACTGACGTCCGGAGATGAGCGGACGGCGTTGCCGCGGTGGTCGCCGGATGGAAAACAGATCGCATTCGTCAGCATGAAACCAGGTGAGTCGTGGAAGTTATATACGGTTCCGGCCAACGGCGGAGCCCCACATCCGATCGTGCAGGAGAGCGGTAGCCAGATCGATGCAAATTGGTCGGCAGACGGTCAGCAATTAATGTTCGGGGATTACAGCCGGGACGGCGGGGGCATCAACATCCGGCTACTGGATTTCAAGACAGGGAAACTGACGACGATACCAGGCTCGCAAGGACTGTTCAGTCCAAGGTGGTCACCCGATGGGAAGCATATCGCGGCAATCTCTCCGGATAACACTACCCTGATGCTGTTCGATTCCGAAACACAGAAGTGGTCGACATGGATGAAGGAGTCGGCGGGATCGGTAAACTATCCGGTGTGGTCCGCCGATAGCAAGTATTTATACTTTGACGACCTGGTCAACGGGCTGGAAGCGATTCGCAGGGTAAAGGTTGGCGGAACGTCTGCAGAGGAAGTGTACGAACTGGAAACGCTGGAGCGGTATCCTGGCGCGCTTGGATTGTGGAGCGGCAGGGCTGCGGATGGATCGTGGATGTTCGTTCGAGACCGCAGCACGCAAGAGGTCTACCAGCTGAGTATGGAACTGCCGTAAACGGGAGTCCGAGGGACGAGCCAATGGGGAACTACAGGAGTGCCACCCGCCGGGCAAGAAGTAGCGGGATGGTATACATAACGAGCATCGTTGCACTGGTCGGGCTGTGGAGTGGACTCGCCCGGGCCGCACAAACGTATGAGACAAGCGGAGAGGACCGGAAAGTGGTCAGCCGTGTCGATCCTGATTATCCGGACGCGCTGAAGCGGCTTTATATCGGCGGAGTCGTGCGGGTCGAAGTACAGGTTGCTCCTAGTGGAGCAGTCAGGAATACAAAGCTGCTCGGCGGGAGTCCGATTCTTGGTCAATCAACCATGAAGGCCATCAAGCAGTGGAAATACGCTCCTGCGGCGACGGAAACGACGCTGACGGTCAAGGTCGAGTTCGATCCGCACCGGTAACAAGTCTTTTCAACGCAAAAGCCGCAGCAGGCACGGGGCTCTTCTAACCGCTCGATAGCGGCATTTCCGGTCCGACAAGCCAATCTTTAAAAACGGCCCATCCTGAGCTGTATCCTTCTATTCCCATTCGATATTGAAAATACCTGTCCCGGTCTGGCGGCTCCTCACTCGGCCGCCGAGGCGACTTCGCTGCTTCGGCTATCGGCGATTCCTGCATTTCGCCAAGATAAGCGTGATGTCATCGTGCTGGTCGCCGGGAGTGAATTGGCGCACCTGGTTGGCGATCGCTTCGACCGCTGCGGTTGCGGGTTCATGACGGTACCGACGCAAGGCATCGAACAGCCTTTCTTCCCCGAACTCCTCTCCTTTTTCGTTGTAGGCTTCAGTGACGCCGTCGGTATAAAGAGCCAGCAGGTCGCCCGGGGACAGTTCACATTCGGCGAAGGGGCAATCCCAATCTTGAAAGAGACCAAGCAGTGTTCCCGTGGAATCGAGGCGGACGCAGCTGTCATCGTGGCGGAGAATCAGGCCGGAAAGATGTCCGCAGTTGGCATAGCGGAGGCGGCAGGTGTCGTCATCGTATTCCGCGAAGAAAAGCGATGCGTAGGCGCTGTCGGTCGTGTTCTCGTAGAAGAGCCGATTTACCGACCGCAGGAAGAGCTCCGGGTGAGTCAGGGCGTTGGCGCATTGGCTGCGGAGATTGGCTTGTAGATTCGCCATCAGCAGCGCCGCAGCCATTCCCTTGCCCGAGACGTCCCCGATGACGAGGCCCAGCCGCTGCTGGCCCAGGTCGAGAAAATCGAAGTAATCGCCTCCGACCTGGCGTGCCTGCAAGCAGAGTCCGGCATATTCGAGCGTTTTAGTTTCTGGATGAATCTGCGGGAACAGGCGCGATTGGACCTGCTTGGCGATTTCGATTTCCTGAGCGGCGCGGCGCTCGGCTTCGTATTTCTGGGCGAGGACGCGACGTTGCGCTTCCACGCTGCGGGTGAGTTCATCGAATCCGGCGAGTCCGAAGCAGTTGCCGTCAGGATCTTTGAAACGTGTATGCACTCCTCCCCATGCGGGAGCCTGCGGCGGGAAATCGAAGGGAACGCCCCGGGCCTTCCATTCTTCGTACTTCCGGCTGACGTCTTCGGTGATGAACCAGACGCGAGCCTCAGGCCGGATGAGTTTCTCAGGGTCGTCTTCGTCCTGAAGCCGGGTCAGGCCCAGATGGGCATTGCCGTCGGCGGGAGCGACTTCGATCCAGCGCAGACCGTTCTCAAACCGGTGATCGATTACCAGCCGAAAGCCCAGCTGATCGAGGTAGAAGCGCAGGCTCCGATCCTGATCCCGGACATAGAGGATTACGAAGTGGAGGCAGAGATACGGGTCCTTTCCGTCGATGCGGAGAACCGATCGGTCTACGCCAAACGGCGCTTCGAAGGTGCCCATGGGGCGAGATTATACGGGGAATCGCGGGAGACAGCAGGTCGCTGTTGGCGCGTGGAGTGGTGTCGAGAGTTGTTTACGCCTGGAACTCGGAGGCTTCCGGGAATCGCAGATTGCACTTGGCGAGCGCGAGGGTCAGCAGTTCCTCGACTTTAGATTCCTCGCAGTTGCGGGCCATCGCCAGTTCACTGACGAGCAGATAGCGGGCGCGCTCCAGCATTTTCTTCTCGCGGAACGAGAGAGGCTTTGCCTTGTGGAGGGCGATCAGGCTCTTGAGGACTCCGGCAACCTCGAGGAGCGATCCCGTACGCATGCGATCAGAGTTCTCTTTGAAGCGGTCC
>Ga0209168_10002565_pt1 | contig 13049 bp, 7 predicted proteins | sample Coa_R1_FD_187156 | JGI IMG/M metagenome (GOLD analysis project Ga0209168, IMG submission 187156) | Surface soil microbial communities from Centralia Pennsylvania, which are recovering from an underground coalmine fire - Coalmine... | ecosystem: Environmental > Terrestrial > Soil > Unclassified ... | reverse complement strand
ACGAAACGTTCCGGTGTTAGCACCGGTCATGAGCACTGTTCGATGTCCGTCGCGGCAAGCACGTCCGATATTGCCGCGCAGGACGTTTGCATCGGGTACGATTGGCAATGCGTCGCCAAAAAGCGCCTCGATGACCGACTCCGTGAAGGCCCCTTGGGAATCGGCGTAACGCGCAGGCGCGATCGCGTGCCGCGAGTGGATCTCGGCAAGAAAGTCACGCGTTCGTTGCGCCGCGCTTGGGCTATCGTCCACGATGACCTTTTCGGGCTTGCCATTGTAGCGACCGTCCGTCACCAAGAGCCGGTAGCCCGCAAGTGGTCCCGTGGTGGCCTTAGAAGGTGGAACCTGCTGCGCGAAGCTGAACTGCCGCGAACCATTCTGCTTCGGCCGAGGCCTCCTTTACCGAGCGCCTCGCCCGACCGGCTAGGACGGCTTCCCGGCCCCCTTCGCCCCGGCGAACGGAAGCTGATACGCGGACCAAAGGCCTGCCAGGTCGAAGCCCGCCCCTCTACCTTTTGCGGCGTGGGGAGAGACCAGCTTCGTGAATCTATCAGGGACCGATGCGCACTCCGCTTCAGGAGACGGGACCGGTCAAGCATTGCAGGCGGGTCTAACCCCTTACCATGTTTCCTATTTTGCTCACGAGCTTACAAAGAGATCGGCAAGCGGAAGTATCGACCGTCTCGCCGGGGCGCTCGCTGACGCCCAGGTGGACCTAAACCCGCACCAAGTGGACGCGGCGCTCTTCGCCCTGAGCAACCCCCTTTCTCGCGGCGTCATCCTCGCCGACGAGGTCGGCCTCGGGAAGACTATCGAGGCGGGTCTTCTCTTATCGCAGCGATGGGCGGAGCGGCAGCGTAGGCTCCTCGTGATTGTTCCTGCCAATCTACGGAAGCAGTGGGCGCAGGAAATGGCTGACAAGTTTCATCTGCCCTCCGTGATCTTAGAGACCAAGAGTTTCAATCAAACGATCAAGTCGGGCAACCTAAATCCGTTTGAACAGCCGGCTCTAGTCATTTGCTCGTATCACTTCGCGCGATCAAAAGACGCCTACGTAAAGCAAACGCGCTGGGACCTCGTAGTTCTCGACGAAGCTCACCGCCTTCGCAACGTTTATAAGCCGTCGAGTCGCATCGCGCAGAGCATCAAGAATGCGATCGAACCATACGCGAAAGTTCTTCTAACGGCAACGCCCCTTCAGAACTCGTTGCTAGAGTTGTTCGGCCTAGTCAGCATTGTGGATGAGTTTGTGTTCGGCGACCTCAAGAGCTTCCGAACGCAGTTTGTCCGACCGGACGAACAAGAATTTAGTCGCCTTAAGGACCGCCTCAACACGGTTTGCAAGCGAACGCTCCGACGCCAAGTCCTTGAATACGTCAAGTACACGAATCGACATGCTCTTGTTCAAGAGTTTGTCCCGTTCGAAGAAGAGGAACGACTCTACGAGTTGGTCTCGGACTATCTGCAACAGCCTACGCTCTACGCACTGCCGCCAAGCCAGCGGCAGATGATGACCCTCATCCTTCGCAAGTTAATTGCCTCATCTACGTACGCCATATCAGGTACGCTTGACGGGCTAGTACGAAAGCTAGAAGCCCTGGCACCAACCACCGAGGCGCGACCGGATGACGTACCCGTCCTACCGGATGATGAGACTGAGCTGCTTGACGAACTAGAAGAAGAGTGGGACGACGATGGCGCGGAAGGCAGAGCCGTCTCTTTGGCGCCACCAAGTGAGGAACAGCTAAGCGAGATCCGTGCGGAGACTGACCGACTCCGCGAGTTCGCTACCCTAGCGCGCTCGATCGTAAAGAACTCGAAAGGTGAGGTGCTTCTCACGGCCCTTAGGCGTGGCTTTGAGGCAGCGAAGAAAGCCCAAAACCAGAACACCGCATCTGCGCTCCAGCAAAAGGCCATCATTTTCACAGAATCTAGGCGTACACAGGACTACTTGTTTCGGGTCCTTCAGCAGACCGAGTTCAAAGACAGGATCGTGCTCTTCAACGGTACTAACGCCGATGAACTTTCTAAAACTATTTACCGCCGGTGGATAGAACGGAACGCAGGTACGGATCGTATCAGCGGATCGCCAAGCGCCGATATGCGGGCTGCGCTAGTGGAATGCTTCCGCGACGATGCCGCGATCATGATTGCGACTGAAGCGGCGGCAGAGGGTGTGAACCTCCAGTTCTGCAACCTCGTAGTGAACTATGATCTCCCCTGGAATCCGCAGCGCATAGAGCAGCGGATTGGGCGGTGCCATCGCTATGGCCAAAAACACGACGTCGTAGTCGTAAACTTTCTTAATAAGCAGAACGCTGCCGATGTGCGCGTCTACGAACTCCTCGACGAGAAGTTCAAACTCTTTAACGGCGTTTTTGGAGCAAGCGATGAGGTACTCGGTGCGATCGAGTCGGGAGTTGACTTCGAAAAGCGGATTGCCACTATATATCAAAAGTGCCGTACGCCTCAGCAGATTGAATTCGAGTTCAATCAGCTGCGAACTGAGCTTGAGACCGAGATTGCCGGAGTGCAGGATGCGGCTCGTGAGAAGCTCCTCGACAACTTCGATCAGGAAGTCGTCGAAAAAGTTCGGATTGAAAGTCGTGCTGCGCTCGATCATTTTAACCACCGCCTCTGGGAACTCACGCGTTTCTTGCTCGCAGAACATGCCGATTTCGACAACGATAGGTTCGCGTTTACGCTCCGTGACAATCCGTTCCCAACCGAAATGATCCATCCAGGCCCTTATCGTCTCGGCAAGGGCATCGAGGATGCGAATACCTACCGCGTCGGTCACCCACTAGCGCAGCGGTTGTTGGGAAGCGCAAAAGAGCTCGTTATGCCGATCGCCGAGGTAACTTTCGACCTTACTGGGAGTGGCAAGCGCATTACTATCTTAGAGCCGCTTCGCGGTAGCAGCGGGTGGCTGACGCTACATCGCCTCAGAGTTCAAGCACTTGAAGTCGAAGAGGAGCTGATCTTCGCAGCCACTACGGATCGTGGCGGGCGACTTGACGCGGAGCAGTGTCGACGCCTTTTCGATCTCGACGCCATCGCCGGCGCTATGACGACCCCATCTGCGGGCGAAGCCGCCACACTTCGGGATGCCGTTGATGATGAACGCCGAAAAACAACAGACGAGATGACTCGGCGTGATGGCAGCTGGTTCGATAGTCAGATCGATAAGATGGAGCACTGGGCTGAAGATCTACGTGCAACGCTGAAGGCTGAGCTCGACGATGCCGAGGATGCACTGAAATCGGCGCGAAGGGCGGCCCGAACTGCACCGACGCTGCCGGAAAAGCTTGAGCTCCAACGTAACATTCGAAAGCTCGAGACCAGGCGTGACGAGGCATGGCGCGAGTTCGACCGCTCGGGGCGTGACCTCGATTTAAAAAAGGAAGCACTTCTCGATGACATTGCAAAGCGACTCGAACAGGAAACGCATGAGCACCAGCTTTTCACTGTGCGCTGGCACATCGCGTAATTAGGAACATTTGGCATGATAGAAACCGAAAAGCTCGCTGGCGCATCGCTTGACATCGCGGCTGAAAAACGCGACGAGTTATTGCGACTTTTCCCCGAGGCGGCGGCAGAGGGTGGAAGAGTAGACATCGAGCGGCTGCGTCTGGCACTTGGTGATTCGATAGAGACTGGAAAAGAACGCTATGGCCTCAGCTGGCCGGGCAAGGCTGATTGCTTCAAGACCATCCAATCGCCTAGCATGGCGACGCTACTTCCGGTTCGCGACAAGAGTATAAACTTCGATTCGACGGAGAACCTGATAGTCGAGGGTGACAATCTCGAGGTGCTGAAACTACTGCAGAAGTCATACCTCGGCAAAATCAAGATGATTTACATCGATCCCCCATACAACACCGGAAATGACTTCATCTATCCCGATGATTATAGCGAGTCTTTGCAGACCTATCTCGAATACACGGGGCAGGTTGACTCAGAAGGGCGCAAGTTTGGTACGAACACGGACACAAATGGCCGCTTCCATTCAAAATGGCTGAACATGATGTATCCGCGTCTTTATCTTGCGAGGAACCTCCTTCGCGATGATGGCGTAATTTTTGTCAGCATTGACGACGGCGAGTTTTCAAATCTTCGATCATTGATGAACGAGATATTTGGCGAGGACCTTCTTGTATCAGTGATCGTCATACAATCGAACAAGCGCGGTCAGACCTATAAGGAAATTGCGAAGACACATGAATACGTCTTGGTATACGCAAAAAGCGACGAGTGTGAGCTGTTCGAGCTGACCAAGGGCGATGATGCCCTACCGTTTACAGATTCAAAGGGCAAATTCGACCTATGGGAGCTCCGAAACCGTAATCCGAAGTTCGGCCGGCACAATCGGCCGAACCTGTACTTCCCCATCTACGTAAATCCAGATGACACCGATGAGAACGGTTATGCAAAAGTCACGTTGGAGGAAAAATCGGGGCATTCGGTCGCCGTATTTCCGAGGAACAGCGAAGGTGACGACGGTTGTTGGCGCTGGGGCAAGGACAAGCTTAAGGGAAGTGACCTAGGGTCGGCGTTGCCGGTCATTGTGGCTCGGCAAAGGCGCGACGGCCAGTGGAATATCTACGAAAAATCGCGCAAAAGCACTACCAAAGCAAAGTCCCTATGGACCGAGACAGACGTCATCAGCGAACAAGGAACCATGGAGATGGGCCAGTTGGGTCTGGCGAACTGCTTCGATCACCCGAAACCTCTCGGACTCGTTGGGAAGTGCATAAGAATCGGTGCGGGGCCGGAAGACATTGTTCTCGATTTTTTCGCGGGTTCGGGGACGACCGCGCATGCCGTGATGGAACAGAACTATGCCGACAGCGGCAGGCGTCGGTACATTCTTGTTCAGCTCCCTGAGCCTACCGGTGTACCTGACTGCCCGCCGACGATTGCGGATATTATGGAGGAGCGGATTCGCCGCGTCATTTCGAAGCGTCGCGAAGTCAACGATGGTAGGCTTGGTTTCGCGAATGCTCATGAGGATCTCGGATTTCGAGTATTTAGACTCGCGCAGTCCAACATTAAAGAGTGGGACGCAAATATTCCGCACGATGTTGCGACCCTCGATTCGCAGCTTTCCCTCAATATAGAACATTTGAGGCCCGGGAGAACTGATACTGATATTCTCTACGAAGTTATTCTCAAGAGTGGTTACTCGCTATCCGTCAAAGTCGAGGTCGAGTCGATCCACGGCATGAGCGTATATTGCGTCTCGGATGGAGCATTCCTTATTTGCCTGGAGCGAAACCTAACGCTCGATTTGATTCGAGCGATTTCGGAACGACGACCTGAACGCGTCCTTCTATTGGACGAAGGTTTCGCCGGAAACGACCAACTCAAAACGAATGCCGTGCAGACCTTCAAGGCTCTTGACATAGTTTTTCGGACTCTTTAAGCGTGCAGCTGCAATTTGACCCAAACCAAAGCTTCCAACTCGAAGCAATTGCCGCGATTCTCGATCTCTTCGATGGTCAACCAAAGGGCGAACCAGAGTTTAGCGTTATTAAGATAGGAGCGAGCGACGGGCTGTTCGCGGGGCAGGAGCGCAGCGAGTTGGGGATTGGCAATCGCTTATCATTCGGTCCGGACACTCTTCGAGAGAATCTCCGTGCAATTCAGCGCCGCAATGACATCGAGGTGGTCGACGAGACAGCTCCGCTCGAGGGATGGGACTTGTTCGATGAGCCAGCCGCTCGGGCGCGCCATTGCCCGCATTTCTCCGTTGAAATGGAGACGGGGACGGGGAAGACCTACGTTTATCTTAGGACAATTTTCGAGTTATCGAAACGCTACGGCTTTACCAAGTTCGTTATCGTTGTCCCGAGCGTAGCCATTCGCGAAGGCGTTCTCAAGAATATAGAGATCACAGCCGATCATTTCCGTGCTCTTTACGATAATGCGCCGTTCGAGTACTTCGTTTATGACGCAAAGCGAGTGAACCGCCTCCGCCAGTTTGCTGTCGCCAATACTGTTCAAATTGCAATAATAAATATCGACGCGTTCCGCAAAAATTTCATGGGCACGGAAGATCAACGCAAGAGCAACATCATGTATAAGGAAAGTGACAGGCTGTCTGGGCGTCAACCTATCGAATTCATCCAATCGGGACGGCCGATTGTTATCATAGATGAGCCTCAATCAGTCGACAATACCGAGCGCGCGCAAGATGCGATAAAAGCCCTAAATCCACTCTGCACGCTGCGCTACTCCGCAACTCACCGAAACGTCTACAACCTCGTATATCGTCTCGATCCGCTTCGGGCGTTCGAGCTAGGGTTAGTAAAGCAGATTGTCGTTGCAAGCGCGTCCGCAAATAGTTCCGGCGCCGACGCGTACATTCGAATCGACGCCATTGACTACAAGCCCACGCTACGTGCCAAGCTGCGCATTCACGCGCAAGGTCCAGATGGGCCGAAGCCCAAGGCCGTCACCGTTCGCAATGGGCACGACCTGTTTGTTCTCTCGAATGAGCGCGCTGCATACGCACAGGGCTTCTCGGTCGCAGAACTCAATGCCGAGCCGGGTTCAGAATTCATCCGCTTTACAAATGGCCGAACCATGCGTATTGGTGAGGAAATAGGTGGCATGCGCGACGACGTGTGGCGCGCGCAGATTCGCCACACTATCAAAAAGCATCTCGACCGCGAAGTGCAATTGCAATCGCGCGGTATAAAGGTTTTGAGCCTCTTCTTCGTCGACCGGGTCGCAAACTACCGTGAGTACGATGCCAGTGGTCATGCAATGCCCGGCAAGATTGCCAGTGTTTTCGAAAAGGAGCTTCTTGAGTTGGCGCAAGAAGAGCGGTATCGCTCACTTGCGTGGCTAGAGCTGCCCGTTGATAGACTGCATAACGGCTACTTTGCCAGCGACAAAAAAGAGCGCCTTAAGGACTCGAGCGAAGGTCGCGATACACAAGCGGATGACGACGTATACACTTTAATCATGCGCGACAAGGAGCGCCTGCTCTCGCTAGAAGAGCCGCTCCGTTTCGTCTTCACGCATTCAGCACTTCGTGAAGGCTGGGACAACCCAAACGTCTTCCAAATCTGTACGCTGAACGAGGGGCGCAGTGCAATCAAGAAGCGACAGGAAATTGGTCGCGGTTTGCGGCTGCCCGTCGACAGCGATGGGAAGAGAGTCTTCGATGACTCGATAAACAAGCTCTGGGTCATGGCGAACGAGTCATACGAGGAATTTGCGCGCGCCCTGCAGACCGAATACGAGGACGAGTGCGGAGTCACGTTCGGAAAGGTGGGATTGCGCGCAATTGGCAAGTTGACGCAAGCCGTGGATGGGCGGGAACAGCCTATTGGCGATGATACTGCGAGGTTGATCCGGGATGCCCTGGTCGCTCAGGGCATGTTGGAGAGCGACGGCCGAATTGGCCGCTCTTTTGATCCGCGGGCCAAGGATTTCTCGCTAAGTCTTCCCGATGAAGTCAGCGACCTTCGGCCGGCGATCGTGGATCTGTTGTCGTCGTACCGGATCGAAAAGCACGTACGTAGGGAACGCGACGAGGGTATGAACCGACTAAAGAAGGAGGTCGTTCTTGGGCCCGAGTTTCGTGCGTTATGGGAACGGATCAAAGCCAAAACCACCTATCGCGTCGAGTTTGATACCGAAATCCTCGTGGCTCGTGCGAGTCACGCCGTGGCCAGGATGCAGCGAATCGAGGAGCCGGTCGTCCGCGTAACTGCCGGACAATTTGAATTCAAGCGCGCCGGAATTCTAGCAAGCGCATTTATGGCGTCACAGGAATCCGTCGACTTGTCGACACGAGCGGTTCCTGACATCCTTGCATATTTGCAAGAACAGACAGAGCTAACTCGGTCTACGCTGGTTCGGATACTCAAAGACTCAGGTCGACTTGCCGAGTTTTTTGTCGATCCGCAACGATTCATGGATGCGGCTGCGGCAATCCTGAGATATGAGCTTCACCAGCTTCTCATCGACGGAATTAAGTACGAGCGCATTCAAGGCGCGGGCGGTGAGGCTGAGTGGGAGATGCTCCTCTTCAAGGACGAAGAGCTGATCGACTATCTCAGCGCAGAGCGAGTAACAAAGTCCGTCTATGAGTACGTCGTCTACGAGTCGGAAGTCGAGCGCGAATTTGCCGCGCAGCTCGACGCTCGAGACGACATCAAGCTTTTTGTCAAACTCCCACGGTGGTTTACGGTCGATACACCGATTGGAACGTACAATCCCGATTGGGCGATCGTGCGACAGGACCACACAATTATGTATCTTGTTCGGGAGACAAAGTCCACAAAGGACTTCCTGAAATTGAGGACGAGCGAAGCCGACAAGGTTCGCTGCGGGCTGCGCCACTTCGAGACTTTGAACGTCTCGTTCGGCGTCGTAACCTCCGCTAAGGAGGTCTAACTACCGCGATGGACGGAGAGCCGACGGATGGATGATGTCGCGCCGAAAGCGGCAGACCCGATCACGGCTCGATCTCTGTTAGTACACTGGGCCAATCAACAGGATGCGTGGGTACGTCAGCTGACCTCCCAAGTGATACTCACGCAGAAGGCACTCACAGATGACGCGTTGGACGCGATTTACGATGTCTTTCTTCGTGAGAAGGCGCTATCGCAGGGAGAGCCCATAACCGTGTCGGCGTTGACTGATGACCAAAGGTCCATGGCTGAGAACACCTTATTGTCGCTAGTGCGGATCGACGGCATCCAGAACGTAAACGCTCTAGTCGAGGGCCAGTTCATCGACTTTAATCCAAAATTAACTGTGGTGTTCGGGGAGAACGCTTCCGGCAAAACCGGATATGTCCGGATTTTGAAAAGCGCCGCCGCTATACGAGCGTCGGAGGCCGTTTTACCGAATCTCTCGGACGAAAAGGCGCCGCCAAAGGGACCGCCGACGGCACGGATCGCATTTCGTCTTGGTGAGTTGGATGATCATGTAGATTGGAAAAATCAGCCCGGTCTAGCGCCCTTGAATCGGATGGACGTGTTTGATTCCCGAGCGACAACGCTGCATGTAGACGCCGATCTTAACTATGTGTATACGCCTGGCGAGCTTTCTCGGTTCCCAATGGTCCAACAAGGCATCGAGGGCGTTAGAAGCCGACTCGAGCGCGGCATCAAGGACGCCGCCGTAACAGCTAATCCTTTTATCGTTAGATTCGACCGGGGAAGCCCGATCTACTCGAAAATCGACTCTCTTGGCGCATCTACAGATCTGGCCGAAATTAAGAATCTGGCTACCATCTCAACCCAAGAGCGGGACGGACTACCGAATCTTCGGGCGGAAGTGGACGCGCTACGCTCCACGGATCCTACTGCGCAAATCAAGGTAGCAGAAGCATTCAAACATAGCCTTGAGACGCTTCGGCGAATGGTCGCCGCGGTCGATGCGTTTGATGCAACGGCGTACTCGGACGCCATCAGCCAAGTAGATGAAGCCGCTGCCCGGTACGAGGCGATTACTCAGACATCTTTTGCAGGCCTCGACGTCCCGGCGCTGCAGTCGGCGGAATGGCGCGCATTCGTCGAAGCTGGCGAGGACTACTTACGTGCCATCCAGGCTGATGTTACGTATCCGAGCGGATCAGATAGGTGTCTATATTGTCGGCAACACTTATCGAACGATGCCGTCGCGCTGCTTCGAAAATACAGAGAGTATTGTCGCAACGAGTATGCCGCCAAGTTATCATCGGCCCGAAATACCGTTGAGCAAATCGCTGGTCCATTCCGTAGAGAGGTTGACGTCGGTGCCTTGTCGCGGGTTTTTAGCGAGGTAGCCGAGCGCATAGGCAACGTCTCACAAGAAGCCCGCGATGCGCAAGAGCAGACGCTGGCTGGCGCCTCCGGCGTCCGGGCAGCAATTGATGAAGGGCGACAGTTCACGTGGCCCGACAAAGGAACGGTCTGTCAACGAATCCTAGCGCTAATAGGGGCGGCCCAACAGCAAAATCAATCACTGTTAACCAGTCTCGCAGAACGCCGCGAGGCAAGAGAAAACGCGCTCCTAGAGCGACAGCAGCGTCTTTCCGATATCGAGGCGAGAGAAAAGCTGCAGTCGATTCTGCCTAACATTGAACAGTTCGTTGAGAAAGCAAGGTGGGTAGACAAAGCAAGAATTCAGGAGCGCAAGTTCTCAAATTTGCTGAGGTCTCTCACCGAGACTGCGAAAAGCGCGAGCGAAGAACTTTTGAATCGAGACTTTGAACGACGCTTCAGAGAGGAGAGTGTGAGACTGCGAGCGCCCTCCGTTGTCTTGCAATTCCCTGGACGGCAGGGGCAGGTGACTAGGAGGAAGGCAGTGACAGCCGATCACCGACCCAGTGAGATTCTGTCTGAAGGGGAGCAAAAGGTCGTAGCGCTTGCAGACTTTCTGGCCGAGGTGTCGTTGAAGCCGGCAGCGCCGGTCATCTTTGACGATCCGATGACAAGTCTCGACTACAAGCGGATTTCCGAGGTGGTCGATAGACTAACGAAGCTAACAGATGAGCGGCAAGTTGTCATCTTTACACACAATATCTGGTTTGTCACAGAACTCTTGGCGAAGTTCGATAAGCGGCGAAAAGACTGCTCGTACTACGATGTTGACCGAGATGGCGACCGTATAGGAATCGTTACAAAGGGCAATCATCCACGTGTTGACAATTTTGGCAACCTTAAGGGTCGAATAAACGAGCTTATTCACGCCGCGACGAAGGCCACGGGTGAGGTGCGAGAAGCTGTCATTGAGAAGGCTTATGAACTTCTCCGTAACGTTTGCGAAGTGATAGTTGAGACGGAGCTTCTTCAAGGTGTTACGCAAAGGTACCAGCCAAACGTTATGATGACAATGCTTCCGAAGATAAATTGCGATGGTCTTGACGCAGCGATCAAGACCATCTATCCAGTGTTCGAAGACTGCTGCCGTTATATCGGCTCACACTCGCAGCCTCTAGAGACTCTAAATGTAAGGCCGAGTCTGGAAACATTAAAAGCGGATTGGGCTAAGGTTCAGGTCGCGAGAGACGCGTACCGAAAGGCATAGGTCGAGCAACAAAGCGCGCCTTCGGGCCGCGTGTGGAAAGCGACCCTCTCCGGCGCTGCCGCCGTTGAGGCTACCACCGACGCCGCTCCACGTAAACGCTTCCCTTCGGCTCGCTGCGCTCGGCGTTGACGCGGAGCCTCTGCGTTGGCGGAGAAGGCGCCGTGCGGCAACACCATCTCGGACCGCATGTATGACGTGCCTCGGCGCGACTTGACGATGGACGACACTCGGGAGATAATTGGCGTGTAAGAGTTGACGCTAACCCCATCAAGCCACCGAGGATAGGTGGAGAGTTTCGCTTGTTTGAGTAATCGAGAAATGCCGCGCGAACTCCTCGGGCGTCTTCCAGCCCAGGGCTCCGTGTGGCCGTGTTGTGTTGTATCGGTCGCGCCAATCACCGAGGATCCGGCGCGCCTCGAAGAGCGTGGTAAAGTCATGCTCGTTGAGGCATTCGTCGCGAAGCCTGCCGTTGAAGCTTTCGATGAACGCATTCTGCACCGGTTTCCCAGGCGCAATATGATGCAGCCGAACGCGCCGTTCCGCCGCCCATCGTAGCATCGCTAAGGAGCACATTTCCGGCCCATTGTCCATGACGATGGTTTTTGGATAACCGCGAAGCGCGGCTATCGCATCAAGCGTGCGGGTCATACGTTCGCCAGAAAAGCCGAAGTCGGCTTCGAGCGCCAGATTCTCGCGCGTACAGTCGTCGCCGACCGCAAGGATGCGGATTCGGCGATTGCTGCGTAGACGGTCGTGGACGAAGTCCAGAGACCAACGTTCGTTTGGAACGCGAGCCGGATCGGTTGCTGGCCCCCGCCCAAGCGCGAGCTTTCGCCGGACCCGCTTGCGTACTTGAAGGTTGGCTGCACGATATATTCTGGCGATGCGCTTATGGTTGTCTTCGACGCCCTCCCGCCGCAAGAGTACGGTGAGCCGTGGAAGGCCATAGCGCCGATGTTCGGCCGCGAGGGCAATCAGACGCAGGCGTAACGGTTCGTCGTCACGCCGCGATCGATAACGAAGCAACTTTCGATTGACGCCGATCCAGCGGCATGCTGGACGTTCCTTCGCGGCCAATCGCTCTCGTACGGCCTGCACGGCGGCTTTGCGCTGTACAGGCCTTAGAAGTTTCCCTCGGCGACGATCTTCAGTGCTTCGATGTTGAGCGCCTGATCGGCGACAATTTTTTTCAGGCGCCGGTTTTCGTCTTCGAGCTGCTTGAGGCGCATCAGATCGCTGACTTCGAGGCCAGCGTATTTCGAGCGCCAGTTGTATAGCGTTGCCTCGCTGATGCCGTACTTACGACAGAGCCCTGCGGCCTTTGCGCCGGCCTTGAGCTCCTTGAGGATGCCGACGATTTGCGTTTCGCTGAATCGAGATTTCCGCATGTGAATTCCTTCGAGGCCGAGGCCTCAGATTCCACATATTCGCGGGGGCACTCATGGGGTTAGCGTCAGGGACTGTAAGGCCGGCATCCGGTCGGGTAGGTCTTTGGTGTCTCCGGCCGCCCAGGCGGTTCGAACCTTACGACAATCTTACGACAACGCGAGCGGAAGCCGGCGGAAAACGCGGACGCTGGCGAACGGTTCGAACCCGCGAAAACCCCTGATTTTACGGGTGAATCGCGCTATTTCTTCGGTTTCTTTGGAGCGCGAGGTTTGGCGCTTTTTTTCCTTCGCATGTAAGGGGTCGGGGGTTCGAGTCCCCCCATCTCCACCAAGTACGAAGACGACCGCTAGAAATGGCGGTCGTTCTTTGTTTTTACACGTATTGCTCAGTGCCGGAAAGTTCCCAACTCTTTCAAGTAAGGGGTCAGGGATTTTGAAAAGTAAGGGGTCAACCCAAGGGCTCGATTCGGCGGTGAAAATGTTCCAGTCAAGTCCCAAATTTGCTGTAAATTCGATTCGGCCTAAGGTTGGCGGTTACGCCGCCTTCGTTCGCTCTTTCACCGCTTTTCGTTCAGCTGACCACTCGTGGTAGTCGGTCATATCGAAGTAAAGTTTCTCTTGCCAAGC
>Ga0209168_10002560_pt1 | contig 13067 bp, 14 predicted proteins | sample Coa_R1_FD_187156 | JGI IMG/M metagenome (GOLD analysis project Ga0209168, IMG submission 187156) | Surface soil microbial communities from Centralia Pennsylvania, which are recovering from an underground coalmine fire - Coalmine... | ecosystem: Environmental > Terrestrial > Soil > Unclassified ... | reverse complement strand
CGCGGCCGCGAATACGCTGATGCGGTCGGCACGATGGGATATCAAAGCCCGGATGCGATGCAGTTGGACACGATCTTTCGTCTGGCTTCGATGACGAAGCCGATCACCGCGGTCGGCGCCATGATCCTGATCGAGGAGTGCAGGATTCGGCTCGACGATCCTGTGGATGAATGGCTGCCCGAGCTCGCAAATCGGCGGGTTCTGCGGACAATAGATAGTCCCCTCGACGACACCGTCCCCGCGAAGCGACCTATCACGGTGCGAGATCTGCTCACCTTTCGCTCGGGGTACGGAGAGGTGGCGTTCACTGCGCCCACTTGTCCGCTGCAGCTCGCGATGACGGAGTCTCGGCTCCCGTTAGGCGCGTGGCCGTTCGCCGCCTCCGCCCAAGAGTTCATGCGGCGACTGGGCGCTCTGCCCTTGGCATCGCAGCCGGGCGAGCGGTGGCTGTATCACATGAGCGCCGAGATTCTCGGTGTGCTGATCGCCCGCGTCACGGGTCAATCGCTCGGCGCGTTTCTACGCGAGCGCATCTTCGACCCGCTCGGCATGACCGATACCGCGTTCTCGGTCCCGACCACGAAGCTCGATCGCCTTCCCGCCTGTTATGGAGCGGACATGGCGACCGGCCAGCTCGTCGTGCTGGACGAGGCACACGGCGGTTGGGCATCGAAGCCGCCGGTGTTCGAGGGCGGTGGCGGCGGCCTCGTCTCGACCGTGCACGACATGGCCGCGTTCGGCTGCATGTTGCTGAGTGGCGGTGTTTACGACGCCGAGCGCATTCTCTCTCGGCCGACGATCGAGGCGATGACGACCGACCAGCTCACAGCTGAGCAGAAGGCAGTATCGCCGTTTTTCGACAACATGTGGGACGACCACGGTTGGGGGTTTGGCTTGGGAGTCGTCACGAGGCGCAGCGAGGCGTCTGCGGTGCCGGGGCGCTTTGGGTGGGAGGGGGCGTTCGGCTCTTCGTGGTTCGTCGACCCCAACGAGGGGATGGTCGGGGTGCTGATGGCCCAACGCCGACCGGACGAGCTGAGCATCCCGCCCGCCACTCGCGACTTCTGGACGTCGGCCTATCAACTCATCGACGACTGACGTCGGCCGAGAACGCGCGTTCGGTCGTCTCGTCGTGGTCGAGCAACAGGTCGTTCCGGGACCGACGCCATGGACCTTGGGAGCGCACGCGGCTCGGGCTGATTGTCGACGCCATTCCTTAGTCCGTGGCGCGCCGCGCCTAACGCTGTGATTCGGCGATCCCCGTGCGGCGCGTGGCGAAGCAACGAAGCGACGGGATTTGACCGGACTGTCGCGAGCCGCAGGCGAAGCGACGACGGGATTTGACCGCACTGTCGCGAGCCGGAGGCGACGCACAACGGGATTTGACCGGACTGTCGCGAGCCGCAGGCGAAGCGACGACGGAAAAAAGCCCGCCGGCACGACAAAGCCCCCGGCCGTCTAGGCCGGGGGCGAGTCGGCACGGCGGGATTTGAACCCGCGACCCCTGAACCCCATTCAAGGATAGGCGGCAGGTGCTTCCGGCACCTTGCCGCCTATCGCTGTGTGCGTGCCCGGTTAGGCCGGTTCGTCAACCGAACCCTGCCGGAAGATGCCGGCTGCAAACCATAGCAGAAACCATAGCAGCGGCTCGCGGCGTTTCGAGGCTGATCATCAGTCTCGCCAGCCACCACAGCTACGCCACAGTCTCGCCAGACGACTGGCATAACTGGTACATACCTACATATCAACTACTTACATCACTCATTAAATCAGTTGCGCCAGCACTGGGGGAATCTGGGGACGCGGCGCTACTGTGCCGCAGCCAAGCCCGCTGTTTAGCGGCGTCGAAAGCCGGTGATCGCGATGGGGCAGCAACCATCGCTCGCGACCATTGCTTAGTTGTCGCCCTCTGGGTTGCTACTGTCGCAAACTGGGTCTTGCTTGTCGCAAGCCGGGGCTTGCTCTCCAATGACGGGGTCGGCAAGCTGATCCCTCGGCAGAGGCTGTGACAGTGCTAAAGAGCAAGGTCCCTGTCGTCTGCTCGGCCGGTCGCACTCAGCGAAGGGGTATCTGCACGTGGCGCATCTTCTGCCGATACTCACTACTGCACTGACCTTAGATGAAGCCCCGACGGATGTCCATGACTGGGAGGGCAAGGAGACAAACGTATTGGTCCTCAACTACACAATGGCTTGTCCGCTTGCCTGCGACTTTTGTTGCTACGCCTGCCATCCTGGGCGCAAGGAGAAGATGCAGCTATCTCGGGCGCTCAGCCTTGTCGATCAGGCCGCCGACTTAGAGGTGTTCAGCTCCGTAGGCTTCACGGGTGGCGAGGTCATGCTCTTCTATGACGACATTCTTACGATCGGAGAGAGGCTCCGCGAACATACCTTGCCTTTCACGATTGCAACGGCCGGGCATTGGGCCACCTCGCGGAACGTCGCGCGCAGCATGCTGGAGCCGTTAGCCTCGCGCGGACTCATCCGCCTAAACGTAAGCTGCGATCCAAGCCACTCGAGGTTCGTTCCGAAGGATTCGGTTGTCCACGCATGCATCGCCGCGAGCGCATTACACATACCCACATACGTCGTCGGGACATTTTATTCACCATCAGAGTCCCTAGAATCATTCGTACCCGAGCTCTCCCAACTGGAAGGGGTTCATCTCGTTGACAAATATGTGGCAAAGGTCGGGCGCGCCTCGAAAAGAGAGATCTCTCAGGCTACCTACGGTTTCGATCTCGTTCTCGAGGATCTGTGTTGCTACCGCCGTGTCTACCACGACCTGGTCGTTTTCTACGACGGGAAGGCGTATCCCTGCTGCTCGACATTCAACCGCGCTAGTCCCGGGATCAATGTTGGAAACGCCTTCACTGAGGGCCTCCGCACAATCTGGGAGCGAGTCGAAGGATCACTAATGTTTCGTGTAATGAAGAGACAGGGGTTTGATGAACTCTACAGGATCGTGGAGCGAATGGACCCGGCTCTTTTCAAGCTGCTTCCTCCTGCGTCATCGACGTGCGGACCGTGCAGTCTCTGCAACCAAATATTCAAGTCGGCGCACATCGCTGCTCGCGTGCAGGAGGTTTTTGCGAGATACGAGCAAGAGAGAGTTGAAGGAGCCATCGATGTTATGGCTGAGATGCTCGGCGAGTCATCGCTCGCTGCGCTCCTTCAGACTATCGTCGCTGAATGAAGAGGGGTTTCAATTCCTAACGCGGAGGTACAGATGCCAGATCCCCATCCCTTGGATCACCTCAAGAACACGCTGGTTAACAGCCCGGCCAAGAGGGCATCCTTCCTCGCCGGCACCCTGGAGCTGTTGCGAAATCACGGCGTCAACGTCGACGATCCCAAGGTCGTCGAGAGGTTAGGGCTCAACCTCGATCTCGCTGACGGCCAGAAATTCGTCAAAGGAACGACAGCAAGCACACTTATCATTACAATCACCAGTTGAGGGCTGCGGACGCTTGGCTTAGGCAATGGCGACGCCGGCGCTGGGATTGGCGATAGCGGACTAGCGCCAATACGTGACGAAGGCCACGCACCTCCGAGACGAACGGCTCGCGAACGGTTCGCCTGGTGGATGACGCAGGGCCATGCGCGGATGCGGGGCGGCCGCCGCGAGCACTTGCAGGTGGTGGTGCCGCGCCGGGCCAACCCGTCCGCAGCGCGTAGAAGCGCGCCGCGAGGCGGGCCGCGAGGCGGGCCGCCTCGCGCCAACGCACAGGCAGCAGTGCACCGATGGATGCTGGTTACGGGCGGCCCCGTATCCCGCTAGGGCGCATGCCGCAGCGGATCGAAGTGTCAAGGATCACCCAAATTCACGCACTCGGGGGTTCAGTCTTGGATGCTTTGCCTCCTGGTCGCGGGGATGATGGGACCGTGTCCGCTTTCGGGGCGAGTACCGCATCGAGTTCCCGGAGGCGGTAACTGCGTCCGTCGATGTGGACGACGTGAACGTGGTGGAGCAGCCGGTCAAGAATTGCCGTGGTGAGGATCTCGTCGGCGGCAAAGACGTCGGGCCAGTCGCGCACGTGCTTGTTGGTGGTCACGATCATGCTGCCGCGCTCGTAGCGCGCCGACACGAGGCGAAAGAAGAGATTGGCTTCCATGCGGTCTAACGGTCGGAAGCCGACCTCATCGATGACGAGGAGCGCGCTGTTGAGATAGCGCTTCGCCTTGAGGCGGGCCGGCGGAATGGCGGCGTCGGCCTTGAGCACATGCAGGAGATCATCGAGGACGAAGTGCGCGACCGAGAAGCCATTCTTGATCGCCTTGACGCCTAACGCGCACGCCAGGTGCGATTTGCCGACGCCGGGCGGCCCCAAGAAGAGCACATTCTGGCGCTCGCGCACGAAGCTGCAGGTGGCTTGGCGTCCAGCTTTCTGATGCCTGACATCAAGCGAACAATCATTCAGGTTCGACTCTCCGCCGCCGATAAGAGAGTCGAGACGGCCGCAGCTCGTGATCGTCGCACCGTGTCCGCGTGGGTGCGCGCAGTGGTGCTCGATGCGTTACACGCTGGCGAAACAATCACCCGCCTTCGCGCTAGGAGCGCTCGGAAGGCCCTGGACTAAACTAAGGCGGTCCAGCCGGGCCGTCTCGGCTTTGAGAGTTGCCACCCACAGTCTGAACGATTCTGGCGTTTCAGAGCGGCGCCGCACCCTCAGCGGCGACAGGCGTAGTGCTCAATGATCTCGCCGACAGAAGCGGGTAGGTCCGGCTCCCACGCTGCGTCTGGAGTGTTGACGTCCCTTAGCACATGATCGCCCCGGCCGTACAGCGCGGTATTGAGACCTCGTATCTGGTGGCCGGGACAATCGATTTCCTCGCGCTCTAACTCCCTAACAAATTCTTCCCCATCCTTCGTGTGCCTAGGTTGATCGAAGGCAAATGAGATCCAGACCGTAACAGTGCTTCCCGCACGCGTGATCGTTTCACGATCGAGCGACGCCGTGTAGCCGCCGATTGAGTCGTTGCTCGTGCCAACTACAATCCAACGCTGATTGGTCGTCGCTGGCGGCGGCCTGGACGTCGACGACGAACAAACAATGGCGACAAGCGTGTCGCCCATCGGCCCAACGGTAACAGGAGTCCAGCTCGCCGGAACGCCGTCGAGTTGTATCACGGAATCTGTGCGGTCTACAAACGCACGAACGTCGAAAGAAAAGGATGCACTCGCGCAGTCGACCCTGTAACGGACCACTTCCCGAACGTACGCTTGGCCGTTATCAAGCCGCCTCGGGATCGAATATGTCCTTCTCACCACGAAGACAATTTTGTCGCCCTGAAGCGTGAACGAGCTTAAGTCGAGGTCGAATACGGATCTCGACCTTCCGATCCCCGCGCTGCCGTATCGTTTCCAGCGGGTGGTATCGCCAACCGCAAGGCGCTGGGCGCTTGCGCTCGCACCCGAGATGACTGTCGCTAGCATGACGAGGACAAGGGTCGTGCGCATTGGCGTATAATGTTGGCGACTTCTGCCGGCCGCCACCTCCTTCAGTCGTTAGTCGCTCCGTTCGCCGCAGATGGAATCCGCCGCCGGGCCCGTGCCGGGTCCGGCACAAGCGGCGTCCGCGCCTCAGTTCTGCCGCGCCTTGATGACCTGCTCGGCCCGCTCTCGCGCGAAGCTCTCCCGGGCATCTTCGCGTTCGCGAGCGTCGCGTTCGATCCGTCGCGTTGCGGCGCAGTCACCATTGTCGCGGCCCACCAAATAGCCGACGAACCCGCACGTCTCGGCGGCCCACACGACGAGCCACCACGATACCGCGGGCAAGCGCTCGCCGGCAGATAGTCCGGTGAGTAGCCACGCGATTGCCGCCAGAACGAGCGCGCTCTACCTGGACCACCAGCGACCGCGGTGCGCGACGGGTGGGCTCCCGCTGTCGTACGCGGTGTCGAATGTGGCGTGGAGTGGTGAAATGGCCACGCCAATCACGCACCAGATAAAGGCGACGACGACTGCTATGCCTAACCAATCTGTCCCGGTCATGGCAGCGCCCCTACTTCCGTGATCGCTTCGCGGACGATGTCGCTCGGACGATGAGGTAGCCAGGATCGACCTCGAGCGCAGCCGCCAAACGGTCCAGCACGTCGAACGCGATCGCGGTCGTGCGTCCCAACTCGATGTGGTTGAGCGTCGCAGGTCGCACCTTGGCGCGACGCGCGAGCTCGGCCTGCGTCCAGCCGCGCGCCTCACGAAGTTCCTGAACCCGCAGTCGTGGGATTCCCATATGGACAATCTTACCTTCTAGCGCTACGTGCCGCAAGCAAACGCGCTATGAGCGCCCTTGACGGTCATTACGCCATAGCGTAATATAGCAATCGCGGGCCAGTCGCGATCTCCCCTCAAGAGCTCACGCGAACTAACCCGCCCCACGATCCCGAAGAACCGCACTCACTAATCTGCGTGCGCCGAATCCCTCGGGACAAGCTACGGAGGTTTGCCATGCCGAGTCCTGCACAAGCAACGCAACGCGGCGCCGCTTCCTGCCTCTACAGAGAGTGGTCTTGGCCGGACTACCCGTTTCCGTGTCACACCGTCGAGGTCGCGCGCGGCGGTACTCGTTGCGAGGCTGAATGGATGCCAGCGCCGGGCGAGTCGCGCTCGGTGCTCTGCGTCGGGCTACGTAGGCCGGACGGCGAGACCATCGATGTTTCGGGCGTCCCAGGCAACGGTCCGGTGTCGCTCTCCGAAATACGACTCATCGCCAAAGCGTTGCTAACGCTCGTCGACCAGATCGAGTCGAAGCATCCGGCACTCGATCGCAAGGCCATCGCCATCAAGGAGGCGGTCGCAGAAGTGTGCAGGCGGGCGGGTCGAGCTCGTGCCGGGTCGGTTAGGCGATCTCACTTCGAATCGAAAGCAGGGACGAGCGCTGGTTGCCCGTCCCCTGCTTTCACCGCGAAGGACACATACAGTCAAGTCTCGCGCGGCGGTTACGGAAGGAACCCCTTTCGCTTCAAGATGTCGAGGTAACCAGCCGCCTTGAGCGGACAGTTGATCGCGTCGGCGAACTGTCCTTCATTCAAGCGCATCTGCTGTCGAATCTTATCAGGAATCGTGCCCTCAATCTTTCCTGACCCGTGAGATCGGCGCGTCCTCACCACCAATACGTTGTCGAAATACAGCTTCGCCGACACGTGGTGACCTGAACGATCAATCACGAATTCCAGTTTTTCCCACATTGCGTCTACGGCAGCCGCCCTCACGCTCATGTCGCGCGTCGGATGAGCGAGGTCATGCGAGCGAAAACACGAGATGGCACTGGCCCTAGCCGATCGGCCTCTCGCTCCAGCGATTCGTAGTCGTCGACGATCACCTTTCGTAGCTCGTCGAGCGCTTCGTATTCGGTTTCACCCGAGGCGTAGTTCTCAAAGTCATGCGAATAGGCGACCACGGTGCCCTCGGCCTCCTCAAAGCCAATCGGCAACGGCATTCGAAGCTCAAAGCGGGAATCATCTAGGGTTGCGATCGCCCCCGACCAGCGTCGTACGGTCGATATGCGCGACAGTAGATCGGCGATCTGCTGTCGGAGCTCGGTCAGCTCCCGTAGAACAAACGTCGAGGTATCTGTGAAGGTGGGCAATGCAAAGTCGCCACCACTCTGCGGTCCCCTGGCGGCAAAAGTTGGAACTGACGTTAGGCCGAGGCGAGGGTTGGTCAGCGCCTGCGTCGGGGAACGGGTCATGGGGATCCTGTTTGTTCGGGAACCTGTACTCCGCCCTGTCGGGCAATCGTTTCCAGGTTGGAGCGGTCATCGCGAATGCGTCTGAGAATGGAAACCAGGAGCGCGATCGGGAGTTGAACGGCAAGCACGGGCAGTACTTCGAGTTTTCGGCCTTCGGTGCGAGCGAAGTGCGCCGAACGCGGGCTGACAAAGTACGCATCGAGCTGCGCGCTCAGGCCGGATCTAGAGATTCCGAAGAGGGTGCACTGTGCTGCAGCTGACGACACGATCGCAGACGGCGGTGGGCCAGATTGGAGGCTGGGAAAGACAAGGCCGCTTGCCCTGAGCGATGCCTCGGCGTCTTCAAGAAAGGCGCTGGTCGTTGGCCAGATGCGCTGGACGAGATCATCTGCCATTAGTACAAGGCGGGCGATCACCAGCGGTGAGCTCAGCGCGGCACGATCATCGAGAAACATTAACTCCCACCACTGGCGGCCGTCGATCAATGCGCACTTGTCCGCGAACCCAATGACCTTCGGTTGGCGCAGTTTCGCCAGATCGATCCCAACCTGCCCCGTCGCTTCGTTCCGCCGTTTTCTAGCGTGAGATTTTGGCACAGAAAGGTTTCGATGCGGGGGATCGATTCACAGATTTACCCTGGCGTCCATGCATGTGATAGTGAACCGGCGGTGCCACGCACGCAACTAGCTCAAGTTCACGCCCCTCGTTCGAGGTGTTGCAAGACCCTGTCATACGCTCGACCACGAACTGCACCTTCTCGGCCGGCCAGCCCTCCTCGATACCTAGAATCTGCCAGAGCTCTGCCATCATGCGCTCGGCCTCGGCCTTGATCTCGGCCGGCGCGACGACCTCGCTCTGCGTACCCAGCCCGTACTTGGCCGCCTTGTCGAACGATTCGAGCCGATGGTCCGTGCTCGCGGCGATCGCCCTCAACTCGTCCGACGTCGGACCGTCGTTGTACGGTCCGCACTTCGCACACTTCCCACGCGCGCATGCTGCTTGAGCGCGCGGAAAGGTTGGCTGGTCTTGATCCGATCGATGGCGGTGACTTCCATCCTTATCGCCGTGCGTGGGCGACGGCGCGCAAGCAATTGCCCGCACAGGATGTGGCGATGGCCGGCGGGTGGCGCGATCTGCGTTCGCTCGAGAAGTGCTACCAGCAGGTCGACGCGCAGACGTTACTCGACGTGGGTGGCAGAGCCGCGGAAGGTACGCGAGGCCGGTCAAGGGTGCTAACCGACCCGAAACCGCAGCAGCACGATGGCGAGATGCACCAAGCCCCACACCGCAACGCGATGCAGGGCTTGATTGTAAGAATCGGGACGGCGGGATTTGCCCCCCCACTTGTCGCGAGCCGCAGGCGAAGCGACGACGGAAAAAAGCCCGCCGGCACGACAAAGCCCCCGGCCGTTTAGGCCCGGAGGCAAGGGGATTTGACCGGACTGTCGCGAGCCGCAGGCGAAGCGACGACGGAAAAAAGCCCGCCGCCACGACAGAGCCCCCGGCCGTTTAGGCCCGGAGGCAAGGGGATTTGACCGGACTGTCGCGAGCCGCAGGCGAAGCGACGACGGAAAAAAGCCCGCCGGCACGACAAAGCCCCCGGCCATTGGCCGGGGGCGAGTCGGGACGGCGGGATTTGAACCCGCGACCCCCTGAACCCCATTCAGGTGCGCTACCGGGCTGCGCCACGTCCCGTCTGATCACCCGTTCTCGACTCGCGGGCAATCGACTTCGACAATCTACCGGACCAGCCACTCGCTCACAATCCACGCACACAGCACCCTCCGCACCGCCGAAGTTCGCGCCACAGCGCGATTTCCTCGCTTCCCCGCCCCCGCGCGCCGCGATAAACTTCCCCCGTCCGCGCAGGCGCCGGATCGCTTGGGCCGCCGCCGGACACCAGGTCCCTCGACATCGGTGGTGCCCGCATGAAAATCGGAGTCCCGCGAGAAACCGTCCCCGGCGAAAAACGCGTCGCCGTCACGCCTGAGGTCGCTTCTAAGCTCGTCAAATCAGGCTTTACGGTCGCCGTCGAAACGGGCGCGGGCGAGGCGGCGGGATTCTCCGATACCGACTACCAAGCAGCCCGCGCCACCATCGTACCCACCGCGGCCGCGGCACTCGGCGACGCCGACGCGGTGCTCAAGGTCCGCCGGCCGATCCTCAATCCGGCAACGGGCAAACACGAAGTCGAGCTCCTCAAGCCTAACGCACTCCTCATCGGTCTCCTGGATCCCCGCGGGGATCAAGACGGCCTCCGCACGATCGCCCAACGCGGCGTCACCGCGGCGTCCATGGAGCTGGTCCCACGCATCACCCGCGCCCAGATGATGGACGCGCTCTCCTCCCAGAGCACGGTCGCAGGCTACAAAGCGGCGCTCCTCGCGGCGAACGCGATCCAACGGTTCTTCCCCATGCTCATGACGGCAGCGGGCACCATCCGCCCGGCCCGTGTCCTCGTCATCGGCGCGGGTGTCGCGGGTCTCCAGGCGATCGCCACGGCCCGCCGGTTAGGCGCGGTGGTCGAAGCCTTCGACACGCGCCCGGTGGTCAAAGAGCAGGTCCAATCGTTAGGCGCGCAGTTCGTCGAGCTGGAGGTGAACGAGCACGACGCCCAGGACGCGGGCGGCTACGCCAAAGAGCTCGCGGCCGAGCACATCGCGCGCGAGAAGCAGCTCATCCACGACCACGCGTCCAAAGCGGACGCGGTCATCACCACCGCGTTAGTCCCGGGCCGCCGCGCGCCAGTCCTCATCTCCGCCGACACGGTCCGCGCCATGCGCCCCGGCTCGGCCATCGTCGACCTCGCGGCCGAGCAGGGCGGCAACTGTGAGCTCACCCAGCCGGGCAAGACGGTGGTCGAACACGGCGTCACCATCCTCGCTCCGTTAGACCTGGCGAGCCAGTTGGCCTACGACGCCAGTGCCATGTACGCCCGCAACGTCGCCGCACTCCTCATGCACTTCGCGCCGAAAGGAACCATCACCCTGGACTTCAACGACGAAATCACCAAGGCGGTGGTGATCGCCGCCCAGGGCGAGATGCGCCTGGCGCCGCCGCCGGGCGCGGCGGCACCGCCGGCCCAACCTACGCCTAACCGGACCGCGGGAGTCAACGCATGAGCCGCGAGCTCGTTCTCTCCATCTATGTGGTCATCCTGGCGATCTTCACCGGGTACGAAGTCATTTCCCGCGTGCCCTCGATCCTCCACACGCCGCTCATGTCGGCCACCAACGCGATCCACGGCATCGTGTTGTTGGGCGCGATGCTCGTGTTGGGCGCGGCCGACACACCAGTGCTTCACGTCCTCGGCTTCATCGCCGTGGTGCTGGGCGCGGCCAACGTCTTCGGCGGATTCGTCGTCACCGACCGCATGCTCGAAATGTTCAAGAAGAAACCGGAGGCCCAGAAGTGATCCTCGATACGCGAGCGAGCATCATCGCCGTCGCCTATATCCTCGCCGTCATCCTCCTCATCTTCGGTCTCCGCAAACTCAGCTCACCCGCCACCGCCCGCGCAGGCAACATGCTGGCGGCCGCCGGCGTGTTCCTCGCCCTCGCGGTCACCTTGCTCGACCGCAGCATCGTGTCGTACTGGGAGCTGGCGTTAGGCATCGTCATCGGCGGAGCCATCGGCGTGGTCGCCGCGCGCAAAGTGCAGATGACGGCCATGCCGCAGATGGTCGGCTTGCTCAACGGGCTGGGCGGCGGCACGGCGGCACTGGTCTCGCTGTCCGAGTATCTCCGCCTCTCGATGGCGGCGCCCGTGCGCGGCGGCGAAGCGGTGAGCGTCGTGTTGGGCACGGCGATCGGGTCGGTGTCGTTCACCGGCAGCATCGTCGCGTTCGCCAAGCTGCAGGAGCTGCTGTCGAGCAAGCCGTTCCAGTTCCCCCTACAACGCGCCTTCAACGCCCTGCTCCTCCTCGTCATCCTCGCACTCGGCGCCACGATGGTGGTCGGCGGCGATACGGCGACCACGCCGTGGATCGTGTTCGCGGTGGCGCTCGCGTTGGGCGCGCTGCTCGTGCTGCCCATTGGCGGCGGCGACATGCCGGTCGTCATCGCGACCTTGAACGCGCTCACGGGCATCGCCGCGGCGTTCACGGGCCTGGTGCTGCACAACCAGATCCTGGTGGTGGCCGGCATCCTGGTGGGCGCGTCGGGCACGCTCCTCACGCTGCTCATGGGCAAGGCGATGAACCGTTCGTTAGGCAACGTGTTCTTCGGCGGCTTCGGCGCCACGGCGACGGCCCCCGGCGGACCGGCCGCGGGAGCGGTCGCCAAGACAGTCCGCCAGACGAGCGCCGAGGATACGGCGATCGCGCTCGCGTACGCGCGGAAGGTGGTGATCGTGCCCGGCTACGGTCTCGCGGTAGCCGAAGGACAGCATGCGGTGCGGGAGCTGGCGCAGGAGCTCGAACGGCGAGGCGTCGATGTGAAGTTCGCGATCCATCCGGTGGCCGGACGCATGCCGGGCCACATGAACGTGCTCTTGGCCGAGGCGAACATCCCGTACGACGAGCTGGTGGAGATGGACCAGATCAACGGCGACTTCGACAGCACCGATGTGGTGCTCGTGGTGGGCGCGAACGACGTCGTGAATCCCGCCGCGCGCGACGACCCCGCGAGCCCGATCTATGGGATGCCCATTCTCGACGTCGACAAGGCGCGCAACGTGATCGTGCTCAAGCGCAGCATGGGCACCGGCTTCGCCGGGATCGACAACGCACTCTTCTACCGCGACCGCACGCGCATGCTGTTCGGCGACGCGAAGAAGTCGCTCACGTCGTTGGTCGAGGCGCTCAAGACCGTCTAACGGCGCCGGTCACGGAACCTGCTCGTTGAACTCGTAGCGGATCGCCGCGATCGTCTGACCGGGGAGCGTGAAGTCGACGGAAGCGGCGCCGTTGTCGGTCAGCGTTCCGGTGGCCAACACGCCGACTTTCTCGAACCGACACGAGAGCGCCGGCGGAATGAAAATGCCCGGCGGGAGCGCCGAGGTAAACGACGCGCAGGCGCCGTGCAGATCGGATGGCGTCGCCGCTCCGGCCACCGTCGCCGAGAACACGCTATCGGGTGTGGTGAGCTGCGCGAACACGCTGTCGCGCGCGTATTGGAGCGAGACGATCGTGTCCGCATCCGCGCCGCGCCACGCGGACACGATGAGATCCGAGTCAACGGGTGTGCCGGCATCGTCGACGATCTCGTAGCGCGCGACGACCGAATACGTGGCCACGCCGGTGCCCAGCTCGATATTGACGTGGCCCACGGCCGCACCCTCGGCGAGCTCGATGACGATGTCCGAGAGTTGGGCGGCATGCTCCGGCGATGCGGTCTGGCTGAGCGAGTCGAAGTGCGCGATGAGCCGCGCATTG
>Ga0209168_10002558_pt1 | contig 13071 bp, 13 predicted proteins | sample Coa_R1_FD_187156 | JGI IMG/M metagenome (GOLD analysis project Ga0209168, IMG submission 187156) | Surface soil microbial communities from Centralia Pennsylvania, which are recovering from an underground coalmine fire - Coalmine... | ecosystem: Environmental > Terrestrial > Soil > Unclassified ... | reverse complement strand
CACATACCCGCGTTGCTCGTGGTCCTTGCGCCACCGGCGCGGACGCGCTAACCGACGGACGCGCGCTGCGAACTGATTGCGGTTCCGGAGGCATGGTCATGCTCGCACCTGATTTTTCCGTAGCCTGCTAGTGCAAGTCTCCAGGAACACGAAAGAGGAGAAGAGAGAATGCCCAAGATCAAAGTGAATGGCATGACGGTGAATTATGATCAGCAAGGAACTGGAGAACCTCTGATTCTCCTTCCCTATCTGGCAGCCGACCATGCTTGCTACGCATTTCAGGTTGCAGACTATTCAAAACACTTTACGTGCATTTCCCTTGATCCACGGGGAGCGGGCGAAACTGATAAGCCCGAGGGGATCTACTCCACCGAGCTGTTTGCAGACGATGTTGCCGCGTTCATGCCGGCATCGGGGATCGAAAGGGCTCATGTCGCCGGTCTTTCACTGGGCGCAGCAACAGGCATGTGGCTTGCGGCCAAATGTCCCCGTCGGGTCAAGTCATTGTCTCTCCACAGTGGCTGGACGAGAACCGATCCGTTCCTGAAAACCGTTGTGGAAGGCTGGCGATTGATGGCCAGAGCTTTGGAGAATGTGGCGGACATGGTTATTCTCGGTGTTTTCCCGTGGTGCTTGACTCCTGAGCTCCATGCAGCGAAGCCCGAGTACGTCCAGTCGCTGGCTGATTTTGTCAGAGGAAGGCCTGCACAACCCGTGGACGCGTTCATGAGGCAATCGGATGCGGTGATAGCGCACGACGTTGAATCTCAACTCGGTAAGATCAAAGCCCCAACTCAGATTACGTTTGGGCGATATGATATGGTTACTTCGACGCGTTTCGCCGACCGAATGAAAGGTAGCATTCGGGGTGCCGAATTAGTAGTCTTCGAAGGTTGCGCTCACGCACCCATTTACGAGAAGGTGGACGAGTTCAACACAAAGACTTTGGAGTTTTTGCAGCGCCACTCTGCGTAGTCGGCGGCTACTTGAAGAGGGAGGTATCGGTGGCATGCCGATTGGAGTCTATCCCTCGAACGATGTTTTCCCGCGCGGCCCGATCAACAGATGCAAAACGACCTATCGCAGCGCGCAGGGGCGCGACAAAGGACGCGGTCCAACCGCAGCCACCGCCGTTCAAGCCGCGCTTGCGGGTGCCCGCGCTGAAATTGCCAAAGCCGTTACTAAAGTGCAGACGCTGCCCTGCCCGAATTTCGGGGGTTGCGACAATCCTTGCGTTCGCGGCCGTGTCGTCCGCGTAGGGAAAGGGATCGACCGAAAGTCCCCAGTGAAAAAGGCTGGCGTGTGGGAGTGTGAGGCCTGGGGATTTGAGAGTTTCGAGATTCATTGCCGGTGCCCGAAGTAGGATTGGAGTGTGATAATCTCACGGGATGAGCTCAAGACACGGTCAGGCGGTCACCAAAGAGAAAGTGGTTGACTTGCCCCCACACTCGGTGCATCTTGTCTGGGCCACCACAGTATGCGGGTTCGCGCGCGATTGCGATCACGCCGGCGCGCTCGACTAGCTCGTCGAAGAAACGACGCCCGGTCCATCCGCGGGTAGGGCTATAGTCAGACTGCTTGAAGAAACGTCCCTCAAAGACTTCGTCCGGCCACGGAAGGGTAAACTCGTCCCAACTCATGACAAACGCGTCCAGGTCGATGCTGAGCAGAATGCGGTCGCGTCGCGTCCCGAAGCCGCCTGGCCGCCAATCGAGCGTGTCCCACAACCCGACGAGCTCCTCATGTCGCGCGTGGTCGCTGAGCTCTCCTTGGTAGGCTAGGGACGGTCCGGGGAACCCGAGCATGTGGACGTGATGCAGGGTCCCACCCGGGCTCACGAACGTCTCAGCCTCGCGGACGTGATTCTGCACGCCAAAGATTACCGCATCGTCCAAGAGCCCGAGGCTCATCCCGGCGGTGATCCAGTCATCATCGAGTTTGGAAAGGTCCTCCACGCACAGGTCCAGGATGTCTTGTCCCGTCGGCGATGATGCCAGCAGCTCGTCGATCCGATCCAGCGCCTCCTTCGTACGTGGTGGTACCGCATCGTGGTGCTGATCGAACATGACGAGCGTGCACGGTTCCGGGAGATGGCCACACCGCTGCGCTTCAAACAAGATCGAGAGCAGGAAGCGATGATCGTCATGCGCATAAACGGGACGACCGTCCAGCGTGCCTTCTCGCAGGTTATCGCGCTTTTGCAGCGCTGACAGTATCATGTTGGGCGGCAGGAGATCATAGCGTAGTCGCGATCGCAACGCGAGCCCGTCGCGCTCAGAAAGCCCGAGGTCGAGCGTCGTCGGCGCTGCGGCTACACCGCATGGAGCCGCGCAATCCGACCGGACTCGGCAGCGCATGCGCTGGTTCAACGCGGGTCGTGTCAAGGGGCCGGTGAAGTCGCCCGCGCCTGGCCGCAGTCGCGTCGTATGATCTAATTATCCCTTGGCGCGAAGACGACCTTTGAGATCCCCTGGGCGAAACGGGCCCGGCTCCGCGGTCAGCCTGCGTGCCGTGTCGACCTGGCCCCCAGGTGTTCCACAGCAGGGCGCCCTGGACCCGGCCGTTCCCGAGGTCGTACACAACGCCTCCCGGAACGGATCCTTCCAGTCGGACGCGATCTCGAGCCGCGGATCCAGACTACCCACGGCCTCGTCCCCCAGCTCGAACAGATCGGAGTAGAAGAACGGGAGGTGTCGGTACGGCGCTTGTGCCCCGGCCATCGCTCGCCCGGCCGCCTTGCCCATCGCATCGGCATTCTCTTCGTGTTCGACGCGTACCCGCTCTCCCAATAGATGGAGGCGCTGTCGGTGTCCCGCTGAATCGCGTCCACTGCATGCGCCGCGGAGAGCCGTCTCCGAGTACCAGTTCCGCGCGTCATGATGGTGTGAGGCACCGATCGCGACCGCGGTGTCCGTTCTCCCCACGGGCCAAAAACGCCTGCCCCATACTCAGCAGAGCGTGGTCGCTGGCAGTCCGACCTAGATGGCCCGAAGTGCGCAGGTGTCCGTTCGTCACGGTGAGGGGACACCGGGCCGGAAGGCGGCTGCTCGCAGGGCCATTCCCGGAACGCCCCAAATTCTGGACCGCCCCTCGCGCGGAAACCATACACGACCTCCTACTGGCGCCTGTATCCGGGTCACTGCGGAGGAATTCAAAACGGCGGTGCCGGCTCGCGTGCCGTTGGAGAACCAGATCACACAGGTGGACGATGTAGTGGGCGGGCTCAACCGTGCGCGCCTTCGACGAGCCTGATGCCCTGCAGCGTCCATGTGGCCGCTGCACCCCGAGTTGTCACGCCAAACTTGTTGTACACATGCTCGAGGTGTTTCGCGACCGTGCGCTGATCCATGCCCAATCGAGTGGCGATTGTCTTGTTTGTGTAATTCTGGAGGACCAGGGCCATCACCTCGGCCTCCCGCCGCGTCAACCCCAATCGCTCAAGCGATGTGGGCGGAATCGTGCGGCCCCGGAGCTCCACGACGAGGTGGATCTGCTCGCCATCCACGACACGTCGCACGACCAGCCCGCGGCCCTGGTGTCCGCGTATCAATGGAAGGCGCGCCTGCGGGACCTCGTCGACGCGCCCTTGCGGCGCCTCGTGGTGGGTGAACCATGCATCCAAGTCCTCGGGGAGGCGACGTCCGGGCTGGACGATGTCCCCATAGTACTGCGCGAGCACAGTTTGCGCCTCTGGCGTCATCGAGAGCACGCGGCCGTCACGCGTGACGCTGATCAGTCCATACGCGGGGCCCGATGCCTCGGCGCCGCGTGCAGCATCATGACGCAGTTGGGTCATCAGAGACGCGGTCTGATAGGCTTGGATGACATGCGGGCGCAGGAGATTCAGCATTCGCCGTTCGCGTTCTGAGAAGTCCCGCAGCGTGCGATTGACGGCAAGACCGGTCACCCGTCCCGCCGGGGCGGGCAGCGTCGCGGCGAGTTGGTACTCCGTGCCTACCCACCGGTAGAACTCGGAGTAGAGTCCAAGACGATGAAACTGGCGGCGGGTGAGAAAGTCCGAGATCTTGAGCGCGTGGCCGTCCCCCGTCTGTTCGTAATGTGCAATAACCGGATGGTCCGTGGCGTGCTGTGTGAACTTGGTGCGGTCCATCGGAATGTCGGGGGCGATAGTACCCGTCACTTGGTGCGTGCGGAGGTCCACGTCCGTGAGACTGATGCTGTCTGCCGGAAACGCGCTGTGGAGCGCCCAGAGCAGACGCTCTCGAAACTCTCCGGCGTCGTGTATGCTGTACAAAACGTGCAGGAAATCCAGGACTCGCCTAAGATCGCTGGCTCGCAATCCCTCCATTTCCGCCCTCGCGCGCCCATCGACCGCTATCCACATGACCTGCGTATGATGCGTATTGACGAACGTGAGGTGCGGCGATAGAAAATAAGTGCGGCGCCGTCGCCTATTTCGCCATTTCCGATAACCCTCCTGGTAGGAGTGCGATACGACTCGGCATCGCGGTTGAACATGTGCGGCACGGGAGGGAACGTGGGCGACACTCCACATGAACATGCCGATGCGGCGTCCGCGTTTCTCGCGCGTCTCGCCAACCAGTTCTCGGATTTCCTCACCTTGTCGGCGGTCGCGACCAGCTTGTTACGGTTCCTGAGGGACGATCTCGGGTTCGAGTCGTGCGCCGTTGCGATGCTGGAGCAGGGGAGCGTCGACGTTCTGAAAGTCGTGGGCGCGTCCGGATCGCACGCGGACCTACAAGGAACCATCGAGCGCAAGGGCCGCGGGATCGTCTGGGACGTGCTCCAGTCACAAGCGAACGCGGTGGTCCCGGACCTGACCGCAGATCCACGGGGTTGCGCACGCACCCCACAGGAACGCTCCGGGGTGTTTGTGCCCCTGGTCGTGGGCGGACGCCCGATCGGCATCCTTGGTGCCTACCGCGCGTCCGTTGGCGCATTCACGCCTGACGAAGTGGCGACCCTCGACCTCGTCGCGCGACCCATCGCAGGCACGCTGAACGCGGCACAGGTGCATCAGCGTCTTCGGGACGCGTCCGCGCACGACCCTGTCACCGGCCTCGCCACGCAGGCAAACTTCGTCAGCCGCGTCGAGGGAGAGATCCGTCGTGCCGTCGGTACCCCCCATCTCCTAACCGTGGCCGTATTGCGCCCCATTGGAGTACCTCGGACCGTGGTGCAGCTGGCAGCCAATGCGGGCGAACGCGGGCTCGTGGCCGTCGCGCACAAGTTGCGGCGCGGGTGTCGCCGACATGACGTGGCCGCCCGGATGAGCGGTGACGAGTTCGCCCTGTTGTTGCCAGAGACCACGGCTGCCGAGGCAGAAGCATTCCTGCAGCAATTCGACCAGATCGAGGTGTTCCCGGACGACGATGTGTTCCGCAGTGTCGAGCGTACACCGATCGTTCCAGGCGCACCGCATCCCAGGGTCGCGCTCTCCCTCGCGTGGGGAGCGGCCACGTGGCCGGTGGACGGGCAGACCCCTCAGGATCTCATGGACGTTGCGACCTGTCGATTGCGGCACAAGACGCTGCGATAGGCGGCTCCGCACGATGCCCGTCGCGTGACCGATCGCCGTGGTCCGTGTGACATCGACCCCGGATTAGCTGAACGCAACGAGGAGCGCCGTCTCTTCCCATGACGCGCCCATGATGCGGCCGTCCGAACGCTCCGTCCGCAGCCGGATGTCCGCTGACTGGTAGGAGAGTCGGTCGCGACACACCCCACCGGGGAGTGCTCGGCCTGCACCAGCGGCTCGCGTTCACTCTCGCGCTCCTTAAGAAAGCCTATCGAGTCCTCGGTTTGTTCCGATGGTCGATTTGCCACGGGATCTCTTGGTGGCTGAAAGCCTGCCGAGTCGGGTATAGGGCAAATCGGGTGCAATTTGGTCGCACTTGACAGGGAGGCCTCCGTGGTCAGCCTGCGACTACACACGTTGCTCTTGCGGAACAATGGTGCCTCATGAAGACACCGTTGCAGCGCTTTAGCATTGCGCTTCGGAAATGGCCCGTGCGACCGCGTCGCGACGGAGACGGCTCCCTGGCTCAGAGCGAGGCCGCGGAGCGTACCCGCCTGATGGCGCAGCTGGTTACCGCCGCGGATCGCCTGACTCTGGCAAAAACGCGCGAACAGACAATTGTCGCCATCGGAGAGACGACGCTCGCGCTCTTCGGCGCCGACCGCGCCACTCTCTGGCTGCTGGAAGACTCATGGAGGCGGGCATGGTCTTATGGGTTGTCTACCCGATACCTCGCCGGAGTGTTGGGTCGGCAGCAGGACTTGTTACGAGAAACCGGCCTTTCTTCGGGCCCGCGCGCGCAGACGGCCACACTCGACGTCGACCACGCCGTCGAGACGGTTGCCCCCCTCGCTTTGTTCGAGGACATCATGACCCTCGCGCCTACATCGGCGAGTCGTCAATTGGGAGAGCCGGAAGGCATTCGCGCACAGGCGGTGTGGCCGCTGGTGTATGGGGGTCGTCTGCTGGGTGTCATTGGCTATCACTACAACGTACCTCACGCATGGTCGGTGATAGAGCGGGAAATCGTCCCGATCTTCTGTCGGCATGCTGCGGCTGCGCTGGAGACCGCACGGTTCCATGATGACGGAGTGCGCCGGCTCCGGCAACTCGAGGCGCTTCGGGAGGGTGACGTCGCCCTAAGCGCCAGCCTCGATCTCGAGGTGACCCTGTCGGTGCTGCTAGACAAGATCAGCGCCCACCTGGGGGCCGATGCGGCCGACGTCCTGCTGTTCAACGCGGCGACGCGGACGTTCAACTATGCCACGGGGCGCGGTTTCCGCACGGTCGCGTTGCGCGAGACCCGGCTCCGGGCGGGAGAGGGGTATGCCGGACAAGCCGCCTACGAGCAGCGCCAGATCTCGGTTGCGGATCTCCGAGTCGCGCCCGGCGGCTTCACCCAGGCGCGGTTGATCGCCGAGGAAGACTTTGTCGCGTATCACGCGATCCCGCTTGTGGCGAAAGGGGTCGTCAAGGGCGTCATTGAGCTATTCTACCGGCGTCCCGCGGACCCCGACCCCCAGGCGCACGAATTCCTCGAAGCGCTGGCCCGCCAAGCGGCAATCGCCATCGACGCATCCGAGCTGCTCGCCAGCCTCCAACGGGTAAACACGGATCTCGCGATCGCATACGACCGGACGATCGAAGGGTGGTCGCGAGCGCTGGATCTTCGGGACCGCGAGACCGAAGGGCACAGCCGACGGGTGGCAGCCCTCACCGAGCGGTTGGCTCGCGCGCTCGGGGTCGTCGATGCCGAATTTGTGCACCTGCGGCGCGGGGCGTTGCTGCACGACATCGGAAAAATGGCCATTCCCGACGGTATCTTACTCAAGCCCGGGGCCCTCACGGAGGCCGAGTGGGAGGTGATGCGGCGTCACCCGGAGTATGCGCACAACCTGCTCGCGCCGATTGAGTATCTGCGGCCGGCCCTGGACATCCCGTACGGTCACCACGAGAAATGGGATGGGACGGGGTATCCGCGGGGTCTCCGTGGGGAGGCGATTCCCCTGGCGGCGCGGATCTTTGCCGTTGTGGACGTGTGGGACGCGCTGACCTCGGACCGTCCCTATGGGACGGCCTGGTCGGAGGCTGACGCGCTCACGTATATCCGCGAGCAGGCGGGCCAGCACTTCGATCCCAATGTCGTGGAGGCGTTCCTGTCGTTGGACCTTGTGGGGATGGCCGGGAGCAAATACCGCTATCGCAGCCTGCCACTGAGTTCCACTCCCATGGAAGGAGCGTAGGTCGTACTGGCCCGCGCCCGAGCTCGCCGAGAGGCAACACAAGCAGGCTAAGGACCATTCCGACCAACGTTGCGTCCCGGCGGGTCATGGAGAAGTGCGGGCTCACGTATCAGGGTACGTGGAAGATGACGGGAAGACTGACACAACAGACGCGTGATGTGATCTGGTATGTTTTGGATCGTGGCGCCGGGCGTTGGACTTGGCTCTTCCATTTCGTACGCGCCGCGCTGTCTTTATGTTTGTCGCCGAGGCGGTGCGCGGGTAGCGCGTTCAAGCTGCCGCGAGGTCATGCCGCGAGCGTCTTTCGAGGATGCCAGCGCATGGAGAAGCTGGTGTCCCGAAGGGTCAACTTGCAGCTAGAAATGGCGCCCACGTGAAACACCTGGTCAAAACAACACGACGGCGTCATTGTTGGACCGTCCTTCTCCGGAACCTCAACACACGCCGGCGACGATACTAGGACTATCAGGCCCCGTCGAAGCACGAGATGTTTCTGCGTTGGTCGGATGTTCGACCCGCGGAGCCGGGGGCCGGTCGCGCGTGCCCGACCAGGGAGGAGAACGATGACCACTCTACTGAGGCGTAAGCTCACGATCCTGTGGGATCGGGCCACCAAGCTGAGTGAACCGATTCACGGGTCTTGCGGGGCGCAAGCCTTCCGCCTGTTCACTGTTGCACTGCTCCTGGCGCTCGTTGTGACGATGGGGTCCGCGCAGAACTCGCCGGCCGTGCCGGTCGACATCACACAGATCCGGCACGTCGTGATTGTCATGCAGGAGAACCGGTCGTTCGATTCATACTTCGGTACCTTCCCAGGAGCCAATGGCCTGCCGAGGAAGAACGGACAGTTCACGGTCTGCGTCCCCGACCCCCGCAGCGGTGGCTGTCAGCGCCCTTATCACGATGCCAGCCAGGTAAACGGGGGCGCACGTCATAGTCTGGAGGCCGCGATCACCGACATCGATGGCGGGAGGATGGATGGGTTCATCAAGAGCGCCGAGGAGGGAACCAACCGCGGGTGCGGGGTCACCAACAACGTCAACCCGAACTGTTTGACCTCGGGCCCGACGGACGTGATGGGCTATCACGACGCGCGGGAGATTCCCAACTATTGGACCTATGCCGCCGACTTCGCGCTGGATACCCACATGTTCGAGTCCGTGGACTCGTGGAGCCTGCCCGCGCATCTGTACACGGTCAGCGGATGGGCCGCTAGGTGTACCAACCCGACAGACCCAATGAGCTGCACGAGCGATCCGGCACTCGCGGGAGGCTCCCTCTTGGGGGTCGCGCCCGAGCCGTTCGTCGCCTGTTTGACTCAACGCGGTGTCACAGGCGGGCAGGTCACGGGATCGGCGAGACGCCAGGTCATTCAACAGTGCCTGGCGCCACTCTCCTCGGCGGATCGCCAGCAGCTCAGGAGCGCCGCGCAGGCGCAGCGGACTGCGCGAACCGGCCCGTACCCCTGGACCGACCTCACCTACCTGCTGCACAAGAACGGTATCTCGTGGGCCTATTACGTGCAGAAGGGTATCCAACCGGACTGTGATGGCAACCCGCAGGAAACCACGGCAGGCTGCACGCCTCGACCGCAGAGCGCCGCGACGCCGTCGATCTGGAATCCGCTTCCCTCCTTCGAGGATGTGAAGGAGGATGGTCAACTGGCGAACGTCAAGGACCTGTCCCAGTTCTACGCGGCAGCTGGGACAGGGACGCTACCGTCAGTCTCCTGGATCGCCCCTTCCTTTGTCGATAGCGAGCACCCGCCCGCCACTCCTGCGGCTGGCCAGGCCTACGTGACGTCGCTCATCAACGCTGTGATGAGGAGCCCCGACTGGACGTCGACGGCAATCTTCCTGACGTGGGACGACTGGGGTGGTTTCTACGATCACGTGGCACCACCGCAGGTGGACGGCCGCGGGTACGGGCTCCGGGTCCCGTGTATCGTCATCAGTCCCTACGCGAAGAAAGGGTACATCGACCATCAGACGCTCTCCTTCGATGCCTTCAATAAGTTCATCGAGGACGACTTCTTGCACGGAGCGCGGATCGATCCCAGAACCGACGGACGGCCCGACTCGCGGCCGGATGTCCGTGAGAACGCCACGATTCTGGGCGACTTGCGCTCAGACTTCGACTTTTCGCAGTCGGCGCGCCGCCCGGTAATTCTGTCCACCCACCCGGTCGCGGGTCCGGCCTCAATGCCGTGAGACCGTACATGCAAGACCACAACAAGAAGTCCAAACAGATTCGTTGGTATAGAGAGCGTGGATGATCCGGCCGACGGGCAATCGTTGCCTGCGCGCGGGAGCCCTTCGTCGGGAGCGATCGGATGTGACCGCGTGCGCGAGGTGCGGCCTACGGAACCACCGGGAAGCGCCTTTTTGCCTCGGAACCGGACCAGAGGGGCGGGGTGCGTTGACACCCCGCCACCTGGTTTTCAAGTCGACACCAGCGCCTCAGTACTTCGTTCAGCCTCCGTAGCCAGTGGCGGAACCCCACGCGTGCGGTCACGGGCCGCGTCCCATCCGCGCACGAAAGCGCAGCAAGTTTGCGCAAGCTGGCCCATGAGGCAGGGGCTACCTGACCGTGCGCACGGTGGCACGCGCGGGGCAGCCGCAGTATGGTTGTCTCAACAGAGAAGGCGTCAGGGAGGATCAGCATGTCCGTTCACGGCGCGGGTCAATCAATTGAGGCGACCGTTTCAAGGTGGGAAGGCATCACCACGAACCCCCACCGGTTCGGTGGGATCGAATATCGGCTGGGAGATCGGGAGATCGGCCACGTCCACGGTGATGGCCTTGTTGACATCCCGTTCCCAACGCGCGTGTGGCACGAGCTCGTGGCAGCGGGGCAAGCCGTACCCCACCATGTCTTGCCAAACAGCGGATGGGTCAGCTTCTACATTCGTGAGGCAGAGGATGTTGAGAAGGCGATCGTATTGCTGCGACGATCCTATGAACTCGCAGCGAGCCACAGGGAAGGGGGAAGGTCGACAGGCGCCGGGTAGTGCGTCGGCTGATTTCGTCACTACCCAGCGGGGTGGGTCGCCGCCCCCTGGCTGACGCGGTCCGCGCCCGCTCTGCGTCGGCCGTGCTGCCGTTACAGGTTCGTCGTGGCGGTCCACGAATATCGTGCGGCAGCCCAGCACTGCCTGCTCACACGGTCACGCTCTCGCGGTCCGGCCACCCGCCCCTCTACCAGGCCCGGACGACCCCTCACCCAATCTCGAGCCGCCGGCGCCCAGGTCGGCCTCGCGTAAGATATTGAGGGCCGCTTGCGATTCACCCTCGACGATCGCCCAATCGGCAGCGTCCGCGATGGCGTGGTTGGGGTGGAGTGATACTTCGTAGAGCCGCTCGAGGGCGGTCTTCACCCGACCGATCTCCTCGGATGCGAGTCGCTGCGCCTCGGTCACGACGCCGTCTTCGAACGCCCGCAACGCGTCGCGATAGGCCCGGCGGGCCGCGAGCTCTGGCGCCGCACGCGCGGTCGTGCTCCGTGTTCTGCGCCGTGCACCAGCCGCCGACGCTCCCGCCACCTTGATCCGAGCGGTGCATCGGTCGATGCGCTTCTGCACATACTCGCGAACCGCTTCGATCCCGCTCACCTGGCGTGCCATGTGCCTGCCTCCTGGCCGATTTCCACGAGCGCCTTGTCGCCTCGGTCGTAGACGCGATACGTCGCCACCGCTGTGCGCGCCGAGCGTCCGTGCCTTGGCCGGTGCTCACGTCAAACAGGCTGCCGAGTCGCGGGCAGGTCCCGGGGAACGCGTTCGACCCTGGCGACGGTCGCACGGATATCCGCACGCACAGTTCGTGTACGCGATACACGCTTCGAGGACCTCTTGTGCGCGGCCACGGCGCCGCAGGCAGGACGGCGGCCATGTGCAACCGCTGGTTTCGTGGTGACGAGGCGAGGGAAATGCCGGTTAGCCAAGTTTGACACGATGTCGAATGTCGGATATACTCCAAATCGAACGAAAGTGGAATGTGCCGGCATAAACTCCGGAGGCGTTCCTCAAATGAAAGTTGGATTTATCGGCCTCGGCGCCATGGGTGCTCCGATGGCCGAACGTGTCGTAAAGGCCGGATTTGAGACGTTCACGACGTTCCATAAGCGCCGCGCACCCGCAGACGTACTCGCCCAGTTGGGCGCTACCATTCTCCACTCGCCCGCCGAAATAGCCCGCGCAACGGATACGATTGTCACCATTCTGCCCGCGGATGCCGAGCTCCGAGAGACGGTTTTCGGCTCCGATGGCTTGTTGAGGGGCTTCTCCAAGGGGAAGATCCTGATCGATATGACCACTTGTACCGCGCTCACGTTGCAGGACGTCGAACGCGCGCTCACGTCGGTCGGCGGTCGCGTTCTCGACGCGCCTGTGAGCGGCGGGACGCCGGGTGCCGCGACCGGAACACTCACGATCATGGTTGGTGGCGATCCCGACCTCCTAGAATACTGCCGCCCGCTGTTGGCAACTATGGGGAGCCGGATCGTGCATGTCGGACCGGTAGGTCAGGGCAAAGTGGTCAAGATCGTCAACCAGATGATGGCCGCGGTTCATCTGGCCATGATCGGGGAAGCGTTTGCGCTAGGGGTCAGGTGCGGCGCCGATCCAGCGACTCTCTATAACGTCATCAAAGACTCGTCAGGCTATTCTAGGATGATGGATGCGCGGCTGCCTGGCTTTCTTCTGGAAGGGTCGTTCCAGCCGGGGTTCAAACTCGACCTGATGAAGAAGGATGTGAATCTCGCGCTCGATTCGGCTCGTGCCCAGGGGGTTCCGCTGTTGCTGACGTCGATCGTGGGCCAGGTGTTTTCGGCCGCGAGCGGCGCGGGAAAGGGCGACGCGGACTTTGCTGCCGCGGCGCAGTACCTGGCCGGGCTAGCCGGTGTCGAGTTGCATCACCCCGAAAGCAGGCGAGGACCGTCGACCCGCGGAGCACACAAATGACGATCGGCGCAGAACGCGTCGTCGACCAGTTTATCGGATTCGATCCGGCCACACTGTATGAGGCTGCGGACCACCAGGGTATGGTGGATCCCGCGATCCGCCCTGCGTGGCCGGGCGCGCGCATGTGCGGGATCGCGTGCACGGTGGTATGCCCGCCCGGGGACAACCTGATGCTGCACCATGCCGTGGCGGCGGCCGGGCCGGGAATGATCATCGTAGCCACTCTGGGCGGGTATCTGCGAACCGGCGCGTGGGGGGAAGTCCTCACCGTGGCCGCGCAGGCGAGAGGCGTCGCGGGCCTGGCGATCGACGGCGCGGCTCGGGATATCGAGGCCATCGCCGAGCGTCGGTTTCCCGTTTTTGCCCGCGGC
>Ga0209168_10002557_pt1 | contig 13074 bp, 20 predicted proteins | sample Coa_R1_FD_187156 | JGI IMG/M metagenome (GOLD analysis project Ga0209168, IMG submission 187156) | Surface soil microbial communities from Centralia Pennsylvania, which are recovering from an underground coalmine fire - Coalmine... | ecosystem: Environmental > Terrestrial > Soil > Unclassified ... | reverse complement strand
CGCACCAGTCTCACCAAAGTTCCTTGCCAACTGAGATCCTTCACTCCGTTCAGGATTTCGCCAGCAGGCTCCCGCTTCGCTCACGCCTGCTATTCGGCTCAAGTTCGAATCTCTCCGGGCGCACCAGTCTCACCAAAGTTCCTTGCCAACTGAGATCCTTCACTCCGTTCAGGATTTCGCCAGCAGGCTCCCGCTTCGCTCACGCCTGCTATTCGGCTCAAGTTCGAATCTCTCCGGGCGCACCAGCTTCACCAATGTTCCTTGCCAACTGAGATCCTTCACTCCGCTCAGGATTTCGCCAGCAGGCTCCCGCTTCGCTCACGCCTGCTATTCGGCTCAAGTTCGAATCTCTCCGGGCGCACCAGTCTCCTTGGATCTGATCTTGTCGTCAAAATCACTTATCTAACCACGAAAAAAATCACCGCTCCTCCGTTCTGACGAAGTTGTCGTCGTTCCCACGCTCATGGTTTCGGCAACATCCTCCCGCCGGAGACAAACTGGTGAGCCACTTCGGCAACATCGGCGCGGGCTTGTTCCAAGGTTGTGCTGACGGGTGGCTTTCTGGGCCGATGCGCGATCATTCCGTGCTCATCGATGTAAGCCTCGTCCTGATCGGGATGCGCTTCGGACCATTTGCGCAGCGATTCGCGATCCTTCTCACGCTTTTGCGCCAGTTCGCGAGCCTTGATTCTGGCTTGGGCCTGCAGACGAGCCGTCACCGCGGCCTTTTCCGTGGCCTCCTTCACCGCAGCTTCGACTTCGTCGAGTTCGGCTCCCTCTTCGTCCTCGTCGTCTTCTTCGAAATCTTCGTCCTCCCAGGCGTCGCAGTCCAAGGGGATGTCGGCGGCGTCGCGCGGATTGAGCACGACTTGATGCATGCGGGGCTCGAACCTGGTGCTGCGCAGGTTGGAGCTGGCGGTTTGCAGCGCGTAGAGAAGAAGGCTGGCAGTTTTGTGTTCGATTTGTCCGGTGAGTATGAGATGCATGATTTGCATGATGGCCATTTGAATGGAGTTGGCGTCTTCGAGGACAGGGAGGATAAAGGTGGCGACGCCGCGGCGGGCGCGATCGGCGGAGATGCGGATGCGCTCGTCGTGGAAGCGCTTGTGAAAGAAACAGAAACGGTTGCGGCGGAGAGCGGGCGATCCGCACTGCACGCCATTGACTTTAATGTGCTGACAACGATTGGGATATTCGGCCATGATTTTTTGCTCCTACCCCCTCCCTGGGTGGTTCTTTGGAATCATCGGGTTAGGGGAAAATTCGATTTTGATCTAACGGGTACAACAACATGCGGGGAAAATCTTCAAAACACTGGGCTTCCGGCTCTGGGCTTCGGGCTTCCGGAAAAGCGTTCACCACAGAGGCACAGAGTCACAGAGGACAAATTCTCTTGTTCTTCTTTTTCGTCTATAGCTCCGTGCCTTGGTGGTGAAACGAGAAGTTTTAGCCAACGCTTCGCCCGGCCCGCGCCTCGGTGTGAATGGAGGAGCGAGCCCTTTTTCCCGCATCTGGTTTTCAAAGATCGAGTCTTGAGTCCTGAGCTCCGAGCCCTGAGTTCCGAGTGGCAGCCCTCAAGGTTCGGTGCCGGATTGGCCCCAAAACGAAGCCCCCATCGGACTCTGGGTCCGTGGAGGCTAGCCACACATCGCGGCTAAGCTACGCTCTCAAAAATGGGTAGAGATGTCGGTGCGTGGGGTCACGGAGGAGCGTGATGGGGAGCACGCGAGGCACTCGTGAAAAGTTGAAGTATCCCCAGAGCCACCCGTCTTCCGGAAAAGCGTTCACCACAGAGGCACAGAGTCACAGAGAACAAGTTCTCTTGTTCTTATTTTTCTCTGTGGCTCCGTATCTCGATTCCACAGCTGCCCTAGCAAACAGATCAGCTGCGACGCCGAAACAAAGCTCTCGCCCCAAGTGGTGAAAAATCTCGATTTCACTCAAAATCCGCTTTGCGGCTCAAAGCGTGAAATCACCTGCCTTCGTCAGTCTGGCTTTCTAAGCCGAATGTCTGGATAATTCACCGCATGCGATTCTTGCCCATTGCAATCGCGATTGTTCTTGGCGGCTCTGGCATACTCCTGCAAAAAGCTGGTGACCGCCGCTTCGAGCGAAAAGGAAACACCGCACCTCTTGCGGGACGGATCGCCAGTTTCGGTGTTTGGTGTTTGGCCTGCTAATGCTCTGGGCTGATGACTTCAGGCTGTTCCGATAAGTCGCATCAGCCCGCTCGTTCGGGTCAATGAGTGAAGATGGCCTAATTTCGCCAAGTGACGTTCCAAATCTTGGCAACGCGAGGCCCCGGGAAACGAGGGCGGCTAGAATCCGTTCAGTTCCAGCCCAGAAACAAAGGACTTTCTAAAGGAGGGGGAAATCGAAGGTAACTAAACACCTTGGCACGAAAGGTGCATGAGGTTAATCATGATGGCATGATTGGGCTCGAGACCGCGTGCGGGGGTGGAACCATGATGAGAAGGGCTGCTAGATTTCGGTTGTCGGTTGCAAGCTGCATTTGTCTTCTCGCACTGCTCTCCTTCTTCGGTTGCGGCGACAACCCCACGGCGCGGAAAACTTATACTTATATTTTGACCTCTCAGCAGGTCGATCAGCCTTGGATCAGTTCTGTGGCCCAATTCCAAGTGGCAGACGATGGTGTCCTCAAGCCACTCAGTCCACCAATCGTCCCCTTGGGCAACGGTGCGATCAGTATTACCGCATCGCCAGACGGCAGATACTTTTACGCGCTAGAAGACACACTCTCGCAAGGGGCGTACATCCTCACGTTTCTTCGATTCTCAATCAACAATGACGGCACGCTCGCTCCGAATCCCGTTACCTCACCAGGTCCGTCGGGGGGGTACCCATTTACTCTGTCCCCGGACGGAAAATTCGCATTCGTGCCGTGGGGAAACACAATAACCTCATACAGCATTAGTACCTCAGGACATTTCACTCTGGCGAGCACCGTCCCCGCCGGAAATAACGCGTGTACGGTGGCGATTGACCCGACGGGGCAGTTTGCCTTTGTCGGAAATTTCCTCGACCAGACGATCTCGGAATACAGAATCGGTGCGGATGGCACGCTAACACCGATTAGCACTATCTCCAGCGCCCCTACGTGGGTCTATCTATTGAGATTCTCGCCGGATGGCTATCTGTATTCGGCGGGCTCAGGGGGGGTGGCGCTAACCCAGTACTCGGTTGACGCCTCCACTGGCGCTCTGACCGAGCTAAATCATTTTGCTGCCGGGCCAAATGACGAGCCTTTCTCATTCGTGTTCGATCCAGCCGGATCCTATGCCTACGCGGCTAACGCTGGCCCGGGAGGCTATACAGTTTCCTCTTTTATAGCCAACAGCGTAACTGGGTCACTGAGACAGAATGGCCCGGATGTACCGTCCGCCCTGGCTGGATTGCACACCGACGAGATCGCGATCGACCCAGCCGGGCACTTCGTCTTTTGGTTGCAAGACTCTAGGGTCTCACAGTTCAGGATTAGCGGTTCGGGTACGCTGGTTCAAAATGGTGAGACTTCGATGGTGGTTGGCAATGGCGAAACTTCAGGAGCTATTGCCTTTGTACAGCGGTAGTTCCCCGCAGCCAAATAGGCAGACAGTCTCGATCCCGTTGACGTAACATCCCGATCTCACTCAAAATGCCCGGCTCCCGGTGACAAGCGAGAACGTGGCGCCGTGAAGTTCGGTGCATAAGAGAAAAATGTCAAGAATCCTGATTGTCGATGACGAGGAGCCTTTTCGCGAGATTCTTGCTGCGATGTTAAACCACTGCGGCAGCTACGAATGCCGCCTTGTGCCCAGCGGTGTAGAAGCACTCAGGTTGCTCGACGCCGGGCAGAAGTTCGACCTTATCACCTGCGACATCATGAACTTTCCCATGGATGGCTTTGAGTTCCTGAAACAGATGGGCTGGTGGCCCATTCAAGCCCGGTTTTGGCTTGAGTGGGGACTCTTCGCGAGTGCGTATTCAATTCCGTTTTGAAACTGCATGTCCCTAGAAACGTCGCTTTCGCCTTGAGGCGAGAACGGCAGCAAGCTACGCTAACCTCATGCCGTGGGGCCTGAAGCGTTATCAAAATACCGGGCAAAGCCATTTCGTAACGTTTTGCTGTTATCACCGTCGCCCGCTGTTCAGAACTAATGCGAGCCGAGTGGTCTTTGAGAATGCCCTTGAGCGCGTCCGCCGCAACTTCCGCCTTCGCGTCTACGCGTACGTCGTGATGCTGGAACACGTCCATCTGCTCGTCAGCGAGCCCGAACGAACAGCCCCACTCAAGCCAACATCGGGCTTGAGTGGGCCACCCAAACCGTCCACGTTAGCGGACGCCCTCAAGTCGCTGAAGCAAGGAGTGTCGCGGCGTTTGATCGGAGACGCCGACCATTTCTGGCAAAAGCGCTACTACGATTTCAATGTTCGGGATTATGAGCAATTCGTGGCGAAGCTTCACTACATCCATTGCAATCCTGTGAAGAAAGAATTGTGCGAACGCCCGGAAGACTGGGCGTGGAGCAGCTTTCTCCATCATGCAACGGGCCGCGAAGGGCGAATCGAAATTGAGTCCGAATGGACCGCACGCAAACGAGAGCGAGCCGCGGGGAGGCTCTGTACAAGTATTGAACTCCCACTCAAGCCAAAACCGGGCTTGGGTGGGCCACCCGCCGACATTGTTTATGGAATCATTACACTGAAAACTCTAATGATTGGTAACGAACGACCAGCATCCGTTCCGGGTTACTCGCTAATGAGCGGCTCACTTCAAGCCAAACGAGCTACCTCAACTATCATACGAAAATGACCCGTGAGCTGGTTATTCGGAGACCGCAAGCCACGGAGTACGGCTCGGTACAAGCTCTGATCGAGGCGGTAGCGAATGAAACATTCAAGGACCTTTTTGCTCCGAATCCGGTACCGCTGAAATTCAAAGAGGAAGATTGGCCGCTATCGTGGGTAGCAGTTTCTGATGAACGGATTGTGGGCGTGATCGTAACGAACCGGGAATGGGTAGACGACCTGTGGGTACTACCCGAGCAACGCAGGCGAGGTGTCGGAGGCAAATTGCTGGCTCAGGGCGAGGCTGAAATCGCTGCTCGTGGTTACCGGACGTGCCATCTTCGCGTCGTTCGATCGAATACGGTTGCCGTTCAGTTCTATCTCAGGCACGGGTGGCAAATTGCGCGTGAGTTCTCACACGAAAAGTATCACCACCCCATGCTTGAGATGGCAAAACCGATTCCACAGCAGCTCTAGTGAAACTGATCAGCTGCGACGCTGAAACAAAGCTCTCGCCCCAATTGGTGAAAAATCTCGATTTCACTCAAAACCCCGCTTTGCGGCTCAAAACGTGAAATCGCCTGTTCTCGACAGTTAATCAAGGGGGCCCGGGATACGTTAGAATAAACGGCCCGCAATGGAGCCAACCAAATGGAACAACCACCTCAGGCCATTGTTTCCGAACGCAACGATCCGGTGACGCCAAAGCCCAAACGAATATTGTGGAAGTGGTCTCTCGTTGTTGTTGTCCTATTTTTTGGTTATTTCGCGTGGCAATGCGGCTCCGGCATGCGTGCTGGTGCGGGGCTTTCCGATGGCGCGGTGCGCCACTTTCATTCGCAATTGGACTCGGAAGCGTATAGCGATATTTTGCGCGAGTCAGATGAGGCATTCCAAAACTCCGCCAGCAGCGATGAGATAACGAAATTCCTCGCGGGTGTCCATTCAAAGCTGGGTTCATCAAGGGGGTTCACTCGCGCTGGAATTAACGTGAATGCTACGACCAACGGCACGTTCATTAGGGTCACCTATCAAAGTACATTTGATCAAGGAAAAGCTGCCGAGACATTCGTTTGGAGGAGGGTGGGCGACGGTGTAAAGCTCGTGCGTTATGACATCAACTCGAACGCATTTGTAACGCGATGACACCCGTACTCGTCAGACAATCTGCCCGTGAAATTGGTGCCGTCTGGTCAGTTGGCGAAACATCTCGATAGCACTCATCATGGCTTTCCGCCGGGGCACTTGAGTGTAACGGCTGTTCGCAACACCTATGTCGTGGCAGCGGACTACAATGCGCTGGTATTTAGCATACGGGCCGGGTCCAAAGAGGCTGGCGAGAGGACAGGATGAGCGACACTGGAAGATTTGAGGTAGTAGGAGTTCTGTTCGTCTCCGACAATCAGACCGCTCGACTGTCCGCCGTGGTCAGTTGATAGAGGGAGATCGCATGACCGACGAGCAACTGTGCGAGGACTGCCGTCCCGGGTACCACGCACCCTTTGAGCGCTTTCAACGAGTGGCAACCCGGCCAGACGTCCCGCGTTTCTCAACATCCGTAACATCTGTGGTGCCCGATGGTACGAAACGCTGCGTTCAGCGTGCCGAGTGACTAAGAAAAACGCGCACTCTCTTTCCAGAGGTGTAGCCGTGACAGATGTCTCTGGTCGCTGTCGTAATATCCCGATTTCACTCATCCTGAACATGGCTAGTTCCCGGCGTGAGGGGGGCTTCAAATGGACATCACTCGCATAAACAACGGCCTATGGGATATCGGTGGACGCGGAAAGCTAGAAAGAACCTCGCAAGGAACTTTCTGCGTGAGCGTGAACAATCCCGGAGAACAGTGGACTGAAGCAGAGAAGGCGCAGATCGAACAGTTCAAAGAAAATCTTGACTATGAGGTAGACAGGGATTAGAGGTAACGAAGACTCCGTGCCTGACGCTCTACTGAAAGCACCTTTTTGGAGTATTGGGCTGACGTCCGGAGCCGACGCTTCTTCGCGTCTGTGGAATGGGGTTTTGCTCATTTTGGCCGAGTTAACTAGCTGAAAACAGCGGGTGGCCGGGCTTTTTGATCCGCTCATTCATCACAAGCTGGGTGCCTCGTTCTTCCGTTTTCTCGCAGGGCGGGTACGAGGCTGCCGACCGCGAGGGATTGTTGTGGGTGCACCTCAGGCGCTAAAGCGCGTTATGTGAGCGCTCATTGCGGCACGAGTGAACTCGTGCCCTTCCCGAATGTGCTCAACCACAGTGCGATTCTGGGGAGTTCCTCGACTTAAAGGCGGGCGACCGGTCCGCCGAGCTTATAGGGATCCTTCGACGCCGCAACCGCTTCACTACGCTTCGCGCTTGCTCCGCTCAGGATGACAATTCACTTTTGCCGAGGAGCCGGTGCTTTCGGCGTGTCTGCTCGAGGAAACTTCGACTCAAGCCAAAATCGGGCTTGAATGGGCCACCCGAACTTCCCGACTCAAGCCAAAATCGGGCTTGAGCGGGCCGCCCGCCTTATCGACATACTTTGGGATGACGACGCAAAAAGCCCGCGTAAATCGCGTCCAAAATCCCGAAATCAATCACGAACTGGCGTGAATGACGCGAAATTTGCAGCGAGTGATTCAGATCTTAAATGTGAAAACCTCGGTTAGTACCGAGGCGCGATGATTCGGCTTCCATCTTCGTTTTAGCGATGAGGCATTCCTCATGGACGGCGTTTCCACGCTCATCGATCTTGCAGTCCTCTAGAGACACCTCTAAGCCGCAAATCCAGCAGACATGTGTGGAGTGATACAGGGTCGGCATTAGCTGGCCTCCAGCGTGCGAAATAATCATTTGCACAGGAAACCGGACGCCAGCGGGGGCGCTGCGGAAGAGTGTGTAGGTGACTACATAAGTATACGCTCACCAACATCCAGCGCCCGGATCAGGGATATTAAGGGTGAGATCAGATCACCGCAAACGCCGAATCTTGGGAGATATGCGAACCTCGACGCACTTAATGCAGGGACACTGGAAGGCCCCGTCTTCGGGGAACACTATGTGACCGCACTTCTCGCAAATCTGCCGCCCATTCTCTAAAACTTTCATGACTACGAATCCAGTTTCCGAAACACAATAAGGGCAGCGAGGCGGTCGGTTTTTCTTCCGCTTAAGCGTCATTTTGATTTTGTCGGCGCGGCGAACGGTCGAGCCGATGCTGCTTCCGCTCTAACAATTCATTGAGTTCGGCAATAAGTTGTATGAACCTGTCGTGATTTTTCTCGGTTTCGATCTGCTGACACAGGACCTTCATGCGCTCCACTTCATCAGGGGTCATGGTTCCTTTCACTCGTGGAAGGACGGAAGGTTATATCACGTGCAAAGGGTGCAGACCAAAGTTGGTCGGGCATCAAACGATTCGAAAGAAGATCAACGACTGGACGTTTATCGCCGCATTGCCAATCTCGCGTGTAGGACACCGGCCGGCTCTGTACAAGTGTTGAACTTCCCCACCCAAGCCAACATCGGGCTTGAATGGGCCACCCGAACTTCTGGAAAAGCATTCACCACAGAGGCACAGAGTCACAGAGAACAAATTCTCTTGTTCCTAATCTGTAGCTCCGTGGCTGGGTGGTGAAAAGAGAAGTTTTAGCCAACGCTTCGCCCGGCCCGCGCCTCGGAGTGAATCGAGGGGCGAGCCCTTTTTCTGCATCTGGTTTTCAAAGATCGAGCCTTGAGTCCTGAGGTCGGCTTGCATCGGCCACCCGTCCGCGTCCTTTGGGCCTGTGTTTGCTTCTCCACGTGGCAGGAGCCGCGAGGCGTCGGTATGTTGGTCGAAACATCGAGCCCTACGGCGGGTGAATCCGTGACGCTTGCGACCGTACGCCGCCAATGTTTCCAACGAGCTAGAGGCAAGGGTGGTCGTGGGCGAGGTCAAAACGCGGTCGACACCGTTTCAGTGGCATTTCTCGCGTTGTCTCCAGCTTTACCCAAAAGTGCAAAAGATTTCAGATCAACTGGCCGGCAGCGCTACGCGCGGTTTGCACTCTGGACGGCCTTTCTGTTCACTGGGCTGAATCTGAGCGCGTCCGACGGAAGCTCGTCTTGCCCAGCTAGTCCCACGGCGGTCACTGCGGATTCCGAGCATTCCATCGTGCAAGTCGAACCGGGACCCGAAGCGAAACCATCGAATTCCGAAAAGTACGACGTGAACCGGATCGGTCAACGGAATACTGGAAAAGGTGTGAACCTCTACTCGCTGGAGAAGGAGAGAGCGCTCGGGCAGGAGATGGCGGAGACCATTGACCGGCAAACGAAGTTTGTCACGGACCCCGATCTCGTCAAATACGTGAGCGGCGTGGCCCAGAGAATTATCGGAAACTCCGACGCCCAGGTGGCATTCACCATCAAGGTGGTCGATTCGACCGAACCCAACACTTTTGCATTGCCGGGCGGCTTTCTTTATGTCGATAAGGGATTGCTGAGCGAACTGGACAGCGAAGCTGAACTAGCGGGGCTGATCGCACATGAAGTCGCGCACGTCGCCGCGCGGCACGCGACTCGCTATGCGACGCGGAAAACAGCCTGGAATGTGATTTCGTTTCCGGTCATCTATATGGCTGGACCCGGCGCGATCGGAGCCAGGCAGATCGGGCCGCTGGCGTTGAGAAAATTCGCCCGCGATGCAGAACTTGAAGCGGACGTGCTGGGAATGGAATATCAGTACGCGGCTGGCTACGATCCGCGAGCGTTTATCGATGCATTGGAACGACTGCATAACAATCAGATTCCGGCGGGAAAGCATAAGGGTCCCTTTGGTCGTCCTCTTCATCAGATCGCGAAGTCGTACGCTTTCTATCCGCCCATGGAAGAGCGCATTGTGAGATTGCAGTCGGAGATATCGAGCGTGCTGCCCTGCCGGGATACATACGTCACCGACACGAGCGAGTTCCAGGAGATAAAAGGGCGACTCCTGGCGGACGAGGTCGTGCTTCGTCGGGATCACGCTGGCCATGGCGAAGGCGGCGAAAACGGCGGGCCCGTACTGCGCAGGCATCCAACAGAGTGGGAGGAGCCGATGTTCATTGACGCCGCGCGCCTAAGCAACACTAAGTCCTTCAGTTTTTGAGCACTAAGGCTTCGGCGGTTACCAAAGTCGAAGTATCCTTCTTTGTCTTCAGTTACTTGTTGGTCACCTCGGAATGAAATCCACTATGCACAGCACTGATCTAGAACAGGCGGACGTATGCCTGTTCCGAGCCGACTGCTCGCCGTCGATTCGGGGGAGTGCAATTCATTTCTGGAGGAGCAGTTCACAAATGCGCAAATTACTCGCGTTCGCTTTTTTGGTTGGCACGTTTTCGTTAGCGGCGTTCGCTCAGGAAACCGGTGTTGCGCCGAAGGCGGAATTCTTCGGGGGCTTTCAATACAGCCGTTACGATGGCGGTTTGAATGCGCCCGGTTGGGAGACCGCAGTCGCTGGAAATATTAACCGTTGGTTCGGCATCGCGGCAGATTTCAGCGGTGGCTACGGTTCGCAGAGCGGCGTCAGCATCCACAACTACACGTACACTTTCGGCCCTGTGGTTTCGTTGCGTCAGAGCCGGACGTTCACCCCGTTCGCGCACTTCCTGGCCGGCGGCAATCGCGCTAGCGCCAGCCTCGCCGGCGTCTCGGCTTCGTCCAACGGGTTTGCCATGATGTTCGGTGGAGGGTTAGACATTAACGCGGGCCAGCATCTCGCGATTCGTGGAGCTCAGTTCGATTGGCTTACATTGCACTCGAATGGAGTCACCGACAAGAACAACATGCGAATTGCGACCGGAGTGGTGTTCCGCTACTAACACACCGGCATTTCTAGAGATCAGGGTTGAACGTTGTGTTCAGCCCTGATTTTTCTTTTTGTACGACCGCCTCATTCAAGATGAAATGCACCGCCGCTCCAGTCTTCGGGGGCGACATCGGCGATGGTCTCCGTAAAGTCCCAGCGGTGGCCGTAAAAGTCCTGAGCGTTGTATTGGCGCTCGCCATAGGGTTGGTCTTGGGGTTCCGTCAGGATGACGGCACCGTTCTGTCGTGCTCGCTCGCAGTGACCCTTCGCATCTTCGATGCGAACCTGAACGATGTGCGAGTTGTTGGGTATCACGTTGCCTTCAGCGATGGTGAAACAGCCATCGCCGGCCTTCATCTGGACGCGGTGATTGGCTATGCGAAGACGGATAGAGAAGCCAAAAGCATTTGACAGCCAATCGGCGGCTGAACTGGGGTCGGGGTAAATGAGAACAGGAATCACAACACAGGGCGGGACGGATCGGTTGAATCGCATCTAGAAACTTTATCACTCACATCCAGCAGAGAATTGAGTGTAATTGAGTTCCTGACCTGAAAACGATTACGAGGCGAGCCTATGGTTGGAAATGCGCAAACGGATCCACGAGAGCGAAATGGCGCTCTTCTATGAGTGCATACAGAAGTGTGCTCGAAAACGTGACACCGCCGACATTGTTAGAGAGGGGATTTATCAACACTTGGAGACAAGTTGCTCTTGGACCGAGAACTAGAGGAAGATCGTCTGATCGCGTCCGGCGGGATCAGGTTGGAACCAAGACACTCCCCCAAACGGGCTGTGGCCGGAAAAATCGGGAAGAGGCGGGATGTGGCCGCCCTCAGCGTGTGAACTCTCCAGCATCCACGACGGACGGTACTGATCACGGTGACCGACCTCGGCCCATTGCAATACCAAATGTCCGGTGTCAGATTTCCAGGATGATGTCATGGCACGTACCTCGATGTTTCAGGCTGTGCCGATTATAGCTGCTCTCGACGGTCGTGGGTGAAATGGGGATGTTTCGCCAACAACCAGAAGAATCTGCCCGCTATTGAGGATTGCCGCGCTTCTTGTCTTCCAGGCAGCCTTGCTCGATGTCCTTGACATCGGGGAGCTTCGGCGCTCCCTCCAGTATTGGATCTTGGGCCTCCTCCAGAAACCCGTCGGCAACCTCCTTCGGTGACTTCGAGGCACCCGGAATCCCTATCAGAACCTCTCGCCGCCTCACCTCTGTTAGGTAATCTGCATCCACCACGATGTTCGCAGGCACTGGCTCTTCCAATCTAAACTCCTGCGGACCTAGGTAGAGGAAAGCATCGATATAGTGTTCCAGTGGTTTTTCGGCCTGTTTTTCCAGCCTTGGCGGAAATAAAGCAAGTCGCGCCTTGCAATCGGGGGTGACCATGATTCCCGGCGGGAAAATGTCACTGAGCAACAAGGCACCCAGCCACGTACCTTTCGTTAGAGCGATTGAGGGATTGGGCCACAATGCGAAGGGGCTGATGGACGCTGCTGGCCGGTTGGTATCGTAGACGCTAAGGTCGCTGAGAACAAAGGTGCGGTTCGGATAATCTTTCTCATAGGCCGCCACTGCACTGACATCAATTTCGTGCACCAGGTGAAATGTGCCAAAAAGCATCAGGGCCTTACGATGTTTGGATAAGACCTCTTTTTCCATGACGGAAGCGATGCTAGCGTCGCGATCGACAAATTTGTTTGCTTCTACGGGGGTCTTGACCTTGTCCCAGTCAATGGGGGGATCACAAGCCAGCACGCGGAGGCGCTTAGTTGTGGGGAGTTTCTGATTAATGGCGCGAACGAGAGGAAAAAGCTGCTCATAGAAGCCCGAGTAACTGCACATCGACTGCGTGGTATTTCTCCACGCTTTGCGGGCTTCGGTGAAAGGCACATCGTCTCCAGCGATGTAACGGTCGAGAACAGGCTGATAGAGCGCATTGCCGCATTCGACTGCGATGTCATTGACCTTTGCGGGGAAGGCCGGATCGCGGATGAGGGAGAGAACGAAGTCGTCTAGATCTTTCATTCCATGCGCCGCTGGCATCGCCACGACTTCGTATCTATCGAAGGCGGCAAGAATCGTGGGTATGGCAGGTTCAGGAGTTGGTTCTGAGGCAGTCGGCTTCGTATGCTGCGTTTGGCTTGCCGCTTGTAGCGCGGCCAACAGGAACAACAATACGATCCAGCCAGAACGAGCAGGCGAGAGAGGCAGGAATCGATCGAAGCGCTCCTTCATAGTCGGAGTCCGTTATATCGGAATGCGACTTAGCGGTCAATTCGTAATCTTTACGACGCGCTGCGTGGATGTCGATTGTAGTAACCATGCCATAGCACTCATTGAGGGTTATGAGTGTAATGGCGATTTTTCGCCAACCGTGGCCGTCGACACCAGCAGCGCATCAAGCTAGCGTGGTGCTCTCCCTCATGCCGTTGCGGCTTCGCACTCGGGTCCTACCTTGCCT
>Ga0209168_10002553_pt1 | contig 13081 bp, 8 predicted proteins | sample Coa_R1_FD_187156 | JGI IMG/M metagenome (GOLD analysis project Ga0209168, IMG submission 187156) | Surface soil microbial communities from Centralia Pennsylvania, which are recovering from an underground coalmine fire - Coalmine... | ecosystem: Environmental > Terrestrial > Soil > Unclassified ... | reverse complement strand
TGCCAGCAACTCGCTGTACGACGTGCAAAACTCCACGTCATACTTCTTCGCCAGCGCACTGGCGCGATCCGCATCCACATCGCAAACGGCTCGGAGCGAACCAAGTTCGAAAAAATTCCGAATCAGATTCTTTCCCCAATATCCACAACCGACCACACCAACAGCGGACAAGGTACTCATGTAGAATCTCCTCTTTTTCGTAAGCTGGATTTGACTTTGTTTAAGCGGGATTTGAATTATAGAAAGCGGAAATCGTGGAAACGACGCGCTCCTGATCCTGGTATGTAAGCTCGGGATAGACGGGCAGCGCGAGAACTTCCGTGGACGCCTTTTCCGCCTCCGGGAACGATCCGTGTTGATAACCGAGATAGGAGAATGCAGGCTGCACGTGGAGCGGCGATGGATAGTAAACGTCCGTGGGAATACCCTCGCTGTCCAGGAACCCGCGCAACTCTTCACGACGCGGCACACGGATAACGAACTGGTTGTAAACGTGCTCCCGTCCTTCGGGATTCGAAGGCATGCTTACAATATTCGTCAGACCCGCTTTGTTGAACAGGTTTTTGTAAAGCTCCGCATGTTCCGCTCGCTTTTTCGCCCAGGTTTGGAGGTGCGGCAGCTTCACTCGCAGGATCGCCGCATGCAACGCATCCAGGCGGCTATTCGTCCCAATGATTTCGTAGTGATACTTCTTTCTGCTGCCGTGCGCTCGCAGCAAGCGAAGCTCATCGGCGATTTTCGCATCGGTTGTGGTGACAAGGCCGCCATCGCCCGCGCAACCCAGATTTTTCGACGGGAAGAAACTGAAACATCCGCAAAGTCCAATGCCTCCTACCTGACGTCCCTTGTAGGTAGCCCCTATGGCTTGTGCCGCATCTTCAACCACCGCGATGTTGTGACGGTTTGCAATTTCCAGAATCGGGTCAAGATCGGCCGCCTGCCCGAATAGGTGAACGGGAATGATCGCGCGAGTCTTGCGCGTAATTGCCGCCTCGATCTGTGACGGATCGATGTTGTACGTCACCGGATCTATGTCGACGAACACGGGCTTGGCGCCGGTCCGCGCAATCGCCCCAGCAGTGGCCACAAATGTGAAGGGAGTCGTGATGACTTCGTCGTCCCGTTTGATGTGCAGCGCCAGAAGCGAAAGATAAAGCGCGTCCGAACCCGAAGCACATCCAACTGACTCGGGAACGCCAACAAAACTGGCGAGTTCCTGCTCCAGAAGCTGTACTTCCTTTCCCAAAATGAAGTGCTGGCTTTCGAAAACCGATTCGACCGCTTTCAGAACGTCTTCTCGAATAGAAGCAAATTGCGCCTTCAGATCGAGAAACTGCATCGGCTTTTTCGTCTCCGGCTGAATCGGTGTTCGATCCCCGCCGTTTGGGCCGGTCACTTGCCGTGCTGTCGCCATGTTACGAGTTCTCCTTTAGATTGACGAAATTCTTGGACGTGCGAAATCTGAAGAATGAAGTAGGATGTTGATACCGCGAAGACTTAGGGGGCGATGCGCAAACCCAATCCGTAACCTGCCGCCGCCTGCGCCGCATCTCCCATCCGCTTTAGTCCCTGTTTGATTCCGCTCTGAGGGACATACAAAATGTCATTGGCCATCAGGATGGGATCCTTGAGCTGGCCTTTCATCACCTTGCTGAGGTCGACCGGTATTTCTTCTCGCCCAGTTTCATTCGTGGATTTCCGGACGATGATGGCACTGCCGAGCTTGGCAGTAGACAAAGTGCCTTCCACTAACGCTATCGCTTTCAGAACGCTGAGCCCGCTCTTCGGATCCTGCACTGCAAATGCCCCGGGCCGCGTCACGGCGCCCACAACATAGACAACCGAAGCATTAGAAACGGTAATTTGATCTCCCGCGTGTATCAGCACATTCGCTTCCCGGTTTTCCCCGGACATGAGCGTCGCGACGTCCACGGTTTCCGAGCCGCCGCCATTCGAACCGCTCGTCACTGTCGATTTTTGGTCTGCCGCCGTAGCTGCACTCCCTGCCGTCGATTTTGAGTCAGTCGCGTGACTTGGACCGCCCGTTGCCTCCGGTTTCTGGTCCGTCACCGGATGCGTAATCGTAATCGTCTGGCCCGCATTAGGCGCCAGCCCGCCGCTCATCGAAAGCACGTCAACCAGTCTCGTCGCACGCTCAATGGGATAAATCCCCGGCCGCGCCACAGGGCCTGACACGGTTACGTTCTGCGTCATGCCCCGCTCGATGAAAACGGTTACGTAGGGGTCCTTCAAGATTTGTTGCTTCTTTAATTCCTGTGAGAGGACACTCGAAAAATCGAAGGTGCTCAGTCCATCCGCATGAATCGGCTTTTCCAGCAGAGGAATCTTGACATCACCCGACTGGCTCACTTGGTAGCGCCCGCTGACGTCATCCTCCTCGGCGATGCGAATATTGATGATGTCGCCCACCCCGATCATGTAGCCGCCGTAGAGTTTGCTGCCGTCCGCCTCCATCGGTGGCGGCGCGGAAGGCGCGGGCGTGGTACCGGCCCTATCGATTCGCGTCTGCGCATGCACAGCACGACCCATCGATGCACATGCCAAGGAAATCATCACACCCACAACCAACAATCCTTTGTTCCTCATGAATTTTGTTCCTTTCGTACTTCTGAACTTCCAGCGAGTCGCATTCGCTGACCGTGGCCAAACTGCTTAAGCAGGAATCGTGCGGTAATAGCGATAAGCCTTGCTGTACCCTTCGTAGTCGAGGGAAATATCCACTCCGTTCAGGACCACGCCAAGCACCTGGGGCTGAACGTCACCCAAAATATTCATCGTCCAGCTCAGTGCCCGCCGTGTAGTGCTGCTGGCGCGAGCCACCACCACAATTCCATCCGCCAATGCCGACAACCATCGTGACTCCGCGAAAGGAATGACCGGCGGCGAGTCAATTACAATGTAATCAAACCGCACTTTTAGTCTCTCCAGCAGCTTCGCCATCAAATCCGACGTCATCTTGTCTATCGCATCGGGAATCGCGCCTCCGGAGCCAAGCACCGTCAAACTCGGCACTTTCTCGCCCGTGCTGTTCAGCTCATCGATGAGTTCAGGCTTCATCAATGCGTCCTGCAATCCAATCTGACGCTTCAGCCCATAGGTATTCGTAATGACCGGGTGTCGCAAATCCGCGTCAATGAGGCATGTCTTGTAGTGCTTCGACAGCGCCGCCGCCAAATTTGTAGCCACAGTCGTCTTCCCTTCTCCTGGAAAGCCCGACGTGACCAGCAGCGTCTTAACCGGTGCCTCCCGCATTTGCGCCGAAACTCGAATCGCCGTTTCCAATGAGCGAATCGCCTCCGCCTCCGGCGAATTTGGTTTTTCTTTCAAGAACTGCAGCACCGGAACGCTGTACCCACCGATCTGAGCTCTTCCCAAGATCCGCTTCCCACCCGCAAGCGTCCCTCTCAACCTTCTCTCGCTGGCAGGCAGCAGCCCCAGCGGCGACATCCCCGAGATCCGTTCCACGTCCGCGAGTGTCGAGATTTTGTCGTCCATCCCCTCCGACACGAACGCCAAAACCACCCCACCGATCATTCCAAGCAGAATCCCTGCCCCCAAAATTAGGAATCGATGTGGACCAGACGGCTTGAACGGAAGTCGCGCATCGCCCAGCACTCGAATATTGTTCGCAGCCAGCGAGCCCGACACCGCCAACTCCTTGATTCGCGAGGACGTCGCAATGTACAAGTTCGATTGCGCCTGCGCTTCCCGCCTCAACAAATCGAATCGCACCGCGTCCGCGTTCGACAAATCCAGTTGTCCCTTGAGGTCATGCAACGACCTCCGCAGCAAATCCTCCCGTACCTTGGCCGACTTGTACGAGCTCTTGATTTGCTCCACGATTCGCTCGCGTTCCGCGTTCAGCTGCGTGTTCAGCTCGTCCGTCTGCTGTTGCAGTTTGCGAACTTGAGGGTTATTGCTCCCGTACACCGCCAGTGCCTGAGCCAGCTGCGCCCGGCTGTCCACTCTTTTTTGCGTCAGCTCCTGAATCAGCGGGCTGTCCTTCATTTGCGGAAGCACATCGTAGTGACCCTGTTCGATCGCCCGGATATTCGATTCCTGCTGCATCCGGTCACCCATGCTCTGTGTCAGTTGTTGATTGAGCGCCGCCACACGAACGGCGACAGGATTCGAAGCGATCGCCTGGCCCATCGAATCCGCGGAGGCGTCCACGGATTGCGGAAGGGTCCCCGCCAGTTGCGCCCCTTCATGCTTCATTTGGAAGTCGGATAAAGCTTCGTTCGACTTATCTACGGAGTTCTTGAGGTCGTTCAACTCCGGCGCGAGAGATTCCGCGGCCTTCAGCGTCGAATCGTATTTGCTTCGATGCGCGTCATCCAGGTACAACCGCACTAGATCGTTCACGATCGAAGTCGACAGCTGCGCGTTCCGGGTCTCAAAGGCCACCTCCACAAGCCGGCTGTTCTTCACCTGGTTTACGGACAATCCTTCATGGAACGTCTTCACCAGGCCATCTATCCGCTCTTCGTCAGACGCCTGTTTCGAAGATCCCGTCCATACCACCTTTATTCGGCTAATCGTCCGCCCCAGCAGACTCGGCGAATAGAATGTCGGATTGTGATCGAGATTTAAGTCTCGGATTACTTTCAGCGCCAGATAGTCGCTTCGCAGAATTTCACTCTGCGTGTCGAGATAGTCTTGCTGCGTCGGAGTAATCGGCGAAGTGTCCTTCAGCGCCACGTTCTCGCTGCTCGCGGGAGCGATTTCCAGCGTTGCCGTCGACTTGTAAGAATCATGGAGCAAAATCACGACTGCCAAGAGAATGATTTCAAGCCCCAGAAGAAATCCCAGCGATGGCCTCCAGTGGCGCCGCAGAATTCTTTGCACGTGATGCCATTCCATTCCCCCGTTTTCCGTCTCGTCCAGTCGCGCGATACTCCCATAACGCCCGTAGCGCCCATAGCGCGAATCCGCCTCAAGAATTGCGTCTTTCGGAACGCGCATAAGTGTGTTTGGATTTCCCATTTTCTTCTCCTGGCTCAAAGAATCTTCAATTCCCTAAGCTCCCTAAGCTAAACCCCCGGGGCCCTATTCTTCGTTTAGACTTTCTTCGAGTTTTGTTGATGGAATGGACTTACTGACTGCGGGTGTTTCCGTATCAAACGAGCCTAATTGCAAGCCAAGAAAACCGCATAGTCCCGCGCATCCGCAAAGTGGAAGCCATGAAGCGATGTGCGCGTGAGCCGCCGTAAGCGACAACAACACCAGCGAGATGGTTGCGACAGCCGAAACGCCCAGAATCTCCGGCAATTTCCAGCCGCGCCTCAGCAGGAGATCGTAAAAGTGCCGTCGGTCGCCTTTGAACGGCGATTTCATCCCCCGCACTCTACGAACCACGGCCGCTAACGCGTCTGCGAGCGGTAATCCCACAAATAAAATAGGAATGAGACTCGAGTGCCCCGGAGCATCTGTCCGCACCCAATCCAACGCAAGAAACGCGAGGCTCGCACCGAGCAAAGTACTCCCGGAATCGCCGATGAAAATTTGCGCGGGCGGACGGTTGTACAAAAACATCGCGGCGCAAACCGCGCCGAGCGACCACGCTAGCCCCGATGCAAATCCCAGTGGCTGCGCTGACAGCAAAACAATGAACCCGACGCTGGCAATTCCGCTCACCGTAAGCGCCAAACCGTCCATTCCGTCCAGCATGTTCATGGAGTTAATCGCGAACGTCATAAATGCCATCGTCGCGAGGAGATCCAGATACGGATTGGAAAACCATTGAAGTCTCCATCCCAGCAGCCAGAAAGCCGCCCCACACCCAAAATCCACAGCCAACCTTAGGTACGGAGAAGTGCCTCTTAAATCGTCGACCAGTCCCACGGCCCAAACCACCGCCAGTATCAGCACCACTGCGGCTACCGGTCGCGGATCGTGAATCGCAAACACCGCGCTCGCCAGGATCCCCGCCATCAGCGCGATTCCGCCAAGCCTCGGAATCGGTGCCGCATGAATTTTCAATTCGCCCGGCAGGTCGTACCATCCATTTCGAATGGCAACCGCGCATACCACGGGTGTTACCAATACACACGAAATAAAACTAACGATCGCCAGTAAGAAATTCGCGTTCATGGGAGCTAATCGCCGGTGGAATAGGTCGGTGAGAGAAAAGTCTGTGCAGGTTCAGCGCTTACAGGTGCAAACTCCGGATTCAACCCTTCCCGAACGGATGTAACGACAACATCGATCTGTGCACCCGAGAGCTTCGTGAAAAACGGAATCGCCAAACACGTTTTCGACACGTTCTCCGTAACAGACAGATCGCATCCCCGAGCATATCCCAGTGCTTTAAAATAGGGCTGTTCATGGATCGGCGGAAAATAAATCTGGCTTGCGATTCCGGCGTCCGCTAAGCGGGCGCGAAGCGCGTCTCGTTTCTGTTCCGCATGCGAGCCTGTAGTGCGAATCACAAACACAAACCAGCTGCGCTTGCAGTGTGCTGGCGTCTTAGGCAATGTCAGGGATTCTTCCGAACTCAGCGAACTTATATACCGCTCCGCAACGCCGGCCCGATCCCCCAGCATTTCGTCGATCCTTTTCAGTTGCGCCAGCCCCAGCGCCGCTTGAATGTCGCTCAGCCGGTAGTTGTAGCCCAGGCAGACGTGCTTGAGCCAACGCCCGTCCGCGTCCCGCCCCTGATTGCGCAGGCTTTTGCAACGCTCCGCAATTCCGGCATCATCCGTTACGATCATGCCGCCCTCTCCGGTGGTCATCTGTTTGTTGGGATAAAAGGCGAACACTCCGGCCTTCCCAAAGGTCCCCACGCGTCGGCCGCGATATTCCGCCCCGATCGCTTCGCACGCATCTTCCAGAATCGTCAGCCCATACTCGGAAGCGAGTTCCTCCAGCGCCTGCATATCCGCTGGAAGACCGAAAACATGCACCGGCAAAATAGCCTTTACGATTCGTCCCGATTCCTTGCTGATCACCTTTCCATCTCGATCGCGCGTGCATTTGTACTGCAGAAAATCGCGGACTAGGTTCGCATCGAGGTTCAGAGTCTCGCGGTCAATATCAATCAATCGCGGAAACACGCCTTCATACAGCAGGCAGTTCACGGAAGCCACGAAGCTGAAAGAAGTCGTGATGACTTCCGCCTCGCTCCCCCAATCTAGCGCCCGCACGCACATGTGCAGCGCGGCCGTTCCGCTGCTGCACGCTATCGCATGTTTTGTTCCCGCGTACTGCGCGAATTGCTCTTCAAACTCCGTAAGGACCGGGCCCAGGCTCAGCTGATTGCTGCGCAGGACCCTCGTGACGTATTCGATTTCGAGGTCGCCTATATCGGGCGAAGAAAGTGGGATTTTCAAGAGGGCATCTCCACCAGATGGGCTTCCGCGCTGTAGTCTTGAACTTCTACTCGGGGGATCTGACCGTGGGCGAACGACGGCATCAGCCCGTCTATGTACTGGATCAATCCATCGTGATTCCGGGTCTTCAGAAAATCCTCGAACGTCTCGATGGCCGAAACGATGTCGATAGGAGCCGGATTCGTTCCCTTGAGTACAAACAAGAGCGGATTCTCCGTTACGAGTGGCCGTTCCCACGATTCCCACAATTCCTCGTGAACTTTTTCACCATCGCGCAGCCCAATGAATTCAATCGGCAGTTCCTCTTCCGGCCTGTAGCCTGCGAAAAGACTTAGCGTTCGCGCCAGTTGGTAGATGTTGATCGGCTCTCCCATGTCAAAAATATAGGTCTCTCCGTGTTTGCCGCGGGAGGCGGCACACAAAATCAGATAGACCGCTTCTGGAATGCTCATGAAGTAACGCGTCGCCTGCGGATCCGTCACCCGTATCGGACCGCCCTTCTTGATCTGTTCGTTGAACAATCTCAGAACGCTTCCCGTGCTTCCCGCCACGTTCCCAAATCGCACGTTTAGAAATCGCGCCTGGTGCTTTTCTCCCAGGTGCTTCACGGCCATCTCCGCGAATTTCTTCGATAGCCCCATATAGCACCGCGGATTCACAGACTTGTCCGTCGATATGTTTACGAATCGCTGCACCCCTGTTTCGACCGCAAGCCTTGCCACGATGCTCGTTCCCAACGCGTTATTGCGAATCGCCTCGTAAGGATGCAGTTGCATCATCCCGACGTGCTTGAAAGCCGCCGCGTGGAACACCAGTTCCGGCCGCTCACGCTGAAAGATTACGCGCATCAGGTTTTCATCCGTGATGTCCGCCAGGCATGGCCTCGTTTCCACCCCGGGAAATTTCTCCGAAATTCCCAGGTGGCTGTAAAACAAGCTGTTTTCGGATTTGTCCAGCAAAATTAACCGTCGCGGTCCTGCGGCAGCAATCTGCAGGCATAGTTCAGAACCGATCGATCCTCCCGCTCCCGTCACCAAAACGACTTTCCCCTCCAGCAGAGAGCGCGTCAAAGCGGGATCGGGCGTAATGCGATCCCGCTGCAGCACATCCTCAATTTGCACCCGCTGCAAATCCCGCAAAGACACGTTTCCTCCTACCAGTTCCCGGAGCGTGGGAAGCGTTCTAATTGGTATGTCGCACTCCTTGCAGATCGCCAGAATTCGTCGCATCTGCGTGCGGGTCAGACTGGGAATGCAGATTAGAATTTCAGAGGCATCGTGTGTGGAAACTGTGTGTTTCAATCGCGCTAAGCCGCCAACCACTGGAACGCCGCAAATGCTGCTTCCCACCTTTCTGGGATCGTCGTCGACGAGAGCCATGGGCCGGATTCCGGAATCAGGATTCAGGCACAGCTGGCGAAGAATTGAAGCGCCGCCATCTCCGGCGCCTATGATCACCACCCGTTTCGATGCCGTGTGCGGGCGCGCTATCTCACTTTCGTACATGCGCAAACTAAAATGAACCGTTCCCAGCGCCATGCCGCAAAGACTTGCATCCAGAATGAATAGCGCCAGCGGAACCGGTGATTCTGGTGCAGCCAAATGAGAGGCCACGAACAGGATTCCTGCGCTCAGAAACATCGCTCCATTCAGGCCCACTAGCTCTCGAATTCCCGCATATCGTAAGGAACCCCGGAACACACCGAAATGCCAGAGTGCCAGTCCTTTTGTAGCTACGACGAGAGTGATGAAAATGGTGGTATCGGCGATCCCTAACTTGAGGGAGGTGTACGCCTCGAGTATGCGTAGCGCGATTGAGTAAGCGGCAAAAACGACCAAAAGATCGAGTACAACAACGGCGACTCTCGAGAAAGGGTAACTCGGCGTCCACGATCTTGTGGAACTGCCTTGCGGGCGGCTGGCGGTCTTGGATTCCGCAGTCGCTTTGCCTTCCGCGGGTAACGCAAACGTATGGCTCATTTTTTGTCCCTGTGGAGATATGGAGTGTAGAGATATGGACTGGCGATGCTTGCGCTAAATAACTTCTACGCCGTAACCCTGGAGTTGAATAACGAGAGACCGCTGAATCACATCGACCGACACCACCAGTCCGTTCTTGCTTCCAAGACCCACCAAAATGCCTTCTACGCCGCGCAAGACTCCGTCCGTAATTCGAATGCGCTGCCCGACTCGCAGATATGGATGGGAGGCGTGGGGAATTCGATTCGCGAGCAAAAGCCGCACAGCGTTTAACTCGGAGTCCGGAACCGACACTGCCCCTCTCTCGCTGTTGACAAAGCCGATGACTCCGGCTTTGCGAAGGATTTGTACTTTCCTAGAGGGGAATTCAGGGATGCGCGCGAAGACGTAGCCTGGGAAAAGCGGCGCGTCGATTGGTTTTGTTCGGTCGCTCCATTGCCGCAACTGCCGAACCGTGGGCAAAAAGAACTCCAGATGATCCATCTCCAATTGCTTCGAAACCACCCGCTCGTGCCGGGACTTGGTGCGAATCGCATACCACGGCTCCGGCTCCGGCACACCAAAAGGGGGCATTGAATTGAATTGCGCAGCTACTGTCTGAATCGCCATGAGTGTAAGGCTCCGCCATTGTCACCCCCAGGGGACCAGGGAGCATTTGAAAGAGCAGTCTTGCCCCAGTAAAAATACCGTCACTTCCGGGGCACGACTAAATAACCATACAGCCCGCTCAATGCATATCAGGTGAAGACCCGACCCTCGGCAGGTGATTCCCGTAGGTCTTTATTTCATTGATTTCAGTCCATTTTCTCGTTCTCTTCTTATTCTCATTCCATTTTTTATATGCTTTCGCGGAGTTTGCCCCGTTTTTTGTCGTGGATTTCGACTGCTTACCCGCTTCTACAATTTTTACCGGTGCCCCGCTATTTGGAATTGTGTATGGCTCCGATGAGTCATAGCGAGTACTGTGCCTCCTGAAGCCACGGAGACCATATGCGAATAGCCCAAGTTGCCCCTTTATATGAAAGCGTTCCACCTCATCTATACGGCGGCACGGAACGCGTGGTCTCGTATTTGACCGAGGAACTGGTTCGTCAGGGACATGAGGTAACCCTGTTCGCGAGCGGAGACTCCGTTACCAAGGCGACCCTTATTGCTCCATGCGAAAGGTCTTTGCGCCTGAGCCCTGATTGCATGGATCCATTTGCTCACCACGTCATCTTGTATGATCAAGTCCTGTCACGGAGAGACGATTTCGACATTCTGCATTTCCATACGGACTACGCCCACTTTCCTCTAAGCAAGAATTTGGATCTGCCCGTCGTGACCACCGTTCACGGGCGCCTTGACATCCCGGACCTGCTTCCCCTTTACAAACATTTCTCTCAAATGCCCGTAGTCTCCATTTCCTTGGCCCAGCGTGATCCGCTCGAAGAAGCCAATTGGGTTGGCAATGTCTACCATGGCTTGCCTCCTGACCTTCACATGCTGTGCAATAAGCCGGGCGATTATTTGGCCTTTCTAGGCCGCATCTCGCCTGAGAAACGCCCCGACCGTGCCATTCGAATCGCCCTTCGCGCTGGCATGAAATTGAAAATTGCCGCCAAGGTGGACAAAGTCGACCGCGAATACTTCGAGTCTCAGATCAAGCCCCTGCTCAAGCGCCCCGGCATCGAATTCATCGGAGAAATTGGCGAGAGCGAAAAAGGTGCGTTTCTGGGGAACGCCCTGGCCTATTTATTTCCCATTGACTGGCCCGAACCCTTTGGGCTCACAATGATTGAAGCCATGGCTTGCGGCACGCCCACAATTGCGTTCAACTGCGGATCCGTTCCCGAGGTAATCGAGGATGGCGTGACCGGGTACATCGTGGAAAGCGAAGAGGAAGCCGTTCGCGCGCTCGGCCGTCTGCACCATCTCAAAAGGGAAACCTGCCGGCAAGTTTTTGATAAGAGATTTAGCGCTTCCCGCATGGCGAAAGACTACGTCGCGATTTTCCGGAGTTTGGCTCGACAGCAAACGAGTGGCACGATCGACCTCTCCTCGGAGACTGATTCTTTGTTGGTCCCATGAATTCGCGAAGCAGAGTCGGCGACGTCCTGGCCGTTGACAATGAATACTACGTTCGCGCGACCTCCGGATTGGCGGACCACCGCACCCGCGTCCTGAAATACGGCGACACTTTCGCCGTCTTCAATCGCTACGGAGACATCGAGGCCCTTGGCCCCCTCCAGTTCGGCCTGTTCCATTCCGAAAGCAGACACCTCTCGAGAATGGCTCTCTACGTAAATGATCGCCAGCCTCAGCTTCTTGGTTCCACCGTCCGTCAGGACACCGCTCTCCTCGCCGTAGACCTTACAAACCTGGACGAAACACTCGGACCAGAAGGACAGCAAGCGGGTCCGCTGCAGCGCGGGATGATCCACATCTTCCGCTCGAGCCTTTTGGATCAGGCCACCTGTCACCAGCTTGTGCGCCTCATCAACTATGGCTCCGAAAATGTATCCGTTTCCGTAACCCTGCACTTCGACGCGGATTTTGTCGATATTTTTGAAGTGCGCGGCTCGAAACGTGAGCGTCGTGGCGAAATTTTGCCCACGCAAATCAAGCCACAGGAAGTTCTTTTGTCGTATCGGGGATTGGATAAAGTAGTGCGAGGGACGCGACTCTACTTTTGGCAGGTTCCCGAATCCCTGGGCCCAAACGAAGCCAGATTTGCATTCGTCCTCCAACCCAAAGTCGAGCAAAACCTGGTCGTCGATATTTTCTGCGAGCGCAGCGACTCCAAACCCTTCGACTCCGCGCAGTTGCCAGCAGGCACGCCGCTCCTAGCGGGCGTGCAACTACCGTCTGGCACGGCATCGCCCGATGGTGCGGCGTCGCCGATTAGTGCGGCGTCGCCGATTGGTGCGGCGTCAGCAGCTGGTACGCGGCTTCCCAGGGTCACGGCGTCGCCGGATGGCACGACGTTGTTGGCGCAGCGAAATGCGTTTTCGTTGCAATCGAAAATTTTTCGGGCCACCCGGGTGGTGGCATCGAGCGATCGCCTCAACGCGTGGATCTCGCGGTCGGGGTCGGATTTGCGGATGCTGACGGAGGGGAACCCGGAGGGGGAATACCCGTACGCGGGGGTGCCGTGGTTCAGCACGGTGTTCGGACGCGACGGCATCATCACGGCGATGGAGTGTCTGTGGATTGCGCCGACGATTGCGCGGGGGGTGTTGGGGTATTTGGCGGATACACAGGCCACGGAGGAGAACCTGGTGCAGGACGCGGAGCCGGGGAAGATTATCCACGAGATCCGGCGGGGCGAGATGGCCGTCCTGGGGGAGGTGCCGTTCGGAAGGTATTACGGGAGCGTGGACGCGACTCCGCTCTTCGTGATGCTAGTGGGCGAGTATTTCCAGAGGACGAACGATCTGGAGTTTGTGAAGGAGATTTGGCCGCATGTGGAGGCGGCGCTGCAGTGGATGGAGCGTTACGGCGATGCGGACGGCGACGGGTACGTGGAGTACCGGCGCATGTCGCCGCGAGGATTATTGCAGCAGGGTTGGAAGGATTCGCACGATTCTATTTTTCATGCGGACGGGCGGATTGCGGAGCCGCCGATTGCGCTGTGCGAGGTGCAAGGCTATGTATACGCGGCGAAGCTGGCAGCTTCGCGGCTTTGCGCGGCTCTGGGATTTGAATTTCAGGCTACGAGATTCGCGAATGACGCTGCTGCTTTGAAGAAAAGATTTAATGAGGATTTTT
>Ga0209168_10002552_pt1 | contig 13088 bp, 8 predicted proteins | sample Coa_R1_FD_187156 | JGI IMG/M metagenome (GOLD analysis project Ga0209168, IMG submission 187156) | Surface soil microbial communities from Centralia Pennsylvania, which are recovering from an underground coalmine fire - Coalmine... | ecosystem: Environmental > Terrestrial > Soil > Unclassified ... | reverse complement strand
AGATGATTCCTGACCGCTTTGTCGTAAGTATAGGCCTCGGCGACGAAGAGATCGGCCGCGAGACCCAGGGGGATCAGCGCCTCGGTCCATTCGGTGTCCGCGGTATAAGCGATGATGCGGCCCTCGCATTCGACCCGGTAGGCCAGGAACGGACCGCCGGATTCGCCATGCAGAACCGAAAACGGCGTGACGTTCACCGCGCCGAGGCCATAGGTGGCATCCGGTCTCAGGGCGACGACATCGAGGTCGAAACGCTGCTTTGTTGTCGACGAGTTTTCGAACATCGCCTCCATTGCCTGTTTGAGACGTGCTTCGATGCCTTCCGGTCCCGCGATCACCAGCGGCCGGGTCCGCCGGGTGAACTGCGCATCGAGCAGCAGAAACGGCAGGCCGCCAAAGTGATCGCCGTGAAAATGCGTGATCAGGACGAGGTCGATAGCCTCCCGGTCGACGCCCTGGCGCTTGAGCGCGGGGAGCGAAGATGCCCCGCAATCGATCAGGAAATTGGCGCGCTCGCCCGCGACGTGAAAACAGGTGTTGTATCTGCCGCCGGAACCGAACGCATCGCCGCAGCCGACAAAACGAAATTGCATCGGTTGCTCCTTCAACAGCCGATCCTCTGCAGGCTTTCGAATGCGTTGCGATAAACTAGCCGTTGTCGCTATGAGGTGCCAGCCCTGCGACGGCGGGTTGGTCGCTGAGCATCTCGAACTCTTGCGCAGCCTGCGCCTTTGCGGTCTTCAAGATGTAAACTGCGTCAGTTGCCGCTCAAGATGCGCGCTGAGGCGGATCGCTTTGCGCCGCCTCGGCACAGCAGCCGCTTTTTTACTTCGGAAAGTGGGCACTAGGCGGCGAGTTTTTCCGCGGCGGGCTTTCGCATCGGCTCCAGCAGGTAGAAGGCTGACCGGAAACCGAACTGCATATAGAGCAGACTAAGGAGAAGAAGCGCAGGAGATTTGAGCGGCATGCGCCGCACCTCTGTCAGCTTCAGGCCTCGCTCTGCCCCGAGTCTTTCGATCAGCCCCCGGAACCAAATCGGATATTGAATGAGAAGCCGGCCGTCCTCCGCGAGGTATTCACCGACCTGCGCGAAAAGAGTTGGCAGGTAGCGCACCGAAGTTGCGAACTGCTTGTCCATATCCTCGAACTCCGCATCGAGATAGGGCGGGTTAGCCAGGATCAGATCGAACTTGCCGTTGACGCTGGAAAACATGTCGCTTTGCTTGACCACGACATTGTTCACGCCGTTGAGGCGGCAATTCTCTTCCGTGTTTCTGACGGCCGACGGGTTGATGTCGACAGCGAGCAGATCGCGCGCTTTGGGAGCGCAGAACACGGTTCCAACACCGCTCCCGCAGCCCAGGTCCAGTACCCTGTCGCCCTCGCGGCAGTAATCGGCACAAGCGTATTCATTTTCCAGCGGCTTATAAACGTCTGGAAAGACGACGAGCCGTTTTCCCTGAACGACGATCGACGGCAAAAGCACATTGAGTGCTTTGACGTATCGATACCAAAAGGTCATGAATGCGTATTTCGCAAACGACCAGATTTTCATAGCCGAAAACTCCATTGCTTGTGCCCGGCGATTTGAACACAAGTCGGTTAAAAATCTTCTCAGAAACGTTCGCACCACGAGTCCTGCGCTGGCACGCAAGTGTGAAGCTCGCCCGTCGATCATCCAGGCTGCTCCTGATCAAATCCGGAGCGGCTTCAATGATGGCGGTCTGGCGAAAAGCTTACGCAGCCGCTTGTCCGGGAGGCCGGGTTTCCCGGACACGCTCATCGAGTTCGTGCTCAGCTACCTCCTTGGCGGTCCTGAGGATTCGAACTGCATCGTAGATGTTCTGCTCAGTGTGGTTTGCCATGACCTGCATACGAATCCGTGCGGCCCCCTTGGGGACCGCCGGGAACTCCACCAGGTTGGCGACCAAGCCGAGAGCAGGCAGGCGACGCGACATCAGCCGGGCAAGCCCTTCCGACCCTACTTTCACGCAAACGATTGCCGAAGGATCGCCGTAAAATTCAAGGCCGGCTTCTTGAAGTTCACGGCGAAGGGTCGTGATATTCGCGAGCAACTCCAGCCGCAGCGTTCGTCCTTCGATTGAATCGACGATGTCGAACGCTTTGAGAATTGTAGCTGCCTGCACTGGCGATAGCGCGTTGGAGAATGTCAGTGGTGCGCTATAGAAGCGCAGATATTCTTTGACCGCGCGACTCTTGCAGGCGACGAATCCGCCGTTTGAAGCAAAGGTCTTCGAAAAGCTGCCCATCACGACATCGACCTTGCCCAGCATGTTCTGCATGCCGATGTGCCCGCGACCGTCTTTGCCGAGACAACCCAAATCATGAGCCACGTCAACAACGAGGGTGGCGTTGAACTCGTGACAAAGAGCCTGAAGATTGGCCAAATCGGGTGTATCCGAGTCCATCGAGAACAAACCCTCGGTGATCACCAGGATGCCGTTCTCTTTGTCTTTTGCTCTGATCTTGGCCAGGATCTCTCGGCAATATTCGTTGTCGAGATGGCGGAACAGGTGAATGTTGTTGGTGGCTGCATTTGCGCCTTCCTGGAGACAGGAATGCGCTAGCATGTCCAACACGACGTGATCGGCCGACCTGACCAGCCCCTTGACGACCCCGAAGCCTGCTGCCCATCCCGTCGGATAGAGCGCGACATGTTCCAATTCGATGAAGTCGGCAATCTTTCGCTCGAGCGCAACCGAGTGCGAGGTGTTTCCCACCAGGGCCGGCGAGCCTGCACTGTGAACGCCGCAGCGTTCGATTGTCTCGATAGCAGTGGCCATTATGGCCGGGTGAGATGATAAGCTCAGATAGTCTTGCGAGGCAAAATTGACCCCGCGCATCTTGTTGCCGCTATCGTCCTGCGCCGAGCAAACGGTCTTTGGTCCGTCTTCGGTCGCGCGAGAGAAAGGCCAGAGACCGTTTTGCCGACGCAAGTCTTGCCATCGGAAAAAGCCCTCAGTACGTCCCAGCAAGTCGACTCCACCCGGAACGCGGAAGTCTCTCATGCTGCCGGACAACGCGGCAGGCGGAACGCCAGCGAATGAATCGTTTGACATCGTTGTTCCCTGTTCGGCTTTTTTTGGTTTTTTCCGCCGATATCGCAGGATGTCCAATGTCGATTAACATTGAGTAGGTTTGTCTCCTATTTTGATCGCTATTCGAGACGAGTTGAGTGTTTGGTTCGGCATGGATTAAACCCAACTCGTGTGTGCTGCGTGCGACGTTGGGGGAATGTTAACCATGTCGCGGCATCAGACCCGCCGATTTGTCATTCGCCTGGTTCAAACTCGTCGCAAGTTTTTGGTCTCTTGGGGGCGCGAACTACCAGTTCAGTTCGAACCGGGCGGGTACAAAGTTCTGGTGCTCAATGGGTATCAGAAACCACTTGAGTCAGGCGACGGCGCTTTGGCCCGGACTGGAAGGCAAGAGAGCCCGCATTTTGCGGAGCAGTCGCTCCATGTCGACGGGCTTTGTATCAAAATCCGAGCATCCAACCTCGATGCTCTTGGCGCGATCGCTGGCGAGTGCATGGGCCGTCAACGCCATGATCGGAATAGCCGATGTCGCCGGATTAGCCTTGATCAACTGCGTTGCCTCCCAGCCGTCCATTTCGCCCAGGGCGACATCCATCAATATCAGGTCCGGCATCTCGCTCACCGCCATGGCGACGCCGGCTGCGCCATCATGAGCACAGCAGACCGAGAACCCATGGCGCTGAAGTCGCCGCGTGAGCATGTCCCGATTCATTTCATTGTCTTCGACGAGCAGAATTTTATGCATCGGGCATTTCCTGGGCGAGCTGCAATGCAACGTCGGGAGCGGTCGGAACAAGCGTGGCGGCGGCGAACAGATCCGTCCTTCTCCGGCCCGAGACCAGCGGCACTCGGATCGTGAAGCGGCTGCCTTTTCCAAGCTCGCTCTCGACCGAGACCTCACCGCCCATCAGCCTGCAAAGTTTCTGGCTGAGCGCCAATCCAAGCCCAGTGCCGCCGTACTTGCTGGTGCTGGAGTCGTCTCCGACGGTGAATTTCTCAAAGAGATTCGCGATCAAATCTGGAGCGATACCGATTCCCGTATCGACGACATCGACGACGAGTTCCTCACCCGCCGCACAATGCTGACGTTTGGCGATCAGTTCAACTTTGCCGTTTTGCGTGAACTTCGCTGCGTTATCGAGCAGTTGTCCGGTCATATTCTGGAACCTGCTCGCGTCGCACAGGGCCGTGCCGAGGTTTGATGGGATCGAGCACAGGAATTCGTTTCCGTTATTTTCGATGGTCGGCTTCACGCTTTCCGCGATCTCCTGGAGTAATTCGGTCAGGTCCGTCTCCTCCAGATCCAACTCCATTTTGCCGGCTTCAATTTTCGACAGATCGAGAATCTCATTGACAAGCTTCAACAGATGATGACCGGCGGTGTGGATCTTGTTCAGATCGGCAAGGCTGCCGGCGTCGCCCTCAAGCTGGGCGTCCTCGAGCAGGATCTGGCTGTACCCGATCACGGCGTTCAGGGGGGTGCGCAGCTCGTGGGTCATCTTGGCAAGGAATTCGGCTTTTGCGGCGCCCGCGCGCTCGGCCTCCTCGGTGGCTGCACGGAGCGCCGATGCCGTCGCCATGTGCTGTCGCACCTCGCCCTCAAGTTCGGCCTGCGAAGCCTGAATCTTTGCGTAATAGAGCGCCATCATTGCGACGTACAGCGATGCGGCCGTGGTCGAGACGAGCCCCAGGCCCTGCATCGCCGCAACTGGCAACGCCTTATGAGCTGGGTAACCAAACACACAGATGCCGAATATCACCACGTTGACGGTGAACATGACTATTACGATCAGGCGCAGCTTTTTCGACGGCCCCAGATAGAAGAAAGACAGTAAGGGTATCACCAGCACCCAGGCCAGCGTGGGAGAGGTTATCCCACCATAGAAGTAGCAACTCCAAAGAATGCAAAAATTCAGATTCTCGATCGAAACCAGGGCGAGCGGGTTGTATGGAACGCCGGCCCGCAATGCAAATGGAAATGACCAGAACGCGATGATCGAAAGTGCAAGCACCGCGACGTCATATCCAGGGGATGGATCAAGCAGATAGATCGAAATCGGAACCACGTTCCCGATGAACGGTCCGAGAATGTGACTGATCAGAAAAACGTGGGCGCGGTTCCTTGCATCGCGATCAGCCGCAATGTTCGGTGGAATGAAATAATTTACCAACCGATCAAGGGTTGCGAGTGCATTTGCGAGGTGGCTATTCATGAATCCGTGCGCCCTCCGCGGAAAACCAGTAACCGATAGCTGCCTTTGCGACGGCAGGTAGCGGCGGGTGCAAAAAAAGCGCGCTCGCCCCCGGCTAACAATTTCAGCAGTCAATTAAAACGGCGTTAATAGGGAAAATTGGCGCCTAAACTCAATTTAAAGACGTCTGCCCTAGGGTCCCCGGTAAAGAAGATTAATGGAGGCTGGGGAATTCCAATGTGGAATCGTCTCATCAGACTTCTCGACTGGTTCATTCCGGCCGAGGCCAAGCTCGAGCGCTCCGAGCGGGGCCTCGCGCAAAACTATGTTTTTTTGCATTTGTTCGGCCCCCTGCTTTCACAGTCAATCAGCGTGTTTCTGTATCTCAGCGATCCAGAACCCGGTTTCGCCTGTTGGACGGTGATCGTTTGCATTTGGTTATTCTGGCCTCTTCCCCTCGTCTACAAGATGACGGCCAATTTACAACTGTCAGCGCTGATAACGGTCGAGTTGCTCGCCTTTACATCGTTATTCGCGGCCTATTTCTACGGCGGCGTCAGCTCACCGCTTCTTCCTTGGTTGATCATCGATCTCCTGCTCGGGTTTTTCTATCTCTCTGAGCGTCCGAAGCTCGTGATTGGACTTTTTACGTTCAACATTGCCGGTTTTATTCTTGCCTACCTGCTCTGGGGCTTTCCCGACCGTCTCTCGCACGACCAGCTTTCGATGGTCGGTTGGATCTCGATCCTCTCAGCGACGATCTACATGTCCTGGATGGCTATTTACTACGCCAACGTGATCGCGATGCGATCCGATCTTGAACGCGAAGCGGAGCGACATCGCGAAACCGCAATTCGCTTGCGCGAAGCCAAGGAATTTGCCGACAAGGCAAACCGGGCAAAATCCATCTTTCTTGCAAAGATGAGCCACGAGCTGCGGACCCCGCTGAACGCCGTGATAGGATACAGCGAAATTCTGCTCGATGACCTGGAGTTCGACGGCAAGAATGCTCATCGAAAGTCGGAGCTCGAACGCATCAATTCGGCCGGGAAGCATTTGCTGTCTCTGGTGACCGACGTGCTGGATCTCTCGAAGATCGAGTCCAACCACATCGAGCTGAAGATTGGGAAGTTCGACTTGAACGATTTGGTTCGAGAAGTCGTCGCTACCGTCCAGCCTATGGTCGCGGAAAAGAAAAATAGACTTGTGGTCAAGTGCCCGACCAACTTGGGAATCGTCTCGACGGATCAGACCAAACTCCGACAGGCCATTCTCAATTTGTTGAGCAATGCTGCAAAGTTCACTGAAAAGGGAACGATCATTCTTGCTGTGCAGCGCCGAAAGCATCAAGCCGGAGATTGGATCGAAATCCAGGTGCAAGACACTGGAATAGGGATCGCCGAATCCGACATGGGACGACTGTTCCAGAATTTTGGCCAGGCTACTCCGTCCACCTCCAGCAGATATGGTGGCACCGGCCTCGGGTTGTCGCTCAGCCAGAAACTGTGCGCGCTGATGGGTGGCGGGATCTCCGCAACGAGCGAACTTGGCGAAGGATCGTGCTTCACCATACGTGTGCTTGCCTGGATGGGCGAGCAGTCAGGAAATGAGGAATCGTGCGCCGACCCGGCATTGCAGCTGGCGAGTTCAGTAGTGGCCTGACGTCAGAAACCAGAGACGGCTTTCAAAAATGTCTATTTCAAAATTAATGTCTTCAAGCCTTGCCCCGCCGACGACAAATGAGGCTGAGAGCAGCCCCAGCGGCCGCGAGCATGCGCGACCTCATTTGCTTGTCGTCGATGACGTTGCCGATAATCGCAGTATCCTGACGCGGCGTCTGCAGCGGTTTGGTTTCGATGTGAGCGAAGCGGATTCTGGACTAGCCGCCCTTGAGCTTATCGAAAAGGGATCTTTCGATCTCGTCCTTCTCGACATCATGATGCCTGGAATAGACGGATTGGAGACTTTAAGGCGCATTAGACAGCGGAAATCAGCCTCCACGCTGCCGATCATCATGGTCACGGCCAAAGCGGAGAGCGGCAACATTGTTGAGGCGCTCGAACTCGGCGCCAATGATTACGTCACCAAGCCGGTTGATTTGGCCGTTGCTATGGCCCGTGTAAACACCCAACTAGGCCGCGTGCGCGCGGAGCAGGAGGTCATCAAGGCAAACCAGGAGCTGCGTCAGGCCAACGAGGATCTGGAAAATCGGGTCGAGGAGCGGACGAAGCGGCTGATCGAAGTCAATCAAAGATTGAAGGAAGAGATCGCTGACCGTGAGGAATTGCAGGCAAAGTCACAGTACCTGGCCTATCATGACGCGCTAACGGGGCTCGGCAATCGGCTGTTGTTCAAGGAACAGCTTGATGAGGCACTTCGCGAGCTTTCCGTGACCCCACGCCCGATTGCGGTCCTGTTCATCGATCTGGACGGTTTCAAGGCTGTAAACGACACGTTGGGACATTCCGTTGGCGATCTGCTTCTAAAGTCCATCGCAGCCAAGCTTCGCGACTTGTTGCCGTCCACGGATCGGATGGCGCGACTCGGTGGCGATGAGTTCGCGATCCTGCAGATGTCCGGTACTCAGCCCGATTCGTCGACTTCGCTCGCTGCGACCATTGTCGAAGCTGTCGGTCGTCCCCACAATATCGAGGGGCACGATGTGACGGTTGGCGCGAGCATAGGAATCGCGATCGCACATCCGGCCGAAATGGACAGCGACAGCATCCTCAAGAGCGCCGATCTCGCCATGTACAGCGCGAAAGCAGATGGCCGCGGCACCTATCGAGTGTTCGATCCGCAGATGGACGCAACCGTCCGAGCGCGGCGGTCTTTGGAACGCGACATGCGCACGGCACTGGCCCAGGGGGAATTTACGTTGGCTTATCAGCCACTCGTCAACCTGCGCACCAAGAAGGTCACCGCGTTTGAGGCCTTGATGCGATGGCGACACGCCGAGCGGGGCATAGTTCCTCCCTCGGAGTTCGTTCCCGTTGCGGAAGAAATGGGGCTGATTATTCAGCTCGGTGAGTGGGCGCTCAGGCAAGCATGCATCGAGGCAGCCGAATGGCCCGCAGACATCCGCGTCTCCGTGAATCTATCGCCTTTGCAATTCGCGAAGGGTAACCTTGTCTCTACGGTATTGAATGCCCTGGCGTCGTCAGGATTACCGGCATCGCGTCTGGAGTTGGAAATCACTGAATCGGTATTGCTGGAGAAATCAGAGCGCAACATTGCGATATTGAACCAGTTGCGAGAGCTGGGCGTTCGAATATCGATGGACGACTTTGGAACGGGCTATTCGAGCATTGGCTATCTGCGCAGCTTCCCGTTTGACAAGATCAAGATTGACCAGTCGTTTGTACGAGACCTGCTCGTCGATCAGGGGAGCCTGGCAATCGTTCGAGCTATCGCTGGGTTAGGCATAAGCTTTGGAATAACGACTACAGCAGAAGGCGTTGAAACTGAGGAGCAGATGCAACGCCTTAGCGCGGAAGGCTGCGTGGAGGTCCAGGGATATCTGTATAGCAAGCCTGTACCGGCTGACGAGATAGCCGCACTCCTGGCGAGGCTGAGGGTCCCGCTCTAGCGCCCGCGCGGGGTGCCGAATATGCGCATCAACAGCCACACGGGGATGACAATCACGGCGCCGAGCAGGAAGTAACGCCAGAGCCAGTTGATCGTATCGAAGCCGAGATCCCAGATCCGCTGAAACAACAGGCGGATGCTTTTCAGGATGTTCCAGGGATCAAACCCGATCGCCGCCAGCACGACGCCGACCAGGATCGAGAGCAGGATCAGCCGAAACGCCACCGAGAGCGGTGAGCCGCCGAGAAAGCGGTACAATGTATCGTTGCTCCTCGCCGGCAATTCCCTTGCATCGTTCGGCATCAACGTCTCCCGCTATTTTCACCGCACACTCGTTCTATTGCGTCATAACCGACCTATCCTCATCCTGAGGAGCTTGCGTGAGCAAGCGTCTCGAAGGAGGAGGCCGGAAGTAGATCATGTGGCCTCATGGTTCGAGACGGCGCTAGTGGTCCGATTCTAACATTCGCATCCCTTCTCAGCGGCCACTTTGCGAATGTTAGAATCAAAGGACCACTAGCAAATATAGGTTTCTAGTGGAGTTTAGGATTTGACATTCGCTTTAAGAGCTCGCGGCTAGGTTGGTAGCGAATGTCAAATCCACTCCACGACGGTTCCTCGTCACCCTGAGGGTCTAATGACACAGCGAGCCTAACCCATGAAGCGCGAGCGTGGGAACTTGTTTTCCGCATGATTTCGATTGCGTTTTGTTAATCCGCACCCGTTTGCTCGGCTTGCTGGAGCGTCGCGGCCTTCAGCATCCGCTCCAGCGTTTCCAGCCGGTCCGCTTCGCGCGGCGGCTTGTCCCAGCGCAGACGGTTGATGCGGGGAAACCGCATCGCGACGCCGGATTTGTGGCGCGAGGAACGCTGCAACCCTTCGAACGCGACCTCCAGCACCAGACCCTGATCCGGTTCATGCACGACATGCCGGACGGGGCCGAATTTTTCCGTGGTGTTGCGGCGAACGAAACGGTCGATCTGCACGAGCTCTTCGTCGGTGAACCCGAAATAGGCCTTGCCGACCGGCACCAGCTGCGCGGTGTCGTCGCCGCCGGTCCAGACGCCGAACGTATAGTCGGAATAATAGGATGAGCGCTTGCCGTGGCCGCGCTGGGCGTACATCAACACGGCATCGATGACGTGCGGATCGCGCTTCCATTTCCACCACTGGCCCTTCGGGCGTCCGGGCAAGTAAGCCGCGTCGGCCCGCTTGAGCATCACACCTTCCACCGCATCGGCGTCGCGGCTCGCGCCCGCGCTTGCCGGATCGCGCCGTGCGGCGGCAAGCCGCTCCCAACTGTCGAAGGCGATCGTTGGTGAGAGGTCGACCCTTGGTTCACCGAGCCTGGCGACAAAGGCCTCCAGGCGCTTGCGGCGCTCACTGAACGGCAATTGACGCAAATCAGCGTCGCCATCGCCCAAAAGGTCATAAGCGCGCAGGTGGATCGGATAGTCGTTGATCAGTTTCGGCGACACCACTTTGCGGTTGAGGCGCTGTTGCAGCACGTTGAAGCTTTGAACGCGGCCGTCGCGAACGATCAGGAGCTCGCCATCGATCGCGCCGGGCAGATGGAGCGAGGGGAGCAAATCGGGGAAGCTTTTGGTGATGTCTTCGCCGCTGCGCGAATAGAGCCGCCCGATCATATTTCCGCGCGCGTCGCGCCCGCTGACGGCCTGCACGCGAATGCCGTCCCATTTCCATTCGGCGATGTAGTCGCTGGCATCGAGACCCGCGAAATCCGTATCTTCAATGGCATGCGCCAGCATCACCGGGCGGAACGGCGCGGGATCGAGATTGATCGGTTGTTCGCCGCGGCCCTCCAGCCACGCGAACAGATCAAGGTAGGGTGGCGTCAGTCCCGGCCATAGCAGTTCGACGTCGTGGACGTCCTTGTCGCCCAGCGCGGCCGCGGCGGTCTTGGCGAGCCGCGCCGAGATGCCGATCCGCAATCCCCCGGTGACGAGCTTCAGCAACGCCCAGCGGCCGGTTTCGTCCAGCTCATCGAGCCAGCGCGAAAGCTGCCGCGGCATTTCGGTCTTGCCAAGCGTACGAAGGGTGGTGACGACTTCAGTGAGGGTAGGTGGCGGAGGGTTGTTGTGGCGGAGCCGATCATTATGAGCGTCGTATTCGCGATACCCCCCTCCCTGACCCTCCCCCACGAGGGGGGAGGGAACGGAAGCACCTGTCGCGGGGGCCGAAGTTGGTTGGCTTTCGTAAGTCTTCGCTTGCGTTCGAGATGATGGCTCCGGACTCCCTTGGGCTCCCTCCCCCCTTGTGGGGGAGGGGCGGGGAGGGGGGTAGCCCGGCAAACGCTCTTCGCGATTGATCGCGCTCTTCGGCCACATCAGCGCCACCGTCTCGGACAAGTCGCCGACATAGTCGTAGGATAGGCCGAACAGCACGGGATCGGTGCGTTCGGCGATCAGGTCGCGGATCAGGCCCGGCTTGGCATGTTTGAAGGACAGCGCGCCGGTCAACGCCGCGAGCGCATAGCCGCGATCGGGATCTTCGACTTCGCGAAAATAATTGGTGATCAGCCGCAGCTTGTTGTTGCGGCCGGGCTCGTAGGCGAGGCGGTCGAGCAGTTCGGCGAAACGGTTCATGCCTCGTCACCTGAAGCCACAACATCGTCTTCGCCCTCATCCTCGTCGCCATAGCCGACCAGGTCGAGCGGACGCGCGGCGAGACCTTGCGTCGTACACCAATGCACCAGCGCGTCTTCCTGGCCGTGGGTGACCCAGATCTCGCCGGCGCCGGTCGCCTTGATCGATGCCGTGAGGCCATCCCAATCGGCGTGATCGGAAATCACCAGCGGCAGCTCGACTCCGCGCTGGCGGGCGCGTGCCCGGACCCGCATCCAGCCCGAGGCAAAGGCGGTGACCGGATCGGGGAATCGCCGCGTCCAGATGTCGGAGATGGCGGTGGGCGGCGCGAGCGTAATCGTGCCGGCGAGATCGGCTTTTTTCATGCCCTTGACGGGCCGGAGTTCGCCGAGCGTAACCCCGCGGGCCTGGTAGTAGCGGGTGATTTTCTCCATCGCGCCGTGAAAATAGATCGGTGCGTCGTAACCGGCCGCGCGGAGCAAAGCGATGACGCGTTGGGCCTTGCCGAGCGAGTAGGCGCCAACCAGATGCGCGCGCTCGGGAAACAGCGCCACTGACGCGAGCAGCTTTTTTACTTCCTCCGCCGCGTCGCCGTGCCGAAATACGGGCAGGCCGAACGTTGCTTCCGTGATGAAGGTGTCGCAGGGCACTACCTCGAAAGCAGCGCAGGTCGGATCGGGCGCGTCCTTGTAATCGCCGGACGCAACGATGCGCGTACCACCGCAGGTCACGGCCACCTGCGCCGAGCCGAGCACGTGGCCCGCGGGGTGAAACTTGACCGTGACCTCGCCGAGCCGCAATTCCTCGCCATAGGCCATTGCCTGGGTGCTGCGAGCAAAATTCTCGCCGTAGCGCAGCCGCATCATGTCGAGCGTCTCTTGCGTCGCCAGCACCGCGCCATGGCCGGCGCGCGCATGATCGGAATGGCCATGAGTGATCACGGCGCGCTCCACCGGGCGCACCGGGTCGATGTGAAAGCCGCCGGGCTTGCAGCACAGGCCGGCGGGCAGGGGCGTGAGGATATCTTGCGGGCGCATACTGGATAATATAGGGCGTGCAGCGGCGATTTTTACCTCTCCCCGACGGGGAGAGGTGAACTCACGAGCCGAGCCATGCCCGCGCGACTCTTCCTGTCTTCCGGCGATCTGAATGCCGATCGGCGCTATGAATTTGCGCGCGACCTGCAGCTCAAGGGTGATCTGGCGGCCGCGGCCGATCTTCTGGAGCAGGCCATCGAGCTTGCGCCCCGCTTTGCGTCCGCCTGGTTCACGCTCGGCGAAGTTCGCCTGCGGCTGGGCAAGCGCGAAGCGGCGATCGAGGCCTTCGGCAGAGTGCGCGAAGCCGATATGGACGATCAGCATGGCGCCGGCCTCTGGTTGATGCGGTTGGGTGCGGAGGCGGTCGCGTCGATGCCGCCAGCCTATGTGCGTGCGCTGTTCGATCAGTACGCGCCGAGATTCGAACGCGCGCTGATCGACGATCTCGGCTATCGCGGGCCGTCGCTGCTGTTCAAAGCGGTGCTGGCGGCGCGCCGCGCGGTCGGCAAGCCGGCCTTTTTCAAGCGTGCGATCGATCTTGGTTGCGGCACGGGCCTGGTGGCAGCCGCCTTCGCCCGTGAGGTCGACCATTTCACCGGAATCGAT
>Ga0209168_10002547_pt1 | contig 13098 bp, 9 predicted proteins | sample Coa_R1_FD_187156 | JGI IMG/M metagenome (GOLD analysis project Ga0209168, IMG submission 187156) | Surface soil microbial communities from Centralia Pennsylvania, which are recovering from an underground coalmine fire - Coalmine... | ecosystem: Environmental > Terrestrial > Soil > Unclassified ... | reverse complement strand
CTCGGCCGGCTATTATGACGCGTATTACTTGAGGGCGCAGAAGGTGCGCACGCTGATCAAGAAGGACTTCGAGGATTGCTTCAGCTTGGGCGTGAACGCGATCCTCACCCCGGCAACGCCGTCGGCCGCCTTCGGCGTCGGCGAGAAGGGCGGTGCGGACCCGGTCGAAATGTATCTCAACGACATCTTCACCGTCACGGTGAACATGGCGGGTTTGCCCGGAATTGCGGTGCCGGCCGGCAAGGACGCTCAAGGTCTGCCGCTCGGCCTGCAGCTGATTGGCCGCCCCTTCGATGAGGAGACGCTATTTTCGCTCGGCGCGGTGATCGAGCAGGCGGCGGGCCGCTTCACGCCGCCGAAATGGTGGTGAGCATGGAGGATCTCACATCCACCCTGGCGAATTCGGCTCCAGACGCCGGCCTTGCGCCGCCGCTGGCCGCGCTTTGGTGGGCGGCCAAGGGCGATTGGGAGGCCGCGCACAAAATCGTCCAGGACGAAAGCGACGCCAATTCCGCCTGGGTGCATGCCTACCTGCACCGCGTTGAGGGCGATCTTTCAAATGCGACATACTGGTATCGGCAGGCCGGTCAACCCGTCGCGAAGGATTCCCTGGAACAGGAATGGCGGCGGATCGTCGCTGCGCTGGAGCGGAGTGATCAATTATGAGCGCTAACCAGAAGCTCGTGGAGGGGTGGGAAACTGTTATTGGCCTCGAAATTCATGCTCAAGTAGCATCTGAAGCAAAATTATTTTCGGGGTCGTCTACAGCGTTTGGGGGGGAGCCCAATTCCCATGTCTCGCTAGTCGATGCGGCGATGCCGGGCATGCTGCCAGTTATCAACGAAGAATGCATCAAGCAGGCAATACGGACAGGCCACGCAATCGACGCAAAGATCAATCCCCGCTCTGTTTTCGACCGTAAGAACTATTTCTATCCGGACCTACCGCAAGGCTATCAGATTAGCCAATATAAATCTCCCATCGTTGGTGAAGGAGTGGTGACTATCGATTCCATCGATAATACGACAGTCAGCATCGGTATTGAGCGAATTCACCTCGAACAGGATGCAGGTAAGCTCCTCCACGACCAACATCCCAATAAGTCATACGTCGACTTGAACCGTTGTGGCGTGGCCCTGATGGAGATCGTATCAAAACCAGATTTGCGCTCTTTCGACGATGCAATGAATTTCGTTGCCAAGATTCGTCAGTTGCTGCGCTACGTCGGAACCTGTGATGGCGATATGGAAAAAGGGAGCTTGCGGGCGGACGTAAACGTTTCGATACGGCGACCAGGAGACACCCGGTTTGGAACGCGATGCGAAATCAAGAACTTGAACTCGATTAATTTTATAGGCCAAGCGATCTATGCAGAGGCTCGGCGACAAATCGACGTTTTAGAGACCGGCGGAGTGGTTGAACAGGAAACCCGGCTTTTTGACCCGGTGAGGAATGAAACGCGACCGATGCGTTCTAAAGAGGAGGCGCACGACTACCGGTATTTCCCTGACCCTGATCTTTTGCCGCTAGAGCTTAGCGAGAAATACCTGGCGGAGCTGAAAGCCGGTCTGCCCGAGTTACCGGACCAGAAAAAGGCTCGCTTCGCTGACGATTTCGGACTGAGCCCGGTTCAAACTGCGCGACTCACACGGGAAAGAGACTTAGCAGAAAGCTTCGAGGAGCAAATATATCGTTATGTCTTGCGCATGCATGGCCAAGGCGCCTCGGATTTGATTCGAAAGGCCTACGGGTGGGAATCCTCGAAGATCAAGGAAAGCAACTGGGAGGAATTTTCAGCCAATCGGGCGGCCGCCGAGCCGTACCACCACTCGATGATTGAGGGAGCGCACAATCTGGCCAATCTTGTCTTAGGTGTGGTCATGGAGAAGTGTAATGAAGTCCAAGCAAACCCTGCGGATCAGATAGGTCGCCTAAATCTTCCCGAAATCATCGCACTAGTCTTGGACAGGACTATCTCAAGCAAAATCGCGAAAGACCTGTTCGAGATCGTCTGGCAGGAGGGTGGCGATCCCCGCGCTCTGGTCGAGGCGCGCGGCATGAAGCAGGTGACCGACCTCTCGGCGATCGAACAGATCGTGGACGAGATCATCAATGCCAATCCCGACAAGGTCGCCCAGGCGAAAGCCAAGCCGCAGGCGCTGGGGTGGTTCGTCGGACAAGTGATGAAGTCGTCCGGCGGCAAGGCCAACCCGCAAGCCGTCAACGATCTCTTGAAGTCGAAGCTCGGCATCTGAATTCTGGCTGGCGTCTTTTCCTTGCGCGCGACGGCATTGAAGATCAGCGCGCATACATCAATCGTTCACGATGTCTGACGATGCTTCGTTCCGGCGGAGGGCGTTGCCCCGAATCAGCCGCAATCGATTCGCGCTGAAAAGCGGCTTTGGCGAACGGCGATGCACCGGGTAGCCAAGGGATGCGAAAATTTTTTTATTGCCAAAAATTGCGACTCAGAGTCCGCGAACGGCACGTTTGAGCGCTCCCCACGATGATCTCCGAGTTGCAACGAGCCATGAACGTGATCAGCGCAAATCAAGAAAACCGCTGCGGCACAGGCGTTTCTTGCATTCGTCGCCAACATTCGGCGTAACACTGCGCGTATTTATCGCTTCTCCGCGCAAATGTTGTTTCGCCTCTTTGATGATCGCGCATCGCGCGCCCCTCGCGTGAGGCGTCAATACTTCCTTAAGGCGGAAGCTGTTTTTTTCAATGCGTTGGTGTATTCGGGATGCAGTGCATATCGATTCCCGAATGCACGCAACAGCGATTAAGCCATCTCACTACATTGGAGGGCAACATGGCTAAGAAGGAAAAGAAGGCGAAGAGCGCAGTGAAGAAGGCTGCGAAGAAGACCCGCAAGGTCTCCAAGAAGAAGTAAATCTCGCCGATAAAAATCGCCGGCGGACTTTGTCGCCGGCACGTGACTTGAGCCATCCCAGGGTTTGCTTCCCTCAAAGGCAGATTTGAAAGAGCGGCTCTTGTCGACGAAGAGGGTGTCGGCGAGACATCAGGTCAAACGGCTGGATCGTCATTTCGGGGAGCTTGCTTCCTCGAGGGCCGGTCCGGCAGAAGAAACTAGCTTTTCTTCGTTCGGTGCGAATCCTCTTACGGTTCGCAGTTTCACCTGCCGGAAGGCTCAATTGCCTTTCAAGGCCTAAAGTGAAATCTGGTCCTGACGTGTTCGCCGACGCCCTCGTTCCAGGCCGGGCGGTTCGCCGCGGGCCGCCTCATCCCACAAATTCCAGAACAATCTTTCCGCCGAGCATTTCCGCTCGCGCGCTTGCCGGCCGGCATGCGGCTGATCCAGCCAATCGATCTGTTGGATTTAGCGGCAATGGTTATCGCTTCGCGAATTACGACGGTAAACCGATTTTCTCTCCGTCAAGAAGCCATCGAGCAACGGGATTTCCCGGTTCCGATGACATTCCGGCCCCCCGCGCGTTTACGCCCCGTTCATCGCGCCAATTAAACCGTCCTTCAAATTTGATCAGACATGATCCTCTCCAACCAGCCGGCAAACGGCGGTGGGGAAGAGACCTACTGATAGTGGACGAAGCCGCTCCTTAAAAGGAGCGGAAGAAAATAAAAAGGGGAGATGTTGGATGTTTCAGGGGGAAATCGATCTGGATGGGGCCATGCCGGTGGAGACGACCGCCATTCCCGATGTGCTGTTCGAGCGTGGGCTTTTCTGGTCGAGCGGCCGCTCCGGCCTGGTCAATCTTGTGGCTGCGCACAAATGGTTCAATCTTGCCGCCTTGAAGGGCCGCAAGGATGCCGTTCAGATGCGGCGCGAGGTCGCCGAACTGATGTCGGAAGCCGAAATCGCAGCCGCGCAGCGTGAGGCGCGCGACTGGATGAGGGCGCAGTAAGCAATCGCGCGCGATAACCATCGGCAATTTGTTCACGGACGACTATTTCAAGTCGAGCGTTGCGCGCGCATTTTCGACGAAGCTTCCTTCATACGTCTTGGTAAGGTCCAGCGTTACATCGCGAAGGGCGGGATCAATCTTGCGCAGGAAGTTGAACGTAACCTCCATCGCTTGGGGTGAAATCCGCCCGTCATGCTGGAAGCTGGAGATGCTCTTCTCGAGCATCACCCTGTAAAGCTCGGGCCGGCCGGCCCAGAATTCTTGTGGCACTTTCGCCATCACATCATCGATGCTCGCCGTCTTGATCCATTCGAGTGCCCGTATCATCGCGGTGACGGTCGCCTGAACCGTATTGGGATTCTGCCTGATGAAATCCCCCCTCGTATACACAACCCCCGAAATGGTTTCGCCGCCATAGACCTCGACAGTGCCCTTGAGATTGCGACTATCGGCTACCACGACGATATCCTTGGAATTCTCAAGTTCAGTTATCGTTGGATCGGTGACAGCGATGGCGTCAAGATTCTTGCCTGTACGCACTGCCGCGATTCCACTGGGACCTTGACCCACCCCGATGAACGATACCTCGTCCGGCTTCACGCCATGCTTGGCGAGCAGAAGCGCGACAAAGAATTGGCTCGAAGCGCCCGTCGCGGAAACGCCAATCTTCCATCCCTTCATGTCTGCTGGCGATTTGTAGTCCTTGGCGCGTTGACTAACGACGCCGAGCACGTTGCCGTAATAGCGGCCGAATTTAACGATGGCTTTGATGTCTTGCCCGCGCCCCTGCAACTGTATGACATGTTCGAATGAGCCCGCCGTCATATCGGCACCGCCGCTGACGACAGCCTGCAGGGCTTTCGTACCCGAGCCTGTGTTGATCATGCTGACCTTCAGGCCCGCCTCTTCAAAATAACCGAGCCGATCAGCGAGAACGACAGGTAGATGATATATTTGCGCCGATACCCCGCCGATCGCTAGCGTCAAATACGGCTTTTCAGGTTTCGGAGGCTGCGCTTTCGCAATTTCGCCGCTCAATAGCGCGCCAAGCGAAAAGGCCATCGCCAGAGTTGGCAATAGCGCCCTCTCATTGAATATCACGATGTCTTCTCCTTAAATTGGTTCGTAATCAATTGTGCTTGTGCTGTATTCCCTGTTCCTTCTCAGATTCCCTTCGTCGCTCCGCCATCAATGTCCAGTGTTGCGCCTTGAATGTAGTCGGAGACCGGTGAGGCCAAGAACGCAACGAGCCTTCCAATCTCGTCGGGCCGCCCGAAGCGAGAGATCCCGAGCGTCTGCAAAAGCTTGGAAACCGCCTCGTCGCGAGACGTCTTTCCTTCGCTGACTATCCCGTCGATGCGGCGCGTCAAACGTTCGGTCTCGATGTAGCCGGGATTGATAGCATTGACGCGCACGCCGCGCTCGCGGCCAAGGTCGGCGAGAGCCTTGGTAAGATTGATGAGCGCTGAATTGACCGAACCGCCGATGCTAAAGTCCGCGCTCGGCGTCCGCGACCCGATGCCGACGATGTTAATGATCGAACCATTCCGCTTTTCGAGATACGGCCAAGCGGCACGGCACATGCGCACGCTGCCGTGAAACTTTAGCGCGTAGCCACTCGCCCAGTCATCGTCGGTGAGCGAGAAGAAGTCGCCGCGCTTGGTGGCTCCGGCGCAATTCACCAGAATGTCGATGCCGCCCAGCGCCGCCAGGGCGGCGTTGACGACGTCAGCGGCGGCATTGCGTTGAGATAGATCGCTGACGTGAATCGCAACCGTGACCTTGTGCCGATCTGAAATCTCGTGCGCCGCTGCCGCCAGCGCCGCGCCGTCCCGCGCCACAAGCAATATCCGCACGCCTTCCTTGGCGAGCTGCTCGGCGATCGCCCTTCCAATCCCGCGGCTCGCTCCCGTGACAATTGCAGTCTTGTCACGAATTTTCAAATCCATGGGCTATTCCTCCGCGTCCCTCTGTTTTCTGGGGCAAGCCGTGGTCGGCTCCGCTAGTTTGTCAATCGCGGCAATGTCCGTTATCGGGGAAAACTCGAAGGAACTTTGCTCGGCTTGAGCATTTCGCAGTTTGACCTTTGGGGACCCTTTAGCGAGTGACGCGCTGCGGAAGCCGACGCTCGACCGTGTCTTTTAGGTTACTCCGCGCGGAATAACGCAGGGCCGACCGATGAGCCTATGGTTGTATGGCGACACGTTTAATCGTCCATGGAACTATCCCCCCAAGCGATCAGAGAGCTTAAACGTGGTTTCGGGTATTGACCGAGGAATTTTTTTGAGCCGAGCGATCGTTGCGTTGTCGACGTTGATATTGTCTGCGGTCCCCGTCGTTACGGCAACGTCACTCGCGCGCGCCGACGGCCCGGGTATCGGAATTCTGCCAGGCGGCACATTCAGCCAAGCCTTTGGGATCAGTGCTGATGGTTTGGTAGTCGTTGGAGAAAGTAGCGCCGCGAGCGCCCCGTTTGTGCAGGCATTCCGTTGGACCCGGAGCGGCGGCCTGGTTGGTCTTGGTACGTTGTCCGGCGGCACGAGCAGCTTTGCCAACGGCGTGAACGCCGATGGCTCGGTGATAGTCGGCCTTAGCACCTCCACTGCTTTTCCTGGCTTCGGCGAAGCGTTCCGCTGGACCCAAAGCGGTGGCATAGTCGGTCTCGGCGTTTTGCCGGGCGGCTCAAACAGCCAAGCAGGTGGCGTGAATAGTGACGGCTCAGTGGTAGTGGGATCAAGTAGCGCCGCTGGAACAACAGAAGAGGCGTTTCGCTGGACCCAGGCCGGCGGCATGGTTGGCCTTGGCTTTTTACCTGGCGGTAGCCTCAGCATCGCAAATGCTGTGAGCGCCGACGGCACACTAGTAGTTGGAAGCAACAGTGTCAGTGGCTTCGGTTCTGACAGCCAAGCATTCCGGTGGACCCAGAGCGGAGGAATGGTCGGTCTCGGCTTCTTGCCGGGCGATTCGTACAGTTCTGCCAATGCGGTCAGCGCCGACGGCACAGTCATTGTCGGTGGAAGCCGCGTCAACAGTTTTCCTGACAACGGTCAGGGGTTTCGGTGGACCCAAAGTGGTGGCATGGTTGGCCTCGGAATCTTACCGGGCGGGACATTTAGCGAGGCGAATGCGGTAGATGCAAACGGTACGGTAATCGTCGGCCGGAGCAATTCCACAAACGCTCCTAACGGTGAGGCATTCCGCTGGACGACTAACGCCGGCATACAATCGATTCAAAACCTTCTGACTGCGAGCGGCGTCAGTCTCACGGGCTGGGCCCTCCAAAATGCTACCGGCGTCTCTGCTAACGGTGCGGTGATCGTAGGCTATGGCACCGATCCTGCGGGGCTAACCGAAGCCTGGATCGCGCGATTCACAAACGGTGGTGCCTTCATCACGCCCACCATTGTAACACAATCGTTCTCAGGCCAGTCTGCGATTGGCCAAACAAGTAACGCCGCAATTGGCGGCACGCTAGGGACTATGAACGAATACGCGACGCAAGCGAGGCAGGGCCAGGGCAGCCGAAATACACCGTTTCAAGTGTTCGGCTATGGTGCCAATGATTCAGATCCGTTCTTATCCGGCATGCTTGGCATGACTGTCGACCTGCCGCGCGATATCTTCATCGGCACCACTGTCGGCGCCAACTTCCTAAAGACCGACATGGTATTCAGTGGCTCGGCCAACTTGTCGGGAGCCAGCGCGGGTGCATTCATCGCGCGGTCGCCGGTCGCCGGGCTGCAATGGCTAATTGGCATCGCTGCCACCACGATCGAGGGTACCGTCACGCGTGGCTATCTGGATGGTAACGATCTAGTTTCTTCGAACGGTTCTACCAACGGGCGTGGCCTCGGTGCTACGGCGCGGCTCGGGTGGGTTTTCAATCCGCTACCGACGGTGAACGTCACGCCCTTCGGCTCCTACACCGTCGCAACGACAACCTTCGACGGTTACACCGAAAGCGGCGGCCCGTTCCCGGCGCAGTTTGCCGCCTTCACGTCGACCGCGCAGACCAGTCGGCTCGGCGCTGATGCACGTTACACTTTTGGGCCCGGCAAGTGGCTTTGGGGCACGGCGGCGTGGGCGCACCGCGTCGATGGCGGCGCCAACCCCGATATCGCCGGCACGGTAATCGGACTGTTTTCAATAACCGCGCCTGGCATCAGTTCGGCGCCCGACTGGGCCGAACTCACCGTCGGCGTACGCCTGCCGGTGTGGAACAACGGCGCGGTCACCGCTTCGTTGACAACGTCAATTACGCCGCACCAGGACACGACGTTTGTTTCCCGCGTAGGTATCGTGCAGGCGTTTTGATTGATCGGCTTCTAAAAGGCCACCTATGCAGACTTCGCGTACTGGACGTTTTCCGTTGTGGCGCAAATCCAAAGTGTCGCGACGTCCTTTTTGTCGCTCTTTGTTGGATGAAAGTCGGGAGTGAAACCGGCATGCTCAAATGATCCACCCCACGAGACAGCCAAGGCGTCCGATCGTCATCCGCGTCGCCGGCTGGTGATCATTGGCGGAAGGGCGGCTAAACGGGTCGGTGGTGGGGCCCGGCGAGTTGCTCAATCATCTCGCCTGGCGGCCAGAGAATGTGGAAGCTGGTTTGATACGATTGCGTCTGCGATGTCGAAGAGGGCGGCGCCAGGATGGCATTTGGCTCACAAGCTTCATGCGCCATGATTTTCTGATATTTCGACCTGGAGCAGAAGACCCTGCAAGCCCCGACAACCCGATCGGCACGCGGTTGTCACCTATGTCTCCGGAATGAAACGTAACCCATGTGTTCGGAATGGACCTTTCGAATCTGGCGGAGCCGGAGGGATTCGAACCCTCGATAGGCCTTTACAAGCCTATAACGGTTTAGCAAACCGCCGCCTTCAGCCACTCGGCCACAGCTCCATGAGCGCGGATATGCCCGACGGCGGGCTGAGCCGCAAGCAGCGAGATTGAAGACCACGGCGGGAGGCGCTTTTCGGCCGTCCCGCTGTGTCGTTTGCAGCCTTACGGCGCGGAGGTGCGTGCCTTTTGTGCAACATCTTCCAGAAACCTCTGCCGGGAAGCGTCCGCGGGGCCGTCTTTGTATTGCCAGTGCATGAAGCTTCGGTAATTTTTGGAACGCGGCGGAGGGGGGCACCCGAGGTCGCCCGTCTTGAGGCACCTCGGGGGCGGTTATCTTGGGGCGGTCGCGGGAATTCCCGCATGCAATGCGGGAGAGGTGAGGGCGCTAAGATGCTGAGCAGTGTCCCGGGGGACATGTCCTAAAGGATATGTGGGACCTGCTCAGCTCTTCAGCGAGCGCAACAGCGTTCAGATAGCTCTCAATCCAACCGATTTCATCGCTGGCTCCAAACTTATTGGCGCCGAGCGCAGCGGTCTTCGATTACTTCAACAGCAAGAGTTCCGCGAGGGCGGCCGTCGATTCGACGAAACTCGGCGGACACTCATTAGAGGCGAGCTTCAGCAGGCGCTGCGCTTCCTTCTTGTTTTTTTTCAGGAGCGCCAGTTCGCCGCCGTAGAAATGCGCCTCGCAAGTCTGTGCCGCCCTGGTCTGCGGATCGGTATCGAAGGCTGCGCCGAAGGTTTGCTCGGCATCGAGTTCGCCGAGGAACAGACGGATCACCGGCGCTGGCCAGACCGTCATGTCCAGCTCTTTGGCAGCCGCCGCGAGGTGACCTGGCCCGTTGTTGCGGCGCTCCGCAAGCTCGCGCCACAGCGCAGCATATGCGTCCTTCGGGTTAAGTCCGGCGGCTTTCTTGAAATCCGCGATCGCATCCGGATTGCGGCCGCCGATAATGTAGTAGGAGACGCCGCGGTTGAAATAGGGCGTCGGATCTTCGGGGTCCAGCTTTATGGCCTTGCCGAAATCCTCCAGAGCGGCCGGAGCGTTGCCGAGCGTGTACGACAGGCGGCCGCGGGTGAAATAGGCCAGCGCATAATTGGGATCGAGCCGGATCGTTTCGTTCATATCGGCCATTGCCCGCGCCAGATCGCCCGTCTTTCTGTACAAGTCGCCGCGCGAGAAGTAGGCGAGTGCATAGGCGGGATCGAGTTTGATCGACTCGTTGAGATCAGCAAGCGCGCGCTCGGCTTCGCCCTTGTTCTTGTAGAGATTGCCGCGCTCCGCATAGGCCCAGGCATTTTTTGGATCGAGCCGCAGCGCCTCGTTGAAGTCGGCAAGCGCGTGATCCAAATCGGATTTGCTCAAATAGACGTTGCCCCGATTGAGATAGGCGGCCGCAAGATTGCGGTTCAACCGGATGGCTTCATTGCAATCGGATAGCGCCCGGTCGGAATCCTTTTTCGCCCACCACCATCCACAACGGCTGCTCAATGCGGCCGCGCGATCGGCTGCGTTCGTCTTCGAATCGTTAACGACGCGATCGCATGATGCGATTCCGTCGCCCGCCTTGCTGAGTTCTCCGACGAACCTGCAGCGATCAAGATCAGTCTGGGCCCGCACTTCAGGCGAACTCATCAACGTCACTGATGCGAGCAAAACGGCAAGGAGCAACGAAAAACGCATCTTCCCTCCGGTCGTTGGGGTGCCCAGCCCAATTAGATCGGGCTTACCTACGTCGGCGAGCGGCTGTCCCGCAAGATTCTTCAAGCACGAAACAGTCGTGCGATCGCAACGCTTTCTCGCGGAATCATTCGCTGCCGGATTCGGTAAGTTATTGGATTGCGCGCTTAACAGAGGCACTTTTGGCCTGTGTGTTACGTTGGGAATTTCGTTTTAGGGAATTATGAAATCGGCGTCGCGCAACCCTTAGCATGCAGAAAATATTCTATTTAAACAATGGTTTGGATAGATTTGACGTGGCCGGGGAGTGTGTGCACATTTTGCAACACTCATTGGAAAAAGGACTGTGACAAAGAGTCATAAGGCAAGTTTAAATTGCCTTTTTACCCCTGAGCAGCAACTCTTGATGCAACAAATGGGCGCGATCTCGTTGCACTGGGGAATTTTGTGCAGCGAGCCAAGTACAAGCGTACGTGCCTGGGTGGACTTTGAGCGTTTCACAGGATTCCTAAGGGGGACACATGAAATCGAGTATCAAGGCTCTTCTTGCAGCAGCAGGTGTGGCCGCCTTTGCGTTTGCTTCGCCGGCCAACGCCTATGAGGCCGGCTATCCGGGGTGGGCCAGCAAGCCAGGCGTGCTGATCGGCGCCAGCGCCGGCGTTCCGCCGCCGGGCATTTATATGTTCAACCAGGTCTTCACCTACCAGACCAATCTGGTCGGGCCGGGGACAACGACACTTGGGATCGGCCCCCACAATGCCGTCGCGGCCGCGGTCGACGTGCAGGGCTTCCTGTTCGTACCCGGCTGGACTTTCCTCGGCGCGACCTATGACGCGGTTATCGTGCAGCCGTGGGTCATGTTCGGCATCGGCGATCCGCTTGGCGCCACTCCGGGCCTCGCCAATGTGGCGGCGGGCGCGCACAACACCTACATTGCTCCGATCGAGTTGAGCTGGAAACTCGGCACCAGCGGTTTTCTGGTCAAGACCGGCCTCGGCATCTATGCGCCCATCGGCCAGATTCAGGGACCCAACGGCCTCAATGGCATAGGCAATCCCTGGTGGACGTTCCAGCCCGAGTTGATCTTCTCGTACCTTGGGGGCGGCTACAACCTGTCGGTCGCTCTGTACGAAGAGTTCAACACCGCGAACTCTCGCGATGGCTATACCACGGGTGATATTTTCCACGCCGACTTCACGGCGACCAAGACCTTCGGCAAGTGGACGCTCGGTCCTGTCGCCTACTATGCCGGCCAGGTCACCAACGACAAGTGCGCACCTCCCGGCTGTACTTCTGGCGGACTTGGTGGTTTCGCAAACATCTTGGGTAATGCCCAGCGGTTCAATATTTGGGCGGTTGGCGGCCTCGTCGAGTATAACTTCGGTCCGGCGAGCTTGTCGGTCTGGGCGACGCAGGAAGTCTCCGCCACTGCGCACAGCATTGCTCCCGTTACGGCAGCAACGGATACGTCTCTGATCACCCAGGGCTTTACGGTCTTCGCGACCCTCAGCTACCGCATCTGGGCGCCTGAGGAGCCGGCCAAGGCCCCGATGCTCCACAAGTAAGGCCGATCTCCTAACGGTCTGAAAGACAAATCCCCCTTCCGAGAGATCGGAAGGGGGATTTTCTTTTTGACCGGATGTCGACACCTTCCGGATGGCCCCGAGGCGCACCGAGCGAGCTCTGGGCCCGAGAGAGCTGTTCTATTCGAAATTGCCCCGGTGCAGGTCGGCCTCGATCTGCAGCCGCGTTCCGCCGCCAAAGCGCGCCCGGTAAACCTGCAAGTTCTCCATGATCCGCTGCACGTAGTTCCGCGTCTCGGAGAAGGGGATCAGTTCGACCCAGTCGACCGCATCGACCTTGGGATCGCGAGGATCGCCGTAGCGCTCGATCCATTTCTTCACGCTGCCGCGGCCGGCATTGTAAGCCGCAAAGGTGATAATGTAGGAGCCGCGGTAATCCTCGAGCAAGCCGCCGAGTTCGGCTGCGCCGAGAGCAGCGTTGTAGGCCGAATCCGTCTTCATCCGCGAGAGGTCGAATGAGACCCCGGCGCGCTTGCAGACATAGCGTCCGGCATCCGGTGTCACCTGCAACAGCCCATAGGCCTGGGCCGGCGAGACATCGTTGGGATTGAACATGCTTTCCTGGCGCACGATCGCGAACAGGATGCTCTTCTCGACGTCCGGTCCGATCGGGCTGTAAGACGGAATGCCGGTGACGGGGTAGGCGTAGTGATCGAACGGCAGCCCGCGATTGAGAGCGGCCTTGCCGGCCAGGATCATGCCGCGGGCATAGCCGTAGCGCGCGGTCAGCTCGGCGAGGCCTATCACCGCCTCCGGATCGCCGTTCTCGCCGACATCGGCAAAGATCGGAATGGCGATCTCGCGCTCGTCGAGCTCGAACAAAAGCTGCACGGCGCGCACGACCTCCAGCCGCTCCGCACCGTGCGCGCGAGGGGCTTCGTTAAGCTCAAGCTGCGGCATTCCGAGCTTGGCGCGCGCGAGCTGGCCGTAATAGCTGGTCGAGTGTTCGGCGGCCGACGCATAGTAATTGCGCGCCTCCTGAGTGCGGCCCATCGCCTCCGCAGCGCGGCCCTGCCAATATCCGGCGCGCGCCAGCGTCGTTGGGTTGACGCTGCCGACGCCGATCCGCGCAAAATGCTGCGCGGCGGTAGGGGGATCGTTGAGA
>Ga0209168_10002544_pt1 | contig 13107 bp, 13 predicted proteins | sample Coa_R1_FD_187156 | JGI IMG/M metagenome (GOLD analysis project Ga0209168, IMG submission 187156) | Surface soil microbial communities from Centralia Pennsylvania, which are recovering from an underground coalmine fire - Coalmine... | ecosystem: Environmental > Terrestrial > Soil > Unclassified ... | reverse complement strand
CGGCAGTCTCTACATGCTCCGCTGCCAGCGTCGCGCCACCACGGCCGAAACTCGAAGGAGCATGTTCCTCGAGCGGTCGCGGGTTGATGACTCGTACTGCGTTTTGAATGATCGTCCGCCGAGCCCATGAGTGCGCCCACTCCCTGAAAACGGGACCTCCATTCACTGAATCTTCAAGTCCGGTGACAACGCACTGCTGAGCCTTCGCGCGATCTGCGGTCAAGAGGAACGCCAGCCGGTACAGGCTGTCTGTCTCCTCGTGAAAGACTCTGCGGAAATCATCGCTGCTCGCGTATGGCGGATAGCTCGCGCTGTGCTTTGCCTCCGGCATGCTCACCTCCGTGGGGATTCCTGGCGTGTCTTCCACGCGAGTTGTTTCAGCACATGCCTGGTGAAAACGCCTCCGCAGGAAAAATTTGCCCCTTTCTTCATCAGTTCAAAAATCGCGTCTTCTCCCTCGCGGCTAATAACCGTCACGTTGTTCAGGTCGATGACCAGTTTGCGCCCGCCTAAGTCCTGGCTTGCATTCCTCCAGGTTGTGCCCAGCTCAGCAGTCCACGGTCCGATGAGGGTCCCTTCCACAAGAAGCGTGCGCCGGGACGGCGTATCGGCGATGGATATCTTGAACATGTTGTGCTTGCAGCGAACCTAGATATCGCAAGACGTTTGCCAAAGCCACGGTGATACTGTCCCAGCAATCTGTTGAATCCAATGGGCGCCAGCCAAGCCGGCGACACGCGTGTCGAGGACTGACGAGATAAATCGACAATTGTCGAGAGTGGAGGCAGACAAGCGTCCTAAAGTGAAGCTTTTCTCACAGAGTTGCGCAGAGCGGGTTAGATGTTGGGATTACCGGTGGCGAGAGCGTGAGTCGAACGGTTCAGTTCATCTACCGTCGCAAAGAATCAGCGAGGTCAGAGGGGAGGCCCTGTTCGCGCCATGCCCGAAGGCCACCCTTAGGACGTCGACTTCTCAGAAGGTTTGTGAGGCTTGCGGGGGTGGGCCGCTGGCTGCTGAATCTTCACACCGCCGGAGGGAATCTGATGTTCTGGAGTGCGAGAGGAATAGCGGGATGTCATTGACTCTGAGTCTGATAGGTATTGCGGTTCTTGCGATGTCTCTAGTTTTCGTCCTTCGCGTGAAACGCCTGAAGGACCAACGCGAAATGGAGCAGCACAGCATTACAGCGGAAGAGCTACACGTGTTGTTAGCTTCAGATCCAGAGATACTCCTGTTTGATGTTCGCCAGCCGCTGGACTTGTTAGCTTTTCCCGAGATTATCCCGAAGGCAAGAAGGATCGCGCCAAATGAAGTGCTTGAGAGGCCGTCACTGATCCCGAAAGAAAAAGATGCAGTTGTTTACTGTACCTGTCCCAGCGACAAAACCAGCCGAACCATTTTGCGTCGCGCATTGGCGCTTCACTTCTTCCGGGTTAAGTTCCTCAGGGGTGGATTGGCGGCCTGGAAGGCGAAGGGCTATCCGGTAGAACCGTATCAGGAAGTCTTTCACCTTTACACTCCAAGTTTGGCGCCGGGCACCAGGTGATCTAGGTCGCCGAGCAAACCCGGCGGCCGATCCGACCAAGACGAAACCTGTGTCGGTCTGGCACCATCCTAAGAAATAGGTATTTATGAATTCCAAGGCGGGGAAATTGCTGGTGGTGGAGTCCGACGACGCTCTTACGGAGCAAATTGTCGCGGTGCTCAACGGTGCAGGATATGAGGTCTCGACCGACTACCGGGCAGGAATCAAAGCTGTCCTTGCGTTCGATCCGGACGCAGTGATCATGGGCGCGGATCCGCCCCAGCTCGACTGCTGTGACCTTCTCTCCGAAATCAAGGGCGCCGAGCACACTCAGAACATACGCGTTCTCATGCTATCGCCTGGAGGATCGGCCGAGCGTACTCGGGGCCTCGAACTCGGCGCCGACGATGTTCTCTCACTGCCCTTCGACTCACATGAATTGTTGTCGCGGGTGCGCTCCCAGCTGCGCAACAAATCCATGGCGGACGAGCTTCGAGAGCGGCTGCGCCTTGCCGAGGACAATCGAAACTCGGCCCAGCAGGTTGTGACCGCGGTCAACGAAGAACGGCGGACGCTTCGCATGGCTGGCCTCGCGGCTGTTGCAGTGCTTACTGTCGCCGCCTTAATCTTTATCTTCTTCTACCACCGCGGCCAAGAACAGGATACGCGCGTCTATGCGGCGATCACTCGATTGCAAACCGGCATGCTGACGCAAGAACAATTGATGGAACGCTCGCGTCGGGCCCCTGACGACCGGAACCACGAGCTAGCGAGCGATCCACAAAAACTTCAACTTCAGAAGAAGAGCGAAGACCTGCGGTCGCAGATTGCAAGCAGCACGACAGAAAACGCTTCCGTTTTGCAGAATCAATTAACCGCGGTAGAAAACCGCCTTCAGAAGCTCGAGACCGAGGGTAAGGTTGCGCAGACGATTATCCAATCCTATGAGCCGGGCGTCTGCCTTATCCATGTTGTGCTCGCTTTCCGCGACCACACTACCGGATTGACATTGCACTACGCTGGGATGACGAGCAGTGGCGAGCCCACGACCGACGAACACAACAACCCACTGTTGAGCCTTACCGGAAGTGGCCCGGAAGTACACTTGGATGTTTTTGGAACCGGGTTTCTTGTCTCCGCCAGCGGACAAATCCTCACCAATCACCACGTGGCCGAGCCGTGGTGGCAGAATGATGATTTGAAGGAAATGCTCGATCAGGGGCTCGAGCCAGTGGTTGCTGAAATGAGCGCATATTTCCCAGGTGTTCCATACGGCATCGCCATCAACACCGAGAAGATTTCGTCCGCGGCGGACGTTGCTGTCGTGAAAGGGAATGTTTCAAAGCTGGGAATCAAACAGATAGCTCTCGCCGACGGCCGCGGTTCGGCGGTTAGCGGCGGACCGGTTGTGCTCCTTGGATACCCTACCGCTCTTGATGCAATTCTGGCTCGGGCAGGCGCCGAAACGCTGCAATCCATTGCAGCTGCATCCAAAGGCGATCCGAGGCAGGTAATGGAAGAACTCGCCCGCCGCCGCCTTATCAGGCCTGTCACCACTCAGGGACATATCGGCGATGTATTGCCTGACAAGATTGTCTATGATGCCCAAACCACTTCGGGCGGCTCTGGCGGTCCGCTTTTCAACAACGAAGGCAAAGTCATAGGAATTAACTTTGCCATGGTGCGGGAATTCGGCGGCTCGAATTTCGCCATTCCTGTGGGCTACGGGAAATCACTTCTGAAACCTTAAGCCTGCAGAATCCGGTCGGCATGCCTACGGACACGAACCGGGTGGGCTTCGATCCAAAGCGAGTAGTTAATGGATGTTTGAGCGCATTCTCTGCCAGATCACTTGAATATGATCCTGACGTTCTTGAGCCCTGATTGAGCTCGCAGTCGAAATTGCTCGCGAGGGTCGAGAGGGACGACGCGCTGGCACGCTATTCACACTCGGGGATGAAAATGCGGTACTCGCGAGATCCAGGGCCTTGATATAGGAAACTTTGTTGGGGGAATTCTGAGGTTTGCGGCGGGACTAATGTGCTCAAGACAAAGTCAAAACCTCAAACTCTGCGTTTTCTCGATGGATCCATCGATCGCGACCGACAAATTCACGCTGTAGTCGTGGTGATCAATCGTCAAAACCTTCTTGCCATAAAGTCGAACGTCAACAAATGTCATATCTCTTTGCGGAAGCCAGAAGCTGTCGATCTTCTGGTATTGGCGCACAAAGTCCGCCCGTTGGATCCAGAACGAAAGCTTCTTTGCCGGGTGGCCATCAATCCGTACAACCGCGTAATCTTCCGTGTCAATCCACACCTTGCCTTCGAATAGATATTTGTCTCTCCGTTTGGGAACCACCTGCGCAACGAAACAGTGGTAGGGTCCAACCCGCTGCTCTCCGAGCAGGTCCAGAGAATAGTTTGCCGGGGAGATAGCGCTATCGTGATGCTGCTTACCCGCTGTGGTTTCGATCTCACTTGCGATTAACGCATTGAGCGCCAAATGACGAACCAAGGCCGACCCCTTTTCAGACGTGACCACGAACTTCTTCTGGTCCGGCGCGCGATACTCCATCTGACCAATTTCCTCGGCATGCACCTTCCCCTTCAGATCCACCACCTGATACGTCCTGAACGCGGTATAGTTTGCGAGAGTTGCGGCCCGAAGGGCATTGTGACCGAGCAATTCATCGAAGATCTGGCTCGCCGTGACGCCGGATCGCAGAGGTTCGAGCGGCGTGGCAAGTTCAGTTTGGCTCTGCGGATTGAGCTGCGCGTGCGCACTCACGGCGAACGTCGCCATCGCCAGAAACGCCGCATCAACAAAGAATAGTCTGATCCGCGCCTTCGGCGTTGTGGTATTTCTTCCTCGCACGATGCCCACTCCTTATTAGTCCTCGAAGCTGCGCACCCCACCCTGGAATCTGTTCTTGGCATTAGCCCAAAGCCACTTGATCACCCTGGCATCGTTGTAGCAGTACGCGAGGTTATGGTTCAGAGTCGAGAAACAATGACGCTGGCAGGTTGACTTCATAGCAGACAGCTGGGTCTGATCGAATTTAGGTTCGTCGATGTTTCCCCAGTCGAAGGTGGCTCCGTACATCGGAAAGCATGGAGCGACGGTGCCGTCCGTGCGGATGATGACGTTGTTCTGCCCGGCGCGACAGTTCCACTCGCCAAAGTGCAACTCGCCGTTGGGTTCCTCGACAATCCCTGGCATCGAGGCGAGGAGCTCAGCCTGGTGTCCGTTGCCTTTGGTCCCATCACCATTCCAGCCGTACTCGCGCAGATCGAGCCCGGAAGACATGCGCACAAAGGCCTTGATCTCTTGCAGGCGTGGCACAGAATTCACCATCTGATAACCGGCTTTGTTTTTCTCGACCAGCCAATCGACCAGAGAGTCGACCTCGCGCCAGTCTTCCGGCCGGATGTAGGTGGGGTTGTCGTACAGGTGCTTAAAGTGGTCATCCTGTTCGAGCATTGGAGTCTCATTGATGTGGTAGTCGGTAGCAATCCGATGCTCGTGGGCGTATTCGGTGAGCTTTCTGACATCCTCCAAGTTGCTGCGGCAGATGTTGATGTTGAAAAAGACGAGGTATCCGTCTACGTACTGCTTCCGCAGAATGTGCTCGAGATTTTTCTCCGCGGGAACGAAGGCTTTGGGCAGGCTTGGCTGCAGATCCCACGAGTCCAGAGCGAAATTAAATACAGCTACGCCGGCGTCGCCAAGGCGGTCTGCTACGTCGGGGCGGAGCAAACGCCCGTTCGTGGCGATATAGACCCAGAAGCCTTTCTTCGCCGCGTAATAAACGACTTTATGAATGAACTCCGGCCGCAGCAGAGGCTCGCCGCCCATCAGCGCCAGGACCCGGCAGCCATTGTCGTGCAGCCAGTCGATCGAACGCCGGGCTACATCCTCGGTCATCCCCTTGACCTTATTGTTGTAGGACCAGCAATACCAGCAATCAAGGTTGCACTTGTACTCGACAAACAGATAGGCAGTAATGGGGTGAAACTCTCCGGGTAAAACTCGCGAACGGACGTAAGGACCCAGCCATCCGCGTGAGTAGCGGTACACATCCTTCGCCCCCCACTTTCGCTTCTCGGGCGGGGTCTCCGGGCCAGGATCGTCAAGGCGCTCCGGAAATTGAGGAAAGACCGGCTCAGGAAGAGAGAGACCCTTTGCCTGAGCCGGTGCCGGGGGGCGCTGGCTGGAATTCACTAGAAGGTCGTGGATTGCTACGTCGATGCGGAACTTGGCGGCTGTGGCCATTGCAAATCACCTCGGACAAGGTTTGCATGGGGCGGTTCCTCGGATTGTGCGAACCGTCGGCATCTCCGCCGATACTCATGCAAAAGAAATGCCAAAGTCATGTCGGGTAAATGCTGTAATGAAATCCGTCGTGGTTGCGAGTCGGCCCCAAGGCTATCGTAGGCAACTCATCGAAGCGGACTCTTGCCCAGAGTCAGCGAGAGTTGCTGGGCAAAATAGGGCAGCTGGTAGTTCGGAACTCCTCGGTCGACGCGAGAGTTGGAAATGAAACAGCGCAGAAACAACCGCCGTAGCTTAGGTCCCTGTGTACTCACAGAATCCTGGCACTCTCTCAAGATTCTGTTACTTGAGGTTGGACACGCATTCGATGTTCTGACACTTTGGCGGAACTCTCACCTGTGTCGACTTCCAAACACATTGTTAACGGGCTTGCTCGATAGCTCTTCTCAGGCAGGTCTGCGGGTAGTAGTCGGTAACTCGCAAAACCGCAGGCTGATCGGAGACGCACAAGCGTCAAGTGTCGAAAGAATGCCATCGACATCTTCGACATCTTCAACATCTCCAACATCTTCGTCGCCCGATCGTCGCGTTCACTCGAGACAGCGACCTGCGGGACAACCTACCGTAGGCCTTGATCGATATTTACCGCTTAAAGTTTCGTCCTATACATGCCCGGAAAACAGAGAGCGGGTACCGCCCGTTCGTTCGGATGTTGAGATTGTTCTGCCGGTACGGCGCCTCTATTCCATGTGGAAGCCCACGATCCATTCACACGACACTGCGGCCTTATCGGACGAACGACACTCCCACGAACACCACGTGCGAGTCCATACCGGGATTTATGCGGCCTAGGTTGGCGTTGGAAATGTGATGATACTTGTAGCCAAAGTCGATGCTGTGGTGCCTGGAGGTGAACACTTGCACGCCTGCTCCAAGCTGGGCGGTGAAATTGAACTGAGTGGCGCCGAACATCTGCCGGTTGAAATAGAGGAAGCCTCCACTACTTTCGAGAAACGGCTGTATACGGTGGGAGTAAAGGAAGTTAATTTGTGCGCCAATGGGACTCCCCCCAGCACCGTAAGCATAGACGCGCTGTCCATTCGCCAACGGATCGCCTACCACCGACAGCGGGACCAGTTCGGCAACGTAGCGTAGTGCGATCAAACGATTCGTGGAGACGAGGCGGCTGTATCGGGCTTCAACTTGGTACATGCGACTATCAGTAGTGCTGCCGAAGGCATGGCCGTTCCCGAATTGCCCCTCGAACCAAACGCCAAATTCATTGTTCGTCGCTGCCCGCTCCTGGCCACAAGCAAGACTGACAAGGAACGTCGTAGTGAAGATTACGCCTAAGAGCCGCGAGGCTGCTCGGGCTAAAGTGAACCCTTGTATGTTCCAAGCCCGCAGAGTCCGAGCCAGAGTTTGTCGATCGAATTCAGCATCACGGGAATTGTTGTCGAACTCCCGCGCCAAAACTCGCGAGCGGATATACGCAAACAAGCTGCGCAAGGTGAGGTAGGCATCCGCCCCACACTTCCAATGCTCGGATGGAATCTTCGGGTCCGGACCATTCATGCGCTCCGCGAATTGCAGAAAGAATCGTCCAGGAAGCGTGAGGCCTCTTGTTTTCGACGGCGTCGGTGAGCTTGGGGTGGAATTTATTAGGAGCCGGCGGATTGGTAAGTCGATGCGCAACTTAGCGTCTCTGGCCATCGAAAATCACCTCGGAATGGTTTGCACGAGGCGTCCCTCACTTATGCGAACCGTCGGCATTACCGCTAAAGTTAATGCAAGGAAGCTGCCAAAGTTATGACCCGTAGATCCTGTGCTGAAGTCCGTCGTTAAGCCGAGTTGCGGGTCTGAAGTAGAGGCAAACGCACAGGTCGGCAATCGTGGCGATCATATTTCGCAAGTGGCGAACATCCTGCAAAATCCGTCGAACCCTTTTCTTTCTCCTCAGTGCGAGTAATCGTTCAATGATTATTGTGGGACTCTTCCTATGGGCTCGTTCTTCTCATCCCTTCTTCATATCGACTCTCTTTGACGAATGTCGAAGGATGCCTTCGTCACCTCTTGACACCATCCTCGGTTGATTGAGTTTTTGCCCATTAAAGTCAGCGATCTACGATTTATCCCCACAGCTCAAGGCTTTGGCCGATCAGTTGCCTGCTCGGTAGGTGGGAAATTCACGTTAAAGCTTTCCGTCATTCATAGGAGAACGGGTAATGAAGTGGGGTGTATTTGTACTGATCGTCTGCTTTTGCGGACTAGGGATTTCTAGAGGTCAGGAGCAACTGACTCTGTTGCCCGACACGCCCAAGCCGCAGCCGGGAATTATTGTCGGCACTGCAGTCGACGTGAACGATGATGCCATTCCGGGCGCTACAGTCACTCTCGAAGGCCCAGTTGTTAACAACTCCCGCACGGTTGCATCGAACGACAACGGATTCTTTGAATTCAAGGATCTCGAGCCGGGAACTGCATACCAGGTGACCATCAGCGCCCCAGGATTTGCGAACTGGACTTCAGCCGAGATCATGCTGAAACCAGGCCAATATGTAATCGTGAAGGGCAGCAAGCTCCAAGTCGCGATGGCGCTGACTACTGTGACTGTAGGTTATTCCACAAAGGAAGTCGCAACCGAGCAGGTCAAGATCGAGGAGCAGCAGCGCATCTTTGGATTCATCCCCAATTTCTACGTATCCTACGATCAAAATGCCGCGCCGCTCACAACCAAGTTGAAGTTCGAGCTCGCCGCCAAGGTCTCCTTCGATCCCGTCACTTTTTTCGGCGTAGGCATAGCCGCCGCCGCCGATCAGGCAGGAGACCACCCGAACTATCCCCAAGGCTGGAAAGGTTTCGGTGAGCGCTATGGCGCCGCCTATGCGAACGGTTTCACCGACATCATGATCGGCGGCGCCATTCTGCCATCACTTCTCCACCAGGATCCGCGCTACTTCTACCAGGGCACCGGCACAAATAAGTCCCGTGTTCTTCACGCGCTCACAACTCCATTTGTCACCAGGGGAGATAACGGGCAGCGGCAGCCGAACTACTCGACCATAGGTGGCGACCTCGCCTCGGCTGCCATCTCGAACGCCTACTATCCGACGTCGAATCGCGGAGTGGGGCTGTTTTTGGGGAATTTCCTTATCGCAACAGGCCAGCGGGCAGCTGCCAACCTGGCTCAGGAATTCATACTGCGCCGGCTCACGCACAAAGCCAAAGATATGAAGTAAGAATCCGCGGCACAGCCGGAAATGTAGATCATAGGCTCACAATACTTTCTGCGGGTCGATCCCGAGCCTCTTCATGCGCGAGATCAACGTCGTACGCTTGACGTCCATGCGTGCTGCGGCACCGTCAGGGCCGGCTACTCGCCCGTTCGTCATTTTCAGGAAGCGGACAATCTCATCGCGCTCATTCGCTTCGCGCGTGCCCGCTACCGGGGCATGCCTCCCCTTGCGGCCCAGTTCAGTAATCGGAGCTTGCAATGCTGCCCCACGCGTCAGGATTACCGAACGCTCGATGAAGTTTTCCAGCTCACGAATGTTTCCCGGCCAATACCAACTCGAGAGTTTCTTCAGGGCGGCAGGGGGAATAGATTCGATCTGCTTCTGCATGCGGCGGCTATACTTCTGTGCGAAGTAGCGGACCAGCAACGGAATATCCTCCGGGCGTTCGCGCAAAGGAGGGATGCGGATCGGAAAGACATTCAGGCGATAGTACAAGTCGCTGCGGAACTCGCGATCCTCCATCATTTTCTCCAGATCGCGATTGGTCGCCGCCACCAGCCGCACATCGACCTGCTTGGTCCGGGTGCTCCCCAGCCTTTCAAACTCCCGTTCCTGCAAAGCGCGGAGGAGCTTGGGTTGGATCTCAATAGGAATATCTCCCACCTCATCCAGAAAGAGCGTGCCCTGATCAGCCAACTCGAGCCGGCCAACCTTCTGCGCAATCGCGCCGGTGAAGGCTCCCCGTTCATGTCCAAAAAGCTCGCTCTCGAGCAGTCCCGTCGGAATCGCAGCACAGTTGAGTTTTACCAAAGTCCGATCTCTGCGCCGGCTCCGTTCATGGATGGCACGCGCAATCAATTCCTTTCCCGTGCCGGTTTCGCCCAGAAGCAACACCGTCGAGTCGCTGGGAGCCACGGTCTCCACCAGATTCAAAACATGCCGCAGAGCCGAACTCTGTCCCACAATTCCCTCAAAGTCCATCTCGCCGCGGATTTCTTCTTCCAAATACAGTTTTTCCTGGGCGAGCTTGTCTTTCAACTCGGCTACCTCACGATAGGCCAGGCGATTTTCGATGGCGATCGCCAGTTGTCCCGCGGCGCGCATCAGGAAGTCAGCATCTTCCGGGCGGATTGAGTTTTCGACCCGGCTGCCGAGTGTGAGCACACCGAGCGTCCGGCCTCGACTGACCAAGGGCAGAGCGCAACCCGATTCCAGCGCTTCAGCTCGAACTTCGGTAGACACATGGTCAGCCAACTGTTTACTACAGAGATCCAATATGACAGGCTTGCCGGCCTTGAATACCGTGCCTATCACCGAACCCTCGATCGGCTGCAGCGCACCCTCTTTTGCGAATCCTTTGCCCTCTGGGAAGTCCATAGCGAGTTGGCGCAAATGGGCGCCGTCCACATCTGGCAGCCACACTCCTACGATGTCGTAATGCATGACTTGCCGAATGCTCGCCGACACCGTGCGGAGGAGATCGCGACACTCTAAAGTGGAGACCAAAGCGGTTGTCATATCCAGGAGCAGCTTCAGTCGGTCGTTCTCCGGTTGCCATTCCGGTGTTGCGCCCGGCGACTCCTGAGGATTAAGCGAGTGGTCCAGTACTATCGAAGAAGTGCTCATTCGTTAGGCCTCGCAAGCTCACCGTGGCGATTTCCGAGCGTATCAATCGTATTGCCGCGCCCAGCGGCGCTTCCGTTCTCCACCCACCGCCGCGACGAATCGACGAGTGCCCGGGACCAGTGCCCGATTCGTGGATATGCATCATCTGATGTAACGAAGAGGCCGAAAGCTTCCGGAAAATGTCGTAGCCTTCGTCACCTGGCGAATCGAGTGGCGAAGGTCTCGACAATCCCTCCCACAGACTCGTGCCCCTCTTCTGCTCAACGTTCGGTCGCTCAAACATTTGGCGATCGCGGAAGGACAAACTCCGCTTTGGCATGTCACATGCCGAATACTGAGTGTGACAGCGACAATGCACCGCGACCATGACTGCTGGCATCGCGGGCACACATTCATTTACGGAGGAAATCACAACATGCGACGAACCGCGATCATGCTTGCAAGTTTTATCGTTCTCTTAAGTCTTGGCGCCTCGGCTCAGGAAAATCGCTCGGAGATCAGTGTTCAAGGCACAGGTTTTTTCACGCAGAACACTAACGGCCAAGGAATCTCGCGGACAACCACAGAGACGGGCGGATTTCTCGTTGGGTACCGTTATCACTTCAATCGCTGGCTTTCCGGCGAAGCGAACTATGGCTATGACCGCGACACCCAGAGGTATTTTTCTACGGGTGGGTTCTCGAGAGTTCAGTCTGATGTGCACACGGCCACAGCCGACCTGGTTGTAGGTCTTCCGTTCAGGATAGCCAGGCTTAATCCTTACGTTCTGGGCGGTGGTGGCAGTTTGGTATTTCATCCAACAGCCAACTCGGGCGGCTTCCTGCCCGGCGCTGATACTCAGGCAAAAGGTACGTTCCTGTATGGCGCAGGCGTCAATTACACATTGACCAGACACTTCTCTTTGCGCGCCGAGTACAGGGGCTATGTCTACAAAGACGCCGATTTTGGGATCAGGGCCCTCAACACCGACAGTTGGACCCACACAGCGCAACCATCGGCCGGAATTGTTTTCCGATTCTGATCGTGAAGTCCTGGCAGGCGAGACCTTTCCTTGCCCGCCATGCACTTTCGATCGTCGAAGTGAGTTTGGGAAGTCAAGCTGCAACTGCTGCCTCATTGGGGCTCTTTTAGAAAACCAGCGAACTGCATTCGGAGACGTGGGACTTCGGACAGCCGCCACTAGAAACAGAGACCCCTGCCGTGCTGTAAAGCACTGGTTGAGTGGCTGGGTGGTCTTTAGTTTGAGCGCTCTGACTTTATTGATGAGTGTTTGCATCTTGGCTCGATTGTCGCCGCGCTACGAGCGGTCAACCGGGGAAGCGCTGTCGTGACTACGATGAAATGAAGAAGGAGTTTTGGTTTCACATGAAATAACTGCCCCGGATGAGCACAACGAGTGTATTCCACCAAAGTCAAACGCACGGAGGGAATCGATTGTGGCTGAAGGAGAGCGCAAGAATTGGAGAGAGTTGTGCCATGCGGCGCTGGGAGCAAAAGACCCCGATGAATTGCTGAAGATCGTTCAGGAACTGAACCGGGTCTTAAAACAGGAAGAACAAGTTCGGCGTGATTTCAGGGATGCCATGAGAGCGAATAAGGCCTCCGCCTAAATCAAACTTAGGAATTGAGGCTTCAGGATGACGCGGCGTCATTTCCACGGAACGAAAATCCCGGGGTAATTCCCTTCTCATGGCCCATGCTCTTGAGGCATGGATGCCATGCTCAACAAAATATGCTCCAACCACGCTACCAATGTTTAACGTCGCAATCTAAGTTAGTGATCTGAGCTATCCCGAAAGCGACTTGGCTGACGTTCCGTCATGCCTAATTCTCATGGGTAGTAGATCAAAGGGGGTTAGTCACTATGACTTCACCGGTCGTCTTAATTACTGGCGCACTGACAGGCATCGGACGTGCCACGGCGGTGGCCTTCGCGCGTGAAGGTGCGCGGGTGGTTTTTTCAGGTCGGCACGACGATGCAGGTCAGAAGCTCGCCACTGAACTGCGCAACCTCGGTGCCGAGGCCGAATTTGTACTCACCGATGTTCGTCACGACGACGAAGTCAAAGACCTCGTCGACAAGACCATCGCCCGTTTCGGTCGCCTCGACATTGCTGTCAATAACGCTGGCATGGAGGGCACTCCCGGTTCGGCTGCCGATGTGACCCCTGAAAATTATCAAGCTATCTTCGATACAAATGTGCTCGGTGTGCTTTTGAGCATGAAGTACGAGATTCGGGCGATGCTTCGGCAAAGCAAAGGCAGCATTGTGAACATCTCGTCTGCGTACGGCAAAGTCGGTGGCCCGACGGCAGCGGTATATGTCGGCAGCAAGCACGCCGTGGAAGGGATCACGAAGTCTGCGGCGATCGAACTTGCCGGCACAGGCGTTCGTGTCAACATCGTCGGCCCTGGTCCGGTGGAAACGGGAATGTTTAACCGCTT
>Ga0209168_10002542_pt1 | contig 13113 bp, 6 predicted proteins | sample Coa_R1_FD_187156 | JGI IMG/M metagenome (GOLD analysis project Ga0209168, IMG submission 187156) | Surface soil microbial communities from Centralia Pennsylvania, which are recovering from an underground coalmine fire - Coalmine... | ecosystem: Environmental > Terrestrial > Soil > Unclassified ... | reverse complement strand
AAGACCATCCGTACCGCCGCCGAGCTTCGAATTGGCGCGGCAAGTGGCGAACAGTGCATCTTCAGGACGAATGTCGGTTGCGGCTGTATTCACCAGCAGCGTTCCGGCGGTGAGCAAGGTTTGAATCGACGTTGGCGGCGTAGAGTCGCTGGAATCGTCGCCCCAAAGCGTGGAACTGATGAGATTTCCCGCAGCCGGGAAAGTAACGACGCTGACGTTGCAGCGAGGTTGCGCAAAGTAGCAGCGGTCGCCCACGCCGGAATCCACCTTGATGTAGGCCCAAACATTCGGAGTCGCTGCGCTATCCCAAACGATCCAAATGGCTGCGCTGTCAACAGCGGTTGTGCCGCCTTTGGTCGTCGGCCGGGTATCGGACAGGTTGAAACTGGAATTCGTGTAATGGAAGCAAGGAGCGGTTCCACCGGAAACGCACTTTCCTGCGTTATAAGCGCCGAGCGCCATGGACTGCCAAAGCGCTGACGATCCGGCCAGTATCACTTTCGGGGTCTGGGCACTCGCCTGCGGCACTATGCTTACGATCGCGGCCAGGATGGCTGCCGCGAAAACTGATTTCATCCGTGTCATAGAAGAATCCTTTCTGATTCTCATTTCTGAGTTGAGGCTTTTCAGTTCGCGCATGCGCTGTGTCGAGCCGCACGCAGGTTCTCGATCCGGCAATCACACCACTCCGAACACCTTCGTGTACCTCGCTTCACTTGTCGTATGAACTGACAGGGCCCCGAACGGAGGTTGCACTGGGAAATCAGGTGGGAGAATAGCTGCTCGTCCGTTACGCCAGGATGAATCTATTGTGAAATGTTTGTGACACGATTCAGAAAGAAACAGTCACAGTGCATTCACAAACTTTTCATCCACACTTAACTTTCGGCTTGGTAAGTTTCCGGTAATATCTGCGTTCCGTTTTCCAGCCTTCATAGAGAGATTCAAGCAAAGGGGCGTTCGTGAGAGCTGTACTGCGTCGGAGACCTGTGCGCGCGGTGTGTGCCGCTTTGACGACGCTCTTGTTTTCTTTTGTTGCTTTCGGGCAAGCCGGCGGGCCGCAGGCAAACAACAAGGCCTCGATTCATGGCGTGGTGACGGACCAGACACAGGCTGTAGTGGTGGGCGCGAATGTGGTTCTCACCAATACGGCGGGATTCAAGGCAGAGGTGCACACGAATGACAAAGGAGAATACTCGTTCGATGGGCTGGATGCCGGCACCTTCACGATTGCCATCACTGCGCAGAACTTCGCAGTCAAGACACTGGATTACATCAACGTCACGGCGGGCCTCGAACTCACGATGGATGCACAGCTCGAGCCGGCGAGCAGCAAGACTGAAGTAAATGTTGAATCAAGCAGTGTGGGGAAGGTTGAAACGGAAAGCGCCAGCGTCTCTGGAACCATCACAGAAAAGGAAGTGACTTCGCTCGGACTCAATGGACGCAACTTCACGCAACTCATCGCACTCGCTCCAGGCGTAAGCAATCAGACTGGCCAGGATGAGGCCAAGGTTGGGGTGGTGGGCAGCGTGAAGTATAGCGTGAACGGCGGGCGGGTCGAGTACAACACATTCGAAGTGGACGGCAGCGACGTCCTGAATACAGGGCTCAACGGCGCTTCCAGCACGTTGATGGTGTATCCGAGCATCGATTCCATTCAGGAAGTGAAGGTACTGACCTCGAACTACGGCGCACAATACGGGCGCACGGCGTCGGGCACGGTGCAAGTGACGACGAAGTCCGGGACGCAAAAGCTTCACGGCGGCCTTTACGAGTTCATCCGCAATGAAGCGTTTAATGCGCGCAACTACTTCGATCCGCCCGGGGGCGCGCCTCTTTATCGCAGGCAGGATTTCGGCGGCGATATCGGCGGGCCTTTAACCATTCCGGGCGTTTACAACAGAAATCGCGACAAGACGTTCTTCTTTTTCTCCGAAGAAGTTCGCCTGGAAAAGACTCCCACCGATTACCGGCAGGCGGTGCCATCGCTGAAGGAACGCGGACTTGTGATGACGCCGCAAGGCATTCAGGAAAACTTAAGCCCGCCGAACGGCAGCGGCATGGTAGCGCAGTTATTCGATTTCAGCGACGTATGCCCGTTGCAGGGAACGCAATCGACTTTCAACCGGCAGCAATTTCCGGATTGTCCGGCGCAGCCGGGAAATCCGGCGCGGCTGATTCCGATCTACAACTTGCTGGGATCCCAGGTGAATGGCGCGGAAGCGCCGATTGGCGTGGACAAGAATGCGTTGGCAATTCTTCAAGCGAATCTCTTTCCGTTGCCGAACTCGCCCACGGGCTGCGACTTCACGGTCGCGAATATCGACCCGACAGATCCCAACCACTGTTATAACGCCGTAATTTCGCCCTCTACATACTGGCGCGAGGAGTTGTTCCGTGTCGATCAGCAGGTTACATCGAAGTTGCGCGCTTCGTTCCGGTACATACACGACCAGTGGAATACGACCGTACTTGCGCCGCAATGGAGCTATCTGCGAACAACAACTCCGGCGGCGGCTAATTTTCCTACCATTCAAAACCGGTTTACCGGGCCGGGCATCAGCCTCGTGGCGCGATTGACGCACACGATTTCGCCAACATTGCTGAACGACTTTGTCGCGAGTTATGTCGATTCCAACATTACATTAGTCGATGAAAACGGGCCCGGTGGCGCTCAGTTTCAACGCAATCCCAGTCTCGATCAGCCGCTCGTCCCTTCCGCACCGGGTTCGACCGTGTGCAATCCGGGACTCAGCGTCGATCCCATCAGCGGAATTCCGCAATGCGCGATGGGATATCTGTTCAAGAACGGGTTTGGCGGAAAGATGCCCGGAGTTGCGATTCTAGGAACGAACGCCGCATACGGCGGCCGCGGATTCGCCGCCGACCCTTCCTACATGCCGTGGAGTCACACGAATCCGACCTATGCTCTGCGCGATGATGTGGGAAAGTCGATTGGCAAACACACTCTGCAATTTGGAGGACAGGTTGTGCTTGCACAGCGCAACCAAACGAACAATGCGATTGGCGCGGCGACCGGCGACGTGCAGGGCCTGCTTACTTTTAACAATCTGGTGCGCAGCACCGGAAACGCGTTCGCAGATTTCCTTTCGCAATCGGTTTTCAACGGAGTTACTGAAAGCTACATCCAGAGTTTTTCGCAGGATTCTTCGCAGCACCGCTATTACCAGAGCTATGAAGTCGCCGAACCTTATTTTCAGGACGATTGGCGGGTTACTCGCAAGCTAACGCTAAACCTGGGAATGAGAGTGAGCTTGTTCGGAACATATAGCGAGAAATATCACAACGCATGGAACTGGGAAGCGGCGAAGTTCAATGGCGCGCGCTTTGCAGTCGATCCTTTCAGCGGCGTGCTCCTGGATAAGAGCAACAGTTCGCAGCCTGTAGGGTTCAACCAAACTACGTTCGCGCTCGCACCATCCATCGTTAGCGACCTCGGTCTGGTGCAATGCGGAGTGAATAGCGTGCCTTCAGGTTGTATGACGGGCCACTTGTTCAACCCCGCTCCGCGCGTGGGTTTTGCTTACGATCCGATTGGCGATGGCAGAACTTCGATTCGCGGCGGCTACGGCATTTTCTTTGAACACGGAACGGGAAACGAAGCCAACACGGGATCACTGGAGGCAAGTTCGCCGGTGGTCTTGAGCATGACGCAGCCATTGCCGTTGAGTTATCCGTGCATTGGAAACGTAGGTTACGGCGGATCGGGAAACTCATCAACCAACCCGTGCACTCTTGATCCGTCACATCCAGCGCCTCCGGCCGGATCGGTGTTTCCCCTGGATGTCACCGGCATTCCGACGAAAGCGGTCTGGCCGTACGCGCAACAGTGGAGCTTTGGAATTCAGCGTGAACTCACGCGGGATGTGGTTGCGAACATTGCGTATGTGGGCAGCAGAGGGACGCACTTGACGGTCGAGCGCCAGCTGAACCAACTGCAACCGCTTCCGCTGAATGAAAACCCGTTCGGACCCAACGAGCCGCTAACGCTATCGGATTGCGAGATTTCGCCGATCGCGGGAGCGGGACATCCTGGCGACGGCACGACACCATTCCTGCTGGAAAGCGGAACAATTGTGACTCCGCAAAATCCCGCCTACGTGAACCTGCAGGCAGCATGCGCCTCGCCGAACATTCCTAACGTCAACTCGTTGCCGCATCCGTATCCCGGGCTGGGCCGAATTTTCTCACTTCAGAATGTGGCCAATTCTACCTATCACGCGTTGCAAGCAACAACTCGCGTGGTGCGTGGACCTCTCACTGCGGGACTCTCCTACACCTACAGTCATTCGATCGATGACGCGTCGGATCGCAGCGATCCGGTACTGGCTAATTCGTACGATCTTGCCGAGAACCGGGCGAGTTCAAATTTCGATGAGCGCCACCTTTTCAAATTCAATTATGTCTTCCAGATTCCGAACTTCGCCCGTCATTTTTGGGACGTCGCGCTTGCGCCCGATCCGCAGGAAGGTGGACCGCCAAGTGGCGAATGCTGCTCGCGCATTCTGAACGGCATGTTCGCCGGCTGGGAAATTTCAGGCGTGACGCTGTTTGAATCGGGCACTCCCTTTACCGTGATCAACAATGCGGGCAACACGGGTATCTCTCTCACCGACAATGCCGGAGTAGATAGCGGTCTGGGAATCGCCGCGTCTTATCCGGATGTGGCGCATGGGCTTCCGGCGCCTGTAAACAATGCGCAAAGCGTTGGGCCACTGCTTATTAACCCGGCGCAGTTCGTGGCTCCGCGAGGACTCACTTTCGGAGATGCAGGGCGGAATTTCCTGAACAATCCCCATCGCATTAACTTCGACGTCTCCCTTCTCAAGCACTTCAAAGTTACAGAGAGCGGCGATCTGCAGTTCCGAGCCGAGTTTTTCAACATTTTCAATCACACAGAATTTCGAATTTATAACCCGGACGATCCCGGGAGCACGGGAAACAACGTGATCAGCTGCTATGCAGGCCCGGAGTACTCCGCCGGTTTTCAGGCAAGCGGAGGGGCCGACTGTGTGACCGGCGCATCGTTCCTGCACCCGCTCGATGCGCATTTCCCGCGGATTATTCAGTTCGGCTTGAAGTACGAATTCTGATGGTTCGACTCAGCGACACGTTATGAGCGGAAGGAAACATATTGTCGGCAGAAATAGAATCGGCTGGCTGATACACGCACTTCGCAGCCTGGAAGTGAAGGCGGCTTTGCTGATCGCCACTCTCGCGATGCTGTCTGCTTGCGGCGGAAACTCGGATCCGGCATCGCAGGCAGCATCCAGCCAGCTTGCCGGCAACTGGCAGTTCACCATGGTTCCACCGTCCGACAATTCTTTTATCGGCGGATTGCAGGGTGGATTCCTTTTGCAACCGACTCTTGCGACGATTACCGGCAGCGTCGTGTATTCAATCTCGCTTCCGCCGCTGGGTTCGAACACCACGCCCACACTCTGCAACAGCGGATCTGCGCCGGTTACGGGAACAGTAAACGGACAGAACGTGACGCTGACGGCGGTCGCCGGGCCGCAAACCTTCACCTTAGCGGGAACGCTGAATGGCACAACGATCATGGGTACCTATAGCTCCGGCGATGGAAAGGGCTGCGGAACCGCGCAGAACAACCTGCAGTGGAGCGCTACGCTAGTTCCGGCGCTCAGCGGAACAGTTCAGGGTTATTTCCACAGCGTTCTCAACCCCGCACTCAAGAACCAGATTTTTCCAGTCAGCGGAAGCATCACACAGGGGCAAAATATTGGGGCCAGCAGCGCCACCGTCACAGGAACTCTAAATTTTCAAAATTATCCGTGTCTTGCCAGCGCCGCGGTCAACGGCCAAGTGAGTGGAAATTCGGTAATTCTTCAGATTATCGGAAGCAATGGCTTGAATGCGGGCCAGATTGGCGCCCCATCAGGATTCTCAAATCCTTCGCCAGTCACGCTTTTAAGTTCGACAGCAGGCGAAGCCGTGCAGGGTTCGAACGGCTACGGAGTGAGCACGAGCTCCTGCCCCTCGGGAAATGCGGCCGGAGATATTGGAGATGTTTGCCTCGGAATCGGGAGCGCCACAGTTTGTACGCAGCCGATTCTTATGTCTCCTGCAACGCTTACGTTTCCTCCGCAGCAGGTAGGGTCTTTGCCCAGCACGCAAACGATTACGCTGACTAACAATACTCTCTCGAGCAATCCGCTGAGCGGCCTGACGATTTCGCTCGCGACGTTCAATCCCGCGCCGGGCATTACAAGTCCATTCGGAGCTAGCGATTTTACCGGGCTGCCGGATTTCACGGAGCAGGACAATTGCTCGCAGACGCCCGGCGCCAGCTTCGCGCTAAATTCGCAACAAAGTTGCACCATTACCATTTCGTTTGCGCCACAGCAGAGCTGCCCCTGGTTACCTTCAACCGCGCTGGGAGGCGAGCCGCCCTCGGCCTGCCCGTTTCCGCTGCAGGCGGCGCTGACCGTAGTCAGTCCGGTCAGCTCAGATAGCAATACTTCATTCGCCATGCCGCTCAACGGGATCGGATTCAGCGCGATTATTCCTTCTACGCCGGAACTCGATTTCGGCGCGGAAGCTGTGGGGGAGAGCAGCACGCCGCAGAACCTCTCGTTCTTCAACCAGGGAGCGAATCCGGTGCAGATTCTTCCGGCATTGAGCACGCCCTGCGTGAATCCCGCGCACGGAATATTCACACTGGCGCGCCCACTTGGTCCGGGTGAGGTCTCCGGCCTGCAGGTTGACGAAGGATCCTCCATCGTTCAGAACGGTTCGACAATCAATTATCTTTGCGACAACGATCTGACGAGTCATCTTCCAAATTTTCAGATCACGGCTGATGGATGCTCCGGAACTCTGCTGACACCGCAAGGCTCCTGCAGCCTGCAAATCTTATTCGCACCGCAACCAAGCACTCCGCTTACTCCTGCGCTGGATGATTTCCTCGAGCTGAATACGCTGCAATGCACCAGCAGCATTACTTCAAATTGCGAAATCGACAGCGGACGCTTTCCAGTGGAGTTGAAGGCGAACCTTCCGAGCCCATTGCGCATGACGCCGGCGGCGGGAGTGAATTTTGGAAACGTGGTCACAGGTGTAACAAGCGGCCCGGTTACGGTTACGTTGTTCAACGACCCGAAAGATCCCAATTCGAGCACTATCAACTTTACCGGCAACATTCTCCAGGGAACGGCCTTTACCGAGACGGATAACTGCGCGGGCAGTTTGCCGCCGGGAGGCAGTTGCGCGGTGAACGTGAGCTTTACTCCCAAGGGGCTGGGATACAAGTCGGGGACGGTCACAATCGGCTACACCGTGGGGCAGACGCAAACCATTTTCCTGCGAGGGACCGGCGTGGCTGCGCAATAGCGCAACGGGTCGATACTTAACGCCAGAAAGCGCGGAACTTGTGAAGCTCGGAATTAAGGCCGTGAAGATAAACATTTTGCGGGAAAAACGATTGGGGCTGGTGATACTTCTGGCTGCGGCGGTGTGGCTCAACGCATGCGGAGGAAGCAACAACCTGAGCCTGCAGAATCCTGCTGCGCCGTCGACGGCGGCGATCTCCATCTCCTTCAATCCTGCGCCCGCGCAAACCGTTTCCCTGGCCGGCACGGTGCCTCTGAAGGCGGTCGTAACGAATGATTCGAGCAGTGCCGGCGTCGACTGGGCGCTGCTGTGCACAGGCGGATCAAACTGCGGCACACTTCAGCCGCTGCACACCGCAAGCGGTTCGGCAACTACGTACTCGCCGCCGGCCGTGATCTCCGGAAACAGCATGTCGCTGACGATTGAGGCCTTCGCCACGGCTGACCACAGTTCAAATGCAGTAACCGCTCTCACCGTTACCGCTTTTGGCAGCAGCTTAAAGGGAAATTATGTCTTCGCGACCAGAGGCGAGGATGCGAACGGTATTTTCCAACTGGCGGGGGTGGTGGTTCTCGATGGCAACGGAAAGGTTACGTCGGGAGAGCAAACGCACAACGATCCGTTGATGTCGCGCTTCGACGCAATCACGGGAGGCTCTTATTACGTCGGAGCGGATGGACGCGGAACGCTTACACTGACCACCGCTGACTCAAATATTGGACAGCAGGGCATGGAGAATTTTTCGCTCGTGGTTCTGTCGAATTCGAAAGCGCTCATGGCAACGCTCGATAATCCGAATCTCACACAGAGCATCGAGGTTTCCGAAGGGACGCTCGATTTGCAGGCCGCAACCAGTGCTCCGGCTGGCGGCTATGCTTTCACCATGAATGGAGTCGATATTGCAACCAGTCCAATGGCCATGGGCGGAATCATGAATATCGATTCACCCAACAATATTTCCGGCGCGGGCAGCGTGGCCGACCAGGATGATGCAACGAACGTGACAGAAAACGCCACGCTTTCGGGCGCGCTGACCTCTCCCGACAAGTTCGGCATGTTGATATTCAACCTGACAACCGGATTCGCTCCTACGTTGCAGTTCACGGGATACATAGTCGATACATCCCATATAAAGCTGATTGAGAGCGACAATGCTGGGTCAGGAAGCGGGTTCGGCACAACGGCGGGAATTGCGATCGGGCAAGGAAGCGCCACCGGGACGTTTCTTACTAACAGTTCATTTGCGGGTAACTATGTTTTCGATATCGGCGGAGAGGATCCCTCGGGAATTCCGGGAAGCCTCGCCTCGTACGGTCAGTTCAGCGCAGACACTGCTGGAGACTTGAACACTGGCTACAGCGATGAATCGCTCACCGTATTCCAGGTCGCCATCAGCGACTCTTTCACCGGGAGTTACATACTTGACCCGAGCGGGGACGGCCGCATCGATTCGAACACTACATTTTCGAAGAGCGGCGCGGGGCCGGAGTTAATTTTCTATCTCACAGGTAATGGAAACCCTCCTCTAGTTCTTGATGCCGAAGATAATGGCAACTCGCTCGCGTTTGGTTCGATTGGTACCGGCGCGGCGCATCCGCAGGCAGCGCCACCGTTTTCGTTCAACGGAAAATACGGGACTGAATCGCTTGAGAGCAGCGGCGCGTTTTTTGACACGAATACCGGACAGATCACGGCCAACGGCGATTCGGAAACGCTATCTGGAGTGGTGGATACAACCTTCAGCTTCACGCCCGATCCGGACACGCCACTCGCAGGTACCTTCGGAAGCATTCCTAACACTGGGCGATTTACAGGAAGCCTGACCAACGGTCTTTTCCTGACGCAGGCAAATAGCACGAATTCGATTCCGGTTGCACTTTATCCGGTGAGCTCGAACCTGCTGTTCTTTATCGAAACCGATCTTTTGTTGTCCGGCGAGTCGACCTTCGGTTACTTCACAATCCGAACTCCGGTTTGCAGTATTTGCCAGTGATGCCGGGAAAGCTCGTGTCTCGATCCACACTCAGGCAGCAACTGCCGCGTGTCGAATTTTGTTCATTCCTAAAATTGCAGGGATCGATGGGTTGGCTGCAGCCCTTGTCGAGGGGACGAGAAGACCTCTAAAGGCCCTCCCACCTTGTGTCGAAAGCGGACATCAAACATCGGGTTTTGGAAAGGAGAGACATCCATGAAGAAAACATGCGCCCTGACCGCTTTATTCGCCGTCGTATTATTCTTAACCATCAGAGTAGGAGCCCGAGCCTGGGCTGCAACGGCTCCGCCGGCTGCGCAGGCCGGCAACTCAGAGCGCACCCTGGGAAAGCCGGCTCATCCATCAGCACAAGGACATCGATGGGATCGCCATCTCCCGCCAGCGTCGAGGGGACAAAACCGAAATCGTAGGGGAAAGCCATTCCCGATGGCAGGACCTTCTTGAGCTCAAAAATCCGTTCCTTGGCGTTGAAAGCGAATTTATTACGGCTGCCTTTGGGAGTTTCAATAACCACGCGCAGCAACTGGTCGTCATCCGAGTCCGCGGGATTGAGCCGGGCCGGATTTGCAATGCCGTTCTTCTTGCTCATGCGTCGTGTGGCCCTCCGACCACGTAATGGGGATGCAAGAAGAACTCTCAAGGTTTGTTGGTGCATGGTCCCGGTTCGGTATTTGGGGGACGCCGAGTACAAATAATCCGCCCGCCGTGGAGTACGCAGAGAGCAACTGCGCTAACGGCGCGCGACTGAACGGCATCTCATTGACGTATGCCCAAACGAACTGAACCCAAGAAAGACACGGCGCGCCCATCGGAAATGCTGAAAGGCTGGAAGGAGATTGCCGAATTCCTGGGCGAGCCGGTCTCGGTGGTGAAGCGTTGGAGGACGGAGGGAATGCCGGTCGCTGAACAAGGCCGGTTGGTCACAAGTTCTCCCGGCCAATTGAACGCCTGGCTGGGCCGGGTATCGGGCAAGCCGGTGCATGTGGTGACGGCTGAGACCGACCTTGCCGCCGAACTCAAGCGCGGGTTGGCCTTTGCGAAACGCGGCGCGAAGCATTCGAGCTCCACCCGATAATCTCGAGAGCGCGCCCAAAGACGATCTCAGGTCGAGCACGTTCCGAGCCTCAACTGAATTTTCAGATTACCTATTGCGTGGTTGGGATGGAGCCGACGACCAGACTTGAACTGGTGACCTGCCGATTACGAATCGGCTGCTCTACCAACTGAGCTACGTCGGCTTATTGGAACGCTTTCAGTTTGTTACGGGTTCCTCGACCAGAATATCATGTCAGTCCTGGCCAGACGACGAACGGCTACAGGAAACCCTGTAGAAGAAATCTTCGAGGCTTGAGGTATGGTGTTGCCTGGCATAAAGGTAGCCTACCCAATGAGCAGTAACACTCCTATCCCTGCGGCTCCGAGCCCTATCTTTTGGGGTGAACTGGCGCCTTGCGAGCACCTCGCTCAATTTTATGAGCACGACGCAGTGCTGCTCGATACGCTGGCGGGATTTGTCGGGGCTGGGCTCGAGCAGGGGGAAGGCGTTATCGTGCTCGCCACAGGCGAGCACCTCGAGGCTCTTGCACAGCGGTTGGGGGCAAGCGGTGTAAATTTGCAGCAGGCCCGATCGCAGGACCAATATGTCACCGTTCTTGCCGAGGAAGCCCTGGGGAAATTCATGGTGAACCAGTGGCCGGATGACCAACTGTTCGTCAAGTTCGTGGGGAAGTTGATTGCGCGAGCGCAGAACGGAGGCCGGCGCGTCCGGGCTTTCGGCGAATTGGTCGCGCTTTTGTGGGCGAGGGGGGACGTTGCTGCGACTGTGCGTCTCGAATTTCTTTGGCATCAACTGTGCCATCAGCAAGCGTTTTCGCTTTTCTGCGCTTACCCAAAGGCTGGATTTACAGAAGACCCATTGAGGTCGTTAGATGTGATCCGCGCAACTCATTCCCGGATTATTTAACTTTATTCGATCGCCGTCAGATCAGATAATTCTGCGTTCCCCGCCGATCATGAGGTTTTAGGCTTGATGGCGCGGCGATGAATTCCCGGGATTATAATGGGCCGTTCCAACTAGATATCTACACGGCTCGCCAGTTTGGGATGCTGCATGCCCAAATCAAAGAAAAAATCTGCCGCGACAGCGCGCAAGGATGATGGTTCCTCGATTCGCGCTGACTTCCCGATTGTCGCCGTCGGAGCATCCGCTGGCGGACTGGAAGCATTCAGCAATCTATTGCGCGCGCTGCCGCCGGAACCCGGACTGGCTCTGGTTTTTATCCCTCATTTGGATCCCACACATGAGAGCGCAATGGCTGAATTGCTCTCGCGCACGACGCGCCTGCCTGTCTACCAGGCAACGGAGGGAGCAACGGTCGCGTGCAACTCGGTCTACGTCTTGCCGCCGAACTGCGATATGACGATTTCCGCGGGCGTGTTGCACCTGGTGCGCCGCGAAGCAAGGCGCGGCCTGCACATGCCCATTGATTCGTTCTTCCGCTCACTGGCCACAGATCAGGCTTCCAACGCGGTGGGCGTGATTCTTTCCGGTACGGCCAATGACGGCACGATGGGACTGCTGGAAATTAAGAATAATGGCGGCATCACATTTGCGCAGGATAGCGAGTCGGCAAAATATGACGGCATGCCGCACAGCGCGACGGCGGCGGGGGCGGTCGATTTTGTGCTTCCACCACCCGGCATCGCGCAGGAACTGATGCGCATCCAGCGGCAGCCTTTAGCGGAGAGAACAAAGGACAGCTTCGACGGCAATGAGGAAACGCTAAAAGAAATCTTCCGGCTGCTCAGGCAGGCCAGCAAAGTGGACTTTGTCGACTACAAAGCCGGGACCATCCGCCGGCGCATTCTGCGCCGCATGAATATCAATCAAGTGGAGGACCTCAGCAACTACGTCAAGCTGCTTCATCGCAATCCGAAAGAGATTGAAGCGCTTTACCGCGACATGTTAATCAACGTGACCAGTTTCTTCCGCAATCCCGAAGTATTTGAAAGCTTGCGCGAAGTGGTCTACCCGAAGATTTTGTCCAACCGCACCCCCTCGGAGCCGTTGCGAATCTGGGTGCCGGGCTGTTCCACCGGCGAAGAAACCTACTCTCACGCCATCTCTCTGGTCGAGACACTTTCCGAAAAGCGGCTGGAAGTGCCGGTACAGATCTTCGGCACTGATCTGAGCGAAAGCGCGATCCAGCGCGCGCGCAACGGCGTATATAAGGAGACGATATCGAATGAAGTCTCGGAAGTTCGGCTGCGCCGGTTTTTCAACAAAGTGAACGGGGGCTACCAGATTTCCAAGTCGATTCGTGACCTGTGCGTGTTCGCGCGCCAGAACGTGTTCAGCGACCCGCCATTCTCCCGCATGGACCTGATCAGTTGCCGCAATGTTCTGATCTACCTGAGTCCGGTGCTGCAGAAAAAAGTGATTCCCATCTTCCACTACGCTCTAAAAACGAATGGATTTCTTCTGGTAGGAAGCACGGAGGGATTGGTGGGTTCAGGCTCGGAGATTTTCGATCTGGTAGAGCGCAAGTCGAAAATTTATAAGAAGAAGGCTGTTCCATCTCCCGTGACCTTCGGCATGACGGTCAGTGCGGAGGGGCTTCGCGAACCCAGCCACGAACGCCCTCCCCAGGCCGTGAAAGAGGAGCTGACGGCAAAGACTCCGGTGGATGTGCAGCGGGAGGCGGATCGCCTTCTGCTCACCAAATATGTTCCCTCGGCGGTGG
>Ga0209168_10002539_pt1 | contig 13123 bp, 11 predicted proteins | sample Coa_R1_FD_187156 | JGI IMG/M metagenome (GOLD analysis project Ga0209168, IMG submission 187156) | Surface soil microbial communities from Centralia Pennsylvania, which are recovering from an underground coalmine fire - Coalmine... | ecosystem: Environmental > Terrestrial > Soil > Unclassified ... | reverse complement strand
GGAGCCGAGGCCGGGGCCGTACGGAGTCGGCCGCCGAGGCCGAGAGCGGCCCCGGCGGGGTCGGCTGCGCGACCCGTACTGCCGACGGAAGTTCAGAGTAGGTCGGAGGCCTCAATCACGATGCGGCGCGCTGGACTGGACAGACCATCCAAGAGGGCCTTGCTGGTACAACGGCCCATCCACCCGGTGCGAGGCGGGGAACCAGCGAACCCTAGGCGGGGGAAACCGGCGCGGGCTTGGCGTCGGACCAGCAGCCGACGATGGTGGTGTCGGAGATGAAACGGACGCCGGAGCCGGGGGCCCAGCGCTGCGCGGCCTCGCGCAGGCAGTCCTCGACGATCCGGGACACCTCCTCGCCGTGCGCGGCCGGGCAGTGCACGAGCAACTCGTCGTGCAGGCATAGCACGACGCGCGCATCCAGGTGGCCGCACCGGGCCCGGACCGTCACCGCCCACATCTTGAACATCTCGGCCGCCGCGCCCTGGATCATCGCGTTGCGCGCGTACCGGCCGTAGGCCGCGGCCCGGCTGGCGCTGCGCGGTTCCGACGGGGTCAGCACGATCAGGCGACCGCCGTACGTCCGCAGGTCGCGCCCGGCCTGCCCGGCCCGGTCGGCGGCGTCCAGGTAGGCCATCGCGACGGGGTAGGCGGCGTTGAGACGGCGCAGCGCCTGCGCGCCGAACCCGGTGGTCTGCCCGTACATCGCGCCGAGCACCGCTACCTTGGCCGTCGGCCGGTCCACGCCGAGCTGCGCGGCGACCGGAGCGTACAGGTCGTCGGCGCGTGCCGCCACGACCAGAGCCTGATCCCCGGACACCGCGGCCAGCACCCGCGGCTCGATCTGGCCCAGATCGGCCCGGACGAAGACGTGCCCGTCGCCGGCCACCACCGCCTGGCGCATCGCGGCCGGCATGTTGTGCAGGCCCGCCGAGGCGGTCATCCGGCCCGCGGCACCGTCGCACCCGGTCCAGGCGCCGCGCAGCCGGCCGTCGGCGCCGAGGCTCTCGTCCAGCCATGCGTACCCGTAGGTGGTCGCCATCCGCTCGGCCTTGCGCCACTCCAGCAGCGCCGCGACCAGCGGATGGGTGTCGCGCAGCTCGCGCAGCCGGTGCGCCCGCGTGTCCGGCACGTCCACGCCGATCCGGGCCAGCAGCGACTTGACCTGGGCCGGACTGCGCAGGTCGGCGATGGTTCCGGCGGGCGCGTGCCGTAGCACCTCGTTGTCGCGCGCGCTCCGGGCCACGACCGCCTCGGCGTCGCTGCGCGGGCGGGGCCCGATGTAGGAACAAAGCACCTGCTCGGCGAGCGCGCGGTCCATCGGCAGGCCGTCCGCGGACAGTTCGGCGCACAGCAGCTCGGCGGCCGACTCCGACCGGGCCGTGGGCACCGCCATCGGCCGGCCGGGCAACGCGGCCAGCGCATCCTGCTGCAGCCCCGCCAGGGTCCGGGCCAGCTCCGCCCACCGGGCCAGCCGGTCGGCGCCCTCCGCCCAGCCGCCGCTGACCCACTCGGGCCGCAGGTACCCGTCCGGCGCCACCGGATCATCGTCGTCCCCGTCGTCCGGGCCGGACATCGCGAACAGGTCAAGCGGGCCGCTTGCGGGCAGCACCTGGGTGTCCAGGCCGCGGATCCGGGCCCAGGCCCAGCCGGGATCGGCGCGCCAGCCGCCGAACAGCAGTCGGTGCGCCGCCGCGATGTCCCAGCACGTGGCCAGGCGGACACCGCTGGCCACCAGGTGCGCCGCGGTCTGGCCGGACCAGACCGCCCAGCGCGGCCGCAGTGCCTCATCAGCCCGGCCCACGTCCGCGGCGAGCTCGGCGGCGCTGCCGGACACGACTGGCCAGGCCCGTTCGGCGGTCGCCACGCCGAGGCCCAGGGCAGGGGAGACGACCAGCCCGACCAGGTCGCCGCGGGCCGCTCCGGCCTCGCGCAGCGACGTCACGAGGTCCACGCATCCACCCTGCCACGGACCGCGCGGCAGCGCCGGGTGGCGCGCAGCCCGCGCCGGGAGTGTTCGGACCGGTACCGTGGGCGCGGCGGGAAAGATCCTCGAAAGTTTCTCCAACAGGTTTCGGAACACGATCGGCCGGAGCCGTCGTTTCCGCCGTGTTAAGTGCCATGAAACTAGGCCTTATGCAGGCTTAAGTAGATGACTAGCGCGCCGCGATAGGTTACGATACCGTTATCGAAATTGTTTCGAAAACGGTGGGAAGGTGACGCAGTGCCGTCCAGCAGGGAGCAGGTGCCCAACCGGGCTACTACTGTGCCTACTGTGCCGCGTACCAGCCGGGAGGATGCGTCGCGGCGCCGCATCACGTTGGCCACCATCGCGGCCGAGGCGGGAGTCTCGCTGCCTACCGTGTCGAAGGTGGTCAACCGGCGCCCCGATGTCGCGGCCGCCACGCGCGCCAAGGTGGAGCGGCTGCTTGACCAGCACCACTACCTGCGTGCCGGAACCCGCAGGCAGCGCCGGTCCGGCCTGATCGACCTGGTGTTCAACGGCCTGGACAGCCCGTGGGCGGTGGAGATCCTGCGCGGCGTCGAAGACTGGGGCGCGAGCCACGAGACCGGCGTGGCGGTGTCGGCCGTCCGGCACGGCAACGCCCGGCCGGCCAGCTGGACCAGCGCGCTGGCCAGCCACGACACCGACGGAGTGATCCTGGTCACCTCCGAGCTGACCCCGGGGCAGCTGGAGCAGCTGCGCAGCGGCGGCATCCCGCTGGTGGTGGTCGACCCGGTGAACCCGCCGCCGCCGGAACTGGCCAGCGTGGGCGCCACCAACTGGGCCGGGGGCCTGGCCGCCACCGAGCACCTGCTGAACTTCGGGCACCGCCGGATCGCGGCCATCGCCGGGCCGGAGGACTACCTGTGCAGCCGGGCCAGGATCGACGGATACCGGTCCGCGCTCGAGCGGGCCGGCATCGGCTTCGACCCGGCGCTGGTCAGGCACGGCGACTTCCAGCACGAGGGCGGGTTCCGGTGTGGCGGCGACCTGCTCGACCTGCCCGAACGTCCGACCGCGATCTTCGCGGGCAGCGACCAGCAAGCGCTGGGCGTCTACGAGGCGGCCAGGCAGCGGGGCCTGCGGATCCCGCAGGACCTCAGCGTGGTCGGCTTCGACGACCTGCCGGTGGCCCGCTGGGTTTCACCGCCGCTGACCACGGTGCGCCAGCCGCTGGCCGAGATGGGCCGGGCGGCGGCCCAGATGCTGGGCGAGATCATCGAGGACCGGCCGCTGCGCAGCAGAAGGGTGGAGCTGTCGACCGAGCTGATCATGCGGGAATCCACCGGGCCTGTCCCCGGGACCGCCAGGTGAGCGGCCTGCGGGCCGGTCCTGACACGATCACGGCGGAGATCTGGCGCGACCCCGCGCGGCCGGCCGCGGAGCGGGTTGCGGACCTGCTCGGCCGGATGACGCTTGAGGAGAAGGCCGCCCAGCTGACCAGCATCTGGGTCAGCGACCAGCCCGCCGATGGCGACGTCGCCCCCATGCAGGGCGCGATGAGCGCGGCCGCCCGGCCGCTGGCTGACGTCATCCGCGACGGCCTGGGACAGCTCACCCGGGTGTTCGGCAGCCGGCCGCTGACCCCGGCCGCGGGGCTGAGCACGCTGCACGAGCTGCAGGCCCAGATCGCCGGGGCGAGCCGGTTCGGCATCCCCGCGGTCGCCCACGAAGAGTGCCTGACCGGCTTCGCCGCCTGGCGGGCCACGGTGTTCCCGACCCCGCTGGCCTGGGGCGCGTCCTTCGACCCCGAGCTGGTGCGCGAGATGGCGGGGGCCATCGGGACCAGCATGCGCTCGGTGGGCGTCCACCAGGGCCTGGCGCCGGTCCTCGACGTGGCCCGTGACATGCGGTGGGGACGGATCGAGGAGACGATCAGCGAGGATCCCTACCTGGTCGGGTGCATCGGCACCGCCTACGTCCGCGGCTTGCAGTCGGCCGGGATCGAGGCCACCCTGAAGCACTTCGCCGGCTACTCCGCGTCCCGGACCGGCCGTAACCTGGCCCCGGTGAGCATGGGGCCACGGGAGTTCGCCGAGGTGATGCTGATGCCGTTCGAGATGGCGCTGCGCCTCGGCGGGGCCCGTTCGGTGATGCCGTCCTACATCGACGTGGACGGCGTCCCGGTCAGCGGGGACCGTGCGCTGCTGACCGGCCTGCTGCGAGACGAGCTGGGCTTTGACGGGGTGGTCGTCTCCGACTACTTCGCGATCGGCTTCCTGCAGACCCAGCACGGCGTGGCCGGATCCCCGGCGCAGGCCGCGGCGCTGGCCCTGGCCGCGGGAATGGACGTGGAACTGCCCAGCGTCCGGTGCTACGGCCCCGAGCTGGCCGGCGCGGTTCGCGACGGCCTGGTCCCGGCCGAGCTGGTGGACCGGGCCGCGGCCCGGGTGCTTCGGCAGAAGTGCGACCTCGGGCTCCTCGACCCCGGCTGGTCGCTTCCGGAGGAGTCGGGCGCGCCGGATGACCTGGACCCGCCCGCGCACCGGGCCCTGGCCCGGCGGCTGGCCGAGGAATCGGTGGTACTGCTGGCCAACGCCGCCGCGGCAGGCACCGGCCCGGTCCTGCCGCTGCGGCCGGACGCCAGCATCGCGGTGGTCGGGCCGCTGGCCGCCGACCCGCTGGCCTTCTTCGGCTGCTACAGCATGGCCCGCCACCTCGGCGACCGCTATCCCGAGGCCGTTGACGGCGTGCACGTCACCACGCTGCTCGACGCGCTGGCGGACGAACTCCCGGCCGCGACGATCTCGCACGCGCGCGGCTGCGACGTGCGCGCGCAGGACCGCTCGGACTTCGCGCACGCCGCCGCGCACGCCGCCGAGGCCGACCTCGTGGTGGCCGTGCTCGGAGATCAGGCCGGACTGTTCGGCCGGGGTACCTCCGGGGAGGGCTGCGACGTCTCTGACCTGCGGCTTCCCGGCGTACAGGAGGACCTGCTCCGGGTCCTGGTCGCCACCGGCAAGCCGATCGTGCTGGTCCTGGTGACCGGCCGGCCCTACGCGATCGGCCCGCTGGCCGGGCAGCTCGCCGCGGCTGTGCAGGCGTTCTTCCCCGGCGAGGAGGGCGGCCGGGCGATCGCCGGGGTGCTGTCCGGCCGGGTGGTGCCCAGCGGACGGCTGCCGGTGGAGCTGCCCGTTCTACCGGGCAGCCAGCCGTCCTCCTACCTGCGGCCGCGGCTGGCTGACCGGCATCCGGGTAGTTCGGTCGATCCGGTACCGCTGTTCGCGTTCGGCCACGGGCTGTCCTACACCAGCTTCGAGTACGCCGACCTGGACATCTGGCCGGGCGAGGTCCCGGCCAAGGACGGGACGGCGCAGGTCAGCTGCACGGTGCGGAACACGGGGGAGCGGGCGGGCACCGAGGTGGTGCAGCTCTACCTGAGCGACCCGCTGGCCCAGGTGGTCCGGCCGGTGCGCTGGCTGGCGGGCTTCGCCCGGGTCCCGCTCGAGCCCGGTCAGGCCCGCCGGGTCACCTTCCGGCTGCACGCCGACCGCACCGCGTTCTGCGGCCTGGACGGCACCCGCGTGGTCGAGCCGGGCGAGATCCGGGTCGCGATCGGCGGCGCCTCCGACCGGCTCGTCCTGCACGGGTCGTTCACGCTGTGCGGCGCCGAACGCCTGGCCGGCACCGACCGGGTCCTGGAGACGCCCGTGGCGATCGGCGAGGTCCAGTAAGCACAGCCTCAGTAGTGCATGCCCATGGCCGCCCGGACCTCGTCCAGGGTGGCCGCGGCGATCGCGTCGGCCCGCTCGTTGCCCTCCCGCAGGATCTGGCGGACATAGCCCAGGTCACGCGCGTACTCGGCGCGGCGGGCCCGGATCGGGGCCAGCAGCTCGTTGACCGCCGTCGTGACCGTGTCCTTGAGCGCCGCCGCGCCGCCGGTGCCCAGGTCTGCGACCACGTCCTGGGGGCTGCGCCCGAGGGCCAGCGCGGCCAGCAGCACCAGGTTGGAGACCTCCGGCCGGCGCTGCGGATCGTAGCTGATGTACCGCTCGGCGTCGGTCTTGGCGCCGCGGATGAGCCGGGCTGTCTGGTCGGCGGTGGCCGCCAGGGCGATGGCGTTGCCGCGGCTCTTGCTCATCTTGGTGCCGTCGGTGCCGAGCAGCAGCGGCGCCGCCGACAGCAGCGCGTCGGGCACCGGGAACACCTCCGTCTCGTACCGGGTATTGAACCGGCGCGCGATGACCCGGGTGATCTCCAGGTGGGGCAGCTGATCCTGGCCCACCGGCACCAGGTTCGCCTTGCAGAACAAGATGTCCGCCGCCTGGTGCACCGGATAGGTGAGCATCAGGCCGCTGACCGCCGCCTGCCGCGAGTGCGCGATCTCGTCCTTGACCGTCGGATTGCGCTCAAGCTCCGGGACCGAGACCAGGCTCAGGAACGGCAGCAGCAGCTGGTTGAGCGCGGGCACCGCGCTGTGCGCGAACAGCACGGTCCGCGCCGGGTCCAGCCCGATGGCCAGGTAGTCGAGGACCAGGCCGGTCACGTACTCATCCAGGCGCTCGGCGCTGTCCCGGTCGGTCAGCACCTGATAGTCCGCGATCAGCACGAACACCTCGGCGCCGAGGTCCTGCAGCCGGACCCGGTTACGCAGGGTGCCGAAGTAATGGCCCAGGTGCAGCTGACCGGTCGGCCGGTCCCCGGTCAGGATGCGGAACCGCGAGGCATCCCGCTCGATCAGTTCCTCAAGCTCCGCAGAACGCCGCTGCGCGACCCCCGTACTCATTCCTCATCGTCCTCTCCGTGAGGTCCGGACGAGCAGGCCTGATGACATAAGAAAAGGCCGCCCATCCGGACGGCCTCAGACACGGGTGAAAGCGGGCCGTCCTAACCGGCCGACCACCACTGAGCACCCGAAATGCGTCGCACACGCCCATTCTAACAATTTTTCTTCCGAACGGACCGCGGTTAACCGGGCTGGCTATGTACCAGCTTGATGCCGGGTGGCGAGGCGCGCCTCCAGTCCGTCAAGGATTGCCTGAAGCCCGAACTCGAAACTGCCGCCGGGTGCAGCGCCGTACCCGGCGGACGGCAGCTCGAGCCGGCCACGCAGCCGGGGGAACTGAGCGGCGACCTCCACGATCTCCGCGCGGCTCGCCTGCATCAACGCCTGGACGTCGCCGCCATCGCGGCCTAGCTTCCTGGTGAACGAGGTCGTTGCGGCCAGCCCAAGCGCGTTGCCGAGCACGAACGTGAACACGGCGGACGTCGCCTGGTCGGCCTCGAATCCCGCGAAGCCCGCTGCCTCGTAGACAGCGAGGCTGTGGTCGTCGTGCCGAGCCTTGCCCGGGCCGTAGAGCTGGTATGAGCCGAAGGCCTGGACCAGCCACGGGTGCCGTGTCAACATCGCGTACTCGCTGGTGGCCATCTGGCAGGCGGCTGTCCGCCAGCCGACCCCAGCCGGGTCGGGCAGCTCGACTTCGGCCCATGCGCGGTCCGCGGCTAGTGCGATGAGGCTTTCCCTGCTTCCGACGTGCCAGTAGACCGCAGTGGCCGCCGAGCTCAAGCATTTGCCCAGGGCGCGCATGTTCATGCCTTCGAGGCCCTCGGCGTCCAGCAGGTCGAGGGCGGCGGTGACGATCTGGTCCCGGGAAAGCGTTTCGCGCGCCATGAGCCCACCTTAGGTGATCCCGACTCGGACTTGAACAATGTTCGAGAAAGCACTTGCACAGCGTTCAAGCCGGGCTCTACCGTTCTTCTTGAACGCTGTGCAAGCCCGGAACGAAGGATGGAAGGAAGACCGAGATGTCAGACATGACGCTGGCGATCTTCGTCGAGGCGGCTGCCGGGAAGTTCGCGATACCCGGCGTCGCTGTGGCCGTCTGGGCCGACGGTACCCAGACCTATGCCTGTTACGGCGTGACCAGTCTGGAGGACCCGCGGCCGGTCGACGAAAATACGCTGTACTCGCTGGGCTCGATTTCCAAGACCTTCACGGCGACGGCGATGATGCGGCTGGTCGCGCAGGGGAAGATCGACCTGGACGGCCCGGTCCGCCGCTACCTCCCCGAGCTCGTACTCCCCAACGAGCAGTGGACAAGCGAGATGACCATGTTGAACCTGCTCAACCATACCGCCGGCCTGGACTGGCGCCTGATTGTCGACACCGGCGACGGAGACGACGCGCTGGCCCGGTTCGTGGCCCGGCTGGCCGAGCTCGAACAGCTCGCGGCCCCCGGAACCCGCACCTCCTACAGTCAGGTCGGCTACAACCTGGCCGGGCGGATCATCGAGAAGGTCACGGGCCTGGCCTTCGAGCAGGCCGTAAGGGTCCTCGTCCTGGAGCCACTGGGCCTGAAGGACACCCTCTACGCCATGGGCGACATCATGGCGCGGCCAGCCGTCGCCATGGGGCACAACGCAGACGAGAACGGCCAGTACTCTATCGCCCGGCAGTGGAAGGACAACCGTGCCAACAACCCGGGCGGAGGCGTCGCCTCTTCCGTCGCCGACCAGCTGCGGTGGGCGCGCTTCCACCTCGGCGACGGCCGCGCGCCTGACGGCACCCAGGTACTGCCGGCCGAGATACTGCACCAGATGAGGGTTCCCACGGCGGAGCTGCGGTCCAGCACGCTCGGCGACGCGATCGGCATCGGCTGGTTCCTGCGCGACGTTGACGGCGTCCGTACCGTCGGCCACGGCGGCTCGGGCAACGGCCAGTTCGCTGAGCTGCTCATGGTCCCGGAGCGGGATTTCGCCATCGTCGTGGCCTCAAACGCCAGCCCGGGCGGCATCCCATGTAACCAGGCGATCGTCCGCTGGGCGTTGGAACACTACCTGGGCGTGGCGGATCGCGACCCGGAGCCAGAACCCTATGACGAGGGGCGCGCCGCCGGGATCGTCGGCGCCTATGAGAACGACGCGATGACATTCACCATCACCACCGACGGCGCCAGGCTTTCGCTGGAGGTCTTGCTCAAGCCGGCGATCCGCGCGGCATCGGAGGTCGAGCTGCCCGCCGACTACGACCCGTTCGACATCGGGCTGCTGCCCGGGGACGAGTACATCGTCACCAGCGGCGCGCTGAAGGGCCAGCGCGGGTTCTTCACCCGCGACGACAGCGGCGCGGTCGTGGGTGCCGACCTGGCCGGGCGGCTGTTCAACCGGCTGTCATAAAACGGTGCCCTCCGAATTACAGTAGCCAGATGCCGGACGGCGAAGACCGGGCCGCGGAGCGGGTCTGGCGTGCCGAGTTCACCGGCATCGATCTGTCACCTGTTTCGCCGCTGGGTACCTGCACCGCGGTAGCCCCGGTCAGCCAGAACCGGGTCGTCGCCACCATCGGGAACGCCGAGGTAGTCAGCGACTCCACCGACACCCTCGCTAGCTCGGGGCGAGAGCCGCCCGAGCGAGGTCGCGGAAGTCGTCGTCCGGGATGGCTTCGGCAGCGTCCGAGCGGACGCGGATAGTACCGGTGCTGGTCCGCAGGTCCGGATGCCGCGCCGTGAACCCGCCGTCACCGTGGGCTTTCCACCCATACAGGGACACCCCGTGTTTCCACACTCCCAGGTGCAGCCGCCGGGTGCCGGCCTTGTAGGTAGGCATCTTGTAGGAGAGCACGACGATGGTGTCCGGGCAGGTGTCGAGGATGAGCTGGTGAATGCGATCGAACAGGGCGCGGTGCTCGGGCGGGATCGCGTTGATGTACTCCGCAACGGCCGGGTCCATGGTCACTCCCATCCATGCCGTTCTTGATTCTTTTTGCTGGTAGGCGCCGGGCGGGATGCGCCGAGGCAGGAACAAAGTCGGTACTGCAGTGGTAGCCAGCTGGCTGAAGAACACCGCGCCGACCACGGCGATGCCCAGCGCGCCGCCGATCTGCTGGACGGCGTTGGCGATGCCCGATGCGGAGCCGGCGTCGTCGGGGTCCACACTGGTCAGGATGAACGGCAGCAGGGGGACGATGACCAGGCCCATACCCGCGCCCATGACGAATAAGGCCGGGGCCAGGTGCCAGGTCGACAGGTCCGGGCCGGAGTTGTCGGCGATCAGGGCGACGGCGGCAGTGGCCGAGGGCCGTGACGGCGACGCCGATGGTGAGGGACCAGCTGCCCATAGCGGGGATGGCTTTCTCGCTTAGCCCTCCGGCGGCAGGCATGATCCCGGCGGTGATGAACAGCGCCGTCAAGACGGCATGGATGGCGCTGAAGGACCTGTCCCGGCTGATGGCCGACTGCGACAAAATCGAAGTGCTGAAAGATCTGGTCTACCTGATGTGCCGAACCGACTCTGGACTTGACGGCTGACGTGCTCGCCGGGAGCGCGCTGCTGATCTGGCCGCCTTCGGCGGCGGGCCGATCAGGACGTACGCCGCCGCGGCACACAGCTCGAATCCGGCCGCGACGAGCAGGCAGGCGGTCACCGACCGGCCGGCCAGCGGACCGGCGAGCGCCGCCCCGGCGGCCAGCCCGCCGATCTTCAGGCTCGCCGCCGTGGTGAAGATCTGACCGCGCAGGTGCTCGGGGGACTCCCGGTGCCGCACCGCGAACAGCGCGGTCAGCTGAGGTCCCTCGCCGACCCCGCCCAGCGCGACGGCGGCCAGGGTCAGCCAGCCCGGCGCAGCCGCCGCCGCGGCCATGCTGACTCCGATCACCAGCGTGCTGGCCAGGACACGAACGTCCGGCTGGCCTCGCGGCAGCCAGCGCGCCAGGATCCAGTTGGCGATCAGCGAGGCAGCCGCGATCGCGCTGATCAACAGCGCGCCACGGGCCGATCCGCCCAGCCGCTGCGCGCCGAGCACGGGGCAGCACACCAGGAGCATCCCGATTCCGGCGTAGGACACCACGGACGTGACCGTGGCCCGCAGCAGCGCGCGCCGGGTGACGATGGCCGCGAACCCCGCGGCCACCTGCCGGTGAGGGGCCGGGCGGGGCCCGCTGGGTTGCGCCGGACGATAGCGTGACAGCCAGCAGGCCGACGGCACGGCCAGGATGACCAGGGCCGCCGCGACGAGGACCGCGGTCCGGGCGCCGAGCCCGGCGGCGATCAGCGCGGCCAGCGCCGGGCCGGCCAGGCTAGCCACGCTGTAAGTCATGGCGTCGAGCGCGAAGCCGCGGCTCAGTGCGGACCCGGTCACGATGCGGGGGAGCTGCGAGGTCCAGCCGCCCGCCACCGCCGGGTTGAACAGGCCGGCGGCCAGTGCGATCACCACCACCAGCGGTACCGGAAGCCGGCCCACCGCGGCCGCCATCGCGATAACGCCTACCGCGTAGGCGGCCAGGGTCAGGGCGAGCACCCGGTCCGGGCGCGGGCTGCGGTCCAGCAGCGCGCCGAACAGCGGGCCGCCCGCCGCCGCGCCGATGGTCAAGGCGGCCAGCAGCACGGAACCGGTGGCTGGGTGCCCCGTCACGGCGAAGCCGAGTAGCAGCAGGGCCGGGCCCGTCATCTCGTCGCCGGCCCGCGACACCGTGGTGCCACCCAGGTACTTCCATAGCATCCGCCATGGTGTGTAACTAGATTTCACAAAAACACGTTACACTATTTCGCGTGACCAACCATGGTGCCCCGCTAGGCAGCGTGCACGGCGCCGCGCAGCGGGCGGCCGACCTCCTCGCCGTGCTGCTGCCCCGGGCGGGTAACCGGCTCTCGCCCGGCAGCGTCGAGGAGCGCGCGGCAGTGATCGACGTGCTGCGCGCGCACGGCGAGCCGGAGCCGGTCGAGATCTCCCCGGCCTCGCTGGAATTGCTGCGCCGGGCCGCAGTGGAACTGCGCGAAGTCTTCACCGCCGAGGATGCGACCGCGGCGGCGACGGTGATCAACACTCTGCTCGCCGGGCGCGCTCATCCGCCGCGGCTTACCAACCACGGCGGGACGTCCGGCTGGCATCTGCACGTGGACAGCAGCGACGACGCCCCATGGGGAGAATGGCTTCTCACCTCCTCCGGCCTGGCTCTGGCCGTGCTGCTGGCCGAGCGGCAGGCCGCGCCGGCCGGCCTCTGCGCGTCGCCGTCCTGCGCCCGGCCGTTCGTGAACGTGGGCCGGGGCGCCGCACGGCGTTACTGCTCGACCGCCTGCGGCACCCGCGAGCGGGTCGCCGCCCACCGCCAGGCGAATCGCGCCGCCGTGAAAGGCTAAGGGCATGGAATACGTCCACCTAGGCCGTTCGGGCCTGTCGGTAAGCCGCCTCTGCCTGGGCACGATGAATTTCGGGCCGCTGACCCCGCCCGCCGAGGCGCACGCGATCATGGATCACGCGCTCGAGATCGGCATCAACTTCTTCGACACCGCCAACCGCTACGGCGGCGTCCAGAGTCCGCCCGGCCAGATCAGCCAGAACTCCGAGGCCCACGCGGGCTGGACCGAGGAGATCATCGGCGAGTGGTTCGCGGGGGGCGGCGGACGGCGGGAACGGACCGTCCTGGCCACCAAGCTGTACGGGGCGATGGGAGCCTGGCCCAACGAGGGCAAGCTGTCCGCGCTGAACATCCGGCGTGCCTGCGACGCGTCGCTGCGCCGGCTGCAGACCGATCACATCGACCTGTACCAGATGCACCACATCGACCGGGATACCCCGTGGGACGAGATCTGGCAGGCGATGGAGGTCCTCGTCGCCCAGGGCAAGGTCATCTACGTCGGCTCGTCCAACTTCGCGGGGTGGCATATCGCGCAGGCCAACGACAGCGCGGCCGCGCGCGGCTTCTTCGGCCTGGTCAGCGAGCAGTCCATCTACAACCTGCTGACCAGGCAGATCGAGCTCGAGGTGCTGCCCGCGGCGATCGAGTACGGCGTCGGCGTCATCCCGTGGTCGCCGCTGGAGGGCGGGCTGCTCGGCGGCGTGCTCCGCAAGGAGCGCGAAGGGCGCCGCCGTCTGGTCGGCCGGGCCGCGCAGACGCTTGAGCAGAACCGCGAGCACATCGCGGCCTACGAGGACCTATGTGACGGACTCGGCGAGGAGCCGGCCAACGTGGCGCTGGCCTGGCTGCTGCACCAGGAGGGTGTCACCGGGCCGATCATCGGGCCGCGGACCCTCGCTCAGCTCGACGACGCGCGGCGCGCCGTGACCCTCGAACTCGATGACGACGTGCTCAAGCGGCTCGACGATCTGTTCCCCGGCTACCGTCCCGCCCCGGAGCATTACGCTTGGTGAGGATTGCCGGCGTCCCGCGGCAGGCGTGGTCGCCG
>Ga0209168_10002537_pt1 | contig 13126 bp, 15 predicted proteins | sample Coa_R1_FD_187156 | JGI IMG/M metagenome (GOLD analysis project Ga0209168, IMG submission 187156) | Surface soil microbial communities from Centralia Pennsylvania, which are recovering from an underground coalmine fire - Coalmine... | ecosystem: Environmental > Terrestrial > Soil > Unclassified ... | reverse complement strand
GATCGTGATGCGCGCCATGTCCGGCGACGGCGCTGCGCGCGACGAAAAGAAGATCGGAATGAAGATGGACAGGCCGAGCAGCCCGGGCACGAGAATCGTGCTCACGATGAACCAGCGCGAGCGGACGCGCTCCATGAATTCGCGTTGGGCGACGATCCAGAGTTTACGCATGGACGGCCCCCATCGCGTCTCCGTTAGGCGAAAGCGCCGACACGCGATCGACGAACACGCGGTGCAGCGACGGTTGCACCAGCTCGAACCGCTGCACGACGGCGCCGGCCTCGATCAGCGCGCGCAGCAGCCGCTGTGGATCGGCGGCCGGAGCCAGGTCGAGCTCGATCACCTGGTTCGAATCGTCGATGCGCGTCACGAGCGTCCGGTCTTGCAGGACGCGCGCAATGCCGTTGTGCGCGCCGCCTTCCAGCGCGAGCGCGACCTGTTGCACCCCGTGCGCCCGGCGGACGTCGGCCAGCGTGCCGTCCACGAGCTTCGTGCCCTGCGCGATGATGCACACCGCATCGCACAAGCGCTCGGCGCTCTCCATGAGATGCGTACTGAAAACCACGGTCTTGCCGGCTCGCTTGAGCTCGATGATGATGTCCTTGAGGGCTTGCGCGTTGATCGGATCGAGGGCGCTGAACGGCTCGTCGAGAATCATGACGTCGGGATCGTGCACGAGGGCGCCGATGAACTGCACCTTCTGCTGCATGCCGCGCGACAGTTCTTCGACGCGCGCGTCGCCCCAGTCGCGTTCGGCCCTGACCAGTTGCAGGCGTTCGAGCCACCCGTCGATGCGGCGCGCGGCTTCCGCCGGCGGCACGCCCTTGAGCCGCGCGAGGAACAGCAGCACGCGCCGCACCGTCATGCGGCGATAGAGGCCGCGTTCTTCGGGCAGATAGCCGACGCGATCGACGACACCGGTCCGTCCGTTAGGCATGCCCATGATCTGGATCGTGCCGGTGTCGGGCTCGAGGACGTCGAGGATCATGCGGATGGTGGTCGTCTTCCCGGCGCCGTTCGGACCCAGGAGGCCATAGACCGTCCCGGTCGGGATCACGAGAGACAGGTCGCGCACCGCGACGTGATTGGCGAACCGTTTCGAGATGTGGTCGATGCGGACGGCAGCAGTCATGGATGAATCCAGCGACGCGGGAAGGTTGAGTCCTCCAACTATACGGATGCCGCGCTCCGAGGTTCCAGCCCTGGATGGTCTTGCCGGCACGCCGGCCGCGCAACAGGTTGGCTGTTACCCGCTGGTAACAACGGTCCCGTCACCCACCACCGGAGGACCATGCTACGCTCTCGCGTTCGCCGCGCCGCGATCGCCGCGGCGTCCGTGTGCGGCGTTGGCCCCGCCGCCGCGGCTCAGTATCCCCTCGTGCCGACACCGGTTCTTTCGTTAGGCTCCCTGTCGTCGAGCATCAAGCTGGGCGGATACGTCTCGGTACGAGATACCAAGCACGGCGACTCCACCAGCTTTTCCGTCAATCGCGCGCGCCTCACCGCGATGATCGCGCCGCTCCCGTACGTGGCCGTGCGCGTACAGGCCGATTTCTCGGGCAACCAGAGCGAAACGGTCTCCGACAACACCGTGCACGGGTTCGAGCTGACCGATGCATACGTCGAGCTGGCGCAAGCCGCGGCCGATTCGCTCAAGTGGGGACAGTGGCATCCGGCGCTCATCGTTGGGCAATTCAAGCAGCCGTTCAGTCTCGAGTATCTGACGTCGTTCGGGTACCTCCGCACGGCGAATCGCGCCGCGGCGATCGACGCGCTGACGCCGAAGCGGGACATCGGCGCGATGGCCCAGCTGCAGTGGTCGCGTTTCATCACAGCCGAGGCGTCTGTGACCAACGGCCAGGGCGCCAACGCGCTGTCGAATCCGAACGGCCTCGAGCTGCTCATCGGCCGCATCACCGTCACGCCGCTTCCATGGCTCGCGCTGGCCGCGAAGCTCGGCGACGAAGGCACGGATCACATCAAGGGCTACGACGGCCGCATCGCGTGGCGCGATCTGCTCATCGAAGGTGAGGGCATCCATCGGTCGCGGCCGCTCTCCGGCGAGCACCAGGACGCCGGTGGCGGCTACGTGTTGGGCGCTTACAAGGTACTGCCGTGGCTGCAACCCGTGTTCAAGCGGGAATGGTTCAGCGACACGCGGCAGCTGGATGGCACGAACACGAATACGCGCCAGAACTGGTCGACGTTCGGCGTGAACATCATCACGCCCAAGGAGAACCTGCGGTTCTTGGTGGATTGGGTCGTGAAGTCGCAACGCCCAACGACAACGCAAAATGAAGTCGATTTCCAGCTCGTCGCCAACTTCTGAGCGCGGTGCGCACCCCTGTCGCAACAGCATTCGCTGGCGGGGTGGGGCGCGGGCCCGCGCGGTGCTCATCGTCGTCCGCGATGGCGACAAGGTCATCGGGCCGCGGTTCATCGAGATGCTGGAGGAGATCGATGCCCGCGGCTCGATCCGGGCCGCAGCGGCATCGCTCGGCATCGGCTATCGGCACGCGCTCGCTTGGATCCGGGGAGCCGAGATGCTCGTGGGGCAGGCGCTGGTGGAGCGGCACGCCGGCGGTCCGGCCGGCGGCGGCGCCCGCCTAACGGCGAAGGCGCATCGGGTGACGCGCGCCTACCGGCGGGTCAATTCGTCGATCCACCGCCTCGTCGAACGCGCCGAGCGCGAGATTCTCGACACGTGATTGGCCCGCTCACGACGAGCCGATCGATCTTGCGCATGCGATTTGTCGCGTCGATGGCGCTCGCGATCGTGGCATCGTGCGGCAGCCCGGCACCGGAGTCGGGTCAGGGCGCCGGCGCCAACAACATCGTGGTGTACACGGCGGCGAGCGTAGCCATCCCCATTCGGGCTGCGCTCGATGCGTTTGCGGCGCGCGAGCACGTGACGGTGCAGCAGGAGAACGGCGGCAGTCTCGACATCGCGCGCAAGCTCACCGAGCTGCATCAAATTCCGGACGTCGTCGTGCTGGCCGATTACGATGTGTTCCCGAAGCTGCTCATGCCGGAGCAGACCACGTGGTACGCGGATTTCGCACGCAACCGCATGGTGCTCGCGTTCACCGACAAATCGAAGTTCGCGTCGGAGGTGGACAGCGCGAACTGGCCGAAGATTTTGGAGCGGCCCGGCGTACAGTTGGGCCGCGCGAATCCGGATCTCGATCCGAACGGTTACCGGACGCTGCTCACGTTGCAACTCGCGGAGCGGTACTATGAGCAGCCCGGACTGTACGACAGATTGATGAAGTTGTCGCCCGCGAGAAACGTGCGGCCCAAAGAGGCGGACTTGGTGGGCCTGCTGCAGGCGGGCGAATTCGACTACATCTGGTCATACGAGTCGCTCGCGCAGGCCACCAGGCTCCGGTATATCACGCTGCCCGCCGCAATTGACCTCGGCACACCCGCCGACAGCGCCGTCTACGCCAAGGCGACTGTGAAGGTGGCCGGGAAGACGCCCAACGATACGCTCACGATCAGCGGGCAGCCGATTGTCTACGCGCTGTCGATTCCGAAGGCCGCGCCGCATCCAGCCGCGGCCGAACGATTTGTGGCGTTTCTGCTCTCGCCGGACGGGAGGCGTTTGATGCGCGCGAACAACCTCGACGCGTTAGGCGTGCCGATCATCATCGGGAACGGCGAGCCCGCGGCGGTGCGGGCTGCGGTGTCGGCGCGGTGACAAGAGCGGGCGCTCGAGCGCACGCGGCTCCTCGCTCCACAACGGCGCATCGGACGGCGAGTGTCGTCGCCGCGCTGCTTGGATCGCTCTGTTTGTTGTTTCTGGTGGCGCCGATTGGGCGGCTGGTGGCGGGCGGCGGGAAATCCGGCGTGGGAGAGCTGTTCACCGACGCCGAGTTGCGAAGCTCGCTGTGGTTGACGGCGGTCACCGCAACGCTTGCCATGACCGCCGGTGCGTTAGGCGGGACGCCGTTGGCGTACGTATTGGCGCGGCGGCGCTTTCGCGGGAAGGCGGTCGTCGCGGCCGTGCTCGATCTGCCGCTGCTCATTCCGCACCCGGTCGCCGGCATCGCGCTGCTGCTCATCTTGGGGCGCGAGAGCGCGGTCGGACGGATGTTGTTGCACGCCGGCATTCGGGTGGCCGGGTCGCCGATCGGGATTATCTGCGCGATGATGTTCGTCTCGGCGCCCCTGTACATCAGTGCCGCGCGCGAGGCGTTCGCGCGGGTGGACCCGCGATACGAGTCCGTGGCGCGCACGTTGGGCGATCCGGCATGGCGCGCGTTCCGGCGCGTGACGTTACCGCTCTCGGCGCGCGGCCTGATTGCCGCCGCGGTGGTCATGTGGGCACGCGCCGTCAGCGAGTTCGGCGCGATCGTCATCCTCACGTACAATCCGAAAGTCGCGAGCGTCTTGAGCTACGACCGGTTCACGAGCTTTGGCCTAACGGAGGCCCTGCCGGTGGCCGCCATACTCTCTATCCTCGCGCTGATCCCGCTCGTGGCGCTGCGCGCGCTGCGGCCGGATCGTGGCGCGGGAATGGACGCGTGATCCAGGTTGCGGGGCTCGACGCGCGGGTCGGCACGTTCCGGCTGCGCGACATCACGTTCACGGTGCCCGCGGGACAGTACGGCGTGGTGATCGGGCCGGCCGGCTCCGGCAAGACCACCCTGCTCGAGACGATCGCCGGCATCATCGCGCCCCGATCCGGGACGGTGGTGCTCGATGGCCGCGACGTGACCACCGAGCCGCCCGAGCGACGCCGGTTAGGCATCGTGTATCAGCACGGCTATCTCTTCCCGCATCTGACCGTCGCCGACAACGTCGCGTACGGCGCCGACGATCGCGCGTTCGCCGAGGCGATTGCCGCGCGCGTCGGCGCCAGCGCGCTCTATGATCGGCCCGTGCGCGCGCTGAGCGGCGGCGAGCGACAACTGGTCGCACTCGCAAGAGCGTTCGCGGTGCGACCATCGGTTTTGTTGCTGGACGAGCCGTTCAGTGCCCTGGACCCGCGCTCACGTACGCTGGCCCGCCGCACCGTGCGCGCCTTGCACCGCGAGCTCGGGATCACCGTGCTGCAGGTCACCCACGATTTTACCGAGGCCGGCCTGTTGGGCGACGTCGCAATCCTGTTGGACAACGGACAGGTGCTCCAAGCAGGGCCGCCCGATGATCTGTTTCGCCGGCCGGCGACGCCCTACGTCGCCGAATTCCTCGGCGCGGAAAATGTGTTCGCGGGAACGGTGCACGCGTTCGCCCCATCGGCCGTCGACGCCGATTTCTCGGGTGCCGGCGAACTGCTCGCGCGCGGACATCGCCCGCTCGAGTTTCGATCGGGGCCGCTCATCATCTACACTGTGGGAGACGCAGCCGAGGGTAGTTCGCACGCGGTGATTCGCGCGGAGGAGATCACGCTGTCACGGGAACTGAATCCGACGTCGGCGCGAAATCAATTCGCCGGCACGATCGACGAGATTGCTACGGTCGGCGCGTTCACACGAGTGTCGGTCGACGTGGGCGGCGTGTTCCTCGTGGCCGCGCTCACGACGCGGTCGGTTCAGGAGCTCGCACTGGCGCCCGGGGCTCGCGTGTACGCTTCGTTCAAAGCGATGGCCGTGCACTTGTGCTAGAAGCGCATCGCGCCCATACAGAATCGTAGACGCCAAAAGCCTGGCCATGCCGACGCCATTCGAAAGTGCCCAGCTCAACCTGCAGCTGTTCGACCTTCGTCGCGAACTGATCCTGCGGGAGGCGCGCATGTGGTTCATCCGTGATTTCAACCCGGAGACGTTCGACGACCTGATGGCGGTCGTGCTCGGCGATCGCAACGCATCGTTCCGCATGGTGCTCGGCTATTGGGACATGGCTGCCTCGCTCGTCACCGGAGGCGCCATCGACCAGGATGCGTTTCTTGCCGCCCACAGCGAGGTGTTCGCGACGTTCAGCAAGGTCGAGCCGTTTCTCGCCGAGTTGCGTGCGACGAGCGACGAGCCCGACTTCTGCAAGCATCTCGAGACGGTCGTGATGTCGATGCCGGGTGTGGAGGTGCTGCTTGCTCGACGGCGGAATGCGTGGCTCGCCGCGGCCAAGGCTCGGCGGTCCGAGCCGTCGCCGGATGTCCGGCATGGCTAACCGTGAGGACGAGGGCGCGGCGCGTACTCCGGCGATGTCCGACGAGCCTCTGCCACTCGATCCGTTAGTCGGCGCGTACTATGAGCGCGCACCGGAGGAGTCGCGCCTCGAGATCGGTGCTTTCCGTCTCGAGGAAGCGCGAACGCGAGAGCTGATCGGCCGGCACGCTCCGCCGCCGCCAGCGCGCGTGCTCGATGTCGGCGGTGCCGCGGGCGCGTATGCGTTCTGGCTCGCGGAGCAGGGCTACGATGTTCGGTTGATCGATGCCGCGCCGCGGCTCGTCGCGATCGCACGGTCGCGAAGTGAGCAGGCATCGCACCCGCTGGCGTCGTGTGCGGTGGGAGATGCGCGCGCCCTCAATGCACCCGACAATTCGGCGGACCTGGTGCTGCTCCTCGGACCGCTGTACCACCTGGTCGACGCGCAGGATCGGCGGCGCGCGCTGCTCGAAGCCGTCCGCGTGCTCCGTGCGAGCGGGCTGCTCATCGCGGCCGGCATCTCGCGTTGGGCATCGACACTGGACGGCCTGAGTCGCAACGTGCTCACCGACCCGGTGTTTGCACGCATCGTCGAGCGCGACCTCGTCGATGGACAGCATCGGAATCCGACGGACCGCCTCGAGTACTTCACAACGGCGTATTTCCACAAGCCGGACGAGCTACGCGACGAGGTCGATGCTGTCGGCCTAACGGTCGAGGCCCTGTACGGCGTCGAAGGCCCGGGCTGGATGCTGCCCGATTTCATGCAGCGATGGAACGACGACCAGGGACGGGACGACCTACTCCGCGTCGCGCGAGTATGCGAACGCGAGCCATCGATGATCGGGTGCAGCGCACATCTTCTGGTGGTTGCCAGGAAGCTGCCGCCGCTGCGATACGCTCAGCATCCGGCGCAGCGCGGCGAACGATGGCCCTGACCGTATGGTGCGTAGAGCGCGATGACTCCTGACCGTATCATCCTCGCGAGTTGGGCAGTGTTTCTGCTCGTATGGCTCGGTCTGTCGTTTTTCGTTAAACGCGACGTGCGCGGGGGGCGAACCGCCAGATCCTACCAAGTGCGAGAGCTTGTCCTGGTGGTCGTCATCGTCGTGGTGGCCTGGTCGTACCGCCATCACCAGGCCGGCCCTCATCTCGCCTCCAACCGCCTGTCCCTGTTCGCGCCCACGCGGCCCCTGTTGTGGATCGGCGCAGGTCTCGCGGCCATCGGCGTCGCCGTCGCGATTTGGGCCCGTCTCTACATCGGCCGCAACTGGAGTCCGCGCCCCGCCAAGAAGGAAGCACACGAGCTCGTCACGGGCGGCCCATATGCCGTTGTGCGCCACCCGATCTACACCGGCATCATCATCGCGGCGTTAGGCACCGCACTCACCGGGACCATTTTGGGACTGATCGTGCTTGCCTTCGCGGCCGCTCTCTTTCTTTCGCGAGTCCGTACGGAGGAGCAGATCATGCTCGAGTTGTTCCCCGACGCATATCCGCCGTATCAATCGCGTACCAAGCGGTTGATTCCGTTCATCTGGTGAGGACCGGCAGCAGCATGGGCGGCAGCGTCGTTGATTGGCTCCTCGACGCCGACCCGTCGATTCGCTGGCAGGTCATGCGCGACCTGATCGGCGCACCCGCCGACGTCATCGCAGCCGAGCGCGCGCGCGTCGGGGAGGAGGGTTGGGGGGCGATGCTGCTCGATTTGCAGCGGCCCGATGGCAATTGGGGTGACGGTGTCGACACGCCGCTCTGGTGGACCAACCTGTACACGCTCGTCTACCTCCGCGACCTCGGTCTCGATCAGTCGAGCGACCGTGCGCGCGCCGCGATCGATCGCGTTAGGCGCAACGTCGGATGGGGGCCCGAGTTCGACAACGCGCCGTTCTTCGACGGCGAGGTCGAGCCGTGCATCAACGGCCGCGTCGCGGCCCTTGGCGCCTACTTCGGCGTGCGCAGCGACCGCCTCGCCGAGCGACTGTTAGGCGAACAACTCCCCGACGGCGGATGGAACTGCGAAGCCGAGCGCGGCTCGGTGCGCTCGTCCTTTCACACCACGCTGTGCGTGCTCGAGGGCCTCCTGGCAGTGGAGAACGCGTTCGGTACCACCTCGGACCTGACGGAGGCGCGAACACGGGGACACGAATATCTGATCGAACGTCGTCTGTTGAGACGGAAATCGACGGGCGACGTCATCGACCCGGCCTGGACGCGCTTCGCCTTCCCGCCGCTCTGGCACTACGACATCCTGCGCGCGCTCGATTACCTCCGCGCGGCGGGCGTGAAGCCAGAGGCGCGCCTGGACGAGGCGGTCGCGATCGTGCGAGGTCGGCGCCAGCCGGACGGTCGGTGGCTCCTCGATGTACGCCATCCCGACAGCCTTTTCGAACACATCGCGGGCGCCGTGGGCGCGCCGAATCGCTGGATCACGTTGCGCGCGCTGCGAGTGCTCGACTGGTTCGGTTGACCCGTTGCACTCGCTCGAGTCGTTGCCGTGGTTCGAGCCTAACCCGACTACGCGCTGCGCCGCGCCTACATCCGCGCCACCGCCTTGCGTGCCAGCGCTTCCTCCATCTGCTCGATCTGCGCCTGTGTCTTCTGCACCTTGCCCATGGCGATCGATACCGTGAACGCGCGACTGCCCTTGCGCACCGCGACCTTTGCGTAGTTGCCGGCGCCGCTCCAATAAGCTTCGTCGCCCAGTCCGCTCACCGGGTGCGGAGGAAACGTGTTCTTTGCGGCTTGGTACATGACAGGCGTCTCGACCATGACGTTCACCGCGGGCTGGTCGCTATAGGAAGACGTGTCCGGCGAGAACAGGCATACTTCTTTGCTCCCCAGGAACGGCCGACCGGGCAGCGATTTGATACCGACCACCGTGCTCACTTCGGCTGCCGTGAGCAGGGTGCACGGGTCGACCGAGGCCGTTTGCGCCGTTAGGCTGGGCACGGTGAAGCAGGAGCAGAACGCAAGGAACGCCGTGATCCGGACACCACGCATGTCGACCTCCACGCGGTTACGCTGAAGCGGCTCTGGGAAACGGTGAGTGGAACGAGTATCTCGCCGATCCCGGCCCGCCGTCAAGTGGCGGCGTCGTCGTCGCGCGGCGGCCGAAACGCATTCGCGCCGGGAATCGTGATGGCTAACGCAGGCCCAACTCGCGACGTGCCTTGTCGTCTTCCCCGCATGGTGGGCTTCCTCGCTCTTTGGAACACGGATTGAACGGATAACAGCGATGAAACGGATCGCTCGGCTGCGGCGGCAGCACCATCGCCCGACGTCCGGTCACCGTAGTTTTTTGTTTTAGAACTGCATCATCGCGGCGCGCGATGAGCTCACCCACCGCAGCCGAGCGATCCGTTTCATCGCTGTTATCCGTTCAATCCGTGTTCCAAGAGCGAGGAAGCCCACCAGGCGTGCCCGGCGTGTCCCTGCCTAACGTACCCTGAGACCACGCCAGAAGACCCCGGAGACGCGCCACGTGGCGGGTCTCGCTCAAACCGACCCGCTACCACAAATTGGCATTGTAAATTGGCATGCAGGGTGTTACCTTGAATGGAGAGGACACGCGCCCAGTGCGCGCGTCGAGAGGCGATTGGATTTGGGGCCCGCCAGATTGCGGGCCCTTTTTCGTATGAGTCGTTGCCGTCAGTTGACGGCGCCCTTCGTGAGGGTTGTCACGAGCACGTTGTCGTCGGTTCGTACAGCACCTGGTCCACAGACCGCGCTCCGACCACAGCACAGATCAATTTCGAGGAGCACATCATGCGTACGACCGGCGTAGTAAAGTGGTTCAACGATGCAAAGGGCTTCGGTTTCGTCACGCCCGCCGATGGACAGAAGGATTGCTTCGTGCATCACTCGGCCATCCAGGGCGAAGGCTTCAAGTCCCTAGCCGAGGGCGAGACGGTGGAGTTCGACATCGTGCAGGGCCAAAAGGGCCCGGCGGCGGAGAACGTGACACGAGTGGCCCGCTAGCGAACGAGAAGTCTACGTTCATCGGAAGACGCGTCGCTTGCGGCGCGTCCTTCCGTGAGTAGAGCGCCGGCCGGCAGACGCAAGTCGCACCAGCCGGCGCTCGATCCATGTATGGAGGTTCGATGGTCGACACTCTGAACCCGCACCCCTTGGCCGACAGTCCCCTGTGGGCCGATCGTCCGACATTCCTCGCGTCGCACCGTGCCCTTTCGGTCTGTACGCGCGAACTCGAACAGCTCGCCACCAACGTCGTACGCGGCGTTGCGGCGCTCAGCCTCGCAGGCGTGGACGAGAAGTCGAAGGAGCGTCTGTCGCCGGGCCGCTGCATCGTCCAACTGGGACCTGTGGCGCTGACCATCACGTGGTTAGGCAGGACCATCGACTCGGTGGCCGATGGCGACCTGCTCGCGATCGTCTGGCGCGGCGCCGTGGCGCCACGCGGGGAGCATCTGCCTGAGCGCATGACGACGCGACAGAATCCGCTCGCTGTGACCGCTCTCTGGGAAGAAGTGTTCGTGGCGGCCGGCGCCGATCAGGCGAGCTGGGCGTGGCAATCGAAGCGCGCCAGCACCGCGAGTTATTCGTCGGCCGAGCTTGCCGCGCAGTGTGTGGAGCGATTGCGCACGGCGTACGAGGAGTGCCGCGCCGCTGGAGACGCCGTGGCGTGATTCGCTCTGGCGGATCAGCGGCGCTGTGATCCGCGCCGGATTATCTTCTGGCAGCCGGCTCTTCGCGATGGCTGAACTGTTTGCCGATCCACGCGAGGCTTTGCCCAACGTGCGCGCTCCAGTAGTCCCAGTTGTGGGTGCCGGGATACTCGTGGTACTCGTGCGGCACGTGCAGCGCCGTGAGACCCGCGTCGAACGCCCGGTCCTGGTCCACGAACGGATCCTCGGCGCCAATGTCGAAATAGAGCGCGGGCATCAGATCGGGCTGGGCGGCCTGCAACCGCGCGACGCGCGTGAGCGGATCGCGCGATCGCCATGCCGCCGTGTCCTTGCCTAACGCCTCTTCCAGCGAGGGCCACGCGCCCCCCGACGCCTGCCGGAGCTGATCCATGTTCGCCGCGTAGACGTCGCGCCCCGCGAACGGATGCGGTCCGGCGTACATCAGCTGCAGCGTTCCCGAGTGGCTCGCCGCCGCGCTCCACACGTCGGGATACTCGAGCGCCAACTCGACCGCGCCGTATCCACCCATGCTCAATCCGGCAATTGCCCGGTGCGCGCGATCGGGAATCGTGCGGTAGACCGAATCCACGTGGTGCACGAGGTCGCGCGCGACGTAGTCATCATAGTGCGGCCACGGCACGCAGAACTGCGACGCGGGCTCCGTGCGAGTCGTGTCACGCTTGCAGTCGTTGTAGTTGCCCATCGAATTCCACGTCGTGTACCAACTATTGTCGCCGTCGGGCATCACGACGATCATTTCCGGCGCGCCATCGGCGCCCAGCGAATCCAACGCCAGGTCCAAATGGCCTAACTGGACCCAGTTGGTCTCGTCGCCGTTCAGGCCGTGGAGGTAGTACGCCACCGGATAGCGGCGCGACGCGTTCGTCGCATACGACGGCGGCAGGTAGACGAGATAGTGCTTGGTGACGCCCAACGCCGACGACCACAACGAATCGGTGCGCACGGTGCCGTGCGCCGGCAGAACGGTCGATGCGGCGAGGAACAGCTCGAGGAGCACGATTCCTTAGTGGTGCGAGCCCAGCGCCTCGGCGAGCGCGTCCCACGCCAGCAGGGCGCACGGATGTCGCACCGGCAGACGCGCCACACCGGCGAGCGCACGCAAATCGCCGAGCGATTCGTCGGGCCCGCCGCCTTCGCCGTGCACCATGCGCGTGAAGTGATCCATGATCTCCGCCGCCTCGGCTTTCGACTTGCCCTTGAGCCGCTGCGTGAGCATCGACGCCGACGCTTGCGAGATTGCGCATCCCTCGCCGGTGAACCGCACCTCGCGCAGTGTGTCGCCGTCGAACTGCAGCTGCAGGTCGATCACGTCGCCGCACAGCGGATTCTTTTTGCGCAGCGCGACATCGGGATGTTCCAGTTTGCCGCGATTGCGCGGGCGCCGGTAGTGATCGAGGATCAACTCTTGATAGAGCGCCTCGACATTGGAGCGATGCGCGTCCGCTCCGTTGGGCGCGCCCTCGCGGTCGTCAGGCGCCGACACGACTGAACATCTCCCGAGCGGCCATGACGCCGTTCACCAGCGCGTCGATATCCGCGTCGTCGTTGTAGACGTAGAAGGAGGCGCGCGCCGTGGCGCTGACGCCGAGGCGCCGCATGAGCGGCTGCGCGCAGTGATGGCCGGCCCGTATGCAGACGTGGTGCGAATCCAAGATGGTCGCCAGGTCGTGGGGATGTACATCTCCTACGTTAAAGCTCAACACACCGCTGCGGTCGTCCGGTCCCGGGCCGTAGATTCGCACGCCCTCGATCGCCGCAAGCCGGTGGTAAGCGGCGGCCACCAGCTCGCGCTCGTGCGCCCGCACGGTGTTCATCCCGATGCCCTCCAGGACCGACACGGCGGCCGCCATCCCCACCGCGCCGGCTGCGTTAGGCGTGCCCGCCTCGAACTTGTGCGGTAACCGGTTCCAGGTGCTGTGGTCGTCCTCCACGAACTCGATCATGTCGCCGCCGGTGAGGAACGGCGGCATCGCCTCCAACAGGTCGCGCCGCCCGGCCAGCACTCCGATGCCCATCGGGCCGAGCATCTTGTGGCCGCTCGCGGCGAAGAAATCCAGGCCCGATTCGTCGAAGCGCACCGTGAGATGCGGCGCCGCCTGGGCTCCGTCACACACCGCGATCGCGCCAACGCCATGTGCCAGCTCGACGATCTCGTGCACGGGCGCGATGGTCCCCAGCACGTTGGACACGTGCGCGAACGCGACGACCTTGGTGCGCGGGCCGAGCATCGCGCGCAGGCGATCGAGGTCGATCATGCCGTTCGGCAAGAGCTCGCAGATCCGGAACTGCGCCTTCCGCTCGTTGGCCAACTGTTGCCACGGGACGAAATTCGCGTGGTGCTCGGCCCCCGTCACCACGATGTGATCG
>Ga0209168_10002536_pt1 | contig 13130 bp, 7 predicted proteins | sample Coa_R1_FD_187156 | JGI IMG/M metagenome (GOLD analysis project Ga0209168, IMG submission 187156) | Surface soil microbial communities from Centralia Pennsylvania, which are recovering from an underground coalmine fire - Coalmine... | ecosystem: Environmental > Terrestrial > Soil > Unclassified ... | reverse complement strand
CACGGGTGGGTTCGCCTCCCATGCGGCGCAGCCCCAAGCCCACAGGACCACCGGGGGCAGGAGCAGCCCGGGTCGCACCTTGACGACGCCCTTGCCCGCGGGCCCCATCTCACGCCGCCGACCGGGTGAAGACGGGCACGCACAGTGCCTCGTGTGAGACGTGGCTTCGCGGCGTAACCCGCGCGAAGTAGCCGGCGAACCGACCGTCCAGGACGTAGACGCCTAACGTGACCAGGCGGGGTCCCCAGGGCGTGGCCACGGGGCGCTGGGGTACGAAGCGCTGGGCGATCCAAGCCTCACCTCGCGCGGCTCGCGCGCGGACCTGTTCCACGACCGCGTCCCACTCGCCGTCGTGCTCGAAGAGGGGGCCGACGAACACCTCGTCTCCCACGCGACCCATCGCGCGCTTGACCACCCAGTCCGCGCGGCGCGACACGAGGAGCGCCCGGTCGACGTCCTCTACCGCGTGCGTTTCGGGCAACCACTCGCGAACCACGTCCCCGTCGCGCGACGTCTCCCAGCAGCGCGCGAACGCCACTTTCGACTGCGTGAACGCGTGGGCGAAGCTCGTCAGGGATTGCACGCGGCCCCGCTCGACGGCGCGCGCGATCGCGTCGATGTTGCGCTGTCCGCTCATCCATTCGATGGGGAAGTACCGATAGAGAGCGAGCACGCGCTGGCCTCGCAGGAACAGGTCGTCCCCTCGCAGCGATGGTGCGGTCGGCGGCGCGAGGATGGATCGCGTCCCCCTTGCGGCAAGAGTGCGGGCGACGAGCGCGCACACCTGAAGATCCTCGGCGTATCCGGTGGCGTAGATGATTCCTACCGTGCCTCCGCCGGCCATCGCCTCGAGGCGGGCGACTAACCCCTCGACCACCACGCTCGGGTCGCGTCCCCCGCCGAAGCCCGCGGCGCGCGCGAGCCGAGGCAGGCCCACGGTCTCGTTGTGCCCGCCCGGGCAGTCGGCGTTGATTTCGCATGCGCGCCAGCGACCGGTCCGATCGAGGAGAAGGTCCACGCGCATGAGGGACGCGTCGTCCCCTGCTGCGTGGGACGCGGCGGCGAGCCGGATCGTGTCTGCGTCGAAGCGGTAGTGGGCGCGCTCTCGCTCGTCCGCGTGGGCGCGCGCGGCGGCGCCACCGACCGCGCGAACGACCCCCTCGGCCACGCGGGCTGCTTGCTCGTGCATCTCCGGCGACAGCACGAGGGGGCTCGCTTCGACCCGACGGTGGCCGCCCACATACACGTCCCAGAGAAAGAATCGCTGCGCCAGGTCGCGCACGCACGACGCGTCGCACAATGGGTCGGCCGGTACGGCGACAATCTCGACCGGCTCTTGGACCATGGCAGGTCCAGCCAGAGCAAGAACGCGTCCAGCTTGCCCGCCGGAAAGGGCAGCGCTTTTCGGCGCATGCCGACAGCCAAGGTGCCGCGGTCCGCCGCTCCGCTGGGGCCCGGCGCCGCGCGAGCGCCGCGCGAGCCCCGTTCCTCAATCCCCGATGCGGGCGGCGTCGGTCACGATCAAGCCCGCCTCGAACGACTGGCCCGATGCATCGGCCGCGGCGGGGCCGGCGTCGCCCCCGCCCCCCGCCGTGCCGTCGGCGCCGAGGGACCCATCGCTCACGCTGGTCCCCGAATCGACCGACGTCATCATCATGCTGGCCCCGTCTTGGCCGCCGCCGCTGCCGCTCGAGCCGCCCCCGCTGGAACCGCCTGAGTCCGACGCGCCCCCGCTCGAGGAGCCCCCGCCGCTGCCCCCGCAATTGAACGACACTGTGACGGGGATGTCCGGGACGGTAAGGCTGTTGGCCACGGCCTGTCCGGTCTCGGCGAGGATGAGGTTTCGCAGGTCCGTGCACGGCTTGCCACAGATGCGAAGGCGCCCCGTCGCGCTGTCGATGTTCCACCCATTCGCGCTCGTCTGGTTCGCCGCGTTGCAGTTGGGGTCCGCGGACACGACCGTCTCGCCGGACCCCGCCGGCACGCCGGGCGGCGCGAACTGGACCTGCGCCTGCGAAGTGCTCGTAAGCCCCTTCGGCAGCTCGTAGAGGCACGTCCCGAGCTTGGTCACGATGTTCGAGAAGTTCGTAAGCACGGTCTTCGCGTCTTGCGAGCCGTCGAGCGTCGAGACCGCGTCAGGCAAGCCCATATTCGCGAAGTCCGTCTGGACCTGCTGAAAGAACGTGAACGCACCCCCGGCCATGTGCGTGTCGTGCGCGTCGTTGTCGAGGACCACGAAATACGTCTGCAAGCTCGGCGTGCCGTTGAACGCCGCGAGGACCTGCGCCTCGATCGCCGCCTGCGCGGTCGACGTCGTGCCGGTGCCCGGACAGTCGTTGCCGCCGTTCGCGACGCTCGAGTTGTCCGGCGTTCGGTTCAAGAAGAACATCGCCGCGGCGATGTCCGGCGATTCTTTGCCCTGCAAGAAGTTCGTCACCCCGGCGTACGCGCCGACGTCGAGGCGCATTGCCGCCTCGAGGTCGAGGTGGCTGATGCCCGCCGCGGCATAACAAGTCCCCGTGGACTCGGCCGTCGCCGAACAGACGCCCCCGCCGTTGCAGTCCGACGTGAACATGCACGTCCCGGAGCCGCCGCCGGCCTCCGACGGCTTCCACCCCTTGAGCTGCGAGGCGATCGCGGGCTGGGACGCACCGGCTAAGCCGAACGCGACGAGTGGGCTGGTAAACGAGCTCGTCGCCCCGGCGCAGTCGCTGTCGAGGCCCGGCAAGAACTGGAACGCCGCGTACGTGCGCTTGAAGACCGGGTCGTCGAACGACAGACTGAGCGTCGTCGCGGAGCCCTTGTCGCCGAAGGCGCCGTGCATCCTCACGGACTGGTCCATCCCGATGTACACGGCGCTAGGCGCGGGGATGAGGGGCGCGGAGATCTCACACGTCCCGTTCGCGGTCGCCGCCATCGTCGTCTTGCCGCCTGGCAGGACCGCGGCCCCGACGGGGACGAGCTCGGTCTTGCAGATCGGCAGGAGCTGCACCTTGGGGGCGCAGGTGTTCGCCACCTCGACGCGGCTGATCATGCGATAGGACGTCGTCGCGGTCGTCGGGACGGGCGGGTTTGCGGCGACCTGCGCGAGCTTGCAGAGGCCCGGCGCAAGCTGGAAAAGCTGCTTGGGCGGCGGCGTGACCTGCCCCGCGTCGCCCGCGGCGGCCTCGCTCGGACCGATGCCGGCGTCCGCCGCCGAGGCGAGCGTGAAGCCCTCGTCGGGATCCAGGTCGAGGATCTCTGCCTCGCCGCCGGTCGTGGAGGGCGTGAGATTGTTCGTCTGGGGGTCCTTCGTCACGGTCACGTCCTCGAAGTAGACGCGGACGTTGAGCCCCGGCGAGGCGCGTGATGAAGGAGGCGTGTACGGGAAGCCGTAGATGCATCGACTCAGGTCGACGGGAATCGCCGAAACGGTCGCCGACGGCGGAAGGCACTCACTGGGGCTGAAGCAGACGTCCGTCCCGTCGACGAGCGCAGGGGTGAAGTCGACGAGCGTCTTCGAATCGACGTGAGCGTCCACGCACTGGGCGCCCTTGCAGGTCGACGAATCACCCTGCGCCGAACAGTCGACGTCGAAGCACGAGTAGCTGAGGGGCATCGGCAGATACAAAATGTGATTCTCGACGAAGGACTGGATCGAGCGGCGCAGCATGCGGGGACCGCCGGTTCCGCCGCTTCCCACGTTCGTCGCGCTGCAACCCGCGAGTGCGTCTCCCATCGACCCGGCCGTGTCGTACCCGCGGATCTCGACGACCACGACCGTGCTGGCCGATCCACCGGAGACGACGCCGAGGGTCGCCGGCAGCGTCGCCGTTCCGTTGCTCACGTCGTATTGGGCGCAGAAGACGGGCTTGCCGTTGGCCGTCACGTTGATCTGAATCGAATGCAGGTCCCGCGGAACGACGACCTGTGTCATCACGCCCGGAACGAGCTCCGTGGCCTTGTTTCCGGAGCAACCCCAACCGCCGCACACCGACACCCCCACGACGGCGCCGAGGCCCAGACCGAGGGCCCGCGTTCCCAATCTCCCCATGAAGGTCCTCCTCGCAAGCATCGTGTCAGAAGTGCGCGCCGAAGCGCGCTGCGCTCGTCGTTCCAGGGGTCAGCGTCCCACTGTAGGGCGACTGGTCCGTCGGCTTGAACACGAAGTAACCCGCGACGATGCCGCCCGTCACGACGAGCAACGACCCGATTCCCCAGGCGACCCAGCTCGTCCCGACCTCCTTGTTGAGCGGGACGTTCACCTCGCGCACCTGATCGTCCGCCACGAACACCTCGGTGGAATACGCCTGGTAGCCGGGCTTGCGGACCACGAGCTGGTGGCCGCCGGTCGTCGAGACAACGCCTTCCCACGTCCCGGCGCCGACGGCCTTCTCGTCGACCGAGATCTCGGCCCCCTCCGGCGCGGTGATCCGCAGCCGGCCCTCGTGGCGCTCGGGCGAGAGTGTCAGCGAGAGGGTCGTCGGCTGCCGAAACTGCACGTCGACCGTTTGGCCCACGGTCACGAACCCGGGCGATCGGGCTTCGATCGTGTGGCGATCGGCGCTGAGCTCACCCTTGAAGGGGGCCGGCCCCACGTCCCGGCCGTCGACGAAGATGGTCGCGCTCGGCGCGCCAGACACCGTCACCGTCACGAGAGACGCCTTATGCAGCGGCTCGATCGTGAAGAATACGGGCGTCTTGACGCCCGCGGCGACGTCGACGGGCTGCGACGCGTCGGCGAAGCCCTCCTTGGTGAGCTTAAGGGTGTGCTTGCCGACGTCGATGCGCACCGGGCCGAGGAAGGGGGTCTTGCCGACTGCGTAATCGTCGATGTAGAGCGTGGCATCCGGCTCGTTGGACGTGACCTCGATCGTCGTTACGAACTGTTTGACGATCGAGATGGCGTTGTTGAGCTCCTGGACCTCTGCGCCCGAGAGCTGCCCGGTCCCCTCTTTCAGCTCTTTGTCCCAGGCGTCGACGGCGCGCGCGTAGTGCGTGAGGAGCTTCTCGGTGACCCCGACGTTGTAGAGGACCCGCGGGTTGTGCGAGATCTCGTAGGCGCGTTGGAACTCGACCAACGCTCCCTTGTAGTCGCTGGCGCCCGCGAGCTGTTTGGCGGCGTCCCAGGCGTGGCGCGCGGGCTCCGGCAGCAGCGCGCGCACGTCGGCCGGACGAGCCTGTCCCCACGCCGTGGACGCCGACAGGAGCGAGACCAAGAGAATCGGGAGGATTTGGGAGCGATCTTTCATGAGAGCGTCTCGAAGTTCATTGAATTTTCAGGTCCCCCAGCTTCGTGGGCAAGGGCGGGTTGGGCCCAACCCCGTGCGTCACGGTTGGCTTGGGCGCAATTACGGCGGCCGACGCGGAGGGCGGGCCTGCGACCGACGCGCTCGGCGGCGGAGTCGTGGCGATCGGCTGGAGGACAGCGCTCTCCTGCGGCCCGGCCACGACGGTGGGCGGTGGCGGCGGCGGCCGCAAGATGTCCGGTGCGGGCGGGTGAGCGTGCGTCCGCGTGACGAAGACCCCCGCGCCCGCCGCGACCAGCACCGCGACGCCCACCCCCGCGATGAGTCCCACGTGGCCTCGCTTGGTCCCGGCGCCGGCACCTGCCTCGCGTGTGACGCCCACGTCCGTCGGCACGATGGCGGCGCGGCCGACATCGTTACCCGAGGGATACGTCTGTGCCCGCACGGCGCCCGGCTGGGGGCTCGGCGCCGGGACCGACTGCGACAGGCCGGCCGACCCGGGCAGCAGGCTTCGACCGCGCGTCCCGTGAAAGCGAGAAAGGATGAGCGAGCTCCGGTTGTCGGCGAAGGGGGCCAGCGCTTCGGCCATGTCCGCCGCGCTCGCGTATCGCGCATCTCGATCGCGCATGAGCGATCGGTGAATGACGGCGCCGAGCGCGTCCGGGAGCTCGGGGCGAAGTTGCCGGATCGGATCCGGTTCGGTAGTGAAGATCTTGAAGAGGATCTCCGTGTACTCGCCTGATTCTGCCGTGTACGGCGTCCGTCCGGAGAGCATCTCGTAGAGGATCGCGCCCACGGAGTAAAGGTCCGTCCGATGGTCGACGTCGCGGGGCGAGCGAGCCTGCTCGGGGGACATGTAGAGCGGCGTCCCCAGCGCGCTGTTGGTGCGCGTGAGCTGCGGCGCTTGGCCGTCGTCCGTGGAGCGGACCTTGCTGATGCCGAAGTCGACCAGCTTTACAAAGTCGGGCTCGCCGTCCTTGGTGATGACGAAGCAGTTGGACGGCTTCATGTCGCGGTGAATGATGCCGGCCGTGTGGGCAGTCTGGAGCGCCCGGAGCGCCTGGATCGTGAAATGGACGGCGCGCGCGGGCTCGATGAGGGGACCGTCGCGCGCGATGACCTGGCCGAGGTCGAGTCCGTCGAGGTACTCCATCACGAGGTACGGCGCCCCGTTCGGGAGTCGACCGACGTCGTACACCTTCACCACGTGATCGCTGTCGATCTGAGACGCGGCGACACCCTCGTTGACGAACCGCTCGACCGCACCTTGGAGCGACAGGACGGCGGGGCTCATGAACTTGAGCGCCACCGGCGCTCGCCGCAGGAGGTGGGTGGCGCGCGCGACGGCGCCCATGCCCCCCTCGCCCAGAAGGCGCTCGACGCGGTACTTGCCCTCGAGCACCTCGCCCGGCTGCGGATAGGGATTGGCAGGACCGTACGACTGCATTGGGGGCGCGTCGCGGGCGGCTGGCGAGCCACCACGCTGCAGTCAGGATAGCGGGGAAGTCGAGCCCGGCCTAGCACCACAAAGCCCGGCATTCGGGCGGAGATTCTCTCCCCCCGAGCCCCCCCAACTTCGATTTCTCGTCACGTTCTCAGGACGTGTTAGGCAGGGGCCCATGTCGGTACCGAAGTCCACACCACTCTCGGGCCATTCGGCCCATCCCGCGCAGTCCGCGCCTCACGTCGCGCGTCTCGACGACATGAACGCTCGAGCGCTCGTCGGCGGCGGGGCCGATCGCATCAAAAAACAACACGAGGGCAGCAAGCTCACCGCGCGCGAGCGCATCGACCTTCTTCTCGACCCGGGGAGCTTCGTCGAGATCGGCCGCTTCGTCGTCCATCGGTGCGCCGACTTCGGGATGGACGAGCAGAAGGTCCTGGGCGACGGCGTCGTCACGGGACACGGACTGATCGACGGCCGCAAAGTCTTCGTGTTCGCACAAGATTTCACCGTGTTCGGCGGGAGCTTGAGCGGCGCCTACGCCCAGAAGATCTGCAAGGTGATGGATCTCGCCACGAAGGTGGGCGCGCCGGTAATCGGCCTGAACGACTCCGGCGGAGCGCGCATCCAAGAAGGTGTCGAGTCCCTTGCCGGCTACGCGGACATCTTCCTCCGCAACACCTTGGCCAGCGGCGTCATCCCGCAAATCAGCTGCGTCCTTGGCCCGTGCGCGGGCGGCGCGGTGTATTCGCCCGCCATCACGGACTTCGTCCTCATGGTCGAGGGGACCAGCTACATGTTCATCACCGGCCCGGACGTAATCAAGGCCGTCACGCACGAAGAGGTCAGCAAAGAGGACCTCGGCGGCGCGTTCACGCACGCGTCGAAGAGCGGCGTCTGCCACTTGACCTCGCCGGACGACAAGACCTGCCTGGCCCAGACGCGCGAGCTCCTGTCGTTCCTTCCGGCCAACAATCGGGAGGATCCGCCGTTCTGCCCGACGCAAGATCCCCCGACGCGCGAGGTGCCCGCGCTCGATTCGATGATCCCGCTCGACCCCGCCAAGCCCTACGACGTGAAGGACGTCGTGAGGGCGGTCGTCGACGACGCCCGCCTTTTCGAGATCGCCGAAGCCTACGCGCCCAACATCGTCGTCGGATTCGCGCGAGTCGGCGGGCGCGCGGTCGGCGTCGTGGCCAATCAGCCGGCCATCCTCGCGGGGGTGCTCGACATCCACTCGTCGATGAAGGCGGCCAGGTTCGTGCGTTTCTGCGATTGCTTCAACATCCCCCTCGTGACGTTCGTCGACGTGCCCGGGTTCATGCCCGGAACGGACCAGGAATACGGGGGCATCATCAAGCACGGCGCCAAGCTGCTCTTCGCCTTCGCGGAGGCGACCGTGCCCAAGGTGACCGTGATCCTGCGCAAGGCGTACGGTGGGGCCTACGATGTCATGGCGAGCAAGCACATTCGCGCCGACGTCAACCTGGCGTTCCCGACCGCCGAGATCGCGGTGATGGGCCCCGAGGGCGCCGTAAACATCGTTCGTCGCGCGGAGATCGCGCAGTCCGCCGACCCGGACAAGGCGCGCGCGGCGTTCGTCCTCGAGTATCGAGAAAAGTTCGCCAACCCATACAAAGCGGCGGAGCTGGGTTTCATCGACGAGGTGATTTACCCGTGCGCTCTTCGAACACGGCTCCATCAGAGCCTCGAGGTCCTCAAGGACAAGCGCGACTCGAACCCGCCGCGGAAGCACACGAACATACCGCTCTAAAGTCCGCACGCTCGAGTGAAGCGAAGAGAGCGGACCAGGGAGACCCTTCGCTCCCGACCCAAGGTTTGGAGGGAGTTCTGCTCTCCCCGGTCCCCCGGCGTCACCCGCGTGTATCGCGGTTGCCTTTGGTCCGTCCAAGCCGCATGCGTGCGTTGATCCTGGCGCAGGCGGTCGTCACCTGGGTAGCTCCCGCGCCGTCGCCCGCCTCCCCACCGCCGGACCCGCCCGCGGCGGTCGACATCTGCCAAGTGACGCCCGAGGCACCGCAGTGCCAAGCGAGGCAGCGGAGCATCATGCTGAACAACCTCGAGCAAGGGCTCGGGTCGGGCCACTCCAAGACCGACGAGAAAGGGGAGGAGCCCGTGACGCAGGTCCAAGTGCGTGCGCCTGCGCCCCCGCGGAGCGCGTCGGACTGGCAGGTCGATCCCGACGTGATTTCCTCCGTTCCGCACGAGACGGGCGCAGACGTTCTCGGGACGCTGCCGGGCGTATACGTCAGCAACCGCAGCCTTCTGGGCCAAGCCCCCCGCCTTTCCGTGCGGGGGTTCGAGGGGACCAGCGGTCAAGACATGGAGATCTTCGTCGGCAACGTCCCGATGAACCAGGTCTCCAACGTGCGAACCCCCGGGTACGCCGACATGCGCCTCGTCATTCCCGAGACCATCCGCTCGGTCAGCATCACGCACGGACCCTACGACCCGCATCAAGGGGACTTCTCGATCGCGGGCTCGACCCACATGGATCTGGGCCTCGAGAACCCCGGCTTTCTCGGAAAGGCGTCCGTTGGGTCCTTCGGATCTCGCCGTGCGGTCCTCGCCTTCTCGCCCCCGGTGGACGACCACGGGTGGAGCGACTCGTTCGCCGCCATCGAGACCTACGCCATGGACGGGCCGGGCTCGGGACGCGCCGGGCAGCGCACGTCGTTCGTCGGACAACTCTCGTACATGCACTCCGACATGTCGTGGCGCCTGTTCGTGCTCGCTGGAACGGCGCGGTTCGATTTCCCCGGGCTCCTCTCCGCGCGGGACGTGCGGGACGGAGAATACCCCTACTCGGCCCTCTCGCCGCTCGGGCGGGATCTGACCTCGCAGACGCACGTCGGCAACGAGTTCGAGTGGGTGATCAAGCGGGGCACCCTGACGCTCGGCGCGTTCCTCTCGATGACCAAGATGCAGATCCACGAGGACCTGACGGGCTTCGTGCTCGACGTGCTTGCCGGGCTGCCTCCTGCGAACTCGGATGACGCGGAGCAGGTCAATGAGGCCACCACGTATGGCCTGAACATCGCGTACCGGCACCCGGTCAAGCTCCTGTCCGACCGCGATCGAATCGAGGTGGGATCGTACGCTCGCATCGACACGATCGACCAGACCGACACGCGCCTTCACTCGGACGGGACGATCGACGCGCGGACGATCGACGCGACGATCGACGCAACGAACATCGCCGGATACGTCGACACCGCCGTGTACCCATTCCAGCGCGTCGTCGTTCGGGGCGGGGCGCGCGTCGACTCGGTCGCCTACTCCGTGACCAACCACCTCGGCGACGAGGGGCTCGATCGGACGACCGCGGGGGTGAACCTCGGCGGCAAGGCCATGGCCGACTACGCCGCCGGGCACGGCGTGCACGTCGTGGCGAGCTACGGCGAGGGCTTCCGCTCGCCCCAGGCGCGCGACCTCGTGGAGGGCCAGCGCGTGCCGTTCGCCACAATCCAGAGCGTCGAAGCGGGCGCGCGAATGAAGACCGGCAAGAAGTGGCAAGGTTCACTCGTCGGCTTCGCTTCTTGGCTGAGCCAGGACCGAGTCTTCGATCCCCTCGTGCGCGAGAGCACGCCGACCCCGTCGTCGTCGCGGCTCGGCGCGGCGGCGGCGCTCGCGTTCCGCCTGGGCATCTTCGGCACCAACGTCAGCGTCACGTACGTACGCGCGGTCTTCACGGGGTCCGACGATCGCTTCCACGACGGCAACGGCGTCCCGTACGCGCCGAGCTTCGTCCTTCGGGACGACGTGTTCGCGATCGTGCCCCTTGGCCGACTCTCGGATCGTCCCGTGGTCGGGCGCTTCGGCGTCGGCCTTCAAGAAGCGGGGGGCGCCGTGCTTCCGGGCGGAGGAGCGGCGGCCAACGTGATGTACGTCGACGCCCTCGCAAGCGCCTCGTGGCGCGAGTTCGAGCTCGGCCTCAACGCGATGAACGTCTTCAACCAGCGTTACGACGACGTCGAGTACTTCTATAGGTCCAACTTCGCGCCGAGTGCGTCGCTACCCCCGCCCGCCGCACGTGTGCTTGTGGCGCCCCCGGCGAGCGTCTTCGCCACGCTGTGCGTCCAGTTCGACTTCGAAAAACCCGAAAAGGCTGAGGCTCTTTGACGAATTCAGTCAGCTCGCGGTCGGAGCGAGAAGGAAGCGGGGGCGGTCGATCTTGTCGGCGATGGGGTGCAGCCGCGGCTGCTCGTCGATGAACGAAAGCATGGTCCGGGCAAGCTCGCGGTAGCGATCGCGGTCGAAGGTGCCGCGAAGGAGCTCGACACGCAAGAAGATGGCTGCCGTTTGCGCCACGTCGCAGAGGCAGTACGCCTTGACTTCCTCGAGCCGGCCCGCCTCCACCATGGGACGCACCTGCGAGCCGTCGATTCCGACCTTGCCCGGGAAACCGACGAGCCGCGCGTAGACGTCGAGGCGTGCGTTCTTGGCGGCCCCGAAGTCGGCGAGGAAGTCCATGAGATCAAAGTGCCCCTCCGTGGAGTAGCGATACCGGGTGTTGCGATCCGTGAACCACCAGGGCATGGCGACGCCGTGGCGCAGGGCGCGGCTCGTAATGACGGGCATGTCGAACGCGCGACCGTTCCAGGTCACCACGGTGGGTTTGCGCGAGTCGAGCCACTCGGCAAAGTCCGCCAGCATCTCGCCCTCGCTCTTGTGCTCTCCCGCTACGCCGAGGCGCTTGGGCGCGTGGTCCTCGAGAAGCATGCAACCGAGGGTGACGATCTGGTTGGCCGGAGGCGGCGGAATGCGATCCGGACCTTGCGGACGCAGGGCCTGTCCGTCGGCGGGCGCGTCGTCGTCCAACTTCGGAATCTGGAGTTCCGGATCCGGGATCGTCTCGATGTCGAGCACCAGGTGAGCGGACATGAAAACTTGGCCCTCCCGTGTCCCATTCTCTAACAGGTTCTCGAGCACGATCCCTGGCCGGAGCCGGGACCACGGAGGATGAGATGAGCACCGAGGATCGCCGCGCGCCGGGAGCAGCGCGCATTCCGTTCGAAGCGCTGGTCGAGGTGGGTGGTGCCCTGGGGCCGTCCTTCGAGGCGCAGGCGGTCGACATCTCCGAGGACGGCATGCAGATGCGGACGGCCTACCTGCCGGAAACTGGGCAGCCCCTGACGTGCCGGTTCGATGGCGGCCCCGGCCAGAGCGTCCTCGCCTCGGGCGAAGTGGTGTGGGCCCACGGGGCTGACCGTGGCGGTGAGTTCGCGGTCCGCTTCACCGACATGGACGCCGAGAGCGTCGATTCGCTGAAGCGCATCTGCGGCGTCGATCGCCCGAAGCCGGTCCAGCCCGGGGCGAAGGTGCGGCTCCACATCGAGGGCCTGGCTTCGCCGATGCGCGCGAAGATCCGGGACGCGCATACGAGCGCAGTCACGGTCGGGAGCGATCTCGGCTTCCTGCAGGTCGGGCGCCAGCTCGAGCTCGAAGACTCGCACAGCGGCGACAAGCGTCCCGCGTGCATCGATCGCGTCGACGTCACGGTCGATCCGACGTCCCACGTGCCGCAACTCGTGGTGACGTTGCGCTATGCGGACGTGGCGCCCGCGGAGGCGCCCTCCGCGCCGGTCGGCATGGGTCGGTCCGCCGTCGACCCCCCACGGCAGGGCGACGACCTGGCGGCCGTCGAGCAGGCGTCGGCGCAGATGAAGAGCGCCTTTGCGCGCAACGCGGCCCGTGTGGGTCCCGCCATCATGCAGCTCGCGAAGCGTGCGGCGACCACGGCGACTCTGCTCGCGCGGCGACGGGGACGCGGGGACGACGCAGGCCCGCGCCGCACGACGGCGCCTGCACCGGGCGGGGGCCTGCACACGAGCGGGCGTCGCGTCGTGCGCGGGGATACCGCGTCCGCGAGCGACGCGCGCAAAAGTCAGGAGGGTGAGGAAGCGTCCTCGACTCCGAGGTCGGCGAAGTCCACCCGGCGCCGCGCCCTGATCGCGGGGAGCGTCATGTCCGCGGCGATCGCGGGCGCCATCGTCATGAAGAAAGTGCATCACGAGCCGGCCGCTCCGCCACCCGGGGCCGCCGCGGTCGAATCGGCTGCGTCTGTGGTCGCCGCCGCGGGCGAACCTGCCGCGCCGCTGGCTGCGCCGCCGATCACCGCGGGTCCCGCGGCCCCCGAACCCGGCGCTGCTCTCGCCACCACCGCCTACGGCGACGACGGCGCGGACACCGCAGCCAAGCACAAGAAGCACCCGCGCGTGGCGCCGTTCGGTAATGGCCCCGTGCACCACGGCAACGTCTTGCATTTGAAGATGGATGCTCCCATCGAGTCGATCGAGGGGGCGCAGCAACCGACGGGCTTCACCGTGAAGCTCCCGGGCCGGCGGTCGCTGGAGGCGGCGGCGCCCTTGGCGGCGCGCGACTCGCGCATCGCGGCGATCAAGGTTTCGAATGATTCTGCGGGCGCAGAGCTCACG